>Ga0187816_10000122_pt1 | contig 20985 bp, 18 predicted proteins | sample NC_wetland_sal_i_16_FD_132960 | JGI IMG/M metagenome (GOLD analysis project Ga0187816, IMG submission 132960) | Wetland sediment microbial communities from Neuse River Estuary, North Carolina, USA - SO4_1 | ecosystem: Environmental > Aquatic > Freshwater > Wetlands > Sediment | place: USA... | reverse complement strand
CTGACCAAGCCGCTGATTGAGCGGGCGATGGCGGCGCGAGGCAATCGTGCGTTATTTCTGATGGATTTGGGTTTGCCGCGAAATATTGCGCCGGCTGTTGGTGAGATCTATAACGCGTATCTTTACGCCATGGACGATTTGACAGAGATCGTCCAGCAGAATCGCAACGCTCGTGAAAATGAGGTTCCCAAGGCCGAAGCGCTGGTGGAAGAACACGTGGGGAAGTTCATCTCCTGGCAGGCCAGCGTGGAATTGATCGGCGTGCTGGACACTTTGCGCGGCTGCTTGAAGGAGCGCCGCGCCGCGTTCCTGCAGGAAAAGCTGGCGGGGACCAATCATTTTAGTCCGCAGGACCGCGAGCAAATGGGCAGCTTGATGGACGAGCTGATCGAAAGGTTGCTAATCGCACCGGCGGAACACCTGCGGATGGAAAAAGAACTGCGTAAGAAAATCCAGAGCCTGGAAGCGATCCGGGACCTGTATCTATCCGACAGGGAGAAACCGTGAGGCCCCTTCGAATCGGCAGCCGTGGGAGCATCCTTGCGCGCTGGCAGGCGGAGTTCATTCGCAAACAGCTATTTCAGATTACCGGCGTCGAAGCGGAAATCGTCATCATCAAGACGTCTGGCGACAAAATGCAACAGGCGCCGCTGACACAGATCGGCGGGAAGGGCATATTCATCAAAGAGCTGGAAGAAGCGCTGCTGGAGGAGACGGTCGACCTGGCGGTACACAGCGTGAAGGACATTCCGACGGAAACACCGGGGCGCTTGTTCTTTCCGGCGGTTTGCCGACGCGATGACGTACGGGACTGCCTGGTGTCGAATAACGGAACGCTGCTGGCCAACCTGAAACAGGGGGCGCGTGTGGGTACAAGCAGCCTGCGGCGGCAAGCGCAATTGCGGCATTACCGGCCTGACCTTGATATTCGCGAGCTGCGCGGGAACGTGGATACCCGGCTGCGCAAGGTGGAAAGTGGCGTGTACGACGCCATTGTTCTTTCGAAAGCGGGATTGGACCGGCTGGGATGGAGCCAAAGGATTACAGAACCTCTGTCTACCGAGATTTCCTTGCCAGCGGTTGGGCAAGGCGCCATTGCGATTGAATCGCGCGTGAAGGATAAGGAAGCGGCAGAAATTCTGGAGAAGCTGGACGATGTGGAAACACGGACGGTGATCATTGCCGAACGCTCTCTATTGGCTGCGCTGCAGGGCGGCTGCCAAGTGCCGCTTGGTGCATGGGCGCGCATGGAACGAGGCGAGTTGGTGATGGAGGCGGTGGTGTGCTCCGTGGACGGCGTACAGTATGTGCGGCAGAAGGCCAGTGCGCCTCCCGATCAGGCCGCACAACTGGGCGAGCAAATGGCGAAATTGCTTATCGAGGGCGGTGCGCGCAACATCCTGGAAGAGGTGAACCGCTCCCGTGGGTGAGGACTCCGCAAATTCCTTGAAGGGGAAGCGCGTTGTGGTGACGCGCGCGGCGGAGCAGAGCGAGCAATTGGTGCAGGCTTTGCGGGAGAGAGGCGCGGTGCCCGTTCTGGCGCCGATGGTGGCGTTTGGGCCGCCGGATGATGCGTCTTTGCTGGATGAAGCGATTCAGGAGCTTCGCTACTACGACTGGATTTTTCTGACCAGCCAAAATGCGTTGCGAGCACTGCAGGAACGCTGCCATTTGCTGAAGCTGAGCTTGGCGCAGATTACAGTTGGGGTTCGCGTTGCTGCTGTGGGACCAGCGACCGCGGAAGCTGCGGAGAATGCGGGACTAAAGGTCGCTCATGTGGCTACGAAACACCAAGGAGTCTCTCTGGCCGAGGAGCTTGGGGAATTGAAGGGCAAGCGCGTGCTTTTGCCGCGAAGCGATCGGGCCAACCCGGAACTGGTGAAAAAATTGAAAGAGATGGGCGCGCAGGTGAAGGAGATTGTCGCGTATAAGACCATTCGCCCGGATAATAAGGATCTGGCCAGGGCGGAGGCGATGACACGGGAAGGGGCAGACGCCGTGCTATTTTTCAGCCCTTCGGCCGTGCATCATTTGCAAGACCTTCTGGGAAATGAGAAATTCTTAGAGTTTTCCCGGCGGAGCGTGTTTGCGGCGATCGGACCCGTAACGGAAGAAGCGCTGCGCAAGGCGAAGGTCGATCGCGTGGTGCTGGCGCAGGACACGACGGTTGCTGCCGTTCTTGCGGCGTTGACGGACTTTTTCTCGCAGCCAGGGCCGGGATTATCGGCAGGAGTGAAACCAGGATGAGTTTTCCAGTGCACCGCCCAAGACGTCTGCGCCGTACGGAGAGAGTTCGCGGGCTCGTTCGCGAGCATCGCTTGAACACGGCGGGATTTATTTATCCCATGTTTGTTTGTCCCGGCACGAAAGTGCGTAATGAAGTCAGCTCCATGCCTGGGGTCTACCAGCAGTCGGCGGATCAGATTGTGGAAGAGTGCAGGGAAGTGGAATCCCTGGGAATTCCCGGCGTGATTCTTTTCGGATTGCCGGAATCGAAAGATCCTGAGGGAAAGAGTTCGCTGGCGGCCGACGGCGTGGTGCAGCGGGCCATCGAAGGGATCAAGAAAGCCAAACTCGACCTGCTGGTCATCACCGATGTGTGCTTGTGCGAGTACACCGATCACGGCCATTGCGGCGTCTTGGGAAATGGCGAGATTATGAACGACGCGACGCTTGAGATTCTGAGCGAACAGGCGCTCTCTCATGCGCGCGCAGGAGCAGACATCGTCGCGCCTTCGGACATGATGGACGGCCGTGTGGGGGCGATCCGGACGAAGCTGGACAAGAACAAGTTCGAAAATGTGGCGATCATGGCCTACTCCGCGAAGTATTGTTCGGGCTTTTACGGCCCTTTCCGCGAGGCAGCCCAATCGGCGCCGCAGTTTGGGGACCGGCGCAGTTACCAGATGGATCCGGCGAACGCCCGAGAGGCCTTAAAGGAAGTGGCGCTGGATCTGGAAGAGGGCGCGGACATCGTGATGGTCAAGCCGGCGCTTCCTTACCTGGACATCATTCGAATGGTGCGCGACCGGTTTGATGTTCCGGTGGCGGCATACAACGTGAGCGGCGAATACTCGATGGTGAAGGCGGCAGCGCGAAATAATTGGATCGATGAAAAGCGTATCGTTCTTGAGATTCTGACAGGCATTCAGAGAGCGGGCGCGGAGATTATTCTGACATACCATGCCAAGGATGTGGCGCGCTGGCTGAAGCCCTGACGACAAGGTGCCCAAATGAGCCTAGCAAAGACGGTGGTGAGCCGCGAACGCAGCCGTTCGCGGGAAATTTTTGAAAGAGCGGAAAAAGTGCTTGTTGGCGGCGTGAACAGCCCCGTACGCGCTTTTCGTTCCGTGGGCGGCGAGCCGCTGATCATCGAGAGGGGCAGCGGCCAGCATCTTTACGACGCCGATGGAAATGTTTTACTGGATTACGTTTGTTCGTGGGGAGCGATGTTGCTCGGCCATGCTCACCCGGCGGTCACTGCCGCGATTGCAGACCAGGCACAGCGGGGCACCAGTTTCGGCGTCACCACCGAACTCGAACTAGAACTCGCCTCCCTCATCATTAAAGCCATTCCTTTTTTGGAGAAAATTCGTTTTGTCTCCAGCGGCACCGAAGCCACCATGAGCGCGGTGCGCCTTGCGCGCGGCGTAACCAAGCGCGATTTCATCGTTAAGTTTGAAGGCGGCTACCACGGCCACGCCGACAGTTTTCTTTCTCAAGCGGGTTCCGGCTTGGCGACGCTGGGCATTGCCGAATGCCCGGGTGTTCCGCAAGCGGTGGCGGCGCTCACACTTAATGTTCCTTATAACGATTTGAATGCTGTCGAGCGGGTGTTCGCAGAACAGAAGAACAAGATTGCCGCCGTCATTGTCGAGCCGGTTGCGGCAAATATGGGTGTGGTGTTGCCGAAAGACGGATTCTTGAAAGGACTGCGGGAAATCACGCGCAAGAACGGGACATTGCTCATCATCGATGAAGTGATCACGGGATTCCGGCTTTGCAACGGTTCCGCGCAACAGATCTTCGGAGTTGAGGGCGACCTTACGACGATGGGCAAAATCATCGGTGGCGGTGTTCCCGTCGCTGCATATGCCGGGCGCGCGGAACTAATGAACAATGTTGCGCCGCTTGGCCCGGTCTACCAGGCGGGTACGCTTGCGGGAAATCCACTGGCCATGCGGGCGGGGATAGCGACGCTCAAGGAGTTGAACAAGCCGAGTCTTTATGCGGGTATCGATGAACTGGCCAAGAAGCTGGTCGCCGGATTGCGCAAGGCTCTCAGCGATTCCGGAATCGTGGCCCAGGTGAACAGTATCGGCTCCCTGTCCACGATTTTCTTCGCGCCGCAGGCCGTATCGAATTACACCGATGCGAAACGGTCCGACACGAAGTTGTACGCCCGCTTCTTCCGGGAAATGTTGAATCGCGGCATCTTCCTGGCCCCCTCTCAATTCGAAGCGGCGTTTGTGTCCGCGGCTCATACCACTGCCGACATCGACCGCACTATTAGCGCGGCGAGCGATGCTTTGAAGTCGATTTCCGCACTACCGTCAGCTTAAAACTCATATACCGGAGAAGGACCGATGCACGAAGTCATGGAAGTGCCTGAAGCGCACGGCCACAATGAAAATGATTCTCTTACGATTCCGGTAGCCGTAACTCTCTCTATCCTGGCTGTGCTTGTCGCCATCGCGACTCTGCTGGGTCATCGTGCCAGTGTGGAAGAGATGATTCTGCAAACCAAGGCCACGGACCACTGGGCCTACTATCAGGCCAAAAATATACGCCTGCATGAGATGCAAGCCGTAGCTGACATGCTTGGGACATTGACGCCCGTTGAGAAGGAAAAGGCGGAGGCCTTGCGCGAGAAGTATCTGAAAGAAGCGGAGCGTTACGGGCAAGAAAAGGATGAAGTAAGCGAGCAGGCAAAGGATTTTGAAAAGGAACGAGACTTGGCTGGCAAAAAAGAAGACCGGTTTGACGCCGGTGAAGTGATTCTGGAGATTGCGCTGATTGTTTGTTCGCTAACGCTGTTGACGAGGAAGAGGATTTTCTGGCTTTCGGGAATTGTATTGGGCTTGGTTGGCTTCTGTGTGACTTTGAGCGGGTTCTTGCTGCGATAGACCGCGTCTCACAGACGCATCGACTGGTCACATTTCCTACCTCAGTGGTTAATCAGCCTTGCGAGAAACATCGGAAATATTTTCTTCAGGGGCTAAAGCCCATTCGTTGTTGTAGCTTTATGCAGGGGCTGGAAGCCCCTGCCTCCTAAAGAGAAAACCCAAGACAAGAAAACCTGAGAAAACCAATGAGCACAGCTTGGAATGGCTCCGCAAAACCAGGAGAACCCAAGAACCGACTTAAAGGTCGGCCACTACAAAGGCAAAGAAAAGAACCCGGGCGCCGACCCAAAGGTCGGCCACTACAAAGCCGAGAGAAAGGCGCCCGCCTCAGAAGGCGGCCGCTACACAGTTTGCGACGAGGGTGGCCGAGTGCTGCGCAGAAGGGTAATCTCTTCTCTCAATTTTTCCAGGTTGGACAATACTTCCCGGTGGCGTATGACCTCGGCGTCAGGCTTTTTGCCTATGAAGGAGAGCGTGCCGCCGGGCTCCAGGATGCACTGGTCTACTTCTGCCAGAGAGGCAAAACCCTGTTTTCTGGCCGCAGCTTCCAATTGCGTCATAGTGATTAGCTCTTTTTTTAAATGTTCCGTACGCACCCTGCCATTCTCCATCAATACATCGGCTTTGCCTTCGACCAGTTGATCGAGCTTTCTGTGATTGTAGAGAAAGCGCACCACCAGGTAGTTCGTGGCCACCAAGGAGGTAGCGCCCAACAGTCCACCGGAGACAGAGTTGTCATCACCGATGATGGCGTTCTGTACCGTGTTCGACAGGGTGAGCAGGACGACCAGGTCAAAGGGATTCAGTTGAACCAGTTCCCGTTTTCCCGATAGCCGCAACATCACCACAAGAAAAAGGTAGACCAGAACCGGCCGGATGATTTTCTCCAGGATGGGCAGGGAGATTACAAACATGTCTTTCCACATATCGTGCATGACGCAGATACCTCCACGGAAGGCGCTTGCCCGTCTTTTCTAATTGCAACAGCCGCTTATGTTTAGAGAGGGTAACACGGGGAAGGGAGCGCCCAAACAAAGGGGTGAGTGAAGTATTGAAGGTGGGATTCTTCGGGCATCCTCGTCGGATGCCCTCAGAATGACAAATTTGCGTTTATCGGAACGGTGCGCGGCCGAGCACTGAGGGGAGCAGTTTTGTGAGAGGAGGCCACCTGTCCTAATGGCCAGTCATATATTCGCAACTCCGTCTGCGGTATCGATTTACCCGGGACCCGACATTGCCTATTGTTGGGAAAGAGCTCTTCTGTCTTTCGCGCAGGCGTGTGCGTTTGCACGTCAACCTCTGGAGGCTTCCGAACGTCCCCCTGGCGGTGGTTCGCTCGCCCGCCCGGTGCGAAGCGAAAAACCAAATGGCCCAACGAACCGTTTCTGAACCTGGAATCGCCCTAGGGGCTCAACAGCTTGCGATCTTGCTCGATTCCACCAAGGAACTCATTGCCATTCTTGGGTCCGACGGAACAGTTCAGTTTGCAAATGCGACCTTTCAGAATGTACTCGGCTACCGCCTGGATGAACTGCTGGGCCGCAGCATTCACGCTATCGTCCACGCTCTAGATGTGGAAGGAGTTCGCGAACGTTTAAAGGAAGTCGCCGCCTTTTCCGGTACCGCCGTTTCGGAACGGTGCCGTTTCCGCTGCCGGGATGGATCATGGCGTTGGATTCAGTTCACTTGCCGCAATCGTCTTGACGAGCCTCGATTCGAAGGAATTCTGTTCCACGCGAACGATGTGACCGAACTTCATCGGATGGAGTCCGAGCGCCAGGTCAATTCCGAGGTGGTGCACGCGTTGAACGAGACATCCAACCTGGACCAACTCCTCAAGCGAATTCATGCTTCCTTGAAGAGGATTCTGCCGGCCGAGAACTGTTTTGTGGCTCTCCACGATCCAGAAAACGACACGTTTCAGTTTCCCTTTTTTGTGGATGAGTACGACACCGCTCCACCACCGCAAAAAGTGGGCAGGAGTTGCACGGCGTATGTCTTCCGAACCGGCCAGGCAAAGCTAATTCCGCAAACCGATTTTGATCGCCTCGCAGCGATTGGCGAAGTGGAACTCGTGGGTTCCCCATCTCCGGGGTGGCTAGGCGCTCCATTGAAGACGCCGACAGCCACGATTGGCGTGCTGGTGGTTCAACACTATCAGAATGAAAATGCCTACGACCAGCGGGACCTCGAGTTCCTGGAATCTGTCGGCGGCCACATCGCCTTGGCCATCGAACGCCGCCGTGCTGAAGAAGAACTTCGCAAGAATGAATCGATACTCCGGCTGCTCTTCGAACACAACCCCTTACCGACATGGCTTTATGAAATCGACAGCCTCAAATTTCTGCGCGTTAACCAGGCGGCGGTGCATCTCTACGGGTTCACAGTAGAAGAGTTTGAAAAAATGACGATTCTGGAAATTCGGCCCGAATCTCAGCGAGAAAAGGCGCTCAGCTATATAAAGGAAATGGAAGTAGAAGCAGAGGAACACGAATTCTGGATCCATCAGGCGAAGGATGGACGAACTTTTGAAGTGGAAATCATCTCGCACGAACTGACGTACGTGGGGAAGCGGGTGCGGCTGGTTGTGGCGCTAGACATCAGCGAACGCCGACAATTGGAAAGCCAGTTGCGGCAAGCGCAAAAGATGGAAGCCATTGGCCGACTGGCCGGCGGTGTTGCCCATGATTTCAATAACCTGCTGATGGTGATCAAAGGCCATACGGAACTTCTGCTGAATGCGCTGGAGCCGTCGCACGAGATCACGCGGAAGATCGAACAGATCGATCGCTCCGCCGACCGCGCCGCGGCCCTGACCCGTCAATTGCTGGCTTTCAGCCGCATGCAGGTCCTTCAGCCGCAGATTATCAACGTCAACTCCATTATCGAAGAAATGGGAAAACTCCTGCCGCGCTTGATTGGGGAAGACATCGAATTGGTGATTCGCGCGGACGAGGATCTGGGAACCGTCAGGGCCGACGCCAGCCAGATGGAGCAGGTGATCATGAATCTGGCAGTCAACGCCCGAGATGCCATGCCGAACGGGGGAAAGCTGGTGATTGAGACGGCCAATGCGGATCTCGACCACGGCTACATGGCAAGCCACCCACTGATGAATCCCGGCCCTTACGTGCAACTAGTGGTCACCGACAGCGGTACCGGGATGGACGCGGAGACACAGGCACATATTTTCGAACCGTTTTTCACTACCAAGGAAAAAGGGAAGGGCACCGGACTTGGGCTCGCCACCGTGTATGGCATCGTGAAACAGAGCGGCGGCTTCATCTGGGTTTACAGCGAAGTTGGAAAGGGAACCTCTTTCAAGATTTACCTGCCGCGGGTTGACCAGAAGGAAGATCGCAGCGGTGCGCCCCACGCCTCGACTGATTTGCCCATGGGGACGGAGACCGTGCTCCTCACTGAAGATGAACAGGACGTCCGCGAAATCGCCCGGGAATTCCTGGAGTCCGGGGGATATCAAGTGATTGAGGCGAAGGACGGGGCCGAGGCAATCCATTTGGCTGCGCAAAACCGAGGGAAGATTCAGATCCTGGTCACGGATATGGTGATGCCTGGAATGACGGGGCAGGAGTTGGCTGTTCGCCTCCAGTCGGAGCACCCGGGGCTGTGCGTGATTTTCATGTCCGGTTATAGCGAACATGCCGCCACCGAAATGGCGAATGCCGATCCTTCGGTCCGGCTGCTGACCAAGCCGTTCAGCCGCGCGGTGATCTTGCGAACCGTCGGCGACATCCTGCACGGCGCAGCAAAAGCGTGAGTTCACCCGTTCAGTGTGGTTTGGATTAAGCCAAGCTGGGATGCTTACGATGCCAGTCTGTGGCTTGCTGGTAGGTTCGGCCGGCCTGCAAAACCGCGGCATCGTCTCCTGCACGCGCCACAAACTGCAATCCGACGGGAAGCTTTTTTGCCGTCATGCCGCAGGGCACGGACAGAGCCGGCAGGCCGCAGAGATTGCCAATTCCACCAAGAGGGTCCGGGAAGGAGAGCCCCTTGGAGATATCCATGCTTAACGGAGTTGCCGGGACAGGGAGCGCTGCTGTGGCCAGCACATCGAAAGAGTCAAAGAGGCCGAGCATCTTTTTCTGCAGGATTTCTCTTATGCGCAGGGCGGAGTTGTAATCGGCGCCAGAAACCGTGAGATTCACATAGCCGCCGATGCGCGCCAGAGGGTCCGCTAACTCGCTCACCTTGCCCGAACGGATCAGTTGCGAAAACGAAGAACCCACTTCACAGGCCAGGATCACGTTTGCGGCATCCTCCCATGGACCTTCGGGCAGAGTTGCGTCCTTAACGGATGGGAAATGGTGTTGCAAGACCTTGTGGGCAGCGTCAATGGCCTTTGCGACTCCGGGATCGTAATCTTTCCACGCGTTGGTCAGCCAACCGACCCGCAGCGCCCTTGGTTTGAGGTCGCCAGCCGGGGAAAGCGTAAAGGCGGCTTTGTCCACAGGCAAAGTGCTGCGGTCCAGCGGATCATGACCGGCGATGGCGGCAAAGATCCGCGCGCAATCGTCAGCGCTGCGTGCGATCGGCCCGATCTTGTCCATCGAATCCGCCAACGCCATGGCCCCGTAGCGGCTGACGCGTCCGTAGGTGGGCCGCAGGCCGCTGACGCCACAGAACGCCGAAGGACAAACAATTGAGCCCCAAGTTTCCGTGCCGATGGCAAACGCCGCCAGCCCTGCAGCAACAATGGCTGCCGAACCGGAAGAGGAGCCGCACGTCCAGCAACTGGTATCCCAGGGGTTTCGCGTTTCACCTTGCAACGAGGCGGATGCGTACATGTAGCCCAAGCCGCCGGCCAGCTCGATCATGGCCGCTTTACCCAGAAGAACCGCGCCGACGTGGTTCAGGTGTTCAATCACGGTTGCGTTGTAATCGAAGACTTGATTCGCGAAGGGCTTTGCTCCCCAGGTTGTGGGAATACCTTTGACCGCCAGAAGATCCTTGGCCGCGTAGGGAATGCCATGAAGCGGGCCGCGGTAGTGTCCGCGATGAATCTCTTTCTCCGCGGCTTGAGCCTGTTCGAGCGCCAGTGTTGGGGTCAGACGCGCGTACGCGTTCAGGCGCGGCCCCAGTTTTTCGCTGCGCTCCAAATAACTTTCCGTGAGTTCGACGGGCGAGAGCTGTTTCGATTCAATCTGCCTCGCCAGCTCACCAATGGATCCGTAAAGAACGGATTCCTTCAGCATTCGTGGACTCCCATCAGGGTTTCTTCGAACTGGCGTTCGGCTGCGATTTCAGGCCTGGTTGCGGCGCTTTTTCGCGTTCCACTAAGGGCTTCAAATAAAGAGCAGGTGCGTCCCCGTTTTCCAGCTTGAAGGTTCGGATTCGTTCCAGCATCGGCTGCAAGTCTGTACACATCTTCTTGATATTCGTTTTTTGCTGATCGTCCAAACGATTGCTATAAAGACTCAGAATCTGTTGGTATCGAGACTCCGCCTCCGTCTGGCCTTCCGTCGTCAGTGTCGGCGCGGTCTGTGTGCTCTGCGCTGCTGAGGCCGCCGAAGCCCTGGGCAGAATGACTTCAGCGGGGACCAATGACGCCGTGGCGGAGAGCATCGCTGCCCGCTGCGCAAATTCCCTCCGCGAAAGCAATTGTCCATTCTTTTTGTTCATGGCGTGATCCCCCGAATCCCCGGCAATCGGCAGGAAACGAAAGGCGAGGCTACCCAATCCCGAGAGGTCCGTCAACTGGACGAAGGGCCAAGGTGCATCGCCCGGACATCTTTAAGCGAACAGAGGCTATTCCACTTGCGTCAATGCTCTCACCTGGAGCTCCAACGCTTGGTTGTATTGCCGCTCGATCTGTAGTTCGGTTTGCAACTTTTTGATGAGCAGTTCCAGATGGGAGATCTCCGCTCGCAGTCTGTGAATTTCCGTTGCGGGCGCGGTGGTACGGGGCGCGGGCGGCGCTGTTGGAGTCGGAGTTTGCGGAACGGATGTGCCGTTTTGTTGCAGAAAGGCCTCGGCCAGTGCCCGTGGCCAGACGGATTCAGTTGGCCTTGTTTCTACCAGGACAGGCGGGGGAATCGGAGTCGGTGCCGGTGGCACCGCTGCAATGGGCGAAATTCTCGCGGCTGCCGGCGCAGGAGCAAACAGACTGTCCAACGCCGCTGGGGACGTAGAATGTTCCTCGTGTTCAGGCGGAGCGGGCTTTGACGCGTTGAGCAAATTCTTGACGCGGCCGATCAATTCCTGCGGCTGAAACGGCTTGCGCACCAGTTCATCGGCCTGGACGGCCACGGCGCGATCGGCCACCGACTTGTTTACAACGCCGGACATGAGAATGACGGGTGTCTTGCCAAATTGGGGGCTCTGCTTGATCTGGCTGCAGACGGAATAGCCATCCTGATCCGGCATGATCACATCGGTGATGACCACATCGGGCGGGTGCAGTTCGAACTGCGCAAGAGCGGAGGCGGCATCGGCACACGTGATGACGTTGATGTTCTCGCGGCGAAACGCAATCTTAATGACTTCGCGCATGGTCGCGCTGTCGTCGATGAAATAGACGGTGGGAGCCGGTTTGGACTCCGTGGCGCCGATCGGCGGCATAGCGATGGTCTCGCTCATTGGGCCTCCTTGTCCGCTAGCTGGTCGGTGTGATCTCGAGCCGTTTCGTCGTATTCCCGCATGGCATCCAACATCAGGTCGGTTGCCGAGCGCAATACCGTTCGCTGGGCCGTGGCCGCACCATAGACGAATTTGTAGACGCCGGAACCGCAGCGGACACAACTCTTCAGAATGTCCAAGACGGCTTCATCTCCGAAGAGCGAGCCGCATTCGGCATGAACGATTTCACCCGCGTCGAAGAAGAGCACCGCATCGGTCTCCCCGGCGTTAATCGTAAGCGCGCCGGTTTGGTGGGCTTGGCCGAGCATTTGCATCACACCGGTCAAATCGTGATGGGTTAGATTTCCGCTGAGACTGGTATCCGCCTGGCCCAGCATTTGTGTGGGCAGAAAACCATCCACCTTGCTGATGATGATGTTTTTGACATGGTTGGCGATGGTTGCGGGCGAAAGGTGGCGATCGACGTAGTCGTCACACCCAGCCTGAAACGCTTCCATCAGAGCCCCTTGGCTGCCATCACCGGTTGCAATGATGGGCAGGTTCGCGTTCTTCGGGTCTGCATGGATGATCTGGGCAATTTCGAGCGCGCCCATTTCGCGCATATTTGTTGCGCAGACAATCGCGGTCGGAGCGTCGTATTCCAGAGCGGTCAGGGCAAAAGTAGCTTGCGTGGTCGCGGTAACTTCAAATCCCTCGCGCTTCAAGGCATCGCCGAGCCGTTTCGCGAACAGCACGTTGCTGTCGATGAGCAAAACGCGAGCGGGTTTGCCGGGGACGATCATGCGCGCGCCTCTGGCGTCTGGACGGAGGTAACAGGGGATGGGCTGACACCCGCGCCGGGAGTCAGAGCGTTTAGATTGAGGACTTCAATGACTTCGCCGGCGTGGGAAAGCCACGCGGCCACGTGCGGTGAGTCCGACGGTCCCGCCGGGGTCAAGTCTGCCTGAATCAACTCACAATCGCCGCTTACCGGGAGAGCAATCCAGTCGAGCGCTTTTCCGTGCTGTCTCGTAGCAATCAGATAAAACCGGCGGTGCCCCAATTTCTTGCCCATCAGTTTTTCTGCAATATCACAAACCGGGACCACGCGACCTCTTCGCAGAATTACCCCATCGATCTCCGGCGTCCTTTGTGCAAAACGAAAGATTCGGCTGGGAGCCGCCAACTCTGCGACCTGATCCGCGGCTAGGGCAAAGCGGCGTTCGCCTAGGCGGAGCAGAACGCAAGAGCACGTATCGAGTTGTTCCGTCCAGGTCATAGGCTCAATTCCGCTCCCGTTGCATCTGTTGCTTCGGGGATGCTCGGCGAGGCAGTGAAGCCGTCGAGCAGCGAAAGTTCTTCCGTGGTCAGAAATCCCATCGGATCCACGACAGGAATGACATTCTGGTCGAGCACTGTCAAACCCCGGTACCACACACGCTCCTCGTGGCAGAAGGCTCCGGGGAGCGCCTGAAGCCGCGTCATGGTGGTCATTTTTTCAATGCCATCGACGAGCAGGGCCACGCGGGATTTGCGAAGCAGAAAGATCAGTGCGGCAGGCGTAGGGCGCAAACCAAAATGAAGCGCTGCGTTGACGACGTACAGATTTCGTTCACCCCGGCGAATCGCATGGCGCACCTTGCCGAGGCTGGGTTCATTGAATTCCACGGCTGCGCCCGCGAGACTGTCCACACTGCGGACTTCCTGCACCGAGGCGGAGGAGATTGCGAAAACCTGGCTGCTGGCCCGGAACAGGATGATTTGCTCCGCGCGAACCGGGTTCGATTTCTGCACTGCGGCCAGCCGCATCAGCGTACCCCCACTGGCAGGGCCCGACACAATCCGAGAACCCGCTTTTCAATTGCGGCGTAGATATCGTCAATACTGAGAACCTGGTCGACCACGCCTGCCTTGATGGTTTCAGCAGGCATGCCGAAAATCACAGAGGTGGCTTCATCTTGCGCCAGAACGAGGCCGCCCGCTGTCTTGATGGCGCGCGCGCCACGTGCACCGTCACTCCCCATGCCAGTCAAGACAACGCCAATGCTCATGGCGCCCGCGTAGGCCGCGACGGAATCCATGGTTACGTCGATGTTCGGTAGATAGCCGTCGATTCTTCCTGTAGTCGCATCCAGTTCGATGCGTCCGGTTGGCGAGACGCGGAGGTGCTGGCCGCCGGGGCAGATGTACAGCGTTCCAGGCTGGACCGTTTCGTTCGCCTCCGCTTCTTTCACACGGATGCCGGTAAATTCCGCCAATTGCAGCGCGTATTGGGTGGTGAAGGAGGCGGGCATATGCTGCACCAAAAATACCGCCGCTGGAAAGTCGCGCGTGAAGCCCGGAGCCAGGCGCATCACTGTGGCGGGTCCGCCGGTGGATGCAGCAAGGACCACGACGGGAAAACGAAGATCGGAGGAAGCGGATGGTACTGGCCGTGCCGGTTTCGAACCCGTATCAGGAACACGAGAGCTCTTGGAAGGAGCTTGCACGGCACTTGCAAGCCGCGAAGCCGTGCGCACCACGCGCACCTTTGCAGCCACGCGCACCTTCCGCAGGAGTTCCTCTTTCACGCTTTGCATGTCGAGGTCGATGCCGCCGCTCGGCTTGGTGACAAAGTCAATTGCGCCCAGTTCCAGCGCTTTCAGTGTGCTGGACGCGCCTTCCTTGCTCTCCGAACTCACGACGACGATGGGCCGCGGGCTGTTCGTCATGATGTGCGCGGTGGCTTGCAGACCGTCCATGTGGGGCATGTTCAGATCCATCGTGATCACGTCGGGCTTCAGCGATTCTGATAGCGCAATTGCTTCGCGCCCGTCTTTGGCGTGTCCGACGACGTTGAGTTGCTCGTCAGCATTGAAGATCGTTTCCAGGACCTTACACATAAACGCAGAGTCATCCACGACGAGCACGCGAAACTTTTTAGGGGCAGCGCTCACCATGACTTTTCTATCCGACCGGCACGACAGGTCGTGCCGCCTCCGTTCCAATCAATTGTTCCACGGCAGCCAGTAGCTGATCTTCCTGCACCGGCTTCGTGAGGAATGCGGAAGCTCCTTCTTTCAATGCGCGATCACGATGTTTCGCGCCCGCGCGCGAAGTCACCACCAGCACCGGGATTCGCTTTGTCGTGGGGCTCTGCCGCAATTGGGCCATCAGCTCATATCCTGTCATGCGCGGCATTTCCAAGTCTGTGATCACCAGGTGGCAGCCATGTTGCGAGACAAGTTCGGCGGCTTCCAAGCCGTCGGCCGCCAACTTGGCCCGGTAACCGTTCTTTTCCAGCATGCGCCCGACAAATTTGCGCACGCTGATGGAGTCATCGGCGACCACGATGACGCGTTCCTGGTCGATGCGGTCGATGGCCTCGGTTGGAATCGTGCCACGCGCCACGGCAGCAGAGCCGGGAGCAAAGACACGAGATGCGCTGGCACTTGCCTGGACGGCACGCCGTTCGTTGGGTTCGGTCGCGACCATGCGATTCAGATCGATCAGCAGAATCAAGCTGCCGTCAGGCGCAATCGTGGTTCCCGGAAAGAGCTTGACGCGGCGGAGGTATTCACCCAGGTTCTTGATAACGATTTCGTCTTTGCCGAGGACTTCTTCCACAACCAAGCCCACTTGGCGATTTCCGGCATTGGCCACCACCATCCGGAAATATCCATTGATCGGTTCGAGCGGGGGAAGACCGAGATAAGAGTCCAGCCTCACGACTTCTGTGACGACGTCGCGAACCTTGGTGAGAAGCTTTCCGCCTATATCTTCGATTTCATCTGCCCGGAGCCTGCGGATCTCTTCTACGACCGCGAGCGGAAGAGCAAAGTGATTCGTGCCGCAACGCACGAAAAGAGCCGGGGAAATGATCAACGTCAAAGGAACCTTCAGGGTGAACTTCGTGCCGTGGCCGGCCTCGCTCTGAACTTCGATTTCACCGTTCAACGCATTCAGGTTGGAGCGAACGACGTCGAGCCCGACTCCGCGTCCCGCCAATTCCGTTTTAACCGCGGCAGTGGAAAATCCCGGGTGGAACAGCATTTCGCGCAGGTCGCGCTCCGTCAGGCGGTCTGCTGTCTCCGTGGAGACGAGCCCGCACTCGATGGCACTCTGCCGGACACGGGCATAATCGATGCCGCGGCCATCGTCTTCCACTTCGATATAGATATGATTGCCGCGATGGTAAGCGCGGAGCATGACCCGGCCCTGGTCGGGTTTTCCATTGGCCACGCGATCTTCGGGCGCTTCGACACCGTGCGCGACCGAGTTGCGAACCAGGTGTACAAGCGGGTCAGAAATTTGTTGGATGATGTTGTTGTCCAACTCAGTTTCACTGCCGGAAAAGTCCAGCTCGACCTTCTTTTTAGAGGACTTGGCCGCATCTCTTACCGCGCGAGACAGCAGGGAATACAGCGTCCCGATGGGCACCATGCGCGCCGCGGTGATTTCATCCTGGAGATGGTGGGCGAGTTTGGTGAACTCGTCGATATCCCCCTCGACGCGGCCGGTATAATTCTCGAGCTGGGTGAGCACCTCGTTGACGTCGGCGGAAATTTCCGTCATGGACCGGGACAAAATGTTGAAATCGTCGTAGCGATCCATTTCCAGTTCGCTGAATTCGTCCAGAAACCCTGCTTCTCCAGCGGCCGCACTCGCAAGCATTTTTTGCCGCTGGTTATTCGCCCAGGGCATTCCAATTTGTGCCCGGATGCGGTTGTACTCGTACTTTTCCTGGAATTCGTTGACCTTGCCTTGCAAGCGCTCTTTTGAGAAGCTCAGTGTGTCAATCAGTTTTTCGAGTTCGGCCACTCGGCCAACCATCTTGGTGCGGTTGATCACAAGTTCGCCGACCGTGTTCATCATCCGGTCCAACCGGCCCAGGGCAATACGGACGGACTTTGCAGCGGCGGCTTGCTTCTGTGACCGACCTGCTGCGGATTTCGCCGGCGTCTTCTCGATCGGGGTCCGGACCGTTTCCGGCTCCGTTGCCTCAGTCGTCTCCGCGGGTTGCTCTATTTCTTCGGCTTCCAGTGGGGCAAATTCCGCAATGCGCCCCAGCAGGGAATCGACGCCCGTTCTCATTTCTGTTTCGTCGGGCCATTCGCGCCGCAAAGTTTTTCTCAGAACGTCGACGGATTCCAAGCAAAGATCAACGAGCGTCGGCGACGGTTGAAGCTCGCCATCGCGCAGCCTGCCGATCAGATCCTCCACGCGGTGAGCAATCGATCCCAGACGGCGCAATCCTACTTGGGCAGCGGAACCTTTCACGGTGTGAATCGCGCGGAACAGTCGGTTGATCTCTTCGGGGTTGTTGTTGCCTTCCAACGAAAGAAGACAATCGCTCACGACCTGCAAGTGTTCCTCGGCTTCAGGCTGGAAGAATTCCAGAATCTCGTCGGGCACTTCGTCGTCCGAGGGGAGCGCGTCAAAATAGGATCCCGTCAGCCCGGTTTGAGGGGGTGCGGACTCAGGCGCTTCGATCTCAATTTGTTCCGGGGCTTGAGCTACAGGTTCCGGCATGCTCAAATTCAGGGGAGGCGGCTCAGGAGGGAAAGCAAAGCGGTACCGTTCTTTGAATGCCGCAACGTCCTCGATCTTTTCCTGGCCCGTATCGCTGATTTCCAGAAGGCTCGTTTCCAGCAGAGAAATGCCATCGGAGAGGAATTCCGTCAGTGGGCCATGAAGATCATCGCCAAGAGGGGCGTTCAGCGCATATTGAAAGACATGGGCCAATTTCCCGGCGATCTCGGAAAAACGCGGGAACCCATAGCTGGCCGATGTTCCTTTGAGCGTGTGCGCCGCGATGTACAGCCGCTCCATGTCTTCGTGCCGCGGCGAAACTTCCTGCAACACGCCGACGTACTCCCGCAAATACTGCAGGTGCTCCGAGGCTTCCTGGAGGAACAGCTCGACGGCTTCGCGGTCCGGGGTGCTCACGCGCGTCCCTCCGCAACCAGTTCCGGCTTCTGCAGCTCTTCGGCGGTCGGCTTCCTGTACAGAATGCAGTCACCCAACACGATAGCCTGGAACTTCACAGGCATTTTCGAGATGGATTCGGAGTGGCCCAGAAACAGGTAGCCGCCCGGTTCCAATGCGTCGTAAAAGCGCTGTACCAGCGAACGCCGACGTTCTTCTGTGAAATAGATCAGCACATTCATGCAGAAAATAAGGTCCATTCGGCCGACGTATACGGGCGACGCCAGGTTCATTTGCGCAAAGCTCACCATCTTGCGGATGCGGTTCTTTACCTGGTAGCCGCCTTCGACGGAGGAGAAGTGCGAAGCAAGCTGCTTCTCGCTTACACTGGCGATGCTCCGGCCAGAATAGATTCCGCGTTCCGCGTTTTTCAACGCCTGGCGGCCAACGTCGGTCGCCAAAATTTCCACGTCCCAGGCATCCGCAAAGGACAACGAATCCAAAACAGTAATGGCGATGGAATAAGGCTCCTCGCCTGTGGAGCAACCCGCACTCCAGACCCGCAACGTCCTGGGATTCTTCCAGAACTTTTTGACGTGCAACTCCGGCAAAACACGCTTTTCGAACGCTTCAAAGATCGCCGGATAGCGAAAGAAAGTAGTCTCCTGCGTTAACAGTTTTTCCAGGAGGGCCTCATATTCGACATTTGTCTTGCGAACCGCCCGCAAAAGCTCGGTTCCACGCGTATAGCCACGTTCGCGCAGATGTTCGCGGACTCGCGTTGAGAAGAATCTCTCCCGCGAGGCATCAAAATGAATGCCTGTCCGCTCTTCGATCAGCATGCGGATCTCGCTCAACTCGTGTTCACTCAAACCGTGTCCCGCCCCGTGGCGTTCGCTCATGGTCTTCACGCTCTTGCCCCACCGAACACTCGGGGCAGATTCTCACTGCTATCGAACAGCGCCTGCCGGGACCGGGCGGTGGTCCGACTCCTCCGTTGCCAGTGCACCTTTCACGTTGGCGCGGAATTGCGCCAGCGCTTCATTCAACTGGTCGGACAGCTTCACAAGCTGGCTCACCGTCGTGACCGTGCTGCGTGTGCCCTGGGAAGTCTGCCGTGTAATGTTTGAGATAATCTGCATCGCGTGCGCCACACCCTCCGTTCCGCGCACCTGCTGCTTGGAAGCGAGTGAAATTTCCTGCACCAACTCCGCGGACTGGCGAACCACGCTGGAGATTGCATCCAACGCCCGGCCGGCCTGGTCGGCGAGCTGCGCGCCGGATTCCACTTCCTTGGTGCCGTCTTCCATGACCACGACGGCTTCGTTCGTTTCCGCCTGAATGGCCTTGATGAGAGCCGCGATATCTTTCGTCGCGCTGCGGGAGTGCTCGGCCAGTTTTCGGACTTCGTCGGCCACGACCGCGAACCCGCGGCCCGCTTCACCGGCGCGTGCCGCCTCAATCGCGGCGTTCAGCGCGAGCAGGTTGGTTTGTTCGGTGATGTCGTTAATCACGTTGATGATTTCCGAAATTTCCAGGGAACGATCGCCAAGGGACTTGATCTTCTTTGCGGTTGCCTGCACGGAGGAGCGGATCCTCTGCATGCCGTCAAGCGTGTCGCGCACGGCGCGGTTGCCCTGTTCGGCGGCGTCCAAAGCGCGGCGGGCGGCTTCGGCGCTCGCTTCGGCATTGTTGGACACTTGTTTCATGGAAACCGTAAGCTCTTCGACGGCGCTGGAGGTATTGGTGATTTCCTGGTCCTGCTGGGTGGCGCCAGCCTGCATCTGGTCGGCGGCCACAAGAATGTTGTTGGAACAAGCGGTGACTTCCATAGCGGCCTTGCGAACGCGCTCGAGAACTTTGGTGAAGTTATCAAGCATGTAGTTGATGGAGTCCGCGACGTTGCCCAGGGCGTCGTTGGTAACTTTGCCGCGCAGGGTCAAGTCGCCGCGCGCCACCTGGTTGATCACGGCGAGAAGATCGGTGATGCTGCGCTGGAGAGACTCGTTCGCTTCCTGGTTGAAGGAAGCCTTCGAGACCTTGGCCACGGCGCGGTTCAGGTTCTCCGCGATGTACCCGAACTCATCGTTCGAGGACACGTCCGCGCGGGCTTTCGCATCTCCGGCCGCGAGCCGCTCGGAGAACTCCGAGAGCTCGTTTATGGGAGAGAGGATCGCGGCTCCGAGTCTCCAAGCGAGCACGATGGTGATGCCCAGCGCCACGATGGCTGGGATGATGAGCCCGCCCGGCTCAAAGCCCGTGCTATTGCCTGCCTGACGCCCCGCGCTATAGGCCAGGCCCAGCACGGTGAATAATGCGACGCCGTTCAAGATGATCAGCGTCCAAATGGTTGTACTGAGTCGCGATTTCATTACTTCCTCCCAAACTCTTTCCTAGACTCTTCAGATACTCGGGCCCGGATACACTTCCAGCAGGCGGCGCAGATCGATCACGAGCGCCAGCCGGTCCTCATGCCGCAGCATCCCTACGCAATGCGGCACGTTTTCTGGAGCTTCCTGCAACAAATCCTCTGCTTCATTCACCGAATACGTCCCCACAACTTCGTCCGCGGCAATTCCCAGCCGCAAATCGTCGTGATGCCCGTCGCCGCGCAGCGAGGCCACAACCACGTGCTTTGGCAGCAACCCTGTGCGGCGGCCTTCCGTCAACGCAATGTCAATCAGCGGCACGATGGCTCCGCGGAGATTGAAAATTCCGAGCATGTAACCCGGCGCCAGCGGAACCTTTGTGACCAGCGGCCATTCCAGAACCTCTTCGACATCCAGCACCGGCAGGCAGAAGCGCTCGCGTCCGCTGCGGAAAACGCAATATTGCGATTCCGGCGGCCGATCTCCCACTGGCCCCAGCGCCTCGAGCAATTCCCCCATCTCCGCATCGGCGGGAATCGGCGTCAGTTGGAAGTCTTCGTTCATACAGCGTGTTCCTCTCACTCCTTCAGGCAAAACGCCGAACTGCGCGCAAGAGCTCCTCGCGAGTAAACGGCTTGGTGACGTAGCCATCGGCGCCCTGTTGCTGGCCCCAATAGCGGTCGCTCGCCGTGTCCTTTGAGGTGACCAGGATTACCGGGATGGCGTTGAACTTCACGTTGCCCTTCAATTCCCGGCATACCTGGAATCCATTGCGTTCCGGCATCACGACGTCCAGCAGAATCACACTGGGCTTTTCCGCGGCGATGGCTTCCTCCACGCGCTTCGGATCGTTCAAGCCAACCGACCAGTAGCCTTCGGGTTCGAGCAGCCCCTGAATGAGCTTCACTTGGGCCGGTGAATCATCGACGATCAGCACTTTTTTCTGCACGAGCTTGCACTCCGCATAGTTTTCCAAGGCAGAAAATTGCACGTCAGCGGCCAGCTTG
>Ga0187816_10000120_pt1 | contig 21062 bp, 20 predicted proteins | sample NC_wetland_sal_i_16_FD_132960 | JGI IMG/M metagenome (GOLD analysis project Ga0187816, IMG submission 132960) | Wetland sediment microbial communities from Neuse River Estuary, North Carolina, USA - SO4_1 | ecosystem: Environmental > Aquatic > Freshwater > Wetlands > Sediment | place: USA... | reverse complement strand
TTGCCGAAGGCGCGCCCAATCTCATGCAACGACTGTCCCGCCTTCCAACGGCTCCACATGTCGGTCCGTTGGTTCGCGGAAAGCTTTACCCGTCTGCGTTGCGTCATAAACACCACCTTTAGAGAAAAGATTTATAGCAGATGGTGTTGCATCGACCGGTTGAGCTGGCAGGACTTCTCAGGATGTGGCAGTCGGATCAATTCCGCTTGCTGCTTTTCTTGGGCTTGGCAAGCAGAACCCGGCGCTCCTCCTCTGTCATTTCCCGTTTGACTATGTCGAACAATACTCGCTCGATGAGAGTCTTAGTTTTGCGTAATCCCTTTTTAGTCTTTTGTCAAATCGCATCCCTCATTCATCTCGGCCCGCCGCGTCGCCAGTTTTCACAAACGGCAGCCGCATTTGCAACGAGAGCTTCCAGATCGTCGATTTTGGAGAAGACCGCGTCTATTCCGCAGGATAGGGCTTCCTTCTCCACGCGGAGATCGTAGTCTGCGGTCAGCAGGAAGATTGGTAAGTGATGCAGGATCTTCCTGAGTTCTTGAGCGAGCTGCAATCCGTTCATTCCTGGCAAGGAAGAGTCCAAGATCGCAAGGCTTGGCACAAATTGCCTTGCTCTAACAATTGCTTCACTGGCGCTTCCGGCTTCAACAAAAACGTCGAAGCTGGCGTCCTGTTTTAGGAGCGCACGCAGAGTTGTCCGGAAAGAATCATCCTGGTCCACGATGAGTGTTGTAAAAATGTTTCCCTCCTGCAGCAAGATCGTGACTTTTAGTTTTCACGAAGCACTGCCCCATCATCTGCTGGCGGCGTCGCGGCGTTGTTTATGAGACGTTGGACTATTGGTCGGTCGCAGTCCCGAATATCACGTACTGCCGGACACGTGGCGGCTCGCCGCGCGGCGGGCTGTGCTCCGCGCAGGCGACGGCGTAGTGTGGGATGAAGTAGCACGAACCAGTCAGTCAGATCGTCGTTGGGCTAGCTCAGCAATCCATCCCACTAGAATGTGCTCGGCTTTTGGTTCAACACTGGTAAACGCTATTCCAGCGCCCAAGTCCTGTCTTGCATAGACGACCCTGCCAAGCGCCACAACCTCAGCGCCACGGTGAGCCAATTTGATCCGCACGTTGGAGCCCCTTCTGAGATTGCTCAGGCCGCTGATACCACAGCCAAACAAGCTGAGGTCAGTGGTTCGCCCACAAATCTGAATCTGCGACTCCAATTCCATAATTTCTACATCGACCTCGAAGGGATAGCGAGGCACAATCCGAATCGGACTCACCGCTCGTAATCGCCAAAAACATCCGAGAATTTAATCCACAGATGGGTTCTAGTTTGCTTTCCGGTCGCCGGATAAATCTGTCCCTCGCTACTGATGTCTGACCCTTGCATGCGATCCCTGCCTTGAGGCTAATGTCCAGCCCTGCCCTGTATGCGTGCAGCGACTTAACGCACGATCATGCTATGGACTCATGCGACATCCTCCAATATGCAAAGCGGGCCACATCGTTACTGGCCAACATTGGCCGCTTGGCTTACCAAGCAAAAGTTCTTGCTCTTGGCGGCATTCGGGGCTATGTTCACCGAAATTTGTGCTCCGTCGAAGCACTCGGAGACTTTCGCATGACGAAAGCTGAGGATGAGATAGACGCCCGGTCAGGAAGCTCCCGCCTAGATTCATGGAAAGAAATAGCTGGTTACTTGAAACGGAGTGTGCGAACGGTTCGGCGGTGGGAGCGCTTAGAGAGCTTGCCCGTCCATCGTCACTTTCACGGAAAACAGGGCACAGTGTATGCCTTGCGATCTGAAATTGATGAGTGGTTCCAACGCCGCACGGCGGAAGCGCGCCAAAAGCAACCTCAGCCCGGTGGTGCAGGACTTCAAGACACGAAGTCAGCGCTATTGGCGGTCTTGCCCCTTCGAAACCTTGATGATGATTCCGCGGAAGAGAGCTTCGCCGCTGGCCTCACAGAGGAACTGATCCAAGAAGTGGGACAAGCTTGCCCACAACGTTTCAGAGTTATCGCGGCGACTTCCGTCATGCAGTATAGGAGGACCCGAAAGAGCATTGAGCAGATAGGCCAGGAACTGAAAGCGGATTACGTTCTGGAGGGCAGCGTTCGACGGTCCGGGGGGCGCGTGCGGCTTTCGGCACGGCTCATAGCTGCCCGTGATCCCGCACGCGTTTGGGCGGACAGCTACGAAATCCAGCTTCCCTCAGTTTTTGCGTTGCAACAAACTCTGGCTAGGCAAGTGGCCGACTCCCTGATCGCAGCCATGCACGAAACGCCTGAGAGGAAGCCCCACCAAGCGGCTCGGCCCAGCATGGCGGCTCATACGGCGTACATCGAAGGGCGGTCCCATTTCATGCTCACTGAAGGAGAGAGCAAGAAACTCGTAGAACGGTTAATGCTTGCGATAGACCAAGACCCCAAGTTCGCTGCCAGCTACGCGGAACTTGCCTTGGTCTATCTTCGCCGATTGTTTTTGGATTTTCCGCCAATAGTGCTGCTTAAGAGAATTGAGGAGTTCTCGCGAAAGGCCTTGAAACTAGATTCCAGGCTCGCTCGGGCGCACGCAATGCTCGCTGCCCATTTCCTCCTTGGCTCTCGGAATTGGCCTAAGGCAGAAGCAGCTATCCGTGAGGCGCTGCGGCTGAATCCCAGCGAAGTATGGGCCTGGATTATCCGAATCGCATACCGGGTAGTAGTCGGTGAGTTTCTTGAGGCAATTGAAGACATTACGCTAGCGTCCCAGTTAACTCCACGGTGCGAAGAGCACGGCATGTGGTTCGCGTTGTTGGCATATCTGGCCCGCAACTATGACTTTGCAATCAATCGCTTCCAGGAAATTCTTCAACTCGACCCGTCTCTGTCCATTGCTCACGCCTATCTCGGCCTCTGTTACGCACAGAAGGGTGAGTATGCCATGGCTCTGAGCCATTGCGAGAAGGCCAGAGAATCCGACTGCGATTCCACGACGTGGGGTACCGCATCGGCCTGTTCCGTTTATGCGTTGGCGGGGGAACGAGATTCAGCGAAACGCCTGTTCCAGGAGTTACTCGTCATGAAGGAACAAAAGTACGTGCGGTATGTGTTCCTAGCCCAAGCCGCCGCAAGCCTGGGAATGGACGAGCAAGCGCTCGATTGGCTCGAAAAGGCGGCCTACGAACAGCGCGAGCCGGCATTGGTGTTCATCAAGAACGTGCCGATTTTTGATCCGCTCTCCAGGCTTCCTCGCTTTCGGAAATTGCTTCGTCACATCGGATTACGAACTAGCCCGCATAGCGCGTCACCCGTTCAGGAGTTGCGCGCGGCCTCTGCGGGCTCTTAGGTTACTCAGCAACCTGCGAAGGTGTCGTTGAACGCTCGCGTGGCGCGCCGATCACCCCAAAGTCCGCGTTGCCGGGTGTCGTCCCGCTTCCCTATATATCTCGCTTGCTGCGTACTCCAGTATCTGAACGCGCGGGGGGATGGTCACTTTTTCGCGTGCGTATCCCGTCAACGAAAATGGGTGCGCCGCAATGGAAAGCGAACACTACCCACGTCCACACACGGAGTACAAGGGGGTTACCTGTCTCGGATTGGTCCACGCCGAAAAATTCGAGAACCTAGCCAAAACTGTTTACATGTGTGACGTTTGCAACGCTAATCCTCGGCACCTTGGAGGGCTTTCCGCCTCGCCATTTTCTGTGCCATAAGCAACAGGATGCTTTGGCTTTTCGCATCCGTTCGACCGAGGAGGCTTCGAAACTTCGCCCAGACCCGCGCTTCCTTACCTGAGACCCCGAACAACTTGGAATCGGCTTTCCGCTTCACTGGACTCAGTAGCTTGGGCGGCCTATCGCCCTCATAAAACAGTTGGTACATTGGGACTTCGAGTCCGCGCGCGAATTTCTCAAGCGTCTCGACAGCGGGGACCGTATGCCCGTTTTCCACACGCGAAATGTAGCAACAGAGAAGTCCCGTTCTTTTCTCAATCTCTGCTTGTGAAAACTTCTTTCCCTCACGCAAGGCGCGCAAACGCTCTCCGATAATCATGGATTCATCCTCCACCACAGGTGTATGATTTCAGTAATGAACTAAGATGGAACTGAAGATGTGGAGTATAACCCAAACTTCGACGGCTGTACACGAATTCTGCCAAGCGGGTAGTGGTGTCATTTGATTCGTCAGGTGTAATGGGCTAAGAGCAGAGAGGCCCCCATGCTACTCGGAGCCTCTCCGAACTTCGTTGAGTCAATCCGAAGTCCCGGACAATTCTTAGGGTAAAGAGCATGACCGTTCATTGCAACAGTAATCCAATAGGTCAAATCATGTCAGTTAGCCGATCGGCTAGCAGAGGCGATGGCGGAACAGACCGGCTCATCCGGGGATGGAGTGTGCGCACCTGCTATAGCATTCGATTGCATTTGATCTCCAGTACCTTGAAAGGACATGGATATTAAACAGGTAACAATAGCCCTGAAGTACTGAAGACTAGCTGCTGGGGCTCAGTTCCAATTTGGATCAAGGCCGCAACCGAAATTGAGTACCACACAGAGGATCTAAAATTAGTATTTCAGGTCTGTTCACTTCGTTAGACTCACATGGTAGGGCGAGCGTATAAGCAAGCACGCTGTGTCTCATACCTTCCTCAGCCCTGCCAGCCACTTCTCAAGAATTGCCTGGTCATCCGGCTCGATCTTGCTAAACACAATCCCCATTCCTTCATCGGCTCGGGCATGGGCTATCTTGCCTTGAGCTGTGATCTTCTCTGCGCCGCGATTGATTCTGAGCCTGACCCTTGTCCCCGGAGGAAAAGGAGTCGTTGTCTCGGCGAAACAACCGAATAGACTCAGGTCAGTGGTGTGCGCCAAAACTTCCTTTTCTGATTCCACGTCGGTTATTGCGATGGCCGCTTTGAACGGCAGGCGAGTTGCGCGATGATGCTCGGTTCTCATGGAATGATGGTGCGCGAACGGATTGTGCCAACCGCTACCAATTTTCGCAATACTATTTACGGTAAGCCGTTCCACCACCGAAAAAATCGGAACTCGAAGAATCATTGTATTCCAAAATTCTTTCCTCGGGTTTGGAACGCAATAAGGTTTCCAGCGTGCAGACAAGCATCGACGTTGCGATTGCGGCGAAGTTTCGCTACGCGAGGCCGTAGCCTGAATCCGGGGCGCGCCGGGTCTGTTACAGCCGTGCCTCATTTCTGGATGCCTGAGTTTGGCTTGCTTGACAAAGAAAGATTGTGGGGCGTGCCGCTTTGAACGTGGGTGCGTGAGGGCTGGGTTAAGTTGATCGAGGGCGATATGACCGACCCCCCGGATAGTGCGCGACGACATTCTCAAACTATGCACCGATGGGCCGGGCCGCGTGCAATTCATTGGATACGATCTTTGCAAAGCCAGCGTTGTGTTTTCGGAAATAGCCGAGTCGAATGAACTAATCTTCTGTTGTGGCCTCCTTCTATTGTTCCTGGCCCTGACGTGAAAATCCCAAAACCTCAATCCTTCGCAGTCAACGCCAGAACCCCGCCGATCACACCCAGCGTACCCGCTAATAGGCCCATCATTCCAACAACCAAGTATAGTGCTGAAGCGACCAAGATCACCACTCCCCAACTCCGGCGCTGCTCAGGTTTGACGTAGAGCATGATCGCTCCAACCAGCACGATGATTCCGGCGAAGATACCAAACCACGGCCACCGCAGCCCGAAACCGCGCATTCCATCCTGGCCCGACATCCAGCCGTGCATTCCTTGCCATTCCCCCATCATGCCTCCCCAGCCGAATCCGCCCATCATGCCTCCAGCAGCCAGCATCCATAGACCGCCTAGGAGTGAGAGCACGAACGCCGCTGTTGGCTGCTCGGTTCTTTGAACTTGTTCTTCTGGCATATGACCTCCTGCAGCTGACTCATAAGATTGCAGGCACTCGAAGTCCCTTGGCACCCAGTGCCATGAGCAGCCGGAGCGATTCTTTCTTGACCCCTGGCGCAGAGAGCCACCACTTTTCGAACATTATCTTTCCAAGATGCCAATTCCTCCCGATTTGCCTGAGCCTGATTTGCGGAGACGGTTCGCCGAAGAACTGGCCGGAAGCGAACCCGGCCAAGTGTTCGCCCGCCTCCAGCATGCAATAGCCTTCGCCAGAGAACTTGTGTAGGGACGCCCTGCCCGCGATGCTGTCGGCAATGCGGCGCGCAACGACCAATCCCTGCGCATGTGCGAAAACTCCTGCCTTTGGCAGCATCAACGGCACGTCAGGCTTCCATCGACCGGGCAGAGGAATTGCCGTTATATCGCCGATTGCATAGACATGCTCAGCCTTGGTGACCAGCGTTGCAGAGTCAACGGGCACCCATCCGGCTTGATTGGCTAGACCGGCTTCCCTCACTACATGAGGGCTGCGATGTGGCGGCACTGCTATCAGCAAGTCGTATGCAAAGGGCTCCTTGCCTTCGAATGAAATGGTGCGCGTCGCCGGATTCACTTCCGTGAGCTTCTTGAGGGGATTGAATGTAATCCCGCGATCCTCGACCATTTTTCTAACTGCGTTACCGAGTTCCGGCCCGGCGACAGGCATTGGTAGGGGTTCTGGCGTGAACAAATGGATATCCACTTTATCTCGGAGCCCGCGTCTCTGAAAGAAATCCGCTATCAGCATCGCGCCTTCGTAGGGCGCGGCAGGACATTTGAACGGAAGTGCGGCGACCACGATGGCGATCTTGCCTCCGCTGAAGTCCCGAAGTGCGGTACGCAATTTGGCAGCGCCATCAAACGTGTAGAAAGTCTGAGCGGACTCGGCAAGTCCGGGGATACGGTCTGGTGCAAGCTCCGCACCCAGAGCCACTACGAAGAAGTCATATGTCACCGATCCGGCAGAGGTCTCCACGCGATGTGCAGCTAGGTCAATACCAAGCGCCTCGCCGTGCAGCAATTCCACGCCTTTATGCACAAGCTGCTGCATGTCCCGCGAAATCTCTTCTGGCCGCCGGTCGCCCGTCATGAGCCAGAGAAAAGAAGGCGCGAACGCGTGTTGGCGGTTCTTTTCTATCAAGACGATGCGGTGTTCTGAATGCACGAGGCGCCGGAGTTCATTGGCGAGAACGATGCCGCCAACGCCGCCACCGAGAATCACAATCGTCTTCGCAGCCATTTTCTTTCCTGCTTCTTAGGAACTAGAACGTCACTACTGAGCCGCTTTCCTTTGTCCATTGAGCCAGGTCCACCATGCGCCCCATCTCGACTCCTTCGAGGAGTTCCTCCTGACCAAGGCCCCTGGCAGTGCAACACGTCCCGCAAGTCTTGACCTTCACACCCTTCGCAATGAGTTCCGCCAGCATGGTTGCCGTGTTGTAGTATCCCGTTGGCGTCTTCTGGCCGCGCTTTGCAACGCCCACGCCGTCCGCAAGCAGGAAAAGATTCACCGCTACCTGATTGGCGAGCAACGCCGATGCGTAACGGAAGGCGTTGTAGGCTTTCTCGCTTCCGTAGGGAGCATCCTGGAGAATGATCGTTAGGCTACCCACGGGTTGTTGAAGAAGGCAAAGGCACTCGCTCCGCCCGGAACTTCGGCCAACGAGGTCCTGCTGTACCAGATGGAGCACGGCTTCGACGAGACCGGGATGTGTAGCGCGGGGGCGGAAGAATTTTCACAGGTGATTCAGCAAGGCGAGTCGCTGCTCGCGGGCGCGCGCGTTCTTCCGAGCGCGACCCTTTCGTCGCTGCATTTCATGATCGGCGATGCGTATGCGACGATCGTGTGGCTGGCCAAGTCGACTGACAGCGAATATCATGATCCGAAGAAGTATCAGCAGGTGGCGGAATCAGCGCGGGTAAAGGCGTTAGAGCACTACCGCGCAGCCTTCCACCTGGAGCGCGGGACCGCCCGGGCGCAGAAGGCGTGGAGGGAGGCTTGGCGATTAGCCGCCGGCCTGCCCCCGACAAGCGGAAGATATTTTTGCGTGTACGACTGACGGAATCCAGTGATCGGGATGCCAGCCGTATGCCTTCACCTCAGAACTCCGAAACCAACACCGCGAAACCCTGTAGCGCAGATTGAATGGTCTTGATTCCCGGATTGTCGGCAATCCGGAAGTTAACCGGTAGTTTCCGTATACGCCGTGACCCGACCAGAATCGGTCGCGAGGGACTGAAGTTTGCAACGTCCCAGAAGCGGACTTCTGGGGAGTCAGCCGGCAGTTGTCCGGCTACCGCGTTTACTAGGACTTGAGTCCGACAAGCGGTGGGAAATCCTTGAAGGAGAAATCGGACTCGACTTCCAAGCAAGATCGCCTTAGCCTGCCGCATCCTCGACAATCGTTGAGAGTTCTTTCTGTAGGAAGAAGAACCCCGGGACCATAAGAGACCCAGGTGTGAGCGTTCGATGATGCTCGGGCGAGGAGACTTGGTCACCGCTCCAGCAGGCGAAGAGTTCAATTGTTCCAACGCGCCTGATCTCATCCCGGAGGTACTCACTAAACTGTTCGACTGAGCGAAGGCCTTGATTCCATTTCTCAGGTTCGTAATTTTCCGGGCCGTATTCGCCGTACTGAAAACCGCACCCACAGCCCTCATAAGCACCTGCACAAACAACGTACTTCTTGTTGAACTGGCACTTTACCTGCTGCTCGGTCTCCACGAGATCAGACACATGGAAGCCTGGTTGTGTCTCATTCCATTCGATCATCCGAAGCGGCTTGTCAGCGGCAAGATAGACAAAAAAGCACACGAGTGCGCCCCGAGTTACCAGAAAGAGTTAGTGGTCATCTTCCATCTGGAGTTCGCTTTCGCCTAACGTTGTTGGAGTATTCTTCGGTGCCGTCAGCGAACTTTATATGCCAGATCTCATAAGCGGTCACATTGAATACCTGAAGCTTGACGTTTTCGCTGAATTGAATCAAGAGGTCTCCTGTTTCCTTGTCGAATCGAGCCTCGGTGACAGTTTTGTTGTGCAATTCTTTCTGCAGCTCCTTTAACGCATCAATTCGTGCGGGCAATCCGTACTGGTGCTGGTGGTCAAAACTGCTTAGGCCTGTTGCGCCATTTTTTATAATGCGCCAGAAGACAGCCTCTAGCCTTGAGCCGTCGGAAAAGTCCAATGCTACCGTCAATTCTTCTTCAACCCCTGGGTTCCCATCTGAAACAAGAACGGAGCTATTTTTAAGGGTAGACAGCGACTTCTCAAGGGCGTCGAACACTGTGAGGCTCCTAGCCTGGGATAAGTCCGCAATGGCCGGATTGTACTCCCCACTGCCTGGTAAGCGTAATCGGACATATGTCCGCTTTTGAGGGCGAATCCACTTCTCCGGTAACCGCGTTTACCAGGCACCTGGGCTCAATTCATAAACCAGCCACGTTGGTTGCTGCTGGTATCATGTCGATGATACGCCAGTGATTCATTGTGGGGGGGGTGCCGCGTGGAAGTACTTGAACCGGACTGGAATCAGCCAAAACCGAGCCCCGACGAAGCAGCACAAATGTGTTCGCGTGTTCAGTTGAGTCAGGTAATACTTCCCGAGCAGCAGTTCAATGTGTTTATCCAATCCATAAGGAAGAGCCACAGAAAAGGAGGGGTGCAACTGGCCGCGTTCGACATGGAAGTAGACCCCATTTTCGACTGGTTCGCCTCGCGCAATCGCCTGACCGAATTTGGTGTGTTGGACGCTCTGCTAGTGCAACCGACAATTCGGCAGGCTGTGCCTGAACTAAAGATTCCCGATTCGCTGTCGCAAGGAGCCGGTTTCGGCCTCAGCACCCCGTTCACGCTCGACGGGAACTTGGCACATGCCCTCTATCACGGTGGTGCTTATCACAAGCAACAGGGTGACGGCAGAAACGAAAAGGAATTGGCTGGAGCTGTTTGCAATGCCATGTTCGGCCTGCGTTTTGGTGAGGTGAGCCGTTATACATCACACGAACCATGGACGCCGTGGTTTCGCGCTATTGCATGGGACAGCTCGGACATCGTTTTCGACCGTCGAATCCGTCGCCTCTGGCTCGTTGCGATAACGGATACCGATTAGGGCCCTACACCTGTGCCGCTATCGCGCTAGTGCCGATGGCACACGCTGTTTTGTTTAGCGACTGGCTGCCACCTGCCTGATCTTGTCCGATAAATGCGTCAGGCATAAGGCCGATAACGGCGCGAATACGCAGATTCACTCTCACTCTTCTCGAACCAGTTGGGCGGCTCCTGCCTTAATTAAGGCTATACTTTGATTTGAACGGAGATAATCGTGAAACGATGGTTGTGTTTGTTCCTCGTCATCATGGGTATTGCTTCCTCTGGCCACGGGCAGGGCAAATCTGATGTGAGCGTGCCATTCACGCTTGCTTGGAGTCAGGGTAAATGCGTCGGTTGCAAGACTGCTTTTGAACTTGGCCGGATTCAGTTTGTCAGCCGCAATGAAGCGTGGGCCGTTGGATTCAATGACGGACCTCCCGGTTCACAAGGTTCTGGTGATTTCGTCGTCGTTCATACGAATGACGCCGGTCATACCTGGAGCGAACTGCCCCAGACCCGCCAACACGCTGGAGGTGAAGACGGCCCTCCCGCTTTTTCGTTCGTCGATCCCGCGCGTGGCCTGCAGCTTCTTTTAGGCCGGGAGGCTATACTTCTAGCCTCCCAAGGGGTAAGCCGGCACAGCCGCGCCTGCCCGGCCGTTCTTGCTACCCCCTATAGAGGGCCGTACTAGCAAAATAGCTTACCTATAACAAATCAATATGTAAATAGTACTTTCAGTATAAAGTAGTCATTGACCGTACAGCTGAGCTACCATATGATGTCGGCATGATTGTGTGTACGCTGAAGCAGGTTCTTAAACGCAAAGGCTGGAGCCGCTATAAACTTCAACAAGAATCCCAGATTACCTACCCCACCTTGCATTCCCTGTACCACGGGAAAAGCAAAGGTTACAGCGCCGATGTTCTGAATCGTTTGTGTGCGACTCTGCACTGTAATCCCGGAGATTTGCTCAAATGGGAGCCAGACAGGTTTCCGAGACTTTCAAAACACCGTATGTTGAAGAGGAACAAGCGGCTCGCTTGATCAAATTTGGGCGATTCGGGAGCGCTAGCCGGGGGCAGCAAGTGCGTACTAATAATACCTTGGCTGGGTTCTCGAGTCTGCCACTTGGCGATACGTAGGTATTGCAACAAGGGTTTCGCGTTGCGAATGCCTTTCAAAAATCCGAACCAAAGGCGCGTCGCACGTGATTGTGACGGCAGTGCTTTCATTCGAGGCGACGCGTCTTTGAGGTTATCTACTAGACGCAATCATCTAATCTTGTCTTCGTCAAGGATGATGGCCCCTCCAATAATTCTTTTCATAGAAGGATGTGATACCACCAAAGGCTTCGGGTGATTAAAGATGGGGGAGTGATGTTGTGCCGGAAGGGTTGCGCTATATCGCACGCATCTGGGTTGCGTGGTCCGTGTTGCGTTCGAAATGCTGATCTGCAAGGACCGCCGCGTAACGCGAGCACATAGCCATCTCCGCATCAGCCCAGTCAGCTGCCAGGGGAATTAGATGCCCGATCTTCTCAACAACTAAGTAGTAGGTTCGAATTGCGCGGTATTTGCGGCCACGACCCTTTAGATCGGGCGTCAAATCGCGCACGCTCATAATAGCTCGGAAGTCGCGCGAACTCACCGAAGTCGTCGAGATGCCTGCTGCAACCCTCACGCGATCCGAGACTTGCCGGGTGACGGTATTCGCAATGCTCGCGCGCCAATAATAAAGCGCAAATTGGCCAAGCGCGACGACGGAAAAGCAGAATAGGATTGCATCGATCATGACTATCCCTCGATTCGCGGCTTCTAATCTGCCTAAACGATTCTCAACTCCTTACTAGGCACGTGATTTGCCTTTTGACGACTCTGCAACCTCCTTGAAATCAGGGAGTTACAATCGTTCGAAAATGACAACTAAACGCCACTGTCCAGCTGGCAAATCAGTTGTACGTGTGGAATACAGTCAATAAAAAGCGGGGGATCCGTTTCGCGTGCCGGCTTCTGCCTCGTCGAACCGCGCGACTTCGACCCCAAACCCCTTGGGAGCCGCGATTGGGACCATTCAAGTCGGGAACGACATCCAGAAAGGGCCTCAATCTGGAACTCTAGAATTGTATTTGGCGGGCGGCAAACTTGACTAGAGACTTCAACAAGATAGTTATCGGTTCAGCTGGGTTCCAATGGATATAAGTGGTTCGCCTTGACGACCCGCCCATCCGGCCGACAGGAGTCTTTCAGTTTCTTCGCGTCTACGCCCCACCAATCTTCGCGGAATCTTGCAGTTACTAGGCCTTGCGCTTCGCGCTCAATCAGTCCGGCCCCTCTCTCCCAGCCATTTTCCAAGCCATTATCAAGTCAGGCACAATTCTTATCCCGATAACTGCGATCATGCGAATAAATTTATAATCATATAAGTTATGAACTTCTAACTGACCTCAAAGTTCGCGTGTGACAAGAAGGCAAGGCGGTATCCTTGAGTTTGAAAAATAAAACGAATATCGCTTTCCTTGCTGCGCTGATTACGCTCGCAATAATAGGCTGGTTCTCAGTTCAAAGAAACCGCAGCACGGAAGAAGACGTCCAGTTGGTTTCTCACAGCAGGGATGTCCTTGAGGCCAGCGAGTTACTCCGGTCACACGTCTACGATGCCGCGGCTGCCCGTCGAGCGTACAGTCTTTGGGGAAACCCAACACATATTGAGACTTTCAATCTGGCGTACAAATCCGCGCTTGCGGATTTCGCAACACTACGCAAATTAGTGAAAGACAGCGCTGAGCAGCAAAAAAGCCTTGCTCAAATGGAACCGCTCATAATGGCCCGGTTATCGCTATTGAAAGAGTCTGTGGAATTACATCAGAAATCTCGCAATGACAGCAAACAGCAGGATGCTCTAAACGACCAAAGCGCCAGGATATCTACCCAACTTACAGAGCTGCTAGATGTTTTTGACCGCGCGGAAGGAGGACTACTGCAACAGCGAATTGCCGCAGCAGAAATGAGCAACCGGAGAAAAACTAGGGTCAACGCATTTCTTGGTGTTTCCGTGTTCTTGTTCTTGCTTCTCACGCTTGGGCTTCTCAACCGTGAACTCTCCCGCCGTGAGCATGCAGAACATACCGCTGCTGAACAGAAGGAACTTCTGCAGTCGATTCTGGATAGCTGCAGCGACGCGGTTATTGTCGCCGACACTTCCGGTAAGATTATTTTACGAAACCCGGTTGGGGTGCGTTACAACGCGGGTGCTCCCGCGGACGAACTAGACGAGAAATATCCTGAATTACTAGGGCTGTACAAGAGCGATAGCGAAACACTTTTCAAGACCGAAGAATTGCCGCTAAGTCGCGCGCTGGCGGGAGATTCCGCAACTGGATTGGAGATTTGTGTTCGCCCAACGAACGAGGTAGAGCCTCGATGGATGCTCGCGGCTGGAGGCCCCCTGATCAACAGTAGGGGAGAGAAGCGAGGGGGTGTTGTCTTTTTACGTGACATCACCGACCGCAAAAGTGCCGACGAGCAGTTGAAGATTGCATTGCTCGAATCAGAGGCACTCGCCAGAGAAAGCAAGGTATTGAGCGAATTAGGTGATTCGTTGCAGTCTTGTCAGAAAGTCGAAGAGGCTTACAGAATGAGCCAGAATGCCCTGCCTGACATTCTTGGCCTACGGCCTGGCGTTCTTTTCATCCTCAATTCATCACGTGATCTCGCGGAATCCGTCGCCACGTGGAACAACTGCTCGACAACTGAGCCTCTGTTTCATCCGGATGATTGCTGGGCTCTGCGGCGTGGGAAACCTTACGGAGGCCCGGGCTCGCCATTGCCATGTTCTCATGTGCGAGTATCCGGCGGAACGAACTACCTCTGTGTACCGTTAATAGCCCAGGGTGAAACTTTGGGCGTCCTGTACGTCGAAGACAAGACCAGCGTCCTAGCCTCCTCGCCACAAGCAGTGCAGTTTGAACAAGCCACACTTAACCGCCGGGCCAATGCAGTAGCAGAGCGCGTTTCTTTGGCCCTGGCGAACCTTAATCTCCGGGAATTGCTTCGCAATCAATCAATCCGTGACCCACTTACGGGCCTTTACAACCGTCGTTATTTGGAGGAGTCATTAAACCGAGAATTACAGCGTGCAAAGCGGGCAGGTCGCAACCTTTCTGTGGTAATGCTTGATTTGGATCACTTCAAACGTTTTAACGATACCTTCGGCCATCAGGTTGGAGATATTTTGCTTAAAGAAGTTGCCGGAGTGATTAAAAACAGGGTGCGAGCGGGAGACCTAGCTTGCCGTTATGGCGGAGAAGAATTTTCCCTCATCATTGCTGAAGTAGATACCGATGGAGCTCGTAAGTGCACAGAGGACATTCGCGAAGCAATTAAGCACATTTCCCTTCATAATCGCGGCCAGACGCTTGGCACTATTACGATTTCAGCTGGCATTGCCACTTATCCCGCACACGCTTACAAATCAGAAGATTTAATACGCGCTGCTGACGAAGCATTGTACCAAGCAAAGAAGGCCGGTCGCGATCGCATCCTTGTTTGCGAACCGTTAGAATCTAGATCAACAATAGAAGACAAAACCATTTAGATCGGATCTCTTCCGAGATTCGATGGATAGATTTGGCTATAATCGGTTTCACCATGGCAACGCCACGGATCGATTTGGTGTTGCCTGCGGAATAGCAAGTTCGGCGATCCAATCCTCAACGAGTCGTTGCCTAATTTGATTCGCCGATTTCAGATCGGCGATTGAGCTGCCAGTGCTGGCAATACGGAAGGCATTCGAAAGTGTGTATCCGAAATTTCACGCAAGATGCGTTCCCGATTTACCTCGAACACTGAGAAGTGGGGAGAAACAACAAAACCGTCACATGAACCCGGTGCTGTATTCAACTAAACTGGGGACCACTGTGCTTCCGAAAGAGCTAGGGTATTACCTATAAAGGAATGACTAGTTCCCTGATGCTATTAATCCCCGAAGAAGTCTGACCCTCCCTCCAATATCCATTGTTAGTGTCAATTCAATGGACTCAGAGTTTGGCCGCCCACAACAACGATAACGGTGAATCGATGATAGTCGGTGATACGGCAGAGCGTTGAATATACTTGATGGTCATCCGTAAGCTCCGCCCTTGAAATAATGTTCGTCGGAACAAGCTTACGTTCTCCCCTAGGCAACTCAAGCCACCCGTAAAGCACACTATCACGATAGTTTAGCCATCCCATCGATGGTGGTGCCAATAGTTGCTGCTTTACACGCAGAATATTCAGTTCATCGTCCGTCCAGACCTCTCCCCTCACAGCTACCGAGATTATCTTCTCGGTGTGGAGACCCAATCCGTAATAAGTACAGTATCTTATCTGCCCCACGTTGTCTTCCGCTGTTGCCTCGTATCGGAAAACCTTCACGCCGCCCCATCCTTCCAAAACGAGATCGTCAACCTGTTGAATACTGAGATTCAAGTTGTTGCCCAACAGAATTGGAAATTCGGACCAATCCGCGCCCATCCCATTTCCGTTCCCCTTGGGGCAAGGGAGTTGATGCATTTCCTTACCATCCATCGTGAAGGTTTGGCTCCCGGCCACCATCCGAAGCTGGTACTGTGCCGTCACTTCGGGGGTTTTCCCGCCAAAGGAACGCTGGGTTCCCACAGCTATCAAGTCGCTGATACTTTCCACCATGCCCTGTGCCTTTCTGCGTAAGACTTGAACGTCATGCGGCTCCTCAGCTCGCAAATGACTACCACTACTCACAATCTTGGGTGTAAGTGGCGGTATCGACTCATTTAGATTGTACGAGAGATATTCTTCGGGTAATGCGGGCGGTGGACTCATGCCGACATGGGGACCAATATCCTTGGCTAGAGCCTCTGACTCTGCAATGAGGTCGACTGGTACGAGCTCTGAATTGTTCTGTCGATGTATTTCCCCACCGGGAGGAGAAAACATGTCTGGATATCTGTTAGGCTGAACTTTCCTTACAAAGTCCGCTAAAGACCAGACAGGCACCGCGGCGGCCATGTTGCCGTTCGCAAAACCCTGCACAAGACCCACAGCTTCATTGTTCTCGTTCACGACCAAGGAACCACTGATTCCGGGAACCAGTATGCTTTCTTCACCTGGTTTCACCTTGAAGAACAGCAACCCATCCTTAGCTTCTCCGTAGAAAGTGGCCTCAGCCGTGGTCAGTCTACCACCACCAGGATGACCAGAAATTCTCACGTTTTCTCCCTCGTGAAGGTCACGGCTAGAAAACGGTATTCCATGCATCCCCTTGATAGGATGCGCCATCCGAAAAATGGCAATATCACGAACAGGAACGAGTTTTGCAGTAAACCCAAGCGGAGATTTTTCCCAGACAGCGCCGTTGTCTTGCGAGCTCGTTGCCTCGTATGTTTGAAGGACTTTGACGCCGTTAACTTGTAGTGGCGACGAAACTCGTTCAGCTATGTGGTAATTTGTTAAAATTAAGTCACACTTCCCAGGTCCGAAGCAGTAACCCGTTCCGCTGTTGGAAACGACGGAGAGACCGACATGCTTCAGTGATTCTTTTGGGTCGAAATAACGCTTTCTAATCTCGACGACTACTTCGTCCGGCCTGAAGTGGGAGGTTTTTTCTTTTCTCGGCAACTTGCCGGACCCGGTTGCGGATGAATCGTTTGCAGGGCATATAGCCGGTATAGTCGTGAACAGTAATATAGTTAACAACCAATTATACCTCATCCGAATTCCTCACTGAGATCATGCCAACTCATGGAGCCCGCTAAGCCATTTAATGCAACTCGACTGGCTGCCCTATTCATGCGCGGGCGTTGTTGGTATGTACCTTTTGCCTGTCTTTCTCGCTGCCTAGGAGGCCTCTACTCCGGCGATTCGACGATTGAGCCATCGCTACGGTTCCGTCTGGCGCTCACTCCGGCATGGCGAGTTTGGCGATCCAATCCTCAAGAAGTCTTTGGTCTTCCATTTCGACAGTTGTAAAAACGATTCCCATGCCGATATCTGGTCGGCCATATATCACCTTGCCAAAGACTGTTATTTTCTCTAGTCCGTAGGTCATCTTGAGCCTGACTTTTGTCCCTGCCGGAAAGGGTGTCGCAGTGCTCAAGCCGCATCCGTAGACACTTAAGTCTTTGCTGGGCTCCCTAAGTTGAATCCCCGATTCCAGATCGACGATTTCCACGTCAACGATGAGTGAATGACGTAGTGCCCGGCGAGTAGATCGAGGCTCCATTCAATTTCCTCCAATCATCGTCAGCAGTTCGGAAGGCGAAGGGCTGACCCGAGTTCAGGTCTATGAATCGAATGTTCAGAGATGTTCTGGCCTCCTTCCGATACCCTCTAACACGGGCGAACAATAGAATTTCATCAACTCGCTTCCGTTACAGCAACGCGGTTTCTGTTTTTCTTTGATCTGTTTCATTTTCTTGTCGTATCAATGTGCCCCATAAAGATCGACTGCGGTAAGCGCCGCCATCCCCGAACGTTGCACCACTCATTGAAAGCGCGATAACGGACATTCGTAAGGACAAGGCAGGAGAACGGTCCCTGTGGCCTGCCAGCAGCGTCATAGATCGCCCTTGCGAGATTCACGCTCAGCGTCTCGTTTGGTCCGACATTTTGGAGAATTTGGTGTCTAGCTTGCCCGGTAGGAACAACAGCTTGCATATCAGCATCAAGATCAGACAAGACAACGCTAGCATCCTCGACCCACACCGGCCAGCTAGAGCGATTCACCAGCAGCAGTTCGAGGCCATTCCAAATATCTTCACGAGTGATCGTAAGTTTTGGCACTAATTCGATCTGAGCGGATTCTGATTCCGCCTTCCTCTTCTTTTGCCAAGGATACAAGGAATCCAGTGACGGTCGTCCATATGGGTCCCAGTACCATTTATATACTTGCCACGACTAATTGTAAATACTATTTTATATTTCTAATTTAAAATGCTTAATTAAGTACTGCTGCTTATGACGATTATGTTACAAGAAAGCAGTCCCGTACCGCTCTGCGGTTCCGGGAATTCGAGGTTCAGGCGGGGAGGCCACAATGCCGTGCCTTTGGCCTGGGAAAAAGGAAACTGAATAAGTCAGACGATGAAGCTGGAACTCGCGGCAGTTCTTCGGAAGCTAGAGGGAGCCATGGTCGGTGTTGTCATAACCTCAGGCAAGAACCAGAAGCAGCCACTACTCGGTGATGGGGCGTCTGTCGGAAACAGCATGTCAACCGAGACGCTCTCCATGAATTTTCGTCGGATGGAGAAGCACGAGTGGTGGCTGTGGTCCGCAGCAGTCGCAGTCACGCTGCTGCTGACCTCTGGTCTCGCATCCTTTCTACTCCCCGGTTTAGGAGCAAGCGAAAGCGACCAATCTACTTTTCTTTTTGTGCCGCAAATCGTGAGGGGGCTGCTGGGACTCGTTCTAATATTCGACATTTACACCTTGTATCAGCAATTGAAGATCCATCGGATTCGACGCAAATTGATCCAGCGGGAAGAGCTATTTAGGCTCATCAGCGAGAATGCAGCCGACTTGATCGCGGTCGTCGACATGCACGGCAACCGGATTTACAACAGCCTTTCCTACGAGAAGGTTCTTGGATACTCACCAGAGGAATTACGAAGCTCATCTTCTTTCGAACAGATCCACCCCGAAGACAGAGAACGCGTGAAAGCGGCAGCTGAGGAAGCCCGGCTCACGGGAGTGGGCCGACCGATGGAGTATCGCTTCCGCCACAAGGACGGCACATGGCGGGTTCTGGAATCGACAGCAAGCGTGATCCGGAATTCCAAGGGTGAGCCCGAAAAAATGGTCATCCTCAATCGCGATATCACAGAACGGAAGCGCGCGGTGGAGGCGGCCCAACGATCAGAGACAAGCTTCCGTTCTGTAGTTGGAGATGCGCCGTACGGTATTTTCCAGGCGGATTTGACCGGGAAACTCCTCATGGTCAATCCGGCCCTCGAAAAAATGCTGGGTTACAAGTCGCAGGACGAATTGTTAATGGTTAACCTCGCAAGCGGCATTTACCGTCATCCCGCCGAGCACCAGAAAATAAACGATCTGTTTCTACGAAATCAACATTTCAAGGACATAGAAGTCGAATGGAAGCGGAAAGACGGTACTTTCATTACAGTGAGGTGCAGCGGCTGGACAGTAAAGCACGAGAGTAGCGCATACATTGAGGTCTTTGCAGAAGACGTGACGGAGCGGCGAGTGCTGGAGCGGCAGCTCCGCATGGCGCAGAAGATGGAGGCAGTCGGCCGGCTGTCCGGAGGAATCGCCCATGATTTCAATAACCTTCTTGGGGTCATCATCGGTTACATCCAAGTAATGAAACGAAATCTGGTTCCCGGACAACCCTCGTATGAATACGCAGAAGAAATCGAGAAAGCCGGTCAGCGTGCCGTGTCATTGACAAGGCAGCTTCTGGCGTTCAGCCGACAACAAGTTCTCGAACCGGTCATTTTGAACCTGAACACGTTGGTATCCGACATGGAAAAGATGCTGTCCCGTCTGATCGGAGAAGACATTCAGCTGAATTTGATCCTTGACCCTGTTATCGGCCAGGTCAAAGCGGACCCAGGACAAATCGAACAGGTTGTGATGAATCTTGCTGTCAACGCGCGCGATGCAATGCCGGATGGGGGCAAATTGACAATACAGACAGCCGACGCGGAAATCGATGTGGCTTTTGCGAGGGAACATCCAGGTTCGGTCCCAGGCCAGTACGTAGCGCTTGCCGTTACAGACACGGGCACAGGGATGGACCCGGAAATCCAAGCGCAAATTTTCGAACCATTTTTCACTACCAAGGGCCGAGACAAAGGAACGGGACTAGGTCTTGCCACGGTTTACGGGGTGGTGAAACAAAGCAATGGTTACATCACTGTTGACTCCGAGAAAGGGAAGGGAACTTCGTTCAAGATTTACCTGCCACGAATCGAACAACCCATTGCAACCAGAACCAAGAGTATCCAGACGCCGTTGACCGTGGGTGGATCCGAGACCATCTTGTTGGTCGAAGACGCGGAGCCATTGCGGATCCTGGCGCAGTTGTTTCTGAAGGAAAACGGGTATCACGTCCTAACGGCTGCGGACGGGTCTGAAGCTCAGCAGGTAGCCGCGGAATTCACCGGCCCTATTCATTTGCTCCTCACGGACGTAGTGATGCCAGGAATAAACGGGCGCGTCCTGGCAGAACGCCTAGCACCGAGTCATCCCGCGATGAAGGTCCTATATATGTCCGGTTACACTGACAGCTTTATAGCCGGTCATGGGGTCCTGGATGAGGGTACCCACTTACTCCATAAACCCATCACAGAGGAAGCTCTAATGCGCAAAGTGCGTGAGCTGTTGGATGGAAGGAGTGACACGAAGAAAACAGAAAGTGCAGCTGGCACCGAATCTTCGGCGCTTGCCGGACCGGACCTCAAATTGAGCAGATAGGAGGCAATCGAACTATGGATAAATTGTTGATTGTTGATGATGAGGAGGCCATGCGGCGTCTTCTGCGAATAAATCTCGCAGACCGCTATGAGATCGTCGATACGGGAAACTCGGAGCAAGCCCTCGCCATGGCCATGCAAGGCAAGCCCAACGCCATCCTCCTCGATCTAAGAATGCCCAATTATTCCGGGTTCGAGCTTTGCCAGACATTCAAATCCATGGCTTCCACGCAGTTGATTCCTATCATCATCATTAGTGGAGAGGCGGGAGCAACCACAAAATTATTCTGCAAGGAGCTCGGAGCCAAGGCGTACTTCGAGAAGCCGGTTGATTTCGACTCTCTGCGAGCCGGCTTGGAAAAGGTGTTGCACGCCGCCCAGCCCGAGCGGAGAAGCGAACTGCGCGTTCGCCTGCAAGTCATGCTGAAACTGCAAGGAACCGATATCAATGGAAAGCCTTTCGAGGAAGTGAGTGCTACTGAGAACATCAGTAAGAACGCCTTCTTTTGTGGCTGCACGGCACTACTAGAGAAGGAATCCACCATTGAGGTGTATCTGGTCAACGGAGGGACGAAATTCGTTGGCAAGGCACGTGTGGTCAGGTCCGAGGGGTGCGAC
>Ga0187816_10000119_pt1 | contig 21089 bp, 19 predicted proteins | sample NC_wetland_sal_i_16_FD_132960 | JGI IMG/M metagenome (GOLD analysis project Ga0187816, IMG submission 132960) | Wetland sediment microbial communities from Neuse River Estuary, North Carolina, USA - SO4_1 | ecosystem: Environmental > Aquatic > Freshwater > Wetlands > Sediment | place: USA... | reverse complement strand
TCCTGGTCACTCATGCCATGGTCGCTCATGTCACGCTCACTCGTGTCATGTTCATTTGGCCATTGTCACTCTTGCCAGGTCACTTATGCCATGGATTGACGAACAGTCCGACCATGCCGGCCACCCCCTTGGTGTGGGCTGGCGGCTGCCCAGGCGGTGCAAGCTTGGCCGTGACCTCTTCCCGCGTCAATCCGGGCGGCAGCTCAGTCGGCGCAAGATCGGTAGCTATTAGATCGAATGTATAATGATGCGCCATTTGATTGGGCGGCGTGCACGGGCCGGAATAGAACGCGACCCCTTGGGTGCTTTTGCCGCCGACATATTTGTCGATCTGTTTGCTCACTTCGCCTTCGGCAAAGCCGGTAACGGATGCAGGTATTCCGTAGGCGACCCAATGATTGACGCCAGCGCCGCCACGGCCTTCGGGGTCGATCATTAGAAACACGAAACTCTTGGTACCATCCGGCACGTTGCTCCAAGAGAATTGCGGCGAGACGTTATCGCCAACGCAATTCGGATTGTTGTTGCCGTTTTGTTTGGTATTAGCGACCTTCTTCGGCATCATCTTGCCGTCGGCGAAGGTGGTCGATTTAAGAGTAAAGACCCCGGCGGCAGTAGCTGTCGCGGTTGCACAGCCGACTGCAAATGCACTGACGCCGAGTACAAAAACGCCCTTGGTGATCATGGTGTTCCTCCGATGTTTTTCGCGGTGGCGATGCGCCGCGAATTTCAGAGGAACCCCGTCGCTTGAGGAAAATTGCTACATGAAAATGATTCAACTCAGCTACAGAAAAGACGCATGCTCAATTCCGCAGCGCTATTGGAAACACGTAAGGCTCAATTGCGCGAGCGATCGACCAGCGCCCGTTGCTTGGTCCCGTAAGGGCTCGCACCTGCGAGCCCGTCTTAGCTAAAATGCCGTGGATCGGTTTTTAGTCTTGTCCACCAGCGGGCGGTCCCTGATCCGGAGCATCACCTCGCGCAGCTTGGCGCCGACCTGCTCGACTCGATAAGTCCATGGCGTGCGCCGGGTTCCTCTAAAGATTTTTAATCAAGCCGGCGTCGATCAACATCCGATTAAAATGACTGGCTTCCGCACCGTCGGCGCAGCCGAAGAATAGTCCCTTGCAACGTATGAGGATCCTCTTCTGTTCGGCAAACGACGGATCGAGCGGCAATCCTGCCGCTTCCTGCACGACCAGCGGCAGATAAGGCCCTTCCAGCGTATCGAGCGCAGACGACATGTCGACTGGCGTGAAGTTGATCGCGTCAACGGCGTAATAAGTCGTGAAGTAACGCGGATCGTACGCCATGAGCCGTTGCGCGATGCCGTTATCGTCGAGGGTGGGATCGATCAGGGACGGGGCAAAGTCCGGCTGATGATCGCCGAACCGAACGATAAGAAAAGCATCGTTGGGGAAGTCCCGCTTCAGCCGCGCCTGAAAATCGGCGTAGTCCTTCACGCTCATCGCCTGACGGCGCAGATATTCATCGACCGGCGGCACATTGCCGAGATCCTGCCACTGCGTCATCAGATCGGGCCGATAGCGATGGTCCCACGGAAAATGATTCGCGGCGAGATAGACGAATAAAAACATCGGCCCGCGTGCGCGCTGTTCGCCGATCATGCGTGCGGCGGCGTTGAAGAAAAAGCTATCCGGCTCCAAATCCCGGGCGCCGAGGTCGTGTTGATCGTAGAAGCGCTGCACGCCAGTCGTGGCCTGGAAATTCCGCGCGCTCATGAAAGCGCCGAGCGCCGGATAAAGCGAGAACGTACGATAGCCGCAGCGTTGCAGCGCGGCCGGCAGGCCGCGATTGACGCGGCCGGCGGCGATGCGCGTCACGAAATAGGCGAAGCGGCCGAACGAGCGCGCCGACAGCCCTTCGAGTACGTTGTACTCGGTGTACCAGCTCGGCCCGCCGTTGCCTTCGACCAAAAAATTGCGCTGCTTGCCGTCGAACGACTTGAAATGCGCGCCATAGCCGCGCGGCACCTTGATGCCGGGCGCCACGCGGATATCGAAGCTCGATTCGTCGTGGATGAGGATGATGTGCGGCGGCGGCGCCGTGGGTCGGCATTTATCCGCAAAGGGCTGCAAGCGTTCGGCGGCGACGGCATCGGACTGCATCAGCCCATGCGTCGTCAGTTCGGCAATGGCGTCGACGCCGGAGCGGGCGAAGGAGGATACGAGATTGCCGCCGTAAAAGGCTTCGAACGGCGCAAGCGGGAAATGCATTTCGAGCGCGACAAGGCCGCCGAGACAACCGATTAACGATAATGCCGCAACGCGCCGGCGTATGCGGAACCGATCAAAGCGCCAGGCGCATATCAGGAGAGGCACCAGCGCCGCGACGCTCAGCATCACCGCGCTTTTCAGCCCTGGGTAGATCGTGAACAGAAAGCTGACGGTGTCGGTATCGACGATCATCAGATCGACGAAATTCGCCGTCATCATCAGGACGTTGTATTTAAGCTGCGACAGCAGCACCAGCAGCGTCATCGGCACGAGCGAGACGAGGCCGGCGAACAGCGGCCGCCGCGTCAGTGCGATAGCGACGAAATTGAAGATTCCCCACGTCAGCAAAAATGCCGCCATCGCGGCACCGCTCGACTCGGTCGCGACCATGACCGCCAATGCGAGGACGTGCGGAAGCGCGATCAAGGCCAGCCGGTGCGATCCGTGCCAGGCCGGCAAACTAGTAACGGTGTGGCGCAGGCGTGAAACGTCGTGACGCAAGCGCAAAATGAGGGCACGCATGACCGCGCGGCCGTGCCCGGAAATGATCTACCCAGCGACAATTTCCCCAGCGCACGGCGCACTGTCATAAAACTGTAATTATTTCGTCATTTCAAGGATTTTAATGCGCTTGGGTTGATTTTCGTACAACCCAGCGACGATCAATCCCGCGAGCGATCGACCCGGCGAGGTCCTTGATCCCACCAAGGCTCGCTTGCGAGCCCGTGTTGCTCAAGATGCCGTGGATCAGTTTCTTGTCTTGTCCACCAGTGCGCGGTCCTTGATCCCACCAGGGCTCGCTTGCGAGCCCGTGTTGCTCAAGATGCCGTGGATCAGTTTCTTGTCTTGTCCACCAGTGCGCGGTCCTTGATCCACGGCATCATCTCGCGGAGCTTGGCGCCGACCTGCTCGATCGGGTGGGCGGCGCACTTGGCGCGCATCGCCTTGAACGAGGTTTGATTGACCTTGTTCTCCAGCATCCATTCCTTGACGAATTTTCCCGATTGGATGTCGCCAAGAATGCGTTTCATCTCGGCGCGCGTCTTGTCGTCGACGACGCGAGGGCCGGAGACATATTCGCCGTACTCGGCGGTATTCGACACCGAGTAGTTCATGGTGGCGATGCCGCCCTCGTAGATGAGGTCGACGATCAGCTTCACCTCGTGCACGCATTCGAAATAGGCCATTTCCGGCGCATAGCCGGCTTCCACCAGCGTCTCGTAACCGGCCTTCATCAGCTCGACCAGCCCGCCGCACAGCACCGACTGCTCGCCGAACAGATCGGTCTCGCATTCTTCGCGGAAGCTCGTCTCGATGATGCCGGCGCGGCCGCCGCCGATCGCCGCGCCGTAGGACAGGCAGAGGTCATGGGCGTTGCCGGACATGTCGCGGTGAATAGCGAGCAGGCACGGCACGCCGGCGCCGCGCTGATATTCCGAGCGCACGGTATGGCCCGGGCCCTTGGGCGCGATCATCATCACGTCGAGGTCGCTGCGCGGCTCGATCAGGTTGAAATGGATATTGAGCCCGTGGGCGAACATCAGCGCCGCGCCCTGCTTCATATTGCCGTGCAGGTGATGGGTGTAGATGTCGGCCTGCAATTCGTCGGGTGTGAGCATCATCATCACGTCGGCCCATTTCGCCGCCTCGGCGACTTCCATGACCGGAAGCTTCTGGCCTTGCGCCTTCTTGACCCCTTGCGAGATCTTGCGCAGCGCCACGGCGACGTCTTTGACGCCGGAATCGCGCAGATTGAGCGCATGCGCATGGCCCTGGCTGCCGTAGCCGATGATGGCGACCTTCTTGCCCTTGATCAGGTTCAGGTCGGCGTCGCGATCGTAATAAACACGCATTTTTTTCCTCACCCTGCTGCGGCCGAGATAAATGGGCCGACGCTATCCGCTGCAGCTTCTAGTTTCTGCTCGCCGCCGCGACAAGCCCGCCGTGGCGGGCCTCGCGCCGCGCCGGCGTAACGACGCTTTTCGCCGCGCCATCGAACTGGTCGCGGGCGCGGGCGATCTTGGCCTGGTTGCGTAAGGCCCAATCGCTTAAGCCCGAGACCGGCTGCAACAAATCGCGCCCCAGCGCGGTCAAGGCATATTCGACCCGCGGCGGAACCGTGGCGAAGACAGCGCGGGTGATCAAACCGTCGCGCTCGAGGCCGCGCAGCGTGAGCGTCAGCATGCGTTGCGAAATGCCGCCGATCGAACGGCGCAATTCGTTAAAGCGCAAAGGACCGCTACCGAGCCGCGTCACCACCAGGACCGACCATTTATCGCCGACCCGCGCGAGCACATCGCTCACGGCGCGGCAATCGGCAGGCAAATGCTTGTGTCTAGGTTTCATCGATGTGCCTTCTTGGCGAAGGCCCTTGGGGTCACTTACGTAGCCCTAGTTACGACTTGTCACTTAGGGATTCAACCATGCTCAGCTCCACGCATCCGCCCAAAATCGCCGTGATTGTCGGCAGCAATCGCCGCGATTCCATCAACCGCAAGCTCGCCCACGCTTTGGTACGGCTCGGCGCCGGCAAATTCGACGCGATCTTCGCACGCATCGACGACCTGCCGATGTACAACCAGGATAATGAGGGCAGCCTGCCGCCGGAGGTGGTGCGCTTCAAGAACGAACTGGCGCGCGCCGACGGCGTGCTGATCGTCACCCCGGAGCACGACCGCTCCATCCCCGCCGTGCTCAAGAATGCGATCGATTGGGGCGCGCGACCGTGGGGCAAGAATTCCTGGATCGGCAAGCCTGGCTTTATCACCGGCACCTCGCCGGGCGCGATCGGCAGCGCCCTGGCGCAGCAGCATTTGCGCTCGGTGATGACCGGGCTCGGCATGATCCTGCTCGGCGGCGAAGCCTATGTCACCTTCAAGCCGAACTTGATCGATGATCACGGCAATATCGGCGACGAGAGCACCAAGAAATTCTTGGCGGATTTCGTCGATCGCTTCGCGCATCTGGTGCCCCGCTTGACCTCGGCGGCGCAGGCTTCGGCGGCGTAGGTTTGCTGAGAGTTGGTCCGTCACCCTGGGGTGCGAGCGTAGCGAGCCTCGAAGGGCGACGGCCCAAGCGGTGCAGCATCCTTCGAGGCCCGCGCATCGCAGCCAAGTGTACGCAGGCTGCGCCTGCTATGGCGCGGGCACCCGAGGATGCACATCCCCTCAGGTCCGCGCGCGATCGCGACCACGCCGGTGCGTGAAATTCGACCAAGCCGGCAGGTTCACGCGGTCCGCCTCATCACCACTATGTGACGTTTTGGCGATTGCCATGATTATATGCATAGGCAAAATGCATCTGTCGAATGGATGCCGCATTCGCCCGCGAATTCGCGGAATGATCGGAATCCGCAGCGCGCGGACGAACGCCGGCCGCTCGATGCGGTTTCGGTCTGCGCTTGCTCGAGCCTTCGACAAGGTGGACGGAAAGATACGGCGACCGCGCTAAACGGCTCAACGTATCCAGTAGCACCGTCAAGCCCAAGCTTAGGAGTGCAGCAACGACACTAGTCACTTAGCCGCTTAGAAAAGAGAGGTGTGCAATGAAATCGGGAGGAATCAACCAGAAACGTTGCGTCACACGACGAAACTTCCTTAAGGCATCCGGCGTCGCTGCGGGGGCCACCGGCTTGGCGCCGATGCTCTCCGCGCCGTTTGTGTCACGCGCGTTGGCCGACAACAAGTCGCTGTCGATCGTGCAGTGGAGCCACTTCGTTCCCGCATACGACACGTGGTTCGATAAATTCGCCAAGGACTGGGGCGAGAAGAACAAGATCGCGGTCACGGTCGACCACATCCCGGTGCAGAACGTTCCCGCGCGCGCGGCTGCAGAGGCGTCGGCTGGATCGGGACACGACCTTTTCGGATTCAACGGCTCCGGTGGCGCGCATCTCTACCGCAAATTTTTTATCGACGTCTCCGACCTCGTGAAGGAGACCGAGAAAAAGTACGGCAAAGTCAGCGTCATCGGCAAGCAGCTCGGCTACAACGCGGACGACGGCACCTGGTCTGCCTTCCCCGATTTCTACATCAACTTCCCGGGCATGTATCAAAAGAGCATGTGGGACGAGATCGGGATGAAGCCCGATACGTGGGATAACCTGCGCATCGGCGGCGCCAAACTGAAGGCGAAAGGGCATCCGGTCGGCATCTCACTCGGCCACAGCAACGACCCGAGTACGACGTGGCGCGGCCTATTGTGGAGCTACGGTGCTGCCGAGCAGGACGAGACGGGCAAGAAAATCGTGCTCGACAGCAAGGAGGCGGTCGAAGCGGTCAAGTACGTCGCCGCGCTCTACAAGGAGGCGATGACATCGGACGTGCTGTCGTGGAACGATGCCAGCAACAACCAGTACATCGATTCGGGCGTCGGCTCGTACATCGTCAACCCGATCTCGGCCTATCGGACAGCGCAGACGCTCAACCCGAAGTTGGCCGATGACATCTTCGTCATTGAGCCGCCGAAGGGTCCGGCAAAACAGATCATGGGTGCTGCTTCCGAGTTCTACGGCATCTGGAAATTCGCCAAGAACAAGGAAACGGCGATCGAATTCCTCAAATACTACCGTGACAACTGGCCGGAAGCCTTCAAGGCGAGCGAGGGGTACAACAATCCGTGCTTCGCCAATCTCGTGCCCAAGCCGATGCCGATCCTGTCGAACGATCCGACCTCGACGCCGCACGACAAGCTGTCGATCCTGCAGGACTCGGACAGGTGGTCCGCCATCCCGGGCTACCCGGGACCGGCCACGCCCGCGACGGACGAGATCTACTACACCTTCATCATTAACGACATGATGACGAAGACGGCGACGGATCAATCGAGCGCCGAGGATTCGGTCAAATGGGCCACGCAGCAATGCGAGATCATCATGAAGAAGTGGGCCGGTAAGGCCTGATCGCGTAATCCCGGACCGCGCGCGTTCGTGCGCGGTCCGGACATGCCGTCGCTCGGTTCTCGATTAAAGCGATTATGCGCAAGTCACGCTCCCGCCCATGGGGAAGCGCGGCGCGGAGGCTTTCAATGGCTGCAGTATCGACAAGGAACATCGTCAAGAAATTTGGCGAGGTTCCCGCCGTCAACGGCATCAGTTTGGAGGTGCCGAACGGCGAATTCATGGTTTTGCTCGGCCCCTCGGGCTGCGGCAAGACGACGTTTCTGCGCATCATCTGCGGGCTCGAACAGCAGACAAGCGGCGACCTTCTGATCGGCGGCGACATCGTCAACGACATTCCACCGCGCGCCCGCGGCGTGGCGATGATGTTCCAGAGCTACGGCCTCTATCCGCACTTCTCGGTGCGCCACAACATCGCCTTTCCGCTGCGCACCCAGCGCGTGCCCGGCGCCGAGATCAAAAAGAAGGTGGCGTGGGCTTCGCAACTGCTTGGTATCGACCATCTGCTCGACCGCCGGCCGCGTCAGCTCTCGGGCGGCGAGCGCCAGCGAGTTGCGCTCGCACGTGCGCTGGTGCGCGAGCCGACCGCGCTGCTGCTCGACGAGCCGCTCTCGAATCTTGACGCCAAATTGCGATCCTCTGCCCGCCAGGAGATCAAGCAGTTTCAACAGCGGGTGGGTGTCACCACCATCTACGTGACGCACGATCAGGTCGAAGCCATGGGCATGGGCGACCGCATCGCCGTCATTGACCGCGGCCAGGTGCGCCAGGTGGGAACGCCGTCGGAAATCTACGACGACCCTGCCGATCGCTTCGTCGCCACCTTCGTCGGCACCCCGCCGATGAACATCGTCGCGCGCAATGGCGGCTATCTCGGATTCCGGCCGGAGAATTTCCTGCCGAAGGACATGATCAAGGACGCGGCTTTCACAGAATTTAAGTTCCGCGTCGACCGTTCCGAGTATCTCGGCTCGGAGCGGATCGTCTACGGCGTACTGGAAGGTTTCGACCCGAAAGACGTAATCACGGCAAAACTTCCTCCGGCTCACGTCGCCGACGAGTGGATCCGGCCCGGTGACTGGCATCCCTTCGCCGTGCGCGACAGCGCGCTGCGACATTTCGACAACCATGGCAAGCGGACGAGCCGCTTCTAGAGGGCATTTTCGCCAATGGTCGCAATCGCTGATTCAGTCCCCAAGCCGGCCGCGCGCTTCCGGTTTATCCTGGACCGGCGCGACGTGCTCGGCTCGATCTTGGTCGCTCCGGCGGTCCTCTACGTATTGTTGCTGGTCGGCGTACCGTTCCTGATGGCGGTGTATTACTCGCTTAGCGCCTACACGATCTACGATCCCTCGTGGCGCTTCGTCGGCCTGTCGAATTTCGCGGACATCGTTGAGAATCCCGTGTTCCGGCAGACGCTTTACAACACCTTCATCTTCACCTTCGGATCGCAGATCCTCGGCCTCGTCCTCGGCAAGTTCGGCGCACTGGTGCTGCTGCGCCCGTTCCCCGGCCGCAAGCTCGTCAGGGCGCTGGTCATATTGCCGTGGGCGGTACCAATCGCGCTCGCCACGGTCGCCTGGGAGTGGATGTTCGATTCGCTTTACAGCGTTATCAACTGGACGCTGATCGCGCTTGGCATCGTCACCCGCTCGGACGCGCCAAACTGGCTCGGCACGCCGCATCTGGCAATGCTGTCGGTGATCGTCGTCAATGCCTGGCGTTTCTTCCCGTTCGCGATCGTCATCTTCCTCGCCGGCATCACCGCGGTCCCGCAGGACGTGCTCGACGCGGCGACCGTCGACGGCGCCGGTTTCTGGCGGCGCAACTACCAGATTATCATGCCGATGATTCTGCCGATTGTGGCCGTCGGCCTCGTCTTCGGCATCGTGTTTACCTTTACCGATCTTTCCATCGTCTTTCTGATGACCATGGGCGGTCCAGTGGACGCGACCTCAGTCCTGGGCTTCTCGGGTTTCCAGACCGGCATCAATTCCGGCGATGTGTCGCACGGCGCCGCCATCTCACTCTTCATGCTGCCGGTACTGCTCGTCGTGGTGGTGGCGATGCTGCGTTTCATCCGGCGGCGGGAGATCTGACATGCCGCGCGCCACTGTCACAAAAGCCCTGCAAGAGACCTCATTCTACGGCGCGGTTGCGTTTTTCTTGGTCCTCGCGGCCTTTCCTTTTTATTGGATGGTGATCACCTCGTTCAAATCGAACGCCGACCTCTACAGTGTCACTCACATTCCGTTCTGGTTCAACGATCCGCCCACGCTCGAGCACTTCCGCTATCTGTTCGAGCAAACGTTGTTCACAACCTGGCTGCTGAATTCCTTGATCATCGGCCTCTGTGTCACCGCTATCACCCTCGTCACCGCGCTGCCGGGCGCCTACAGCCTTGCTCGCATGACCGGCCGCAACGGCGAAGCTCTGGGGATCGGCATCTTTCTGACCTACCTCGTGCCGCCGACGCTCCTGTTCCTGCCACTGTCACGGGTGATCGCTGGGCTGGGCTTGCAGAACTCGATGTGGTCGCTGATCGTCGTTTATCCGACCTTCACCATCCCGTTCTGCACCTGGCTGCTGATGGGATTCTTCAAGGCGTTGCCGGTCGAGATCGAAGAGGCAGCGATCGTCGACGGCTGCAGCCTGTTCGGCGCCTTCGTCAAGATGGCGATCCCGCTGTCGCTGCCGGGCATCCTGACGGTTGTCATCTTCACCTTCACGCTGACCTTGCAGGAGTTCGTCTACGCGCTGACTTTCATATCCGCGTCTGATCAAAAGCCGATTACGCTTGGCGTGGCGACCGATCTCATCCGCGGCGACATCTTCTACTGGGGCGAGATCATGGCCGGCGCCTTGATTGCCAGCATCCCGGTGGCGATCGCTTACAATCTTTTTCTCGATCGGTTCATCAGCGGGATAACCGGAGGCGCCGTCAAGTAGGCGGAGCTTGCGGCCGCGCGCTAAACCATTTCGTTGGCAATCCACTTCGTGACCGATCGCTGGGTCGGTGACCAGCCAAGCTCGGCCGCCGCTTGGCCGCGCACGCGACTGTTGGATCCGAGCGAGAACACCGACAAATTTCGCCCCCAGGCTGCAATCGCTTCCTCGGCGGACCAGCCTTGCGGGGCGCTGAGGCCCAGCCGGGCCGCGATTGCGTCAGCGATTTCACCGAGCGCCGCCTCACCACTCTCGACATACATAAATGTACCGGTTGGCGCCTTGGCGAGCGCCAATACATAAAGCGCCGCGACATCGGCGATGTGCACGTTGGACCATCGGTTCAATCCGCGCCCGACATAACGCACTATCCCTGATGCTTTGGCTTGCCGCACGAGTGTGGGAATCTGGACGCTTTGCGCCGGCGGCCCAAGCGCATTGCCATAGATCATCGTATTGCAGAGGACGACGGAACGGATGCCGGCGGCCGAAAGCACCATCCGGTCAATTGCTACGCGTGCTGCCCTCTCAGGCAACGGCTCAATCGGCGTCGTCTCATTAAAGATACGATCCGATGGCTCGCCCATGGCGAGATCGGCGACGATGCTGCTGCCGCTCGAATGAATGAACGGTTTGGCGGAGCCGGCCAAGGCAGCGATCAAAGTCTCCACGGCGCTGCGATGATCGCTTGACGCGGCATTGATCACAGCATCGGCGGCTCGCGCTTCGGCATGCAGGATTGCCGCGTCGTCCAGCGAACCGATAACGGGTTCGACGCCATGCGCCGCGACCAATTCGGCTTTGGCCTCGCTGCGGACGAGGCCGCGAACTCGATGTCCAGCGGTGCACAGCGCCACGGCGACTGCACCGCCAATAAAACCACTGGCACCGGTCAGAAAAATCCGCATTTTTCGGCTGGATAAGACAGGCTACATCCCCTCAGGCCCGCGCGCGATCGCGACCACGCCGGTGCGCGACACTTCAACCAGGCCGACCGGCAGCATCAGGTTGATGAAGCTTTCGATTTTGTCGGACGCGCCGGTGATCTCGAACACGAAGTGTTCGGTGGTGGCGTCGATGACGCGGGCGCGAAACGCATCCGCAAGCCGCAGCGCTTCCATGCGATGATCGCCGGTGCCGCGCACCTTCACCATCGCCAGTTCGCGGGCAATGGCCGGGCCGCCGCTGCTCAGATCGACGACGCGATGCACCGGCACGAGACGGTCGAGCTGATTTTTGATCTGTTCGAGTACCATCGCCGTACCGCGGGTGACGATGGTAATCCGCGACAGATGCTTCTCGTGCTCGGTTTCCGAGACTGTGAGCGAGTCGATGTTGTAGCCGCGACCGGCAAACAGGCCGATTACCCGCGCCAGCACGCCGGGCTCGTTGTCGACCAGCACGCATAAGGTGCGCGTCTCGATCGGCTCGGCCGTCGTCATTGCCGGGTAGTGGGTGGTGGTCGTCGTCGTGTTCACGAAACTCTCCATCGGCGAGCAGTAAGTCGCGAGTGGCGAATAGAGAAATGGGGCTTTAACCTCGCTTCCACTCGCTATTCACTATTCGCTCTCTTAGACCAGCATCTTGCCCTTTTCGGTCACGGCGTCCTCGACGCGGGTCGTGGCGTCGCCGAGCAGCATTTCATTGTGCGCGCGGCCCGACGGAATCATCGGGAAGCAGTTCTCCGCCGGATCGACGACGCAGTCGAAAATGACCGGCTTGTTGACTTCGATCATTTCCCGGATCTTGTCGTCGAGCTCGCCCGGATGTTCGCAGCGGATGCCGTGGGCGTGATAGGCCTCGGCCAGCTTGACGAAATCCGGCAGCGCTTCGGTGTAGGAGTGCGAATAGCGGCCGCCGTGGAGGAGTTCCTGCCATTGCCGCACCATGCCCATATACTGGTTGTTGATGACGAAAATCTTGATCGGCAGGTCGTACTGCACGGCTGTCGACATTTCCTGCATGGTCATCAGTACGGAAGCTTCGCCGGCAATGTCGATGACGAGCGAGTCCGGGTGCGCAAGTTGCACGCCGACCGAGGACGGCAGTCCGTAACCCATGGTGCCGAGCCCGCCCGAGGTCATCCACCGCGTCGGCTCCTGGAAGTGATAGAACTGCGCCGCCCACATCTGGTGTTGACCGACTTCGGTCGTGATGTAGGTGTCGCGGTCTTTGGTCAGCTCGTATAGCCGCTGGATGGCGTATTGCGGCTTGATGATTTCGTTGGAGTTGCGATAGGCCAGCGACTTCTTCGCCCGCCATTTGCCGATCTGCGCCCACCAGGTTTCGAGCGCCTTCTTGTCCGGCTTGGCGCCGCTATGGTGCCACGCCTGCAGCAGGTCCTCGAGCACATGCGCGCAATCGCCGACGATTGGCAGGTCGACCTTGACGTTCTTGTTGATCGACGACGGATCGATGTCGATATGGATCTTCTTCGATCCCGGCGAGAAGGCATCGAGCCGGCCGGTGATGCGGTCGTCGAAGCGGGAGCCAACCGCGATCATCACATCGCAATCGTGCATCGCCCAATTCGCCTCCCAGGTCCCGTGCATGCCGAGCATGCCGAGCCATTGCGGATCGGCGGCGGGAAAAGCGCCAAGCCCCATCAGCGTCGAGGTGATCGGGAAGCCGGTGAGTTTGACCAATTCGCGCAACAGATCGCAGGCGCGACGGCCGGAATTGATCACGCCGCCGCCAGTGTAGAACACCGGGCGCTTGGCGGCGGCCATCATCTCCACCGCGCGCTTGATCTTATCCGCGTCGCCCTTGAGCTTCGGCCGATAGCCGCGGTGATGGAATTCGGTCGGTTTGAAATAGCGCCCTTTGGCGAACTGGATGTCTTTCGGAATGTCGACGACGACCGGACCGGGACGGCCGCTGGCGGCGATATGAAACGCCTCGTGCAGCACATGCGGCAGATCGGCGACCGATTTGACGAGATAATTGTATTTGGTGCAGGGCCGGGTGATGCCGACGGTGTCGCATTCCTGAAACGCGTCGTTGCCGATGAGGTGGGTCGGCACCTGCCCGGTGATGGCGACGATCGGAACCGAGTCGCACAATGCATCGGTCAACCCGGTCACCGCATTGGTCGCGCCGGGGCCCGAGGTCACCAGCACCGCGCCGACCTTGCCGGTCGAGCGTGCATAGCCTTCGGCGGCATGCACGGCGCCCTGTTCGTGGCGCACCAGAATGTGCTGCACCTTGTTCTGCTGAAACAGCGCGTCGTAGATCGGCAGCACCGCGCCGCCGGGATAACCGAAAATGTACTCGACGCCCTGATCGGCAAGCGCCGCGATCACCATTTCCGCGCCGGTCATTTCACTCATCGCACTCTCCATCTACCCGCCGCAAATTCCAGCTGATGAACGGGTAACAATCCGGGTAATAAAAAAGGGCCCCGAAGGCCCTTGGTCGCGCACCGCCACGTCTCGCGGGTGGGCTTAGCCACCCCCGGCGGTGCGCTTCGATACGAGGATCAGGGAAACGAACGGACGCACGTGTCTGCCTCTGGTTGCTTTTGTCCGAATGCGAGCGGTTATAGGCATTGTGTCATGGTGGGTCAAGCAAATTGCGGCAACAATCTGGCTTGCGCACCCGCCGCCGCGTTCAAACCGCCGTTTGAAATCGCAAATGCGCGGCAAAGTGAAATCGTTAACCAATCTTAACAGTCACAGCGCGGCCGCGATTTCGCGCGATCGCGGCCTTTAATTTTCCCAAGCCTGTTGCTGGATTACCGCAGTCGGGGGCGTGGGCGTTCTGAGTTTTCCCGATCACGCGCTGCCGGTTTTTTCGGCGGAGGGGAGCAGAGGGGACATGTTCGCAACATATCGGATTGGCGCGCATCTGCGCTTTGCAGCCGTTGTTGTCGTCGGCCTCGGTTTATTGGTTGCGCCGCTCTCGCCGGCCAAGGCGGTGCCGCCGTCGGCCTCGGCGATTACTTCCAACGACGCCATTCTCAAATGGATCAACGGCTATCGTCACCGGCCGGATCCGGACCGGTTGCCGAGCGTGGTGCGGGCGCTTTCCGCCATGCAAGCGTTCAAGGCGGCGGAAAGCTCCGGTCCCTATGTCGGCTTCATCGCCGGCGTGCTCGGCAGTAATGCATCGCACGCCGAAGACTTGATCGCCAAAATGCTGCCGATCGATCCGTCGGATCACTGGGTGCTGGTGCGGGCCATCGCCTATTCCGGCCTGCCGAACTGGCGCGAATTGCTCGCGACCTTCGTCGACCGCATGGCGACGCGCCGCGCCATGATCGACAAATATCTCGACGGCAAGCTGCCGAGGCTCGAGCAGATCGATTTCCGGACCGACAAGCCCGGCATGTTCGACAAGATCAAGTCGACGCTGCACATCGGTAAAGACCAGAAAAAAGCCGTGGCGCTCGAGCCGACGCCGGAGCTGATCGACGTGTTATGGGGCTACTATCTCGCCACCGGCAGCTACGTGCCGATCCAGCGCGTGATCAAGCTTCTGCCGCTGGCCAATGACAAGGACAGTGCCGATAACCTCACCACCGGCAGCGCCGCCAAGTTTACGCTCGCCAGCAATGCAGTGCGCGATTCCGATTTGCTGGCGATGTTGAAATGGGCCGACAAGAGCCAACCCAAGGAAGTCAAAGTCGTGCTCGACGACGTGATCGAGACCGCGGAGACGGTCGACACGGTGCACATGCGCCAGGAGTCGCTCGCCGCGATCGAGGAGCTCAAGACCAAGGGTCCGAATTCCAAGCGCGAATTGTCCGGCTGGGGCCAGATCGGCCAGGGCGCGCTGTCGATGGGCTGCGTCGTTGCCGCGGCAACTGGGCAGATCGAATTGGGGATACCTTGCGTGATCGGCGGCGCCGCTTACACTGCCGGGCTGCAATACATGACGCATTAACTTCCCGTCACCCTGAGGTGGCCGCGAAGCGGCCCTCGAAGGGCGACGGCCGTTCATCCTTCGAGGCTCGCGGAGCTTGTCATCGGGCCGGCCACTTCGGGCCGGACCCGTTGGCTCGCACCTCAGAATGACGGAATTAGCAGCGATCAGCTCACGTGCGTCATTGCGAGCGAAGCGAAGCAATCCAGTCTGAGGGTTCGATCTGGATTGCTTCGTCGCTTACGTTCCTCGCAATGACGAACTCGGGGTTACTCCGTCAAAGCTTTGGACAGCCGCCGCAGCTGCGCCTCGATCGCCGCGGCGGCATCTTGCGGCTCGACCCATTCGAATTGCGGCAGCTGATTGCGGAACCAGGTCGCCTGCCGCTTGGTGTAGCGGCTGGTGTCGCGCTTCGCCTGCGCCACCGCTTCGGCCATCGGAATCTCTCCCTTGAGATGACGGATCAGCCACGGCACGCCATGCGCCTTCATGGCGGACAGGTTGGGATCGAGATTGCGCGCCGCGAGCGCGCGCACTTCTTCCAGGGCGCCGGCCACCATCATGGCGTCGAACCGCGCGTCGATGCGGAGCTCGAGCTCATCGCGGTTCGGCATCAGAAAGACCTTGCCGGCATCGGCGAGATCAACGCGTGGCGGCGTGTTGTCCTCATGCCAGGCAGTCAACGACCGGCCGGTCGCCAGCACGACTTCCAGCGCGCGCGTTATGCGCGCGCGGTCGCCGGGTTTAAGCCGCGCCGCGGTCGCCGAATCGCGAAGCTTGAGTTCGGCATGCAGCGCGGCAACGCCCTCGGCGGCCAGTCGGCCGCGGACCTCGCGGCGGATCTCCGTCGGGATCGGCGGCACCGCGGCAATGCCGCGTGTCAGCGTCGAGAAGTAAAGCCCGGTGCCGCCGGCCACGATCGCCGGCTGGCCTTGGCTGAGTGTATCCGCCAGCGCCGCGGCGGCCTCGCCGAACCAGCGGCCGACCGAATAATTTTCCGCGGCGTCGACATGGCCGTAGAGGCGGTGCGGCACCCGCTTTTCCTCATCCGGCGACGGCCGCGCGGTAATGATGCGCAGGTCGCGATAAACCTGCATGGAATCGGCGTTGATGATGACGCCGCCGAGTTTTTCCGCGAGCTCGAGTGCCAAAGCCGACTTGCCGCTCGCCGTTGGGCCTGCAATGAGAATGATCTTGGACACGCGGTTGGGATCGCATGACATGTCTTACGTGGCAACGCTTATCTCGGCGCCGCAGCGCCCGGTGGTAACCGAGACCTTGGCCGCGCGCGTCGCCGAAAAGCTGCCGCAACAAGCGCGCGTCGGCACCTGGCTCCATCCGGGCGTCGCCATCGACATCGTGTTTGACGGTCCACCGGATAAGCCCGGCATCACGGCGGGCTTGCTGAAAAAGCTCACGCACGAAATACGCGGCGTGATCGGCGGCGCGCCGGTCGATGTCGTCGTTCAACCGCAGGACGTTCGCCGCAAGACGCTTCTGGTCGCCGACATGGATTCGACCATGATCGGCCAGGAATGCATTGACGAGCTCGCCGACTATGCCGGCTTTAAGGACCGCGTCGCGGCGATCACCGAGCGCGCGATGCGGGGCGAGATCGCCTTCGCGCCCGCGCTGCGCGAGCGGGTGGCGCTGTTGCAGGGACTTCCCGCCGCGACGATCGATAAAGTCATTGCCGAACGCATTCGACCGAACCCGGGCGCGGCAGTGCTGGTGCAAACCATGCGCGCGAATGGCGCTTATACTTGCGTGGTTACCGGCGGCTTCACCGCCTTCATGGCGCCGCTGGCGGCGGCAATCGGGTTCGACGAATACCACGCCAACACATTATTGACCGACAGCACGGGCCGCCTCACCGGCGAAGTGGCGGAGCCGGTGCTCGGCCGCGAAGCCAAGCGCGACACTCTGCTGGCGCTGCGGGAGCTGCTGCGGCTGCGGCGTGAAGACACGTTAGCGGTGGGCGACGGCGCCAACGACATTCCGATGATCGACGCGGCCGGACTCGGCATCGCCTTTCACGGCAAGCCGGCGCTGCGCGAAGCGGCCGGCGCCTGCATCGATCACGGCGATCTCACTGCGCTCCTTTACGCGCAGGGCTATCGGCGCGAGGATTTTGTAAAAGATGGATAGGGTCTACCTATGATCGTGATCCGGTTGGCCAAGATCGCAGTGATCGCGGCGCTCGCGGCGTTCGCGCTCATTGTCGCCTACGACAATGTTCGATTACAATTCGAACTACCAGTTCGTCCGGCATGTATTGAGCATGGACACGATATTTCCTGACAGCGTACTGAGGTCGCGCGCCATCGATAACGAAACGATGTGGCGCGCGGCCTATGCTCTGATCATCGCCACCGAGGCTTCAACCGGTTTGCTGCTCGCGCTGGGCGCAGTTATTTTGCTCGGCCGACTACGGGCGACTGCCAAAATCTTCAACCACGCCAAGCTCTGGGCGGTGGCCGGACTGACACTCGGGTTTTGCCTATGGTTTTTCGGTTTTATCGTGATCGGCGGCGAATATTTTGCCATGTGGCAGTCAAAGCTATGGAACGGGCAGGACGGCGCCTTCCGCATCGCCGGAACGATGCTCGCCGCGTTGGTTTTTATCAGCCTGCCTGACGGCGAGCTCGCCTGACGGCTCTGGCCGAACGCCCGACGATCTCCCATCTTCTTAATACGTATTGTTCGGAACGGCTTCCCCCGCGGCCTCCTGATGAACACCCAGTCTCAGGCTTCCAAGCGGCGACGCGTACGAGCGTTCTTGCTGAGCGACCGGATCGACACCGCCAATCTCGAGCATGACGGCGTGGTTTCGACCGCCCCGGTCACCTACAAATTCGGCAAGGACGGTTTTGTCACTTTGTTTCGCTACGGCGTTGCGGTGACCTTGTGTCTTTCGCCCGAGGAGGAGCAACAAGTTCTGCGCACGCTGGAACCTCGCCTCATACGTCCGATCACTCCGCCGGAGGAAGAGACATTATTGATCGAGGAGGCGCCCGATAAGGACGACCAGATTTTGCCGGGCGGTCCGCTGCTGCTCAAAACAATCACGCCTGAGCATCTGGTCGTCATCGCCGATGCCTTGTCCAAGAGCGTCGTTCTCGCTCGCGACGAACGCGAAGTCGCCGGCGTGTTCGAGATCGTCGAGCCATTCGCACGCCAGCTTGCCGAAAAAGGCCGCCTCTATGCCGGCCGACGGACCATCTTGAGGCATATCGGCAATGCCTTGCTTGTGCAGCACCGCCTCTCGGGACGGGTGGCGGTGACCGAGAAACCCGATGTGGTCTGGGACCGTCAGGATCTGGATCGGCTTTATGCGCGTCTGGAAGACGAATACGAGCTGAAAGAGCGCGCCGAAGCGCTATCGCGCAAACTTGCGGTCATCGCCGACACCGCCGAGATCCTCACCGACACGATCGACACCAGGCGGTCGCTGCGCTTGGAGGTCATCATCGTGATTTTGATTGCCATCGAATTGGTGATCGCCGGTTTTCAGGTCCTCTATTCGATGGGTTAGCGCAATCGCAATCGCGAAGACTATACTTTCGCCAATCGCCGCTTATTCCGGAGGTCGAAAATGAATTATTTCGATCCAACACTTGTACGCCTCGTCATCAACCTCATTGGCGCCCTATCAGCCGTCATCGCTGCGCGATTGTGGTTTCGTTCGACGACGGTCAGCCTGCCGGACAGGCTCGACGCCATAGCCGCGGAATTGAAGCGCGCCGGGCGATGGAACGCCTGGGCCGCGGGAGCGACCTGCATCTCCACGCTATCCCAGTGTTTGCACTTTCTGCTTGCGTCGGCGTAACGGCAAAAATCATCGGCTCACAAACATGCCATTCGACTTTCCCTGCCGCACCATTTCCTGGCAATAAGCATAGAGCGCGTCATAGACGATCCATTCGGCGGCATTGAGCGCGTGATCGTCCTTATAGCCGAGATGCCGAAAGCCTTCGGCGATGGCTTCCAATCCCGGCCCTTCGGGCGCGCGCCGGCGGCGATGCGGGGCAGGCTTGATGTGGATCAATGTCAAAGCTCGCCCTCGAAATAACAAGAAGATAGCCTGAAACAGGGCCAAGACGTAATTCCGCGGCGGGCGCACCGGCTTTGACGAAAAATGGATCAAGACAGTAAGACTACCGAGACCGATTGGCCCAAGGCAGGCGCACAGCACGAAGTGACTGTTTCGCTGGACGCCAATCGCGTGCCGGCGCGCCGCGAGACAGGTCTGCCCGCCATCATTCGAAAACGCCGTGGCGCGTGGCGGCTTCGCGCTGTTATTGCTCTCGCCATTATTCTCGCCGGTGGCGGTGGCTATTACTGGTGGCAACGCTTGCATCCGGCATTGCCGGCGGGCATCGCATTTGGCAATGGGCGGCTTGACGCGGACGAAATCAACATCGACACCAAATATGCCGCGCGGATCGCGGAAATGTTGGCGGACCAAGGCGATCTGGTCAAAGCCGGACAAGTTGTCGCCCGGATGGATACCCGCGATCTGCAAGCATCGCTCAAGCGCTCGCAGTCCCAAGCCGAGCAGGCGCAGCGTGCCGTCGATGAGGCGAACGCGAATTTGGCCCAGTACGAAAGCCAGGTGCTTCTGGCGCAGCAAGAGTTCGACCGGGCCACATATCTGGTGCAGAAAGGTTTCCAGACCAAGGAAACGCTGGATCAGCGCCAGCAGCAACTCAATGGCGCCACCGCGCTTTTGAACGCCGGGAAGGCGCGCGTCACTCAATTGGAGCGAGCGCTCGATGCCGCGAGGCACGACGTGGAGCTTTATACCGTTCAAATCGAGGACAACACACTGGCCGCCCCGCGCGACGGCCGCATCGAATACCGCATCGCCAATATCGGCGAGGTGCTTCCGGCCGGCGGGCACGTTTTCGCGATGCTCGATACCGCCAACGTCTACATGGACATCTACTTGCCAACCCAACAAGCCGGCAAGGTGAGATTTGGCGCCGATGCCCGCATCGTGCTCGATGCTTATCCGAACGTCGCGATTCCGGCCAAGGTGACTTTTATCGCGACGCAGGCCCAGTTCACGCCCAAGACAGTCGAAACGCAGAGCGAACGCGACAAGCTGATGTTCCGCATTCGCGTGCAAATCGATCCGCAACTGCTGCGGACGCGGGCTGACAGAGTACGCAGCGGCTTGCCCGGGGTCGGCTATGTGAAGACCGATCCCGCCGTCGAATGGCCCGCCGCATTGCAGAGGCTGCCGCCGCAATGAAAGTCGACACCAGGCCAGTCGCGCGCCTGGAAAGCGTCACGCAAGTTTACCCGCGCGCTTCGGCGCTGAATTCCGTAAGCCTTGAAGTGCCGTCCGGTTGCATGGTCGGGCTGATCGGACCCGATGGCGTCGGCAAATCCACACTGCTCAGCATCGTTGCCGGCGCGCGCCAGATTCAATCTGGTCGCGTGATTGTGTTCGGCGGCGATATGGCAGACGCGAGACACCGCGACGCCATTTGCGCCCGCATCGCCTACATGCCGCAAGGCCTGGGCAAAAATCTTTACCCGGATCTCAGCGTACGGGAAAACATAGAATTCTTCAGCCGGCTGTTTGGACAACCGCGCGCCGAACGGCAATGGCGAATCGAGGAACTGTTAAACAGCACGGGTCTCGAAGCTTTTGCCGATCGGCCGGCGAAGAAGCTTTCGGGCGGTATGCGGCAAAAGCTCGGATTGTGCTGCGCGCTTATTCACGATCCCGATCTCTTGATCCTCGACGAACCGACCACCGGCGTCGATCCATTGTCACGACGGCAGTTTTGGCAGCTCATTGCGCGGATTCGATCGCGACGCGAGGCCATGAGCGTCGTCGTCGCTACCGCCTACATGGAAGAAGCCGAGCAGTTTGATTTTTTGATCGCAATGGATGCGGGTCGCATCCTGGCAGCTGGTTCGCCGAACAATCTTAAGATGCAGACCGGTGCCGATACGGTCGAGGATGTCTTCGTGGCGCTGCTCCCTGAGCAACGCCGCGTGCAGCACACCAAGCTTAAAGTGCCGCCGCGCCGACCCATGGCGGCGGAGCCGGTCATCGTCGCCCGCGATCTAACCCGCCGCTTCGGAGATTTCACCGCCGTGGATCGGGTCAGCTTCACCATCGAACGCGG
>Ga0187816_10000118_pt1 | contig 21131 bp, 20 predicted proteins | sample NC_wetland_sal_i_16_FD_132960 | JGI IMG/M metagenome (GOLD analysis project Ga0187816, IMG submission 132960) | Wetland sediment microbial communities from Neuse River Estuary, North Carolina, USA - SO4_1 | ecosystem: Environmental > Aquatic > Freshwater > Wetlands > Sediment | place: USA... | reverse complement strand
ATACCCGCGCTTCTCTGGTTCAACACCTTAGTGCTGCTGGTGAGTAGCGGAACCTTAGAAGTGGCCAGGAAGCACCTTGCCCATTCCGATCCTTTGGGCTTCAAGCGATTCTGGCTGGTGACCACTGTCCTTGGCGTCATTTTCCTGATCGGCCAGGTGGTAGCGTGGCGAACCCTCGTTAAACAGGGAATTTACTTGGCCAGCAATCCCGCCAGCAGCTTTTTCTATATCTTCACCGGTGCGCATGGGCTACATCTGATCGGAGGCATCGCCGCCTTGATCTACGTGGCCAAGCGGAATTTTGACGCGACACAGGTGACCCGAACGGTGGCCGCGGAAGTGACCTCGTACTACTGGCATTTCATGGACACGCTGTGGCTGTTCCTTCTCGCCTTGTTGTATCTGGGAAAGTAAACGCCCAAAACACTCAAACGTTGTGCATCTGATCCAGTGCGGAGCTTAGCGCAGGCGGGCTGGAGGATCCGAGCCGGGTGGCAGGGGTTTGACGCACGGGCTTGTGGCGCTGCTGGCTGAGACCTTTGCCGGCGCAGGTTGTGGCACGCCAACACCGGTATTCCGGTCAAGATGTTCTTTGGCGCAGGCAGGGCAATAGCCCTTGCCCGTGTCTTCATCCCGCTGGCTGGCCAGTTCATAGCAGCCGCACACGCAATCGCAGTAGCCCGTTTCTGAAGCGGTCTTTATGGGTACAAGTGCCATGGAGTTATCTCCAACAAAAGATAACATGGGGCGGGGAAGCGGATGAACAGAAAAGCTGTTCTTAAGCCCGCAAGTTCTTCAATTGCGTCAGGCGGAACGGTGAGCCGAGATTCTCTCGTAGTTCGATCCAGTGCGCCTCCGGAATTGACATGAAAACCTCGACAATTTTCGGATCGAATTGTGTGCCCGCGCAGCGGCGAACCTCCTCGCGCGCGTGCGACATGGGCAGGGCTCGGCGGTAGGGACGGTCGCTGATCATCGCGTCCAGCGCATCGGCAATGGAGAAGATTCGCGCCCCGAGCGGTATCTGCTCGCCGCGCAGCCCGCGCGGATAGCCGGTGCCATCGAAGAACTCTTGGTGCGCCAGGACGATTTCCGCGGCATCGCGCAGGAAGGGAATCCGTGTCAGCACGTTATAGCCAATCTCGCAATGCGTGCGCATGATCTGTTTTTCGTCGTTGTCCAGCGGGCCAGGCTTGCGCAGAATCGAATCGGGAATTGCCATTTTGCCAATATCATGCAGAAAAGCGGCGCGTGCCAGAATCGGTAGGTAGGTGAGGGGCACAGGAACTGTCTTCGCGATGGAAATGGTAAACGCGGTAACGCGTTGGCAATGTCCTTCGGTTTCGGCATCCTTGAGGTCCAAGGCGCTGCCTAGCGCTTCGAGAGTGTCGTCGTAGGACTGCTCGAGTTGCACGAAGGCCGTCTGCAGCTGGGCCGTCTTCTCGTCCACCTGTTGCTGCAGGTTTTGCTGATAGCTGCGATTTTCAATGACGAGGCGGCGATGTTGCAGCGCGCGTCCGACTCCGTGGTACAGCTGGTCCTTCTCAAATGGCTTCAGAATGTAGTCGTAGGCGCCGCGGCGGATGGCTTCGAGAGCGGTGGAGATGTCGTGGATCGCGGTCACCATGATCACTGGGACTTCCGGGTCAAAGTTGCGCAACCAATCCAAAAGCTTGATGCCGTCCATTTCCGGCATGATCATGTCACTGAGAACGAGATCGGGCGTTTCCTTGCGAACATACTCTTGAGCGGCGCGGCCATTGCTCACCGCGGCACAGCGGTACCCCCGCGATTCGAGCATGGTCGAAACTACCTCCCGAATCGCCTCTTCATCGTCGACTACCAGGATGTGATCTGCATTCACGGTGGTCTTTCTCCCAACTAGCATTATAAGGGACGGCACAGAGTCTTTGCGGTACCCTTGCCCAGTCAGAAAATAGCGTGTTAGCGTCAGAGAACAAGGTGTCAGCTCCCGTTCGCGGGCGCCGACTCAAGGTCAGTTTCCATCTTCAGCCAGTTTGACTTTGACCGCTAGGGAGGATCCACTGTGGTGCCGAATCAAGGCCTCCAGGGCATTGCTTTCTTTGAGGCGACCGTCTGCCTCACCCTGTTGGTCTTGTTCGTTCATCTCAAGCGGGATAACTCCGGAACCTTCTACCGTTTGTGGCTCCTCGGCTGGATCTGCCTGACCCTTTCCTCCTTCTGCGAGTTGGCGATGTTCTACGGTCAGCATCCTTGGCTCCAAGTTGCGGTTTCCGGCGCCGGGGCTGCAGCGCTGGCGTTATTCCTGGCTTCCATCGTGCAAGTTACCGTGGCACAAAACCGCCTTTATTGGCCAATGTTGTGGCTTGCGACGTTGATGGCTCTGACGGTGAGTTACTACCAGAGCCGGACCTCACGCTGGGGCGACACGCGCTGGGAGACCGCAATCTTGGAGAGTTGCACCTGTTTGTGTGCTGGATGGTTCCTCTGGCGCGCCTCCAGTTCCCGGCCCGGGCACGGAGGCAAGTTGCTGGCTGGGGCTTTCGTGCTTCTGGGCTTGAATAATTTTGACCGCCCGCAGTGGACGCATGAAGAAGTCCATCTTCTCCGTTTTGCGTTCGACCATTTCCTGAATGCCAGCCTGGGGATCGGTATGATCGTGATGCTGTTGGAGTCAGCCCGCACGCGCTCCGAAGAAATCAGCGAAAAAATGCGGCAATTCACCATGCTGACGGCCTCCAGCAGCCAGTCTGTCTCCCTGCAGGAACTCCTGCGAAAGGTGTTGAAGCAGATCACCGGGAGCGTAAATGCCAGCCATGGGATTATCCGGCTGCTCCAGGGCAAGGGGGATACAGCGGAGTTCGTGGTCTGCGCGTCCGTTGGATTCTCAGAGACCTATCTGAAGCAACATGAAAGACTCTCCTTGAACCAACTCTGGGTGCAAGATGTCTTGAAGGAAGAATACCGGACTTCGCGTTTTGAGGACGAAAAGGATGTCAAGGTTCGTCATGCCATGGCGGAAGCCGGAATCACGCAACTCGTCACCGTGCCGCTCTGCGGCAAAGAAGGCCCCGTGGGCCTCCTGAATTTATGTCCCGTGGCCGGGAGACGATTCCAGGAAGATGAATTGACCTACCTGGTCAACGTTGCGAATTTCCTGGGAACCACCATCGAGAATGTAAACCTTTTTGAACAGATCAAGTCGGTCCAGCAGCAGTGGGTTTATACCTTCGATTCTATCGGCGATCCGATTCTTGTCCATGACGAAGAAGGCCGCGTTCTGCGCACGAACGCCCGGCTTGCGGATCTTCTGGATCGGAAGAGCCGCGCGCTTGTCGGCCGTGCCGTCACGGACTTGTTCAATCCGCGAGAAGAAGCCTTCACAATCTGTCCCTATTGCGAGGGCATTTCCGGGGAAGGGGACTCTCCCGATCCCTGGCTACAGGGCTTCTTCCTGGCATCGAACTCTCAGTTTACCGATCCCGCCGGGCGGAAACTCGGCACCATTCACGTGCTCAAAGATATTACCGAGCGAAAAAAGGCCGAGGAAAAATACCGGTCGCTGGTAGCCAGTGTCCAAGAAGGCGTCTTCATCGCCACGGTTCAGGGCAGATTCCTCGATTTCAATGACGCTATGATGCGCATCACCGGTTACGAGAACCGCGAAGAACTATTGAGTTTGGACATTGGACAAATCCTGTACGTGAATCCAACCGAACGGGATCGGCTGACAAAACTGCTGTATGAGCACGGCTCCGTGAATGATTTCGAGTTCGATATTCGACGCAAGGACGGCGAAATCCGCACCGTCAGCGAATCCTCCACGGCAGTACGAGATGCCGCGGGTAACCTGATCGCCTATCAAGGTTTCCTGCTGGACGTCAGCGAGCGCCGGCGCGCGGAACAGCAGATCCGTCGCCGAAATCGCGAGCTGGTCGTGCTGAACTCGATCGCGGAGACGCTCTCCTACACGCTCGATCTCGGCGAGTCCGTCCATCGCACCTTGCGCCAGATCCTGGAGTTGTTTGAACTGGACGCCGCTTCACTCTATCTCTTCGACCGTGACGGCCTCACCCTGCGGCGCCTGGCTGCCGTTGGACATCGTTCTGAATTTTCCAGAACTTTCCCTTCCGTCGGCCTTCCTGCTGGATTGGTTCAGCAGCTCCACGCCACTCACGCCACTTTCCTCTCCGCCAACGGACTTCCCCTTCCTCCCATCGCCCGTGAAATGCAAAAGAAGGAAGGAATTGAGTCCGCCTATATCGTCACGCTCTGGTCGAAGGAAAAAATCATCGGCGGACTTGTCGTGGGTAGCCGCCATGTCAGGGAGTTTTCGGTCGCGGACATCAGCCTCTTGATCGCCGTGGGCAGCCAGATCGCCAGCGCGATCGACCGCAGCCGGTTATACGAAGAGACGCGCCAGGCCTACGAGAACCTCAGGCGTACCCAGGAGCAACTGGTCCACAGCGAAAAACTTGCGGCTGTCGGCCAGCTTATCTCCGGTGTCGCTCACGAATTGAACAATCCTCTCACTGCCATACTTGGTTACAGCCAGCTATTGACGTCAAACGGGGAAGTTGGACCGCAGGCTCTGGGATACAGCGAGAAACTTTATAAGCAGGCCCTAAGAACTCACCGCATTGTGCAGAACCTCCTCAGCTTCGCCCGACAACACAAACCCGAACGTGTTCCGGTTCACCTGAACGCGATCCTTGAGGACACGCTGGCCTTGCGCGATTACGATCTGCGGATGAGCCAAATCCGTGTCCATCTGGATCTTGCCAGTGAGCTACCCGAAGTGCCCGCCGACCCGCACCAACTGCAGCAGGTATTCTTGAATCTGATTAACAACGCCGTCGACGCCATCCTGGAGACAGGCACCGAAGGCGATCTCCACGTGCGTACAGGCGCGGAGGCGAATCAGGTCTTCGTGGAATTAACAGACAGCGGACCGGGCGTAAAGGATCCGTCGCGCGTTTTTGATCCGTTTTACACCACGAAACCCGTGGGCAAGGGAACAGGGCTTGGCCTCAGCATCTGTTATGGCATCATCACCGAACATGGCGGCAGGATTCTGGTCAAGAATGCGCCGGAACGTGGCGCCACGTTTCGCATTGAGCTGCCCATTCAGTCGAAAGTAAGGGCTCAGCAATCCGCCGAGACGGAGGCCCCACGCCCGACACGGAGCGGCCGGATCCTGGTCGTAGACGCAAATGAATCCGTGTTGGAAACGATTGCGGGGCTGCTGACGGAGAACAACCACCTGGTCACTACTTCAAAATCCTTGGCCGAGGCCAGGCGATTAGTTGCCATGCAGGAGTTTGATCTGGTGGTTGCCGATTGGCAGATGGTCTTCCATGGTGAACCGCCGAGCTCCAAGACGGGGAGCGGGGAGAATGAGCATGGCTTGGGATCGCGAATCCTGTGGATGAGTTCGGTGTCGGCAGAAGAAAAGAGGCCCGCCCGTTTTCTCTCGCCAGACGCATCAGTTCTGCAAAAGCCGTTTCAAGCAGGCGAATTGTACGCCGCGGTTGAAGCGAAGTTACTTCGTGTCGTCGCTGCGCCCCTTCTCCAGGAATAAAGGAAACTCGGAAGCCATGGTCGCGCGTTCCCCAAGGCTCGCGGTTGCGGTCTCCAGCCGGAGCGTCAAATCACCTTCCATATCGGAAATTGTCCCGAAGACATTCCACGGTTGCAGACCCAGCCGCAACCGCCAGCGTAAATAGCGGCAGCAAAGCACGAAACGCACGTTCCGCTTGAGCCGCTCGAACTCGTGTAAGGGAGTGATCTCAGGCGCAATCCTTGCCAGAATGCGCGAAGCTTCGAGAAGAAGCTGATACTCGTCCTCGAGGTAATTCAGGTAGCGAAGGGCGATGCGCTTGCGTTCTGCACGCAGGCGCCCGGCGAGCTCCTGATGCCCGCCGACACGGAGGAATTCCGTATCTTCCTCGCGCAGCGACTGGAGGATTTGCGGCAGTCGCGCATAATGTCGCTCTTCCGATAGCGCCGTGAATACGTCATCGACCGAAAGAAGCATCTTCTTGGGCGGACGGACCGCCCACGCGAGCAAGAGGATCAGGATAACTGCGAAAGCGATGAAGAGTAGAAGTGGTAGGCTCATGAACGTGAATCCTTAGCCCGTAGAAGATGATCAAGTTGCTTATTCAGCAGGTGAAGGCGTGTATTCACTTCCAGGGAGAGTTTCGCGTGCGTCTCAGGGGAAACGGGTGCAGGGGCAGTAACCGGCGCGGCTTCCGTGCTCTCCTGTACCGCTCTAATCCACAGAATAAGAGTTGCGAAGAAAGTTACAACATCCAGAAAGCCCCAAAGGCCAGCAAGAGGAGCGCGCCAGTGTGCCAAAATGGAGTCGTCGATGACCCAAAAGCAGGAGTACAAGCAGAACCCGATAACGAGATAGCGCTCCAGAGTCGCAATGGGCACTCTGTAGTAGCGTGCGGAGAGAAGCAGCACCACCAAAAACGCGGCAATCGATAGTTCCACAGCGCGGTCCGCATTCAAGACTGCGGATTGCCAGCTGTTCTGTATAGCCAGCACGGAATAGACCAGAACACCGATTCCAACGGCGAACAAAAAACGGCTGGCCAGTTTCCAAATGCCGGAGTAATTCGCCAATATTGTGCGCGCAATTTCCGTGATGGCAAGCCAGCGCGCACAAACCACCACGCCCTGGCTGACCCAGAATACATTCCAGGATTGAATACTCTGGAATCCCCAGTGCCTGTAAGCTATCGCCGCCGCCATACTCTGAAAGATAGTCGACAGAATGTAGGCAAAGAAGGCCGGATGGGAACGATGGAGTTTTCGCCGGAGGAGACAAAACAAGAGAAGCACCTCCAGCACCGTGGTGAGGGCCCATGCAAGGTTTTGGAGACTTAAGGGCTCAACCATCCCAGGCAGAGTATCATTACTTAACTCGCAAGTAAATAGCCATACCCTGCCAGGGTGGTTAGTACTTCCGTCTGGATTAAGAACTCCTCACGCCAACGCACTCGCCCAGTCGATTGTTGCCGGCATCGCATTCTGCAGCGGTGCCATTGGTATGCGATCTGGCACCAGGTTCTGATTCCCCTTTGGCGGCGGTGGTGGGGGTGGATACGGCGGTCCCGGCACGCCATCTGCCACCAGAACTACACCTTGCTGCGTTGAGGATAGGGAAGAATGATTGACCGGCACGGCAAAAGCCAGTAGCATTAATGTTACTGATAGCATAACACCCAGGGTTAGAAATCCTGCTTTCATGGGAGACCCTCCTGGATTCGAAGGGTGCACCTACGCCGCGGGAATCGTGCTTCAAGCGGAAAAAAGTTCCGAGGACGGAACAGGTAAGGGCAGGAAATCGCCATGCTCGAGCACTTTCAGACGCACCGGCAGATCCTTTTCGACCTAACCGCCAATTACCTCGAGCCGCTGAATAGCTCCTACCAGCGGCTTGGTTATCTCTTCAGTTTGCGCGACCCTTCTTCCGGGCGGTATCAGCACGACAGGCTTGCCGCGGTTTATGGGTTGGAGCAAGTGGACCAGGTACTGGCTCACTGTCACGAAGAGGTATTCGAGCGCCTCCTGGAAATGCCTCTGAATTCACAGGAAAATGATTTGCGTCGGCATCTGAGCTCGTTGCCGGGATCATTTGAGGAAAACGTGAACCTCTGTCGGGAGACGGCCAAGCATTGGGTCCCACCCCAGGCCCCCACCTACCTTAGAGAGCTTTTCTGTTCCAATCTGAACGCTCTCCTGGAACTGCTCCTTGACCACAAGCCCACGGTTCGCTCAGGTAGGTGACCACCCCTACCACCTGGCCTATTACTTCTGCGTCATCCGGCGTACGCCATGCCTCCGGTGCACACCGCGAAAGCGTATGGGGCTGCATAATGAGCCTTGATTTTTCCTTCTGGAACCAACCGCATCGGTAGCCGTTGCGTATTTCCACGAAATACATTGGCCGGTCATATTCGCTCGACCACTCCGCGTCCTCGATGTGCGTCAGGGTCGTGTCAATCAGAACGGTGCTGCCCGGTCGCAGTACTGGCACCATGCGACGGTCAGAAAGCCCCACATAGCCATACCGATACCGGCCATTGCCGGAGCCTTCTATGTTCGGCAAGGGCACTATTGTTGCCGGCTTCCGTTGCAGAAGTTCGGTAATCTCTGAACCGAAAGAATGTTCGGACGTGCGAGGCGCGCTCGGTGGAAGCAAGCACTCGCTTAAGTGCGTACGAGGAGGGGGAAAGGAAGCACCATCATGAAATGATTGGCGGAAGGGAGCTTCGTACCAGCAGGAGATTTCCAGGGGATCAAGGTGCAGGATGGTTGCCAGGGAGTACAACTTGTGCAGACTGGGCACCACATTGCGGTTCTCAATATCCGCCAGGCGGCTGATGTGCAAGATAAAGTCTGGGCGGCCGCGTTCCACGGCGATCTGGTAACTGGCTTTCTCTACATCACGGTAGGTGAAGCCGAGTGCTTCTCTGGTTTGGCGTAATCGCAGGCCTGGTGGGTACATTGGTGCTCCTTCTGGCGGGGTGACTTGCCATATTCACACTATATGAAATTACCACTTTGTTACGAATGCGGAACAGGTAAGCGCCTGTGGAAACTTGAGGAAGATTCCACCCTCCCCGACCACTCCCAGGAATCTGCTATCCTGACGTTCTATGCGTTTGATACCCGGTTTTCATCGCTCCTGGCTTCCTTTGGCGCTCCTGATCGCTGCTTGTTTGGCGGCTACCGCCCCGGCCTGGCCGCAGCAGGCTGCCCCCGCTCCTTCCGCTCCCTCCGCAGCCAGCAACAACCCGGAATTTCTCGCCACCGTCGACGAAGTCCTGAAAGACATGAGCGAGATCACCGGTTGGCAGCTCAAAACTCCACTCAAAAAGTCCATTCGTTCTCGCGAGGAAATTCACGCCTATGTCATCGAACAGATGAACGACGAGAAGGACGCCAAGGAGCGCTACGCCTCCGCCCGCAGCGCGGAGGTGTTTGGCCTGATCCCGAAGGGTTTCGACCTCGATACCTTTCTTGTCGATCTTCTTACCGAGCAGATCGCCGGACTCTACGATCCGAAGGCACATGAGTTCTATATCGCGGATTGGATTGCGCCTGACGAGCAGCGCATGGTGATGTCCCACGAACTCACCCACGCCCTCCAAGACCAGTACTTTCACATCGAGGCCTGGGCACACGCTGCCAGGCCCAATGACGATGCGGAGATGGCCCGCGAATCCGTGCTGGAGGGCAGCGCGATGGCTGGCATGCTCGAGTACACACTCAGGGATAAAGGCCTGAAATTGCATGACCTGCCGGACATGGATCCCTCCATCTTCGTTGGCGACCTTTCCGATACCCCCATGCTCAAGAAGGCCCCGCCGTTCATCAAAGACTCGCTGATGTTTCCCTACTTCAGCGGTCTTCGTTTTTCCATGTACGTGCTGCGCACTGGGGGCTGGAGCAGCTTCTCTTCGGTGTTCGCTAATCCGCCCGCCAATACCCAACAGATCATGCATCCCGAGCTCTACCGTGCGAATAAAGTCCCTGCGCCGCTCAAGGTCGGTCTCCCCAATGGCGTGCCCGGCGGGGGTTGGAACCTGATGGAAGAGAACTCCATGGGTGAGTTTGGCTGGAAAGAAGTTCTCAAGCAGTTTCTGGACGACGAGCGCGCAAAGAAGCTAGCCGGCGGTTGGGATGGCGACGATTACGCCACCTTCGAACAAAAAGAGACCAAGCACTTGATGCTCTTTACTCGCACGCGTTTCAATTCTGAGGAAATGGCCTCCAGCTTTTTCCGCGCCTATTCGGAAGTCCTGAAGAAAAAGTACCCCGAGCGCACACACACCGCGAACGGGGATCAGGATCTGGAGTTCGACACAGCGGACGGCGGCGTTTTTCTGCGTTGCGCAGCGAAGGAGTGCATTACCCTAGAAGGCGGAGACTCGGCTCTCTTTTCACAGTGGACAAAGAAACTTGACTGGCCTGCTCCTTCCAGGGCCCCGGCCAATCCCGACAACTTCGCCCCAATGCCCACTACTGCAAGCCCTGTTCAAAAAACACTCTAAGCGACTTTCCCTTGTTGATTCTCTCTTCCAATTCAAGTCTTTGTAGCGCCGGCATCGTGCCGGCTCTTGGGTTTCTCCGTGTAGAGACCGCCTTCCGAGGCGGTCCGTCAACGCGGTGCCTTCGCGCCCACCTCGCGCTCAATGTGCGCGATGCAAGACCAACAACGTCAAATCGTCGGTTTGTTTTGCTGCCGCCGAAAAATTGCGGATTTCTTCTAGACACGCCGTAAGCATCGCCTCTGGATCGGCGGCCGCATGCTTCTTTGCCAGTGCATGCACGCGTGCCACGCCGTACTCGTCTCCCGCCGCGTTGAACATTTCCGTCAGCCCGTCGGTATATAGCAGAAGTTTGTCGCCCGGCTCAAGTTCCAGTTCACAGACCGGGAATCTCGTGGTGCAAAACATCCCCAGTGGGACTCCCGTAGCTTCGCGCGGCCGCACGCCGAAGGAAGAAATGTGGAAGAGCGGCAGGTGGCCCGCGCTCACGTACGAAACTTTTCCATTTGGCCGAGCGTAGCCCACGATCATGGTGGCGTACTGGCCCGCGGTCGTGCTTTCGCTGAATAGCCGGTTCGCGTGCTCCATCATCTTCTGCAGCGGAAGATGCTGCTCGGCCAGAGTGCGGAAGGTCGCGTGGAGATGGCTCATCAACATCGACGCCGCCACCCCTTTCCCCGCCACATCGCCCAGCAAAAACAGAAATCCCCCGTTGGACTCAATCAGGTCGCAGTAATCTCCACTGACCAGATTGGCCGGCTGGTAGTGGTAACGCGCCTGCCAGCCGTCGACCGACCAGTCCGCACGCGGCAAGAGCGTCCGTTGAATGCCCGCCGCCAGTACCAAGTCCTTCTCCAGGGCACGCTGTTCCTCCGCGGAAAGGTGGTCCAGGCAGAAGCGCACCAACGGGTCACACAGGAGGCGATCCGCCTCAATCGATTCGTGGCACTGCTCGCAAATCCCAAACGTGCCCGTTTTCAAGCGCGAGAGCGCGGCGTCAACGCTGGCGAGCAACTGGGGAAGAGAGCTGTCGGCCGAATTGCTCTGCGAAGCAGCCAGCAGGCGTTCGCGCCGAACTTCCAGTTCCGTACGAATATAAGCATTCTCGGTAGTGGCCATGGTTCCTCCACCAATAGTTTGTTGTTTTGTTCCTGGGGAATCCATCCGGTTTGTACCTCCAAATTCGAGAAGAATCGCAGAGGTTCCGGAAATTCAGCGTGCACGCTGCCGGGAGCCCGTAGCAGCCACAGCTTGGGCCAGCAGCGGAGCGCCTGTGGCGGCATCCGCGCTATTTATGCGATGCCACAAACGTTCCAGGCGGCACACGAATTTTCCTTCCAGCCGCCTCTGGCGCGCGCTTGCAAAAGGATCGCGGGAACTCGCAATCTGGCGCTGCAATGTCTTCAGGCCAAGCTGCGTGAATTCCAGGGCCCGCGCAAAATTCCGCGCGTGGCGTTCGTAGTGCATGGCCAATTGCTCGCATGCTAGGACGGTTTCCTGCGGATTGGCAACCAGTTCATGCCACAGCGTAGCCGCGCGCTCCAAATCTCCACGGCGTTTGGCCATCAGCGCCAGATCTCGCGTCGCTTGCGGCCGGAATTCCGCGGGTAAGCCTGCGTCCAACGCGTGCGCGCAAGCCGATTGCGCCAAATCCTTCTCGCCGCGCCGGTGCAGGAATTTCGACAAGCCAAACAGATCCAGCGAGTCGGTCTCGCCAAATCCGTTTTCGCGCGCCTCCAGCAGGGAATTGATTTTGCCAAACAGAGCTGCAAGTCCGCGCAGGTCCATCTGATTGTGTCTCACCACGCCCGCAAGGGGCTGCGCAGTGCCTCCTCGCAAATAATCAAAGTAAAACTGCGGAATGAGCGCCGATGCCACATCGTCCTCGCGGTGCCAGCCCAGTCGCCGTGCATCCAGCACATGGCGTTCGAGCTCGACCAACCGCACCGATCCCAGTCGCAACTTCCACAGCGCCCGCGCCGGATGCAGCAGGTCCAGATGCGCCACTAGTTGCGGCACGCGGATGGCTCGGGTCATCGTGAAGCGGCTTTCCAGCAGCGGCCAATCGAACGATTTCCCATTGAACGTCACCAGCACCGGTCGCTCCACCACACGCTCTGCAAGTGCCTGCAGCAGGGAGTGTTCCTCCGAAAAATCGCGCAGAAACAGCTGCTCCACCTGCAAGCCGCCGGCATCCCACCACGCCAGCCCGATCAGAAATGCGTAAGTGCCCGTGCCTCCTGCTAGCCCGGTCGTTTCCGTATCCAGGAACAGCCACTTTTCCGGATCTTCCAGCGCCGTGCGCGTGCGCCGGCTTATACTTTCGTCGCGCGTGCGGTTTTTGTAGCGGCCGCTTTCTGAAGCGGGCACCTTTGCCAACAAGTCCAGCGCAACCGGAGAAGGCTCCTCGAATTCCGGCGTCGAAAACCAATGCCGAATCGCCAGATGCTCGCCATAGTGATTCCGCGCAATCCCGCCTCCCAACAATCGGCTGATGGGATCGGTCTCGTCCGGTGCGCGCAGCTCCGGTGTACGCGCAGGCATTGCCCGTGCCGGCTTCAGCGCTGCCAATCGTGCGAATTTGTCTGCCGTGCTCACTCAAGTCCCTTTCGTGTCACCTGGAAGAAGCAGTGCCCACAACTTCCCAGTGCTGCACCTTGGGTTCGAATTCCAAAAGATAGTCGCAGTCCTCGGGGTAATACTTGGCCTGATCCACCGGTGTGCCTGCGAATTTCTCGATTGCCGAGTAAGACTCCCACAGCGTGAACGTGATGAAATGTGCCACCTCTCCCTCGTCGCGCCGCAGAATGTGCACTGCAAGATTGCCGGGAATGGAGCGATAGTCCGGGATCGCCAGCCGGTTCACTACAGCTGCGTATGCGGCAGCCTTTGCGGTGGGTGTCCGTCCATGCCACATGCGAGCAATCATGTTGCATTCTCCTTGCAAAAAAACTTCATGCTGTCAGCCGATCCAGTATCGCCAACGCAGCATCCTTCGCCTTCGGCGCCAGATCCCCTGCAGGACCCACACACGATGGGCAGCCCGCTTCGCACGGGCACGCCTGGATCAGTTCCCGGGTCTTCTGAATCAGCAGCTCATGCGAACGGAACAACGGTTCCGAGAATCCAATTCCACCGGGATACGCGTCGAACAAATACAAATTCGGCTCAAAGAATTCCTTGGCGTTTGCTCCAACCGCATCTTCCATGCCCATGGGCGTGAATTCTTCTGCTTGCTCACCAGGCGCGGGCGGCCGCTCGCCGATGGCCGTGCCCAGGTCGCGCCCGTCGCACATCAGCAGCAACGTCGCCACGGATTCCAGCGCGTGCAGCAGGCCAAGCATCCCGGACTGCCGCTCGCTGATTGTGTAGGGCAGTGATTCGAGCAGTGGCCGCTCCAGCGTCATCCAGTAGGACGTCGTGTGCATCTCGTTCTCAGGGAGTTCCAGCTTGCCCGCTCCGATATTTTCGTTGGTGAAGAATTTGATTTTCTTGAAGCCCACCACCTGCGAACGTACCAACACATCCCCATGGGAACGCGATGCGGGGATTTTCGGCTTCTGCTCGTTGGCGCGCGCCGTCTCCGCAATCTCCAGCACGCGCACCTGCGTGTACCGGATCGCGTCCGTGTAATAATCCACGTCCACCTGCTTCACGTAAGCCTTGCGCTCCTTGAAATCCAGATGCTCGACGTGATATTGCTGCCCGTCGTGCAGGTAAATCGCCTTTTCGTGCACCGTGGTTAGCGCGCTCACGAAATCCACTTCGCCAATCACCACTGGCGCCCCGGTAATGTCGATAATGATGAAATTGTCGCTGGTCACCGATCGCAGGCTGATGGTGTCCGCCGGGTACGCTTCGTGTGTCCAATGGTAATTTTCTCCGGCGCGATGCAGATAACCCGCCTCCGCCAACCTGGCGCACAGCTCCTGCAAATCCACTTGGCCAATTCTTTCACGGGGCGCGATGGGCAGCTCAAACGCCGCGCATTTCAAATGATTGATCAATATTTCCAGGTTGTCCGGCTGGATGAACGCATGCTCCGGCGTGTTTCCGAAAAAATAATTCGGATGACGCACAATGAATTGGTCCAGCGGTGCCGACGAAGCCACCAGCACCGCACACGAATTCCCGCTGCGGCGTCCCGCGCGCCCGGCCCGCTGCCACGTCGCTGCGATCGTGCCGGGGTAGCCGGCCATTACCACCGCATCCAACGAACCGACATCGATGCCCAGTTCCATCGCCGAGGTCGTCACCACGCCGCGAATGCGTCCTTCGCGCAGCCCGCGCTCAATCTCGCGTCGCTCCGTCGGTAAATATCCCCCTCGGTAGCCGCGAATCGTCTCCGGCTTGCCCGGAAATTGCGGATTTGCCTGCTGCAGATACGTCAGGATGATTTCTGTGTGCAGCCGCGAGTTGGCAAACACCATGGTCTGCAGATCGTGCTTCAGGAATTCCTGCGATACGCGCGATGCCTCATTGATATAGCTCCGGCGGATCCCCAGCGCGCGATTCACCACCGGCGGATTGTAAAATACGAAGGTTTTTTCCGCAGCCGGTGCGCCATTCTTGGACTGTACCTCGACCTCGTCCTCAATTAGGCGCGAAGCCAACTCGCCGGGATTCGCAATCGTTGCCGAGCAGCAAATGAATTGCGGCGTGCGTCCGTAAAACTGCGCGATTCTTCTCAATCGCCGCAGCACGTTGCACAAATGGCTGCCGAACACCCCGCGGTATGTATGCAGCTCATCGATCACAATGTACCGAAGGTTTTCAAACACCCGGGTCCACCGTGTATGGTGTGGCAAGATCCCCGTGTGCAGCATGTCCGGATTGGTCAAAACAATGTGGCTCTTCGCACGGATCGCCTTGCGCGCGTCGCTCGGCGTATCCCCGTCGTAAGTGAACACCCCAAACCGATTTTCCAGCCGCTGGTTCAGGTCGTACAATTCCGCCAGTTGATCCTGCGCCAGCGCCTTCGTAGGGAACAGATACAGCGCGCGGGTGTCCGAATCACCCAAAATCGCGTCCAGCACCGGCAGGTTATAGCACAAGGTCTTCCCGCTTGCCGTCGGCGTGACAATCACTACATTTTTGCCCGCGTGCACCGCCTCCGCTGCCGCAGCCTGGTGCGTGTACAGATTCCGAATCCCCTTGGCGGTATACCCCGCCCGCAAGTCCTCATGCACCCAGGAAGGGAACTCCGCCCATTGCGCTTCCTTAGCGGGATAGTGCCGTACGGCAGTCAGAACCTCTCCGTTGGGGTCGCGCTCAGAGAAGGTGTCCAGCACCTGCGACACTCGTGCCAGCGAATGGGAGCCGGAACCGGGCAGAGGCGTGGGTCCCAGCTGCGAGTCTTTAACTAAACGGACAGCGAGAGAGTCAGACATGGCGCAGTTCTCCAGTCATTCGCCTTTTGTTCGCTCAGGCTAGCACGCCGTCCGCGCTCCCGCAACCCTCATTTTCCCCAATGTGTGGAAACTCTTCCAACGCCCTTAGTGAATCAGTTCCCGCGCGCTCACCAACCATGCAGATAAACTCCTTCAAGCCCCTTCTGGGCAGCCAGCGAGATTCCGCGTTTGCGATTACCACGCTATGCGTCCGAGCGAATACTGCGAATTAACTTTATGTCGAAGAGTACTTGACAAAACGAAGCTCAGTTGTATTCTAGCGCTATCAGCCTTGCAAAAAATGTGGACGAGCCCTGACATGGAAGCTGCAGGTCCAACTCAATCACAAACTTTTGGCAAATCGCCATCCGGTCCGCTTCGAGGGATCCTCGCGGACGCAATCCGATATTGGGAACCACGTCGCCTTGGCTACAATTTCGCTTTGTCTGCAGTCTTGATTGTGTGGCTCGTAGCGTCCTGGCCGCATTTTCGCCCAGCGCTCACATTGTCTTCGCTTCTCCTTATTGCTGTCCTTGCCTTGCTCGCCAATGCTTGTTACTGCGCCGCTTATCTCGTGGACATTCCCATGCAGCGCTCATCTCTTGGCACCGTTTGGAGACATCGACGCTGGGGACTATGGCTATTGGGAACGCTCTTTGCGATTGTCCTGGCAAATTATTGGATTGCTGACGAGATCTATCCATTTGTCCGCTGATAAAGCGGCACTCCACATGCCCGGTTTCGACTTCTATCACGAGTTAGCCCTTACTCAAGTTGTGATGCAAACTCTCCGCGTCACTTTTTTGGGTACCCTACCGTTTGCGCCAGCACAATCTTCTGCGTGGCCTTCAGTTTCAGCGCCTTCCCCAGCGCCTCCCGGTCGACCGACGCCCTCACCACCGTTGCCAGCCCCTCCGACGCGCAGTACAAGTACACGTTCTGCGCGATGAATCCCGTGTCCGCGCCTGTCAACAAATCCTGCCCATCGGCGTTTCCTCCCAGTTTCGTCAAGTCTGCCACGTACACCAGATTGACCGGCGCTGTCGCCACGAAATCCTGCGTTCCCGCCAGGCTCCGTAAATCTTCCTTTGCCACAGGCTTCAGCAGATTCTTCGCGGCGTCATACACATAGGTCCCGTCCGCCGTCACCACGTAAATCTCGATCTCCTGCCAGTTCATTGCTGAAGGCGCCGTTCTTCTCCCGTCTGGCCGGTTCACTCCAAATCCCGCCCACAGCAAATTCGCCAGCACCTGTGTCGGCAATTTCTCTGCGCTGAATTCTCGTGTGCTCTTCCTCTCTTTCAACGCCTGCATCAGCGGACGCCCTCCCTCCGTTTGCGGCGCCGGCAAAATCACCGGTTTCAGCTCCTGCGCTCCCACCACCGTTGCTAGCATCGCCGCCAGGCCCCACACCAATCCTTGCTTCCTCATGGAATCCCTCCATCCCTGTGCACCATAGTTCTCCTGCTCCGTCGCCGCAAGTTCACCCGGCACACCCCTCCGCCCGCGTGCATCTCCTGAACGAGCCTGCTGCGGACCGTCACTGAATGAGAACGCGATCTCTTATCACTTCACGAAAATGAGTGATGAAACGGGCTTGCGGACTTCCTATTGTTATGCCGAGCGGGTGATGGTCCGGCTTTCCCTATTGAGCCGCGTTTGCGACCACAGCTTCGATTACCGCAATGTTTGGCAGAAGATCGGCCGGCAGGTTGTGCCGCTGCTTCAGGTAGTCAGGCGCGTTGTAGGAGACCCAGACTTTCCCGGCGGTGTCCTCCGCAACCAGAATCTTCAGTGGCAGATCCAACGCAACGCTCGGCGAAGCCAGCATCAGGGGTGTTCCGCCCTTGGGATTGCCAAAAATCAGCAACTTGGTATTGGGCATCTTCAATCCGGCCTTCTCCGCTTCGCCGCTGTGATCCACGACCGCAAACAATTTCACATTTTTCGCCTGAAGAATCGTTTCCAACTTCGTCACAGTGTCGGCCACCGAATGTTGGCTGGGGATGCGAACAACGCCGTTTTCTGGGATTGCGGGCATAGAGGTCTCCTGATTTTTGGGAAGATTGAGCGCCGAAGCAGGGCGCGTCGAAACCAAATAATAGCTCATGGCCAAACCGAGCACCGCCAGGAAGATGACTGTTGCCACGGCAAGCGCGGAGGGATTGCCGAACGATTTAGCGCCACTTCTCATCATCGCGAGCAGGCGCAGGTATCGGACCAGCGATAGCAGGCTGACAAGCACGCCCACGAGAATCAATACCGTTCCGAACCAAAGCGAATAGCCGTAAGAAGCGGTGTGCAGATCCGGGCGCGCCAGACTGAATTCCTGCAGGAACAGGCCAAATCTCGCCAGAACGAACCCTAACGCCATGAGCGCCATCCCCGTTCGAATCCAGGCGAGATGCGTGCGCTCCGCCGCCAGGAAATCCCGGGGAGTAGCTTGTGACTCTTCCGGCGTGGCCATGGGTTGTCCTTTCTGGCGCATTTGATTCCGCGCGCGTAGCTAAGGTTTTAGGGAATTATCTTCACCATGACGACAGAATGGGAAGCAACTTTGGCGGAATAGCTACCAGTGAAGGAGCCAACGTCTTTGTGCGCCCATAGGTCGCGCACCCTGGCCGGCAGGTGCCCCGGGTACCCGAGTTCTTCCCACGACACGCTCAATTCACCTTCCGATGGGCCGCGATTGAGCAGAATCACAGCGCGGGTTCCATCGCCCAGGATTTTTGACCATACCTCCAACTCGCCATTCTTGCGGATGCGTCGCCCTTGCCGGCCCAGCTTATCCTGATCCACGGCGATGACTTCCGCATTCGTCAGAATGTCCTTAATCTCCGGAGTCATGGAGCGCACATCGTTGCCGGCGATCAGCGGAGCGGCCAGCACTGCCCAAAGGCTGAAATGTGCGCGATATTCTGCACTGGTCATGCCACCGTTGCCGACTTCCATCATGTCTGGATCATTCCAATGTCCCGGCCCGGCAAAAGCGTCGAGTGCCAATTGTTGGTCCAAAATGTCGAGCATGCCGTACTGGCAGCAACTGCCGTCAGGCCATTTGTTGCTTCCCGCCCACTTGTCGCTGATGTCTCCCGTCGTGCGCCACAAATTTCCAATGCCCTTGCCCCACAGCCACGGCTTGGCCGTGCCCCACTCGCACATGCTGAAGACAATGGGCCGCCCCGTGGCAAGCAGGGCATTGCTCATGGTCGAGTACGCCTCTTCCGCGTTGCGCGTCCCCGTGTTACACCAGTCGTATTTCAGGTAGTCCGCGCCCCAACGCGCATATTGCAGCGCATCCTGATATTCGTGCCCCTGGCTTCCCGGGCGTCCGGCGCAGGTTTTGGAGCCCGCGTCCGAATACAAACCGAATTTCAATCCCTTGGAGTGCACGTAATCCGCCAATGGTTTCATCCCGGAAGGAAACCGCCGCGGGTCCGCCACAATAAACCCGTTTTCATCGCGGCTCACCTGCCAGCAATCGTCAATCACCACGTATTGATAGCCTGCTTCCCTCATGCCGTCTGTTGCCATGGCATCGGCCACGGATTTGATCAAGTCTTCACTCACGTTGCAGGCGAATTTGTTCCAACTGTTCCATCCCATCGGCGGTGTCTGCGCTAGAGAGTCCCGCTGATTCTGCGCGCTTGCCTGGCCCGCTGCTAAAATCACCGCGAACAAGACGAGCATTCGCGCCGTTCCGCATCTCCTATTCCAATTCATCTCTTTTCTCCTATGGATTTTTCCATCAGGTGAAGAGCGAACGCCTGATTCGCCTGCGCCCACGCAAGGGGTGTATGTGCATTCGCGACATATCTCCCCCCTTTCAGGAAGTAGAGCTCCGGACATTTTCCTTCTGCTGTGAGCTGCGCCAGGGAACGGTTGAAATAATGCACCTGCTTGCGAAAACTCGCGCTGTCGGACCGGTCCGCAAGATACCGCTGGCCATAAATAATGGAAAGTACGGGGTCAAAGATGCACCACTGCGCTTCACAGTTCGGCTGCAAATGCGCGTCGCGAAATTCCAGCCGCTCACTGAAGTCGCTGCTCATTTGGCTAGGTGCGAACCATTCGTCGTAGTCCTGGCAAAAGTAGGAATCTCCGGCATAGCGCTTGATTCCGACCTCGCCTTTCAAACGCGCCTGCACCAGATTGAGGATGGCATCTTCCTTCGCGCGATCGCCCACCCTCCCCAGCGGATGAATCAAGGTGAGCAGGGCAGAGTCCACCATCCGTTCCGGCGGCGACTCATAGGGCAGCGTGGCGTCCAGCCGCTCGCGGCCTTTGGCGATCAGATACTTCAGTTTTTCGGTTCGTGCTGCGGCAGCGGAGCCAAGGCCGTGCGGACCGCCCGAAGAAGTCTCATGTTTCAGCATCTCCTCCATGCCGGCCACCACCGCACCCACGCTCGAATTATTGATCTTGCGCCCTTCTTCCCACGCGCCGCTGTCTCTGTCCTGCCAGTATTCGATTGCTTCAAAATAAGCGGGGAAAATGCGGTAGATCTCGAACTCGTGCCGGTTCATGGGCAGCACGTTCGTGTTTGCCAGAAGAAAGCGAAACCACAGCGCCTGTCCCAGCGCATCATTCTGCGCGTGCGGCCATTTTTCCGGAAGCTCTCCCAGCGTTTGTGCCGTGAATCGTATGTGCGGCCGCCGGTTGGCATCTTCACCCAGCATGCCTACTGGATCCTCGATAATGTCCCGAAACCGCGGAAGCTGCTTCTCAAAGAACCGTGTTAATCCCTGGATGCACGCAATCGCTGGCGCAAAATCGCCGCGGCGTCGCAGCGCATCCGCCACCATAATGTTGTCGCGCACCCAAACGTTTTGATACCCGGTGGCCGAATCCCCCGTCTGGCTGGAACTCGCCGCGAACAACCCATTCGCCACCGGATGCACCTCGTGTGTCCGGTAGGCGCTCAGTACCTCTTTGATCTTCCCCAGACTCTCTGGCGTATAATTTTTTGCAATCAAGTGCTGCAGCAAACCCTCTTCGCGCATCAAGTTCCGTCCCTGGATTCGTCTCGCGCGTGCCCCTTGCGAGCGCCTCGCAAATTCTATCCCACAACGCGCCCCCGCTCGTTAACGATCCTGCACAGAAGCATTCTGCCCCCCAAGTTCGCTAGCGCCCCACCTTTCGTGTGCCCAAGTGGAAAATGGCGGGAACAAAACATTGCGTTCCGGTGTCTGAAACATCGTAGGTTCTCTCGTCGTATCTTCATGGCAGAGGCACGCGGTGCGGGCTCGGCTTTTGCGCGCCTATCTTCATCCTGAGGGTGTCGAGTCCATGAAGACGGGAGATTCGGAAGCAAGCAGTTCGGAGCGCCGGAGAGCGCCTCGCTACCGCTACCACGCTATCCTGGAAATCGAATGGGGTTCTGCCCGCTTGAGGGCTCACACTCGCGACATCAGCGCGGGCGGAATGTTCATCGAAGCCGAAGATATCCTGTGGGTTGGCGCGGGTTTTCGCGCATGTCTGGCCACGGAGAGCCCTTTCTGGCTGGATTGTTCGGTGAAGCGTGTGGAACCAGGGCGCGGTATGGGTGTGACCGTTGCACTACGCGAAGATCAGAGCCAGCGCGACTATCAGAGATTGCTTGCGAGACTCGCGGCCGGCAAGTAATTCCGCCGTATACTAGACTTCATGATGCACTGTTTGGATTGTGGTTCAGAGCGCACCAGCGATCAGT
>Ga0187816_10000117_pt1 | contig 21146 bp, 17 predicted proteins | sample NC_wetland_sal_i_16_FD_132960 | JGI IMG/M metagenome (GOLD analysis project Ga0187816, IMG submission 132960) | Wetland sediment microbial communities from Neuse River Estuary, North Carolina, USA - SO4_1 | ecosystem: Environmental > Aquatic > Freshwater > Wetlands > Sediment | place: USA... | reverse complement strand
ATGGCTACGACAATGATGTCAGCCGATTTTGCGGAAGGCTGTTGAACGACAAGCAGTCGTCCAGCCGATCGTAGAATGTACCTTCTACTACCCGGTATCCATGCCGCGAGAATGCCCAACAATAGGACTGCACTGAGAAACCAGTACCATCGCCTCGTACGAAACCAAGATAGGCCGCCGCTGATTTCAAGAGAATTGTCCATCAAGGGCACGTTGATTCGTCGCAATGATTTGCGGTTACTTTGCACCGCGGACTCTTCTCTTTGAAGAGTACCAGAAACTGTATACCGCTGTTCGCAAACATCTGGTTTTTAAAATGGAATGTGACCGAGGGTAAACTCTAGCTCCCCACCTCTACCTCGAAATCAAAATTCAAAATTGGGTGATCTCATTTAAGAACAGCGTAAGCGTGCGATTCTCTTTGCCGCAACGCTCTTGTGCGTGCAGAAAATGATCGATTGGATGGAGATCGACAAGCCAACGATGGCGAAGCAGATCTGGGTGGACAAGGCGATTCAGGAGGCGGCGTTCGTACTGGAGCGGATCGACAAGCGTTGGCTGCAGAAATCTCTTCGAAGAATCTTATGTCCTGAGCTTCGATGTGCCGAGCGTAGATAATTCGCTCGCACCCGCGCCTCCTAACCACTTCGCGCAAGCTCTGCTTGCGTTCGATCAGGGATAAGCCGCGCAAGTCCTCACCGTTCAACCACAAGAGATCGAAAACATAGAAGAAGACGGGTTTACCTCGGTGAGAGAACAGTTCGTTGAACTGACTGACGCCCATGGCATCGAGGCAAAGGATTTCCGGGGGAGCACGCCTTTATTTTACGCTGCGCGAGTGCCTCTAATCCTGCTCCAGTTCTGTGATTACACAGGCTCAGGGAATAACGGCGTTGGCTACATTGGAATAGCTGCTCTCATTACCCGACGAGTCCACGTCGGTTGCGACGTAATAGTAGGTTTGACCGGAAGCGACGCTGGTGTCCGTGTACGACGTGGTGGAGAGAAGGCCCGAGTTCATCTTGGTATAAGGCCCGCCGGATTGCGCTCCGCAGTAAACGTTGAATCCTGCAGCCGAGGAAGAGCTCGATGTCCAGCTCAAGGCCACCGAGTAGCTAGCAGGGGCGGTGCCCGTGCCGGTAAGCGCGATGGCCAAGGGAGAATTGGAAGCATTGCTGGTGACGGTGGCTGTTCCGGAAAGAGTGCCCACACTGGCCGGGGCGAAGACTACACTGAAGCTCGTTGACTGGCTTGCCGCCAGTGTGAGCGGAAGCGTGGTGCCAGTCGAAGTGAATCCAGTTCCAGTGACGTTGACGCTCGAAATGGTGACGCTGGAGTTTCCAGTGTTGGTCAGAGTTACGGTCTGGGTAGAACTCGTGCCCGTGGTGACGCTTCCGAAGCTAAGCGACGTGGAAGAAGCGGAAAGCTGGAGAACGGGGGCAACGCTGGTGCCAGATAATGGAATAACGAACGGGGAGCTAGGCGAATTATTCGTTAGCGACAAATTGGCGTAGAAGTTGCTGGCCGAGGCAGGCGCGAAGGCGACGGTAAATGCGGAAGAAGCGCCTGGAGCGAGCGAAAGAGGCAGTGCTAAACCGGAGTAGGTGAAGGAAGTTCCGGCTAAAGACGCCTGGGAGAGGGTAAGCGTCGCAGTGCCAGCGTTCTTGATCGTGAGCGACTGCGTGTTGGTCACGCCGACAGAGACGTTCGTAAAACTGATGCTGGAAGGCGCTACGGAAATTTGAGGCTGAATCCCCGTGCCGGAAAGCGAAATTGTCGCAGGAGAATTGGTCGCATTACTGACGACGGTGAGGCTACCGGTAACCGTGCCCATGGTGCTCGGCGCGAAGCTGACTGTGAGCATCAGACTATTCCCTGCGGTGAGTGTCACGGTTCCAGTGAGGCCGCTGAGTGCAAATCCGGAGCCTGTAAGGGTGGCCTGGGAAATGGTGACAGCGCCCGTCCCACTATTCGTGAGAGAAATTGTCTGAGACGCAGATGATCCCACCAGAGTGTTGGCAAAAGTCAGGCTGGCCGCGCTCACGGAAAGCAAATAGGTCGGCGGGGGAGTCCCCACGGCAGCAATACCTGTCCCATTGACGGGAACGAACACTGTAGAGCCTCTGCGCTGCGAGTCTTTCATGCTCACGATGATGTCGCCGCTGAAGCTGAGTGCAGAATTGGGAGAAAATGTGACTTGGAAGGAAGCGCTGGCATGAGCCGCGAGGGTTAAGGGCATGGCAGGACCGACGACGCTGTATTCCGGAATAGAACTGTAGACCCTGGAAATTGTGCGTTCCTGCGAGCCTTCATTGGTCACGACAAAGGTTTCTGGGGAGGAGTTGGCGCTCACAGCGACATTGCCGAAGGACAGCGACGTAGGGGCGACATTAATCTGTGCATGTACTGGTTTGGGGAAGAGCAAGGAAACAGCAAGTAATGGTGCCAGCGACAAGCACACAAGTACTCTCTTATGCATTAGGTGGACCGTCCTTGTCAGTTTTTGTAGAGCGGGGTCAGAGCTGGGGAAGGGGAAACCAGGCGCCGCTCGAGAAGCTTCTATGCGTTGCAAGAATACAAGCGGCAGCGATTCTAGGCTACTGGCAAGAAGGGTAATTTAAGGAGCAGTACGAAGGTACTAAACGAGAACCTACCAGAGAGCCATCGCTTTTTCTGTGTATGCCTTATAGCCTTACGGAAGATTCGTTAGGAACCCTTAGCGCTCACAGTGGCAAGACCTCAGCGTTGCCGCCATTCTCATCCGAAATTAAGGAGGGCCCAGTCCCCCAGATGACGTGCCCCGTTTGCAAAACCAAGGAAGCGAGACGCTCGCGTCAGCGGTATGTTGCCGACTACTTTTTGATTGTGTTCGGGGTGCATCCCTGGCGTTGCCTGGAATGTCATGCGCGATTTCATGCCCGGTTGATCTCCCTCAGCGATTCGCTTTATGTCCACTGCCCCATCTGCTACGATCCGGAGTTGAAGCGCATTTCCGCCGAGCATGTGGACGCGCCGTTGAGTTTCTTGTGGCGTCTTCTCCACGTCCCCGCCTATCGGTGCGAGCCGTGCCGTTATAACTATTTTTCGATCCGCCCTCAGTACAGCGGGCAAAAGAAGCCAGTTCACCTCGGGCCGATTGAACCCGTGTGAAACGAAGCGAAATTACTGCAAAGAAAAGACTGCCCGATTAGCACGTTGGTGAGAAAGCGCATCAATGTGTCATTCCCAGATAAGACCTTTTACCCGTCAGGCCCGAGTCGCGAGTTTCGGGCCGCAGTGGCATATTCGTTGTGTCGAGGACAGACGAAGCGTATGATCCCAGGTCTATTCTTTCGGGCGCGGGTGATTCGTGACCGACGCAGGCGGGAAAGCGCTGAGTCTGTGGGCCAGGTTCATTCGTTGGATTAAGGTCCAATGGGTGGGCGAAGTACCCGATGAGATAGCCTTGTGTGAATTCGATTGCAGGAAGGACCAATGCCTAGAAGGAGAATGGCTCAGCTGTGAGCGTCGCATCAATCGGGCCGCCGGAGAATTGATGCCCGACGCCTCCCCCAAAAAATGAGGGAAAAACCTCAACCCTGATTTCCGAGTTCTTCGTAGGTGTTTCGTTTGATGTCGGACGCGGCGTTTCTCCTTCAGTCAGTCCGCTCTTTGGGACGGTAAAAGTCAGCGCCAGCGGCGCAATGATTATTTTGCCGAGGGTCTGCCTGCCGGCACTAAATTGTCGCTGCAAAATCCCCGGATCAATGACAAGATCGAAGCCCCACGTCGTCCGTCCCCCGCAACTGAACGCGGAGGGTTCAGTCGTCCCCATCGAGTTCAATACGTCCTCGCCGCCGTTCTGGAACATCTTCTTCCCACCCAACTCCAAATGACCTCGCGGCTTCTGCCACCCTCCCTTTCAGCTGCGTCGAAGTTCGCTCACTTTCCTCACTGAATCGTCACATAAACCGGAGAGTAGTGGGTAATGGGCCCGGTCGTACCTTGAATCTGCACCTGAGCCGAACCCGTGGCCACGACATCGATTGTCGCTGATTGCGACCCTCGATTGTTGGCGTCCCCGCTGTACTGAGCGTAGATTTCATGCGTTCCTGGGGACGGCAAGGCAACCTGTGCCGTTGCCGTACCGTTCACGAGTGTGGCTGGAGGCGCGAGGCCACCATCGTTGCCATTCTCCCAAAAAGTGACCGTGCCCGTTACCGCCTTCGAGGATGTCACCGTTGCGGTGAGCGTAAACGAAGGCGTATTTGCGGCTGGAATTTTAGTGGCTGACGCCGTAATCAAGGCTGTCGTGGGTACAGGATTGTTCCCGCCACCGCCTTCTCCACAACCAAACGCCAGCGCCACGACACAACTGGCAGCGAGACCCAGCGCCACGCGGTAGCTCCGCTTGTGTGCGGACATTAACCACAGAAGCATCAGCAGCGCCGTGCAAACACAGCTACCTCCGAGTCGCCAGGCCCCTGGCTTGGAAATCCCTATCATCCCTCGACGCCGCTTCCGCAGTGCACTTGCTGTTCCAGAGCTCGATGGTCCAAGCGTAGTCAGTGTCACGGTTGCAGTCCCCGAAGCATTATTCGCGAGACGAATGGAAGCGGGAGAAATCGTACACGCCACATTCATAAGGATTGGATCAGAACAGGTCAAAACGACAGTGCTGCTCATGCTTGTCAACGGTGCGATGGTAATCGTCGAGGAACCGTTTTGGCCGGCAGTCATGGCAAAAGAGCCTGGATTTGCTTTCAGCGAGAAATCCGGCAGATTTACAATCACGAGATTGCTGTACGCCGAAGCGGAACCGTAATTACTGTCACCGTTGTAGGTAATCACGAAGTGCTCGCCATTTGAAGGCTTAACCGTCGCGCTCAGTTGAATCTCCCAATTTCCACTCGCGCCCGCGGTTGTGGTGGTAGTCACGCCACTTTTGATTTGCCCGTCGGCGGTGCCAGATAACGTGACAGTTCCGGTCGGTTTCAGTGCCGTGTTCGAGTTCGGAATCGCGGTGTCAATGATGCTTTTGATCGTCACAGTGCCGCCATAATTCACCGTCGTCGGGCTAACGCTGATACTGGCTATCGCATGATGAAGCACATTAATCGTCGTCGAAGTGGTTGAAGCTGCGTAATTCGAATCACCGCTGTATTGAGCGCTAAGCGCGTATGAACCCGCATTGGGTATCGTCACCGTCGTCGAATTGATCCAGAAAAAGGGTGCCGCGCCATTCAGCCCGGGCTCAGCGATTACCGGAACAGGGCTGCCAAGCTGAGTAGTCCCTACGGAAAGCGTAATCGTGCCCGTCGGCGCCACGCCCGATTGCGTTTGCACGCTTCCATTAACACTGATCGGAAATCTTACGCCTTCGACCAGACTGCCCCTTGTCAAGATCTGCTCCGTAACCGACGTCTGCAACCCGGGCCGTCCGGGCTTCCGGAAGACCGGTTGTGCGATCACCCGCGTAAATGCGATGACATCCGTAATCTCCGCGGTGCTCAAGGTCTTCCCGTAAAGCGGCATCATGGAGGACTTCCCGAGGGCGCTCCCGCCCAGCGTGATGATGTTCTGCATGTACTCGTCGCTTTCTCCATTCAGTTTTTTGCCGTCGTTCATCAGCGGGGGCGTGGGTGCCACGTTGCTGCGGTTCGATGGACCCGCTGGGCTGGCATCTGCGTGGCACCACACACAGTACTGGTAGAAGATGCGTTTGCCCCGGGATTCCTGATAGCCCAGCGTGATCAGCTTGGTGTTGTCGTTCCAATCGAGCTCTGTGTCGTAGGCGCCATAGGCAACACCCGGCTTAACTGGCGCCGCGCTCCTGTTGCAGCCGGAGAGCGCCAGCGCGCAAAGTACCGCGGAGACAAAGAGCGCAGCCATCAGGAGTTTCGGTTTCATCGGGCCGCTCCTTGCGTGGTCACGCGCACATTCGCGGCATTCTTGGCGGTTTGCAGGTTGATGCCTGCGCGCAGCGTCATCAGGTACGCCGTGAGCGCCCGTATCTCTTCGTCCGTGAAGTTACGGCGGGGCTCGATCGTGTCCGGTTGCAAGTCTTGCGGGTTGCGTAGCCACGCTTCGATCCATGCCGGCGTCAGCCAGTTCCCGGCGTTGTTCAGATTCGGGCCCGCGTAGCTGCCCGTTCCACCAATCGTGTGACAGGACTGGCACCGGTATTTCACTTCGTAGAGTTGTTTGCCCGTCGATACCATCGCCGGGGTGAATTGTCTGGAATCCACGCTCTTCGGATTAACGCCAGGTTTTTGCACGGCCGTCGACAAGAACTCCGCGGCGATCGCTGCATCCTTATCATCCGGCATGTTGAATTGCGGCATGCGCAGAATCAACGTCGGACGGATGGTCTGAGGATTCTTCAGGAAGTTCGCGATCCATTTCTTCTGTGCGCGGCTGCCTTCGTAGGAAAGGTCCGGAGCAAGCGTTCCGCCATAGCCGTTGAAGCGATGGCAAGCGTTGCATTTATAGCGCTCGTAAACCTGGGCGAATGCGCCCACGGCCTGGAAAGATACTTCTTTTCTGGGCACAACCAGATGTTGCAGAGCACTGGTGGGCGCCGGCCCTATCTGACTCAACAATGCCGTGGTCACTGCGTCCAGATCCGCCTGATTCCAGTCGTACCGCGGCATGCGCGCGGCGGGATTTACCGATACCGGATCCTGCACCTTCGCTTGCATGTAGGAAACCAGGTTGTGCTCGATCCTTGCCTTGCTGAACTCCAACTCCGAAGCGTTCTTGGCGCCCAGAGCGGTGAGATCGGGCCCAAAGTCCTTCTGCGCGCCAATTCCGGTCAATGCGTGACAACTGGCGCAGCCTTTCTCCCTGAACAAACGCTTTCCCGTCTTTACTTCTTCGTCAGTGGCCGGGTCGAGTTGCGGCACATCTGCGAGCAGGGCGGAATCTGCGAGCTTGTTGATCACATACTGCGAGACCTTGTAGAGGACTTCATCGCTCCACCCGTACCGTGGCATGGTGCAATGCGGCAAATAACCTTGTGGGTTTCGCAGCCAGGCGACCAGCCATTCTTCGTTGACCTTACTGCCCACCTTGGTAAGCTCCGGGGCGATTTCTCCTCCGATCATTTTGGACTCACCGGCGCGCCTGGCTGCCAAGGAGTGGCAGGTGGTGCACATCATCTCGCGGAAACGCACTTCGCCTTGGGCAAGGAGTTCCGGGTTTTTGCTCAACGTGGTTACCACTGCCGGATTGATCTTGTACGTCTCAATCGGCTTGGCCTTTTGCACGCTCAAGAACGCGGAGAGGGCTTTGATCTCTTCTTCTTTCAGGCTGAATTTCGGCATGCGCGGTTCGTCCTCGGTCTCATAGCCGTTCACAGTGACTTTGCCGTCTTCATCGACGATGGTACGGGGTTCCTTTAGCCATTTGTAAATCCACTGGCGCGAGACCTTATAGCCCACACTCGAGAGATCTGGGCCCAACTCGGGTGGATCCAGGCTGTTGAGCTTGTGGCAAGCCTGGCAGTTCAGGTGCGTCAGCAACTCACGGCCGCGCGCGAGTTGCGGCGTCTCTCTTAGATCATCTTGGTGGCAGCTCCCGCAGGAGGCTTGCAGAAAATGAGCAGGGAGGATGGGTTTTTCCCAAGCCAGCGTGGTTGCGTGTGCTTCGGCTACTTCGGTCGCTGGACCCTGGCCGCGATGGCAAATGGTGCATCCCCAGTCGCGAACATTATGGTGAATAGGCGGGTGTGCGCGAAAAGGCTGTGGCACGGAAGCATCGGCCAGGCTCGGTTTGGTAATGCCCTGATGGCAGGTGGTGCAGCGGTCTGTCACGTTCATTCCCGGCAACCACACCTGATCAATGTTCGGATTGTAATCGGCAAGAAGTTTTTTCGTGTCCGGCCGGGTCTGTGCGTACTTCACGAACCAGCGCTTATAATGCTTCCACTCCGCACGAAGGTCCTTAAGGGGCGAAATCGCCAGCACGAGCACGCAAACGACTGTGGACAGAGCGAAGGCAAGCCGCAGCTTCTCCGACAACTTGCCCATGTCTTCAGCCGGCATGCGTCCCCCAGGGCCACACCCAGGACCACCCGGGGCCGCGGAAGAACGTCCCTACCACCGTTAGGCAAAGGGCCGTCGCAATGAACCACGTCATGATCCACCAGGAGAACGGCTTGGCGCGCAGTGCGCCCATCTTTCCGGTGATTGCCTTCGAAAGATACGACGCCACCAGCAGACCCGCGACCAGCGCGGTCGGCACAATGATTGTCCAGGCGTCCACTACCACCAATAGGATCAGCAATGCAACCACTACCCCAAGGACGATGCCAAATCGCTTGGAAGCGTGCTCGCTCCAAAGCGGCTTTCCTTCCACATTTACGTTGAAATAAGGGATCACGATGAGAGCGATAACCACCAGCGTTGGGATCAGAACTCCAGCCACAAACGGCGGGAAAAAATGAAGCAATTCCTGCAAGCCCAGGAAATACCATGGCGCCTTCGCCGGGTTGGGTGTGACCAGCGGGTTAGCTAACTGTTCCAGGGGCGCATCCCAAATCAACGCAACTAGCACCATCGCGATGATCAGCACTTCGAAAACGATGGCTTCGCGCACTAGCAGGTGCGGATAGCTCATCACTTTGGGCTCACGTTCGTCTTTCACCTTGGCAGAAGTATTCCGTGTAATGAAGACAATCCGGCGAGGTTCCTTCTTGGCGTCGGAACTGAACCCCGATTCGATTTTAGTTTTTTCCATCATCGTCTTTTGATCCCACCGTTAGTCCGCCTTCCTTCCGCACACGCCAGAAATGCACGCCAATAAAGAGGAACGCCAGCAGCGGGAGAATGACCACATGGAGCACGTAAAACCGTAGCAGCGCATTTTCGCCAACTATGTGTCCGCCCAAGGCCACGAAGCGAACTTTGTTTCCGGTGACGGGCATGGCGGATATGATGTTGGTGCCCACCGTAACCGCCCAGAATGCCAACTGGTCCCAAGGCAGCAGGTAACCCGTATAGCTCAGGAACAACGTGAGGAGCAGCAGAATGACGCCAACCACCCAGTTGAACTCGTGGGGTGGTTTGTATCCACCGCGATAAAACACGTGAAACATATGCCAGAACACCAGCAGGACCATCAGGTGCGCGCTGACACGGTGCATGTTCCGCAGAAACACTCCGTTCGACACCACGAAGCGCAAGTCCTTCATGTCGTGATAGGCCTCTGGCGTCGCGGGATGGTAATAGAACATCAGGAGCACGCCGGTCACCACCAGGATGATGAACAACAGCAGCGACAATGACCCTAGATAGTAGGCTGCCCGCACGCGCAAGGATTTCTCTCTCACCTTCACTGGCAGCCAGTGCAGGAACAGGTTGCCGAATACCGCGAGGCTGCGCGTGCGGTTGGTGATGGCCGGGACGCGCCGGAAGATAGACTTCCAAACCCGTGTGGTCCGGAGGCTCTCGAGAGCAGTATGGAACGAAGTGGCCATAATTTTTCTCAGACCTTCAAGACCTGATCGGCTTTTATGATTTGCAGCTTATCCACTTGCAATTCACCGTCAGCGGTCAGGTTGATCGCGTAGTGTGGTAGAGGGCGTGGCGCAGGACCTTCGATCTTCTTGCCGTTCGGTTGGAATTTGCTGCCATGACAAGGGCACGCAATCATGTTCGCTTCCGGTTTCCACTGAGTGATACAACCAAGATGCGTGCAGACCGCGGAGACCGCGTAAAATCCCGCCGGAGTGCGTACGATATAGACCTGCTGGTCTTGTAGGAAGGTAACAGAGTTCACCGGGTAGAAATCCGGATTGCCGGCGCGAAAGGTGGTCGACAGCTCGAACAGCACGTTCGGCGAAAAGAATTGATAGGTCAATGCCGCGCCGCCCAGCCCGGCAATTCCCAGCGCTCCCAAGGTGATTTCGTTGAGAAAATCCCTTCGGGACACCTCCAGCTTTGCGTCTGCATTTGCCTGTGCCGGGTTTGCCTTGTCGTCGCTCATGGATTCAGAACGATCTCCTCATGGGGCTGCAAGCTGAGATCCTGGTCGAATACCTTAAAAGCTTCCATCGAAATGGTGTTAACCGGGCAGCGTTCCGCGCACAATCCGCAGCGGATGCAAATGGTTTCATCCTTAACCATTACGGAGCCCTCAACCTGGTTCAGTTCCTCCGGTGAGATGTGCTGGAGGTCTAGACTGCGTAGCTCGCGTTCTTTGCCCAGGCGCTCCTTTTCTTCGCCAGTGAATGCAAAATTCTTCAACGGCACCAAAGACAGGCAGTTCTCCGGACAGACATCCACGCAGCCGCCACAAAGGATGCACTCTGTTCCCTCGGCTTCATTGCCTTCGAAAATCGTATTAATCCAGCATTGCAGGCAGCGGCTGGCTTCGCTGCGCGCCTGCTCTTCCGTGAAGCCGGTCTCGACTTCCGCAACCCCCGTGCGGCGCTCGATCGGCAGAGCCGACACCTCCAGCCGCGAATACTCGTCGTAGTGTTCCGCCATTTCGTGGTGGTTCAGAACGGTGATCTGCACGTACTTATCTTTTGGCTTCCACTCCGGCCCGCGCAAGAATTTGTCGATCTCGACGGCGGCTTTCTTGCCGTCGGCTACCGCATTGATGATCAAGCGCGGCCCGAAAGCGATGTCGCCGGCGGCGAAAATACCGGGCGCAGTGGTCATCAGAGTGTCGGGATTGATCTTCAGTGTGCCTTGGCGCGTGGTTTCTATGCCGTCCTCGGGCTTCAGGAAGGAAAGATCGGAAGCCTGCTCGATCGCCAGGATCACCGTGTCACATGGAATCACGGATTCGGTTCTCGGCGAAAACTTTGGATTGAAGTGCTTGTTTTCATCGAATACAGAAATGCACTGGATGACTTCGAGGCCAGTAAGCTTCCCATCCTTCCCCACGAACTGCTTTGGGCCCAGAGAAGGAAGCAGCTTCATGCCCTCAAGCAAACCTTCTTCGATCTCTTTCTCGGACGCCGGCATTTCCGCGCGGGACTCCAAGCAGACCAGCTGCACCTCCCGCGCGCCCATGCGCAACGCCGCCCGCGAAACGTCCATGGACTCCTTCATGGCCATGTCCATTTCGCTGGAAGTTAGCTCATGCGGAACGCCGACATTGGCCATGTCTGCCACAAGCTTCTGCTGCTGTTCCCGCATTGCCGACCGAGCCACATCGATGGCCACGTTGCCGCCGCCGATCACCACGACCCTCTTGCCTACTTCAAAGCAGTAGCCCAAGTTCACATTCAGGAGAAAGTCGATGCCTTTGACGACTCCGTCCAGGTCATTTCCAGGAAGACTCAACTCGCGGCTGCGATGCAGTCCAAACGCCATCAGCACCGCCTTGTACCCTTGCTGCCGCAGGTCCTCGAGGGTGAAATCCCGGCCGAGCTTTTTGTTCAGCTTCAACTCCGGCCCCAGGTCCAGAATTTCCCTGATCTGCGCCTGCAAAACATCGCGTGGCAAGCGGTACTGCGGGATTCCCAGATGCATCATGCCCCCTGGCACCGCCGCCGCTTCGAAGATCGTCACGGGATAGCCCAGCAATGCGAGATCGTGCGCCGCGGACATACCTGTCGGACCAGAGCCAATGACCGCGACTTTCTCGCCAAATTTAACGTCGGGCTTGCCGCCAAAAACGTCGATCGGATTCCTCGACTCCGGCCCATAGCGTTCGGTGACAAAGCGTTTCAGCGCACGAATCGAGATGGGCGCGTCAAACTCGCCACGGCGGCATGCGGACTCGCAGGGATGCCCGCACACGCGCCCGCAAATGGAGGCCAACGGGTTGGGGGTGCGGGCATAACGATACGCTTCCGCGTATCTTCCTTGGGCAATGAGCGAGACGTACCGACCAGCCTGTGTATGGACTGGACACGCCTGCATACAAGGGAAGTTGGACTCCAACCACTCTAAATCGACCAGTTTGGTTCGCGCCGTCACCTGGGGCTCTCCGGATCCGCGTTTTCTTGTCGCTTACTTCTTGACCGTCAAATCGGCGGCTGCTGAGCCAGCACGCACTTCGACCGCTCGTGTGGCCACTTTGCCGTCTTCGCTCCAGGTCTTTAGCGTGCACTTGCCCGGAGAACGTTTTTGATCTCGTATGTTGCAATTAACAAACCAAGAAGAAGGCTATTTGTGACAACTTCTATCTAACTCATTTGCAAGCCCATTCTTCATGGAATGTGACAGGCGACCTAAGGCTTAGTGACAAGCGACATGCATTTTTTTGTCCCTTGAGGAACAGCATTGCCTTCTTGCTGTCGAAGCGTTCCATTGACTGTAGCCAGAGGGCGACGCAAAGGAGTCGCTACAGACCGAAGTTCAGCGCATGAAGGACGCCCTGCAAGCGCGAGGTCTCAGCGTCTATGGTAGAAAGCGCACACTCAGTACCCACAAGCACAGAACTGCAGGTTATTTACTTAATAGGAATGACAACCTATGGTTAGCGCCAATCCTTAGGAGGAACGCTACAAGAAGACAAAAAAGCAAGAGTGGTATAGAAAGCGAAGAAAACCGCAACGCTCGACGCTCCTTCTCCGCCTTTGCAAATGACACACCTCAATGTTCCTCATCGCCAGCTTTGATGGCCAAAGCAGTACCTCGCAGACAAGGTAATTCAGGAAACTGAGTTCGGTACTAGTCCGGATCGACCAGAGGTGGCCGGAGGAAGGTGTCAAGGAACAAGAGCAGTGAGATTTGACGCGTACGACCGCAAGCACGAGAAATTTGATGAGCAGGGTTGAAAAAAGGGTGTTGAACTCTAGTCCCGTCCTGCCCTCTTCTGTTCCATTTTCTCAGCACATTCCGCAAGTCGATCGTCAATCCTCTTAATTCTCAAAGCCAGGTGAATATCTTGAGGATTCTTCAAAAACCGCCGGAACAGTAAATTCCTCTTTGCTTTCAATTCCTCGCGCTTTTTCCTCGCATCGATTGCATTTTCCGGCATGTGGCTTACGTCCTCTCCAAAAGAATGGGAGAAGGGTTTCTTCCTACCGGGCTTTGCTTGAGGCGATGACTGTACCATCTAAACGGGGTGAGTTTAGGCTTCGCTTCTGTCTAAAAGCCAGGCAGGCAATGCAGAGGACAGTAGAGCGATGCTACGTCTCCGTGTTGTGCTTGTCAATATTGAGACGACGGAGTCCGGCGTTGAAGTTTGTTGCTGCGCTTTCTTACTTCTTCATGTAACTTGCTCGTGTTGTCTTCGTCCATAGCTTTGATTCCTTCTTTGCGTCGCAGAAGCTCGCTAGAGCCCCTATTCTACTCACTAAGCCTGCGGTTTCAGCGGCGGTGGTGAGAGGTGATTTCGAGGTAGACTGAAACTCCTTCCTCTACTGGAAACTAAAATCAAACTTCGGGTGATCTTGTGGAAGAACAGCGGAGGCACGCGATTCTGTTTGCGGCAATGACCCAAACTGCAAGCAACGCAATGATCGCAAGAGACGAGGCGGCGAACGTCGCAACCGGGGCCCATCTGATGAACGAAAATGAGTTGCAGGGACTCCACCGATCTCTCTCGGACCTGCTCTGGCGACAAATTAGTTGCGTCGGGGGCAGGAGAATCGTAGCATGCGCCAGAAAGTGAGCTAAATCAGAAATCCCGAGAAGGACGTATGGATTTGATAAGCAATTCCGCCCCGGAGCTGTCGATTATCATACCGTCGTTCAACGAAGAGTTGCGGCTACCCGCCACGCTGGAGAAGATCGCTTGTTTTATCGAGCGTGAGAGAAGGAACACCGAGGTTCTCGTGGTGGACGACGGGTCCACGGATCGCACCGCCAAGGTGGCCGAGACCTTCCGAGGGAAAATCACGCAATTGCGGGTGTTGGCGAATGGTACGAACCGGGGCAAGGGCTATAGCGTGCGTCACGGCTCGCTAGAGGCACGCGGCCAAATAGTACTGTTCACCGATGCGGACCTCGCCTCGCCGATCGAAGAGGCGAGCAAACTCTTGGCGGCCTTGAAGGAGCATGATGTAGCCATCGGCTCGCGCGCGGTGGATCGCCGCTTGATCGAAGTGCGCCAATCCGCTTTTCGGGAATTTGCGGGAATCGTGTTCAATAAAATTGTCCGCATCGTATTGGGGCTGCCATTTGTAGACACGCAGTGCGGATTCAAAGCCTTCCACCGAGAGCGGTGCCGGGTGATCTTCGAGCAACAAACGATCGAGCGATTTGGCTTTGATCCGGAGTTGCTTTATCTGGCGCGGCACCATGGCTTGTCTACAGTTGAAGTACCGGTGCGCTGGGCGCATTCCCCGGCGACCAAAGTGAGCATGCTGAGGGACAGCGTGCAGATGTTCCTCGATGTGGTGATCATCCGGTGGAACGCGTTGCGGGGCAGATATCCCAAGGAGCGCTAGGGGGTAGATTATTGTAAAGTAATTTACACGCTTATGCCGCGCGGAAATCAAAATTCAAATTGGGTGATCCCATAGGAGAAGAGCGGAAGCACACTATTTTTTGCCGCGACGTTTTTTGTGCAGAAGTTGATCGAAATGGATTCGGACATGCCAACTTTTGGCAAGGGACAATTCGTGGATAACCTGAAGTCGTGCGAACCGCGAACGAACCAGCTAGGTCAAAATGCAACAGTGCGCCAGCCGTGGAGCTCGGGCAAAGTCTCTAGACAGCGAAGGGGTGAGGAGGCAATAGACCGCATGAAGTGTTGCTTTCGGCCATTCCGGATCAGGATGTTCTCTGGATCCTAGTTTTTGTTAAGACGTTCAGCCACAACCTTCCCCGTGGCTTTTGTTTTTGCGGTACTTTCAGCCCCTCGCGACGCCAGATTCGCTGCACCCGAGCTTGAAACAGACAACACAGCGAGAATCCGTAACTTCGGCCTGGAAATTGCAATGAAGCCGGCGGCTCTCTCCCGTTTAGCCTGTACCACCGACGCTCAAATATAACTGCAGGGACTTCCTATTTAGGATTTCCAAAGAGTGTACGCCGATGGCCGCGTACAAAATCCCACACGGCAGAGAAAGGAATTGTTGCATTTTGCAGACACACGATGGTGAGCCCTGCGGGCATGGTGAGCCATCATGGTATCTTGAAAAAAAGCGTACCGAGGACAGGTTTCTTGGATTCGAAACAGGTGGGAGCCTTTTTCGGCATGACTAGATTTCCAAACTGGTCGATAGTTTTTTTCAGCATGGCCTGGTTACTTTCAGTACTAAGCCCCTCCCCAGAGGCTGCCCAACGCCTGCGGGGAGAACTGCACCTTGAAGTGCGCTATCCAACCGGATCCGGCGTTGCTGCTGAGGGGGAAATCCTGAGCGATGGCAACGGATTTCGGCGCACATTCAAAGTGCCTTCGGACGGCCATTACGCCCTGCAAGATCTTCCCTTTGGTGTCTACCGCTTGAACCTCGAGGCAAAAGGCTTCGCGCCTTGGAGCGACATCGTGGAGGTGCACTCTGAAGTCCCCGTGAACTTGGGAATCAAGTTGGGTGTTGCACCTGTTACCACGCAGGTGAACGTCAATGACGAGCTCACCCTCATCGATCCCACGCAGACAGGAACTATCTACTCCTTCGGACAGCAGACTATCCACGAAGAACTGAGCCCGCAGCCCGGACGAGCGCTTTTGGATCTCGTTGACTCGCAACCTGGTTGGCTCTACGAGGCATACGGAGTATTGCATCCCCGAGGCTCCGAGTATGACGTACAGTTCGTGGTGGATGGCCAGCCTCAAACGCAGAATCGATCACCGGCCTTCGCCCCCGACATGGATTCGGATGACGTCGAATCCGTCCGCGTGCTGACGGCCAGTTATCCCGCCGAATACGGGAGAAAGCTTGGGGGAGTGATCGAGGTGACATCGAACAAAACAGTAGCTCAAGGATGGCATGGCGACTTGGAGGTTGACGGAGGGAGTTTGCGCCGTCATGCCTGCTTCCAAAAACCGAGAATCCCCATACCGGCACGATCCTCACCGCGCGGCCTAACGAAGTGTGGGCCAGCGACCACACCATGACAGCCACTGTCGAGGAAGGCCAAGTGACGGTGTTCGTGGCGGTGGATCACTGCACCACGGAATGCGTGGGCCTGCATGCGGCGAAAAAGGCCACGCGCTTCGAGGCCCTGGAGCCGCTGCGGCAGGGAGTGCGCGACTACTGTGGCGGTTTCCGCGCCGGCGCGGCCGCGGGCATCCGCAACCGGCACGACCACGGCAGCCAGTACATGAGCGACGACTATCAGGCTGAAATCGCTTTCCTGGGCATGGAGTCTTCGCCGTCGTTCGTGCGCCAGCCGGAATGCAACGGTTGCGTCGAACGGTTCATTCGCACGCTGAAAGAGCAGTTGCTGTGGGTCAGGGTATTCCAGAACGTGGAGGAACTGCGGTGCGCGCTGGCGGAATTTCGTGAGCGCTACAACCAACGCTGGATCGTCCAGCGCTTAGGCTACCTCACGCCCGCCCAAGCTCGCCAGCAGCTCCTTGCACTCGGAGCCGCTGCATGAATACACTCAATTCACTGTCCAAAAATTCCAGCGCGAAACAGGAACCGCTGTAGCTCCTCCACTTGTGATCTCGGCGGGAATGCGCGCCACGTTTTAGCCATCGCAAAGGTGACTGCGGCTGTACTAGCAAGTTTGGTCGGCGCGGAAACCAGTCAGACGGCTCGCGGCCACTTTGCTAGGCGCTCGATGCGTCCGCGTTTTGTGTCGTTCAGCTTCGGTTTGGGTAACGACATATCCTCCTTCTGTTCTGCAACTCGAAGCCACAGGTAAGTTGGGGGGAATCGTACGTAGCTCTCTGTACCGATTCGGGTGACGAAAAGATGCCGGGGAAGGGTGACTGATAAGAGGAATTCTGCAGTCGCTGAAAAGCGGAAGGGGAGAGAAGGCTCCGGAGATCTATCGGAGATAAATGTTTAGCAAAAAGACTTCCTGTGCCTGGAAACGAGTGTAGTATGCGACTGAGCGAGCTGCCAGAACTAGAGCAACAGCGCGAACAGAATGACAAGCGAAGTTGGTGGCGGTTCTGATTTCTTCCACAGAATCATCTGGCATGGATTTTGTTTACTCGCTCCTCCGCAGCTCGGTGGTGAGTTCTCTGCCCACGACTTCATAACGCGGGATGTGGAAGAGGTTCTCGATCTCTTGAGGATCTTCTTGCCAGTTGTACAGCGAGGGGCCCTCGCGGGGATCGAGGATGAGTTGCAACTCCGGGGAGACAATGGATTCGATCTCCTCGCGACCGTAGGAGGATCTGTCGAAAGGCTGTGGCTGTCTCAATGGCACAAGTTCTGATAGCGGCATCGGCCATTGTTCTGGAGGTGTCTGTCCGTTCCAGAGTGCGGCTAGCGAATTCCCTGGCAATTGGCTGCGAGCCGCCCCAAGCAACTCCAGGATGGTGGCAGGGATGTCTTTTGTAGACACTGGCCGTTTGATACGAAGCCCGGCAGGAAGATGCCCAGGCCAGTAGAAGAGCAGCGGGACATGAATCAGAGGATAATAAAGTGCGGTTCCGTGGGTCAACAGGCCATGCTCCCCAAGCCCTTGACCATGATCCGCGGTTACAATAAGTAGGGTATTGTCCATAAACCCGCGTCGGCCCAGCTCATTCAGCAGTTTCTGCAAATCGTTATCAACATAAGCGATTGCCCCATCGTATTCGTCAATCCTCCTCTGAATCTGCGGCGTAACTTGCGAGACGGTGGGCATGCTTTCGTCCGAAATGTGGCTTTCAGATCCTTGCCCGCCGGAAAAACGCTGGCGCCAGGGTTGCGGTATTGAATTGGGTTCATGCACTTCAAAGTAATTCACAACCAAGAAAAACGGCTGGTGAGTATTATCAATCCACTGAATCACAGATTTGTTTATATCAGTCGCCCTAGGCTGGCTTATCTTCTCATCAACCCAACCCGTCATTTTCATCAATCCAATAAGAGAAGCTAGATAGCGAACTTTGGTCAGTGCTTGAGTCGGAGAAAAGGAAAAGTCTCCGAATTCGAGGAAGCCCCGACTGAGGCCTTGCCGAGGTGTGAAGAAAACGCTGCCTGAAAACGCGCCGGTGCGATAGCCTGACCGCTCTAGTTCCTCGGCGATTGTCGGAACCTCGGCCCGGAGCTGGTCCTGGAATCTCTGGGCGCGATGCTGATTTGGGTACAAGCCCGTGAGCATCGACGCGTGGGACGGCAATGTCCAGGAGGACGTCGAGATCGTGTTTTCGAAGAGCACCCCCTTGGTCGCCAACTGATCGAGATTCGAGCTCGTTAAACGCTCGTAATGGTAACAAGACAGGTGGTCTGCCCGTAGAGTATCCACGATAATCAAAATAACGTTTGGGAGGCTTTCTCTAGCCGGGGCAATTGACCTCGCACGGTGCTCCACTTCAGGGTGATAGAGAAGCATCGCTACCAAACATGCCAAAACTGTGCCTAAGGTCCAAGGCATCATTTGGTCCAGGATTCGCGCTACTCTTCGCTCGTGCTTGCGCGCCCAGAGGGAGAGCAGCACAGCCATGAGGCACGTGCCAGTGACGCTCAGCAGCCAGAGTAGACCCCGCCCCGGGTCCTGCGTAAACTCGCGTTCCCAACCATGGAGCAGCGCCCAGCACAGGATGAAGCGCACCAGGAAGGACGCAACTTGCAGATCTAAGCCCAGACCAAGCACCCAAAACGTGACCCCAAGGGCTAAGAAGACCATCGAGTCTGCGACCACCGTGACACAAACAATAGTAGGCGGCTGGAAATGCAGGACTGTGAAGTCTAGTAGGCCCTGGCCTAGTCCGGAGAAAACTCCCAGAAGTACCGAAAGCGCCACCACTTGGCGAAATCCTCGAGCGGGGCGATCAATTGAGCTATTTCGGCGTCCGCCGCTTGCTACTGAGGGGAGCTCTTGGGGTTGCACGATCTAACCTGCAAACCCTTTTTGTCGAGGATGTCGCATCGTTTCGATGTCTGAACTAGAGAGTTTCTTGAGCAGATATAGATGCCGACAACTGCCAGTGAGTTGTTCGGATTGAACTATGCGGAACTGCGTGCGGACGGCGACTTCGAAAGTGTCTGTAGTAAGTTGTTCAAAGAGAGCCTCGCGCCCACGCAGGAGGCTCTGGAACATGGGATCGGCTGGCCCAACATATTCGATGACGGCTAGGTCCGTGGTTAGCTCGGCGACTAGATTGATAACCTCGTCCAGAGGGATACGCTCGGCAATGAGGAGGTGGTGCAATAAGGCTAAAAGGAAGACCATATCAAATGCGCCCTGCGCCCGATCGAGAAATGCGGGGCATTCCCCATTTCGCCAGCCAACGGCCGGACTTGGTCGGGCCAAATTGAGGACCAGCGGCAGAATGTCAAGCCGCTCCGTGTGGGCCTGTCGCCAAAGCCGACCAACCACAACCGGATCGGCGTCGATCGCGACGACAGAGGCACCTGCTCGCGCAGCCTGCAAACTGAATTGGCCTGTGTTCGAACCAGCATCAAGCACTCTTCGCGACCGATATTTGGACAAGACTTGATCAATAAACTGTGTTTTTTGTTCGAGTTGTTGCGCGGTATACGATTCACGCGTCTCGACGTAACTTGACCAACGCGACCAGGGCTTTTCTGATACCTTCAATCGTGCGAGGTGACGGTTGAGTCCTCGAAAGATGCCGCGGAGGATGAAGCGTGCCTGCTCGGCACTACGGACTGTGCGTTTACGATAAAACCTCGCGTCCCCCCGCCGTGACCCCAACCAGGTGGGAAGCGTCGCCAACGTCAGCATGGCCGGTCGTAGCTTCGCAAACGGCCCGCAAATCCGATATGCCTCCTCCGGCTCGATACCGTCTCTCCGTCCAAGCAGAAGAGATTCGAGCGGAATGCCGAACTGCTGATACAAAATCAGCGGCAGTAGAAAGGTCCGCACGAATTGCGCGTAGGGTAGCCAGAGTGGGTCATGAGGATCCCGACGCTCAATCGACAAGACGTCGATGAAAACGGGCTCCGCTCCGCGAAACAAGAGGTTGTATGGAGTTGCATCTTTCAATCCGAGCCCGTCGTCTAGCAGATTCTCGGCGAGATCAACCGTTAGCTGTCCTGCCGCTTCCAACATTTCGGGGGCCCATTCGTAAGGAAACGAAGGAAACGGAATGCGCTCGTGTTCAAGGACCAAGTCGTCCCCGGCAGAAACCACGGACGCCACCAGCTCGTACTTCTCAGCGAGCTCGCAGGCCTCGGAAGGATCAAGTACACGGAAGGAGACGATTTGGCCGGCTTCGAGACGCCTTTGCACAACCAAGGAGGCGCGAAAAGCCTCGAACTCGTTTCGATGGGCATGTGAAACCCAGCGCAGAATTCGTCCTTCTGCAACAACAAGCCGACCTGCGGGATCGCGGAAAGAAGGCACAAGTCTCCAGGGGGGATGCTACATACACAGAGTGCCTAATTCTTGTTTCTTCGGAAACGATCTCGCATCCACTTTATGGAAGACTGGACATAAAAGGACGCAGCCAGAAGACTGGCCGCCAAAATCTGCCAGAGAAACGCGCTACTGCCTGGATCGATGTATGGACTCGACAATGAGGATATCCTTTTTCACTGAACTGTCTACCCTGCCCCTAGACACCCCCCATGCACTCTCAAGCGAGCACGTCTTGGACCATTTGGCCTGCAGTCTAAGTCAAAGAAAGTCAAGGATATACGGCAAGTCTCGCGTCCCTTGCCCCTGCAAGCTCTTCATGAGTACAGCCTGCTAAGTCACTGAAATAAAAATGTTTAGCTGGCTCTTATATAAAGACCGAGAGGGTTCACTCTGACAACCCAATGTGTAACAAATGTCCGAATATAGGAAAGTTATTCGATACTGTAATAGTTTGTGCATTTCCGGCGGGGGCTTCCAGGCGGTGGTGAGCGGCAAAGCTAAATTCCCGGGTAGGCATCGAGAGCAAGGAGTCACTCCTGAAGAAGAAGCCAAGGTTCAATGAATGTCCATTCTGTTCTAGCCCAGCCAGCTTCCTCAACTGTGAGGTCTGACAGGAAGGCTTTGAGCGCTTTTGGAGCGCATTCGTCGACCAGCACCTTATCGGAGTCGGGATGGTACTGGTTTATCAGTGCAGTCTTATTGTTGAGCATTCTCGCGGGATGGATACCGGGTAGTAGAAGGTACATTCTACGATCGGCTGGACGACTGCTTGTCGTTCAACAGCCTTCCGCAAAATCGGCTGACATCATTGTCGTAGCCATT
>Ga0187816_10000114_pt1 | contig 21242 bp, 14 predicted proteins | sample NC_wetland_sal_i_16_FD_132960 | JGI IMG/M metagenome (GOLD analysis project Ga0187816, IMG submission 132960) | Wetland sediment microbial communities from Neuse River Estuary, North Carolina, USA - SO4_1 | ecosystem: Environmental > Aquatic > Freshwater > Wetlands > Sediment | place: USA... | reverse complement strand
CATGCGAATGGCTGCGTCATAGGTGTCGCGGTCGCTGGCTCCCACAAGATGACCGATTTGTCTGCCGTCTCTCGCATAGAAAAAGGAAGCAGGCAAGGATTCCTTCCAGTCCGGCATGACGGCATTGGAGAACGCGTCTTCGTCTCCCTTGCTTTTGCGGTAGTTCGGGAACACGGGCTTATACCGCGCCAGAAATCGCCGCATCAGAATGAGGTCGCCATCCTGGTCCATGCTGATCCCTACGACTTTTAGTCCCTGCGGGGCATATTGCTTTGCGAGTTCATTCAACATGGGGTATTCGTCGCGGCAGGGCTCGCACCACGTCGCCCAGAAGGTCACCAGGAGCGGGTGGCCTTTATACTGCTCCAGAATCTTTTGATAGCCCTGGAGGTCAATCACCGCAGGGTCCTTGGGCGGGCTGGTTTGTGCCATCGCCAGAGCCACGCCCGCCACGAGCAGCAACCCCGCAAACGCCATCTTTAGTCTCATACCTCTTCCTTTCCCTCTTATTCTAACGCCTCTCCCCTGGTTGAGAATCTTTCACGTCCCACGTAAAATGAAGTGAGGTGCTTGCGACCTGGCAGTGACGTGGTATCTTCTAGCTTTGCTGGTTTGATGCGGCTTTTCGGTCCCGGTTCGCTGCTGATTCAAAGGAGATTCTGAATGGCTTATGTGATTGCCGAACCTTGCATCAACACCAAGGACACTGCCTGTGTTGATGTTTGCCCCGTGGATTGCATTCATCCACGCAAGGACGAGCCGGCTTACCAGTCCGAAACCATGCTCTATATCAGTCCCGTAGAATGCATCGACTGCGGCGCTTGCGTCCCGGTCTGTCCGGTGACTGCCATCTTCGCTTTGGAAGATTTGCCGGAAAAGTGGCAGAAGTTCACGGCCATTAACGCTGACTGGTACAACAAGAAGTAGTTTAGAGCGCGCGCTGTCCGCCGCGCGTAATTCTTCCTGGCGCTGCGACCCGCTCGTGGCGCCTTTTCTTTTCCAGGCTGCCTTTTCCGGATAGGGCTCATCCAACCGGCTGCGCTTTCTTTTGTTGTCCATGGAGCTGCTTTTGCACTTTCTCAAACTCCGCTGCTTTGCGATCTTATGGCTGGCCACTTTTCCCGCTGCATTTTCTCTCTTCGCCCAAACGCCAGCCGAGGAAGGCACCTATACTGGCACGCTTCAGGCGGGCGAAGCGCAACTCCACCTCGTTTTGCATCTCTCCAGAAACTCTGTTGGCGCGCTGCACGCCTCCCTGGACAGCCTGGATCAGGCAGTTTTCGCGATCGAGGCGAGTTCCATTTCCTTGAATTCCGGAATTCTGAAGTTCGAAATTGCGTCCGTGGGCGCTCGTTATGAGGGCAAAGTCTCACCCGACTACAAGACCATCGAGGGTGACTGGTACCAGGGAAGCGCTTCGCTGCCGCTGACGTTTCATCGCGAGCCCGCCGCGCATAAACCGGACGACGCACACTTTCCGGTCGAGGGCCTCTGGCAAAGCGCTTTGGAGAGCCACGGCATGCGTTTGCGGCTTCAGTTGCACGTTTCCCACGATACGGAAGGCAAGTTGATCGCCGCACTTGACAGCCTCGACCAGAGCATCAGCGGACTCCCGGCGATTAACGTCACCGAGAAAGAATCCGCGGTTCATTTCGAGATTCCCGCGGTCGCAGGCATATTCAATGGCACCCTCAACCCCGCCAAGAACATCATCACTGGTGTTTGGTCTCAAAGTGACATCACGGAAAAGCTCGAATTCAAGCGCGCCGACCAGCCCCTTGAGCTGCGCCGTCCCCAGAATCCCTCCAAGCCGTATCCCTATCGGGAGGAAGAAGTCTCCTTTTCCAATGCGGCCGCGGGCGTCACTCTCGCGGGCACGCTCACCCTACCCAAGGGGCCCGGTCCGTTCGCTGCTGTCGTGCTCATCGCCGGATCAGGACCGAACGATCGAGATGAGTCCATCGCGAACCACAAGCCTTTTCTCGTTCTTTCGGACTATTTGACACGGAAGGGAATTGCGGTCCTGCGGTACGACAAGCGCGGTGTCGGCAAGTCCACGGGATCCGCCGATCAGGCCACGACGGTGGACTTGGCAAGTGATGCCGAATCGGCGATTGCCTACTTGAAGTCTCGCAAGGATATCAGCGCCCGGAGAATCGGTCTCATCGGGCATAGTGAAGGAGCCATGATTGCTCCGTCCATCGCTGTGCGCTCCCAGGATATTCCTTGGATGGTTCTCCTTGCGGCCCCGGCGACCAAGGGTGATGACACACTGCTCAATCAATCCGAGCTGATCGCCCGCGCCGGTGGCCTCAGCGATGCACAGGTGGCCACCAGCCTCGCCTTAGACAAGGATGCGTACGACCTCGTACGTCAGGAGACAGACCCCGCGGTCCTTACGGAGAAGCTCACCGCGCTGGTGAAGGAAAGTGGCCTGGATTCCGCGTTGCCGCCCGCCGCTCTGGAACTGCAAGTGCGCATGATGACTTCTCCGTGGTTCCGATTCTTCCTCGATTACGATCCACTTCCCGATCTGCGTAGCGTCAAATGTCCGGTGCTTGCGCTGTATGGTGAAAAGGATCTTCAAGTTCCTCCAAAATTCAATTTGCCGCTGCTCCAGAAAGCCTTCGACGATGGCGGCAACACCCATGCGGACGTCCGCCAACTTCCAGAACTCAACCACCTCTTCCAGCACTCCTTTACCGGCTCTCCCGCCGAGTATGCCGCCATCGAAGAGACGTTTTCACCCCAGGCCCTGCAGATCATCGCAGACTGGCTGGTCCCTCACACGAAAGTAAAGTGAACCTTTAGTTCACTTGAGTGAAGAACGGCACTCCACTCCTTCCTGCATCTCGCGGTATCATGGAATGTGAGCTCAATGACTCAGCCCGACCCGTTTCACGTCGTACTCATCGTCCACGCCCACCAGCCCTCTGGAAATTTTGAACACGTTCTCGAAGAGTGCTTTGAGCACTGCTACGACGCCTTCCTGTCTCTTATAGAAAAGCACCCCGCCATTCGTCTGGCCCTCCACTATTCAGGCCCCCTGCTTCTCTGGATCGAGAAGAATCATCCAGACTATTTCGAGCGGCTCCGCAAGCTGGTGGCTTCCGGCCAGGTGGAACTGATGGGGGGCGGTTTCTACGAGCCAATCCTGATCTCCATCCCGGAACCGGACCGGGTCGAGCAGACCATTCGCCTTGCGGACTATATCGAGAAACACTTTGGGAAACGTCCAACCGGGGCATGGCTCGCCGAGCGTGTCTGGGAACCGCAGCTCCCCTCATCGCTCGCTGCCGCCAATGTAAGTTACACGCTGATCGATGATCTCCCGTTCCTGGCCGCCGGATTCGAGCCGCAAGAGCTCTTTGGCCCGTACATTGCGGAAGATTGCGGCAAGTCTGTCTGGCTGTTTCCGGGGCTCAAGGAATTGCGCTACCTGATCCCGTTTCGTAAGGTCGAGGAGTCCATCGCCTATTTCAAAAATGCAGCGCAGCTGCACCCTGGGGGAGTGGCTGCGTTCGGCGATGATATGGAAAAATTCGGCGTCTGGCCCGGGACGTTTAAACATTGCTATGCCGACGGATGGCTGAAAGAATTCTTCACGGCTCTTGAGGAGAATGCCGCCTGGCTGAAAACGGTCACGCCCAGCGAATGCATTGCCTCGCAAGTTCCCCTTGGCCGCGCCGACCTGCCCACGGCCTCGTACGCCGAAATGATGGAATGGGTCCTGCCCACCAGCACGCGCTTGCGTTTCTATGGACTGCACAAGGAATTCTCTGCGAGACCCGACGTTCTCACCTTTCTCCGCGGCAGCGGGTGGCGGGGATTTCTCCGGAAGTATCCGGAAGCCAATCTGCTTCACAAGAAAATGCTCCGAGTCTCGGCGTGTGTCGCCGCTGTGCCACCGCGCCGCTCCAGCCCTGAACACACCGCGCAGCTCCAGGATGCGCGCGACCGGCTCTTTCGCGGACAAGGGAATGACGCCTACTGGCACGGCGTCTTCGGCGGACTATATGCCCCGCATTTGCGCACGGAAATCTGGCGCAATCTGGTGAGCGCCGAAACGCTCGTGGACCAGCTCACGCCGGGTAGTTCGCTCCCGCGCGTTGAATTTCTCGATTACGACGCGGATGGGGAATCTGAGCTTCTCTTCACCGCCCCGGAATATCAGGCGTTGCTCAAACCTTCGGACGGCGCCACACTCGCGGCCTTTGACTTTCGCCCTTCTGCGGCCACGCTGATCAATTCGGTCCAGCGGCGCCCTGAAGCGTATCACTCCCGTCTGCGCGAAGCTGCGGCGGTGACATCCGCCTCCGGCAGTGCGGTTTCCATCCATGACCAAGTGCGTGTCAAAGAGCCGAATCTGGAGCGGTTCTTGCGCTACGACCGCTATCCGCGGCACTCTTTCCGCTTGCTGCTCTTTGAAGCTTCGCGGACTGTGGGAGAATACGACACCCTCCAGCTGAACGAACTCAGCAGCTTGGCGGCAGGCGCATTCCAGATTCGTCACTCGTCCGCCAACTACGCCGACCTGGTTCTCCGGCAAACGCTTCCGGAATTCGCCGTCGATCCCACGAATCCGCCGCGCCTCACGGTCACCAAGCACTTCCTGTTTGGCCCCGCTCCGCAAGGTTGCGAAGTCAGTTGCGACGTTTCGTTCGCAGTTTCCGCGCCCCTGGCCAGGCCAGTATGGTTCGGCATGGAATCGGTCCTTAATTTCCTTGCTCCGACCGAACCTGACCGCTTTTTCGAGACGCCCACAGGCCGCCAGAATTTACGGTTCTCGGGGGCCATTCCCGGCCCGCTCCTCCACATAGAAGATGGATGGCAACGGGTGCGGGTCACGCTACATGCTCCCGGGAGTGGGGAATACTGGGTTGCCCCGATCGATACCGTCTCTGAATCGGAAGGTGGATTCGAACGTGTCTATCAGGGCTCCCAAATCCTGGCGCTCTGGCCGCTCGACCTGACGAAAAATACCTCGTTTTCCGCACGCTTGATGTGGCGCATCGAATCTTTCTAGGCCAATTTTTGCCTGGCGCAAAAAAGGGACACCTGGATCGCCACCCAATCCGTATTTGTGATTTCAAGTATTACGTCTTGATTCCCAGCATCTCCATCAACTTTGCAAGCGCATCCTTCATGCCCGATGCCTTGTTCATTGCGTCCCCCAGATTCCCCTGGGCTGCCGCTGCGGACGCGTCTGCCCAACTTTGCTTCAATTGCTCGTACTGAGTCCCAGCGCCCGCCAACATGTCCTTGTCCATCCCAGCGGGCATGCGAGCGCCGCGCGAATAGGCGTCCAGCCTGCCCTTTACTGCAGCCAGGGACTTGGGCATGGATTCCTTCAGTTGCGCCCAGGCCTTGGTCCATTCATCTTTCTTTGCTGCTGCCGCTGCAGCCATTTCTTTCGCTTTGCTCGCTGCGGCCCGCGCTGCCGTCAATGCTGCCTGGTAATCATCCTTCGCGAGCGCATCCCTTGCTGTTTGAAGTGCCGTCTGAGCAGCCTGCAATTGATCGGGAACATACTTGGCCGCCTCTGCCTGTGTCGCATTAATTGCGCCCTGCGCCGCATTGATCGCTGATTCGGTGGCGTCTCGCTGTGCATTCCCGCATCCCCCCACAAACAGCATAATTCCGAGCAGAGTGCACCGTACCCAGCCTGTCTTCCTTGCCATGGCCAGTTTCCTTTCCGGAATTCTCATCATGATGGGCGGAAATTGGACAGCTTGTCTTGCCCGCCTGACCCCAACAGCACTTTATTCGAACCTCGCACACTCTGACAAGGTTTCCGCCCACTGTCGATCGACCGACCTGCATTCGCCGCCCAGCTGCATTTCCGGATTCGTTTCCATTCGCTGTATGCTTCTGTCTTCTATGCGCGAAAGAATTCTTCGCTTGGCCACATCTGCCTGGTTCATCGCTATGGTGGCGATGGTTTTGCGCACAGCGTTCCTGATTTACAAGGCTCACATGATTCCTGCGGAAGTGCTTGCCACGCTGCCATTCCAGAATGAAGTGGGCAACGTCGCTTCTGCGCTTGCGCAAGGTCAGGGATTTTGTTGCCTCTTCCGCCAGCGCACGGGTCCCACCGCTTGGCTCGCGCCGGTGTATCCGCTGCTGATTGCGTGCGTTTTCAAATTTCTAGGCACATTCACCCTGCGGTCCTTTTACGCTGCGGTCCTGCTGAATTGCGTTTTTTCCTCGCTTGCGTGCATCCCCTTGTTCCATGCAGGCAAGCGCATTGGTGGAACAGCAACCGCGGTGCTCGCGTCTTGGCTCTGGGCAATCTTCCCAAGCGGCATCATTATTCCCTTTGAGTGGATTTGGGATACCTCTCTCTCCACGCTGCTTGCCTCCGCTTTGTTGTGGGCCACGCTCGAACTGGCAGATTCTTGCCGCCGCCGCGACCTCGTTCTATATGGACTTCTCTGGGGTTTCTCCCTGCTCACTAACCCTGCCCTTGGAGCCCTCCTCCCTTTTCTGTTCGGGTGGGTGCTCTACCGGCATCGCGGCAATCGTCTCCAGCAAGTCCGCCTGGCCCTGTTGCCTGTTGCCATGATCCTTCTCTCTTGCCTGCCATGGACCGTCCGAAACTACGTTCAATTCCATCGCTTCATCCCGTTTCGGTCTAATTTCCCTTATGAATTTTGGTCCGGCAACAACGAGATCTTTGATGAACACTCACGCGAAGTGAATCGTATTACCCGCTACGAGCAAGTCCATCTGTATGCCAAACTCGGGGAAAATGCCTTCCTCGATGAAAAATGGCAGAAAGCCAGGAACTTCGTCCTTAGTCATCCCACTCTGTACACACAATTGTTTGGCGGCAGAATCGTTACAACTTGGCTGGGCACGGCATCCCCCTGGCAGGATTTCGCGCACACGGATTCGTCCCTGGCCCGATTTCTGCTGCTCTGGAACGCGCTGACGCTTTTGGGTGTCATCCTCGGACTTGTCAGGCTGTATCTTCAGCACTGTCCGTATTTCTTTCCCCTTGCCTCATTCCCGCTCGTCTTTCCGCTGACGTTTTACATCGCCCACACCTCGCTTCGCCATCGCCATCCGTGCGACCCCATCCTGGCGCTGCTGATGGCTGTCGCCGTGGCAACGGGAGGGGTACGAATTCGTACGGAATAGGGTAGACTCCTGAAATACCCGCGAACCAGGGAATTCCAGTTTTGAGCAAGAGGAGTCTGAGGACTCTTCGGACGTGAGCGCGATGTTGACTGCCTCTGAAACCCTCTACCTCTCTGTCATCGTCCAGTTGCTTCTTACTGTCTGTCTGGTAATTCTGCTTTGGGCTCTTTACGCCCGTCTGCAGCGGTTCGAGTTCTTTCGCTGGTGGGCTTGGGCATGGACGGCCTGCGCTGCCTACCTGGCATCGGCCACCGTCTCTCTTTATCTCGGACCCGCTTGGACGCTGCAAAAGAGCAGCGCGGTCCTGTTGCTGCTTCTTTCCGGTTTCCTTCAACCCGTTCTTCTTGTGTTTGGTGGGCTGAGCTGGCGGACCCCCGCAAAACCCTCCCGCCGACTGTTCTGGTGGGGAATCGCGCTCGCCGGCGCAGCCGCGGTGGTGTGCTTTGCTGCCAGTTTTGCGCTGCGCGAGATTCCGGTGGCCAGTTTTTCAGTTCGAAATGCCCCGCGCACCCTCGCTCTTGCTGCCGCTTTGCTCTTCTGCTCCGCGGTTTTTGGGCGCCAGTTCAGCAGGAGCCGTTCGTACGCCTCGGCCATCACCGCAATGTTTTGTCTCTCGTACGCCTTTGACCAGACTATCTATTTCTTGAATTTCAGCAAGATGCTCAGCGCCCAATGGAGCCTCTCCTTTCCCACGCTGCTGCATCGGTTTGCGAGTCTGGAGGTGTTCGCGCAATCCAGGCTCCTCGTTTTCGATTTGTTCGACACTTGCGGCATCTGCGCAGGGATGATCCTGTTGCTCGTGGAACGCTATCACCACACCGCCTTCGAGTTGGTAGTCAGCGAACGCCGCCGGCTGGATCTGGCGGGCGACAAGGCCTCACTCCAGATCGAAATTCAGGATCGCCAGCGGGCCGAACAGGAGCTTCGCCGCAGCGAAGAATTCAGCCGTCAGGTCGTCCTGAACTGTCCTGTGGCCATGGTGGTGAGCCGCGGACAGAATGAGGTCGTTGAACTTGTGAACGAGAAATTCACCAGTCTCTTCGGCTACACGCTGGATGATGTTCGTGAAGTTGCGGACTGGTGGCCACGAGCCTACCCCGATCCGGAATACCGCGAGTCCGTTCAGGTTCAGTGGCGGAAGCTGATCGAAAGAGCAAATCAGGGCAGCACGGAGAAGTTGGCGATGGAAGCGCGCGTTTGCTGCAAAGACGGCTCCTTTCGCGATATCGAGTTTCATCTTTCGTTGGTGAACGACCTATATCTGATCAGTTTTGTGGATCTCACCGAACGGAAGAAGGCCATGGAGGACGTGCAGGAGAGCGAGAGCCGCTATAGGGATCTGGTCGAACACAGCGAAGATCTTCTGGGCACACACACTTTGGATGGCCGGATTTTGACTATTAACAAGGCGCCCTGCAAGCGCCTTGGCTACTCGGTTGAGGAAATCCTGCAAATGAGAATTCAGGACCTGCTGGCACCGAGGTTTCGCCAACTGTATCCACAGTTCATCCGGCGAGTCCTGGAGCATGGACATGAGACGGGACTCATGGTCGTGGTCACCCGCAGCGGAGAGGAGCGCATTTGGGACTACACCTCGACGTTGCGCACGGAAGGCGTCCCCGCGCCCGTCATCCGAGGCATGGCCCATGATGTGACCGCAAGATTTCGCGCAGAACAAGCTCTCAGACTTTCTGAGGCGAAATTCGCGACCGCTTTCCGTGCCAGCCCGCATGCGATGACCATCACCTCTCTGCACGACGGCCGCTTCATCGATGTGAACGCCAGTTTCGAGCGGCAGAGTGGTTATTCCCGGGAAGAGGTGTTAGGTAAGACGGTTCTGGACATTGGATTGTGGGCGGATAGTGCAGACTTCTCCAGCATCATGGCTGATTCCCTAAAGCGCCAAAAAGTAGTCGGCCGCGAAGTGCGCCTACGCACGAAATCGGGACGCATTGTCAATGCTCTTTATTCCGTTGAGGTGATCAAGATCAGTGGCGAGCCATGTGCCCTGGCTGCTGGCGAAGATATTACGGAGCGCCTTCGGATGGAGCGCGCTCTCAGAGAAAGCGAAGCCAAGTTCCGCCTGGTGGCGGACACGGTGACGGCCGCCATCTGGCTGCTCCAGGACAATCATTTCGTTTACTTCAACAAGGAATTTGAGCGGCTCTCCGGTTACTCACAGGAAGAAATTCTAGCCATGAACCCGTGGGACCTGGTCCACCCTGACTTCCGGGCCGAGAATTTCGCCCGCGGACAGGCGCGGCTACAGGGTAAGCCCCTGCCTTCGCGCTATCAATTCGCGATTGTTTCGAAGAACGGAGAAAAGCGCTGGCTGGATTTTTGCGCGGCGCTCACGGAATTCAATGGTAAGCCCGCCATCCTCGCGTCTGCTTTAGACATTACAACTGCCAAGCGCGCTGAACAGGACCTGAAAGAGCACGCTATGTATATGGACGCCCTGATTTCCAACGTCCCCCTGGGGATCGTCATAAAGGACCAAAATCATCTTGTTCGCTTCTGCAACGCAGCCTTTGAACAGATGTTTCTCTATACCCAAACCGAAATCCAAGGCAAGAATCTCGACGACCTGATCGCTGCTCATGACAGCCAGGAAGCAGCCCTGCTCTCCGCTGCCCTTCAGAAGGGCGGGGCCGTTCATGCCACGACGCGGCGCCAGCGTAAAGACGGGACACTCATCGACGTCGAGATCCACGCCGTCAGGGTTTTCTCTGGGGACTCTTTCGTCGGCGCCTTTGCCATCTATCAGGACATTACGGAACGCAAAAAATCTGAGGAAAAGTTGATTGCGCTGCGAAATCGGCTCTCCCGCGCTCAGGAAGAAGAACGCGCGCGGATCGCACGCGATCTCCATGACGACACAGGCCAGCGGCTTGCCTTGCTTAGCATCGATCTCGAGCAGTTGAAACAAGCTTCCGTGAAACTCAAGTCTTCGCTCACACAGCAATTGGAATCGCTCGTGAAGGCCGCCAGCGAAATTACTTCTGACGTTCACAATGTCTCGCGGCGTCTGCATCCTTCTCAAGTCGAATTGTTGGGACTTGCCCCCGCGTTGTCCAATTTCTGCAGGGATTTCGCCGCTCATAATTCCATGGAGATTGAATTCGTCGATGGTGGCCTGCAACATAAGCCACCGCAGGATGCGGCCCTTTGCCTGTTCCGCGTGGCTCAGGAAGCGGTCCGCAATGTGCAGAAGCATAGCGGGAGCTGCCGCGCGCTCGTTCAACTGGACGAAATCTCCGGCTCCCTGCGTCTTCGCGTTACCGATCAAGGCGCTGGCTTTGATCCGGAATCTACTGACTTTTCTCAGGGGCTGGGGCTTCTCAGCATGGAAGAACGGCTGCACAGTTTAGGAGGTGAGTTGTTCATCCACTCCCGCCCCGGCGGCGGCACCTGTGTCGAGGCCTGCATTCCTCTCTCGGCCACGGTTCCCGCCGCGCACTGAAGGACACATTCCCAACCTGCTGTGACACTCGAAGCCAAAGGCCGGCCTCTACCAGACCTTGCACACTTTGTCGGCAGGTTTCGTCATGGGCTGGCCTTGTTTGCATGCAAATGCCTTGGCGAACTCGGGCATATTCACCACCACCCCGTTGATGCGGTATATCCCTGGCGAATGAGGATCGGTCGCCGCGCGCACGCGCAAGTTCTCAGGCCGGTCATTATCGCAGGCCCATTGCGCGAATCCGACGAAGAATCGCTGCTTCGGTGTTAGTCCATCGCGCGGCGCCGGGGATTGTCCCTTGGTTGCGTCTTCCCAGGCCATGTAAGCCAGAATCTCGCCCCCCAGGTCTGCGACGTCTTCACCCAGCGTGAGCCGGCTGTTGATGTGAATGTCGTCCACCACGATGTAGGTGGCATATTGATCTTCCACGCACTTGGTCCGCGCATCGAATTTCTCGCGATCCGCCTTGGTCCACCAGTTTTTCAGGTTTCCGCTGGCATCGTACTGGCTGCCTTCATCGTCGAATCCATGCGTCAATTCGTGACCGATGGTGCCACCGGTGTCGCCGTAATTTGGCGCGTCATCCATCTTTGCATCATAAAGAGGAGGTTGTAGCACGCCAGCGGGAAAGTTGATGTCATTCATCTGATCGTTGTAATAGGCATTTACGGTCGGTGGGCTCATGTCCCATTCGCCGCGGTCCACCGGCTTGCCAATTTTGTTGACGTCCCGGTGATGCTCAAACTGCGAAGCCCGGCCCACGTTGCCCGCAAAATCATCTCGCGCAATTTTGACGCTGCTATAGTCTCTCCATTTGTCGGGATAGCCAATCTTGTTGCGGATCGTGTGAAGTTTCCGGAGTGCCTGTTCTTTTGTTTCCGGGCTCATCCAGTCCAGTTGCTGGATTCGCAGGGCCATAGCATCTTCGATGCGCCGCACCATATCCAATGTGCTCTGCTTCAGTTCGGGCGAGAACACCTTGGCCACGTAGACCTGTCCTAGGGCCTCACCCAAACCGTGATCTGTGTAACCGACGCAGCGCTTCCACCGCGCCTGCTGTTCCTTCGCTCCCCGCAGGTACTTCCGGTAAAACTCAAAATTCTCATCGACGAATGGAGAGGAGAGATAGGGAGAGGCCGAATCCACCACATGAAACCGCAAATACGTCTTCCAGTTGTCAATCGGTTCAGCCGCCAGTAGTGTGTTGACTTCCTTAAAAAAGTCCGGCGTGTCGACATTCAGGATCTCGAACTGCGGATACTGCGCGGTGCTGTAATAGGCCTTCCAGTCAAAGTTCGGTGCCAGTTCATTCAGGTCCGCAAGCTTCATCTTGTGTTTCATTTTGTAGGGGTCACGCCGGTCCACACGCGTCATTGAAGCTTTCGCCAGTGCTGTTTCGAGCCGCATTACGGTGTCTGCATCCTTTTTCGCCGTGTCCCGGTTCTCGCCCATTAGTTCGAATAGCTTCTGCACATGTTGGACGTAGCGTTCGCGCGTCTCTTTGGATTTCGCATCCTCCTTGGTGTAATAGTCCCGGTCTGGCAAACCCAGACCACCCTGATCAAGTTCCGCGATCATCAGTTCGGAGTTGTCCGGGTCCTGCGTCGATCCTGCTTCAAACAGAACGGAGCGTCCGTACACCTGTTGCAGTTGCGCCACTAGCGGCGCAATCTCCTTCGCCGATTTCAGGTTCCCGACGGCGTCCAGATAGCCCCGAACGGGCGCGGTCCCTTGTTTCTCCACGGTCGCTTCGTCCATGCAAGCGGCATAAAAATCGCCAATCTGCTGCGTGACCGCATCGCGAAGCCCAGCGCTTGCAGAGGCTTGTTCCAAAATGTCTCTCAGAAATTGCAGATTGTCTTGATAGAGCTTGGCGTAGACCGACCAGGACGTCTGGTCGGGAGGTATGGGATTATTTTTCTTCCACCCGCCGCAAGCGTACTGATAAAAATTCACGCAGGGATCAGCCGTCTTATCCATAGACGCCAGATCCAGACTGGGAATATAAGGTAGGACCGGTTCTTGCGCTGCCTGGTTTGCCGGCGGTGTCTGTGCCTGTCCCATGCCGCCCGCCATCAATCCCAACAAACACGCACACCAAAGCCTTATCCTCATAGTCACCTCAACGCGTCATTGTCTAAGAGATAGGTGCTGTCCGCAACTAGTGCCGTTCCAATTTATCCTGCGAGCCATTCAAAATGTCCGCACGTAGGATATGCAGGCTGACTCCACCCTAATTCTTTGGATGAATTGGAACGGCACTAGCGGCTTGCCGACACATGAACTCGGTTACGCACTAGAACTCGAAATGGCCCTAACCGGGCAATAGTGTTTGTTGGCTGGCCACGCCCTGCCAGCCCCTTTGCCCGTAGACATACACGTGGGTGACACGCCACTGCCGGGAAAAGGAGCGTCCGTCCTGCGTTCCGCGCGCGCTCCACAGACACGACACCACCGCCGTTTCCTCGAACATGCGCACGCGAATATCCGAAGCAATAAAGGAAGTGTACTTGACGCCCGAATTTTCTACTGAGGCGATCCATCCCGCCTTGTCCTTAATCTGCCCGGAGGGCAATATCCCCACAAAGTCCTCACCATAGATTCGCCGGAAGAGCGTACCGCTGTTCCATTGCATCGCCCGCGCCGTTTCCAGTTCCAGATTTGTTAATTCCTCTAGCTTGACGTCTTTTTCTTTCGCTAATTCTCTCAACTCGGCGGCGGTTAGGCTCTGCGCCCGGCTGCAGGGAACCAGCAGGAGCGCTAGGATAGCCAATGTCAGCTTCGGTAGTTTTCTCATGCCAGGGCACCTCCTTATCCGCATCAGCCGGTTCATTGCGAAGACGTCGTGGTTCCGTGAGCTTTTTCCGGCCAATCGCGAGTATAACGCGTGTCACGCCCTCGTCTGTGGAGCTTGTTGCGTTCTTCTAAACACGGGCATCAAGGGGCTCGCGCCATTTCCCGGGCCTCGGCCGGCAGCGCACAGACGACTGGCCCCGATTAGTCCCAGTCTGTTACAGTTTCTTTTCAAACTTTGGAGTGAACTATGCCGATCCCCAACGAACTTCTGGCCATCCTCGTCTGTCCTGTCTGCAAAAAACCCGTGCACCTGCTGCCGGACAGTTCCGGGCTGAAGTGTGATGCCTGCAAGCGCGTCTATCCTGTCCGGGATGACATTCCTGTGATGCTTCCCGAGGAAGCCACCATTGTTCCCGAATGAGCTGATAAGCCTCCCTATGAAAACAGAGTTGGCCAGCGCCATTCCCCGACTGAAACGGCTTTTGCCGCGATTCCACAAAGTCCATGTCGCCGTGCTCGGCGATCTGATGCTGGACCGCTACCTCTGGGGCACCGCCCATCGTCTCTCGCCAGAGGCGGCCGTTCCCGTCGTGGATTTTGTCTCGGAGAACGATTGCCTAGGCGGTGCCGGGAACGTTGCGGCAAATTTGGCTGCGCTCGGGGCGCAGGTGCAGGCCTTTGGAATCGTGGGTGGCCGGAAAACCGCTCAGAAAAAGATCGCCGATGACGAAGCCGGTGCGTCCCTCCGCGCTTGTCTTCGGCAGGCGAAAATTGGGGACGGCGGGGTGTTCCCGGATCTGGAGCGGATCACCACCATCAAGACCCGGGTGATCGCCCGACATCAGCAGATCGTGCGCATTGATCACGAGCGACGCGACCCGCTGACGCCCCAGGCGGAAGAAAAATTGTTTCGCCTGCTTGTTGCCTCTCTCAAAACAATCGATGCGCTGCTCTTATCTGATTACGACAAGGGTTTGATCACCGACGGATTCGCCGACCGCATTTTGCACGCCTGTCACCAGTTCAAAGTTCCCGTATTCGTGAAGCCCAAGACCTCCAGGCTCTTTGCCTACCGCGGCGCGCGCACCATCGTCTGCAACACGAAAGAGGCGGGCTTCTACGTCACGCGTTCGTTGAGCGACGAAAAATCTGTCGAGGAAGCTGGGCGCGCCTTACTGGCCCACTTTGGTTGTGCAGCCGTGGTGATCACCCGCGGCGAAAAGGGCATGAGCATCTTCGAGGAGACCTCACCGCGCCATCTGCATATTCCCGCAACCAGTTTCGAAGTAACCTACGCGCGCGTTGGCCAGCCGGGCATCGACCGAGGAGACACCGGCCGCCAAGTCTTCGATGTCACCGGCGCGGGAGACACCGTTCTCAGCGTGCTGTCCCTGGCGATAGCTGCGGGCGCAACCTTGCCGGAAGCCGCTTTTCTTGCCAATACTGCGGCGGGAGTGGTCGTCGGCAAACTCGGCACCGCGAGCGTCAGCCCCGCCGAACTCGCAGCCGCGCTCGATGAAATTCGCCTTTAGTTGGGTGGATCTCCGCTGCCTTGGCCTTATGGTGGGAAACTGAACGACTTGTCCGATGGCGAGACCCACAGCGTAACCACTCGCGTCTTGCGGCTCTTTTCCGCGTCGGAAGCCTCCGGCAGCGGGGAATATGGGCTCAGCGCCACGTTTACGGCAATGGAATCACTTTTCCTTGGCGCAACAGCCCCCATGATTTTGTAACTCTTCACGGGGCCGTAGTATCCCGCCGGTCCCCAATCTGCCAGAAAATCATCTTTCTTATAACTCGTGGTGGGCTTCCACAACGCGTACGCTTTGTCAGTGTCCCCCGCGACCAGCGCGTTAAAAAACTGTTCCGCCGCTTTTTTCTCCGGGTAGTAACGGAACGTGAACCATAGCACCACGGCCAGGGCCACGACCAACGCCACCAGGGTGATCGTCAAAGCGTGCGACTTGTGCGGTTTCTCCGGTGGTGGTTCCAGTAGTGACATCATACCTTTCAATTGCACGCTAGATTTGCCGGCTCTCTCTTCAGACTAGCCGCCAGAAAAACTCTATCAGGAGAGATGCCGCCTCGCAAACCCTCTCTAAGGTTTGACGCCGCAATTTCCCAAAATGTTTCCCGAATGGCCGCGCTGCTCTCTGCCAGAAATTCACTTGAGTTTGACAAATGGGACGATTTTCAACCAGAGAGTGCGCCGCCAGAACCTTCCGGCAGCTCGATGGCGTATTTTGTGCGCGCTTTTTCCCGGTGCATCTCAAAGGCTAGCTCAATCAGCTTGTCAATTAATTCCCGGAAGGGAATTCCGCTCGCTTCCCACAGTTTCGGGTACATGCTGATCGATGTGAACCCGGGAATGGTGTTTACCTCATTCAGATAAAGCTTGCCGCCCTTTTTCTCCAGGAAAAAGTCCACGCGTGCCATCCCGCTAAGCTCCAGCGTCTGGAACGCTTTCACCGCCGTGGACTGAATCTTCTGCACCTGCGCGGGCTTCAGGTCAGCGGGAATTACCAGTTGAGTCCCTTCCTCCAGGTATTTGGCGGTGTAATCGTAGAACTCCCTGTGCGGCACGATTTCGCCCGGCACCGATGCTTTTGGCTCGTGATTGCCCAAGACGGAGACTTCAATCTCGCGGGCCGTAACCGCCTTCTCCACCAGAACCTTCATTCCATATTCGCACGCCAGGTCCAACGCTGGTCCAAGCTCATCCGCTTTGTGCACCTTGCTCATCCCTACTGAGGAGCCCAGAGTGGCGGGTTTTATGAACACGGGATAAGGAGACTCTCCTTCAATTTCGGCCTGCACGGCCCCGCGCTCTTTCTTCCAGCGCCAGCGATGCACCGTCACCCACGGCACCACCGGGATTCCTTCCGCCTGGCAGAGACGTTTGGCCACGTCCTTGTCCATGCCTACGGCCGAGCCCAGGACGCCCGCGCCCACATAGGGCAACCCGGCAAGATCCAGCATGCCTTGAATCGTGCCATCTTCTCCAAAGGTGCCGTGCAGCACCGGGAATATGACATCCAGCCGCTGCGCGCCCGCTCCTCGGTCCAACGGCACCAGCGCCGCCTCGGTCGGGTCCGCGGTCAGCATCACGCGCCGCCCGCCCTTCAACACCTCCGGCAGCATTTTCGCGGCGCCTTCGCCAATCAGCCAGTGCCCATCCTTCGTAATACCGATGGGAACGGCTTCGTACTTGTCCGGGTCCAAACCGCGGATCACAGAGGCTGCCGACGCGAGCGACACTTCATGTTCGCCGGAGCGGCCTCCAAAGAGTACGCCTACGCGCAATCGTTTCTTGTCTGGGGTCACGAGTCTTTCCTGTTGGGCTGGGGGCCGATTTGCAATAATCCGTTTTCAGTTATAAAGCAAAAAGGATGCGGGAAGGAAGTGAGTCTGCACCAAGTTTCCCAAGCAACAACGGCGCCTTACGGAACAGTGCTCCCCCTAGCTGGGAATGCACCCTATGGAAAAGAACTTGGAATTCAGGGCGGAGTTTGCTAACAAAGAGGCGCTCAAAGGATTGAAAGTTTCTAAATTATCGATTGCAGACTTTTGGAAGCTGGGAGGCCCTGCCGATAGCGTGGGTGCTCCTGCGAGCGGAAGAATTCCATGGAAGGGAAGGGCCTGAATAGATGAAACGATGTATTTGGATTGTGCTCACTACTGTTTTACTGCTGCCTGTCGGACTCGGGGCTCAGACAGTGGACGAAATCATTGCGAAAAACGTGCAGGCACGCGGTGGCCTTGAGAAATTGCGGGCCATAAAGAGCCTGCGAATAACCGCCAAGCTTTCGCAGGGTAGCTTTCGCGCTATCTATGTGCAGGAGAACAAGCGCGAGGACAAGATCCGTGAGGAAACCATCATCCAGGGAATGGCCCAGGTGCAGGCTTACGATGGAAGCACGGCTTGGCAAATCAATCCCTTTGGGGGCCGCAAGGATCCCGAACTGATGTCCCAGGACGACGCTAAGCCGCTTCTCATCGATTCCGATCTGGAGGGGCCGCTTGTCGATTACAAGCAGAAGGGGCACAAGGCCGAACTGGTCGGCCGTGACCCGGTCGAAGGCACCGATTGCTACAAGATCAAACTCACCCTTAAGAATGGTGACGTCCGATACTACTACCTCGATGCCGATTCCTTCCTGGAAATCAAATTTGAAACGCAGACCAATGTGCGCGGTGCCGTCCAGTACAACGACACCATGCTCGGCGATTATGAACAAGTCGACGGCGTCTATTTCCCCTTCGCTATAGAAACCGCCGAGACCGGCACGGAAGATTGGACAAGATTCACTGTGGAAAAGATCGAGCCAAATGTCCCGCTCCAGGACTCGCAATTTTCGCTGCCAGCCACAAAAACGGATGCAAAGCCTGTTTCTGCCGCAAAGTGAGCACTACAAACTGGGAAAATTCAGCTTGCACCTTACGATCCGAGCAAGATTTCTGAACAAAATCTGAGGAACCGAACATGTCAAACGCTTCAACCACTTGTTACGCTGCAATCCTCCTTTGCGGACTGTCTTTAATCGCGCCTTCTTCCCGTGCCCAGGAAGCCCAATTCGATTCGGACACCATCTCCGGTTTGGGCGCCCGCAATATCGGCTCCGCCACTATGAGCGGCCGCGTCTCCGCGCTGGCCGCCGTGAAAGAAAATGGCCGGCTCACCGTCTACATCGGCGCGGCCAGCGGTGGTGTCTGGAAATCCGTGAATGGCGGTACGACCTTCAAGCCTATGTTTGATAAGCAGCCCGTGCAGTCCATCGGGGCCATCGCCATCGATCCTCAATCTTCCAAGACCATTTGGGTCGGAACCGGCGAATCGTGGACTCGGAATAGCGTCTCGATTGGCGACGGGATTTACCGTTCGACCGACGGTGGGGAGAACTGGACCAATCTTGGTCTGAAAAACTCTGAGCACATTTCCAAGATTCTAGTCGATCCCAAGGACAGCAAGGTCGTCTATGCCTGCGTCCCTGGCAAACTCTGGAGCGACAGTGAAGACCGCGGCGTCTACAAGACCACCGATGGGGGAAAGACCTGGAACCAAATCCTAAAGGGTGCCAACCTCTCCACCGGTTGCTCCATGATTTCCATGGATCCTCAGGATTCCAAAGTTCTCTTCGCCGGCATGTGGGACTTTCGCCGGAAGGGATGGACCTTCCGCTCTGGGGGCGAAAACGCCACGGCGACGAGCGGCAGCGCTTTTTATCGAACGGCCGATGGCGGAGCCACATGGAACGAACTGGACGACAAAACCGCCAAGGGACTTCCTCCCAAGCCGTGGGGACGCCTCGCGGTAACCGTAGCGCCTTCCAACCGCAACGTTGTTTACGTCTTGATCGAATCGACTCGCAGCGCTCTGTTTCGCTCCGATGATGGCGGCAAGACCTGGCAGGAGCGCGACCGGAGCAATTGGATGGTTTGGCGTCCTTTTTACTTTGCCCTCCTCACCGTTGACCCGAAAAACGAAAACAAAGTCTACAAGCCGGATCTTGGCTTAATCATGAGCGATGACGGGGGGAAAAGTTTCTCCGAGGTTTGGAAAGGCGCCCATGGTGATTTCCACGACATTTGGGTTGATCCGGAGAACACCGATCACCTGATCGGTGGCGACGACGGTGGCGTGTGGTACTCCTACGACGCCGCCAACACGTGGTGGAAAGCCAACAACCTGCCGATTTCGCAGTTCTATCACGTCAGCGCGGACATGGCCGATCCCTATCAGGTGTACGGCGGGTTGCAAGACAACAGTTCCTGGGTCGGCGACACGCAATATCCCGGGGGAATCACGAATAGCCGCTGGGAAAATCTTTTTGGCGGTGACGGTTTCTGGGCCTTTGCCGATCTGGGTGACCGGAACTACGCCTACGCCGAAGCGCAGGGCGGCGAAATCGCGCGCGTCAATCGCGCCACGCTGGAAAAGCGGCTAATCAAACCGCAACCAAACTATGGTGAGGGAAAGCTGCGCTTCAATTGGAACACCCCGATCCACATGAGCCCCAATGAAAAGGGCACCATCTATATCGGCGCGCAGTTTCTCTTCCGTTCGCGCGATCACGGCCAAACTTGGGACCGCATTTCCCCGGACCTGACCACCAACGATCCCGAGAAGCAAAAGCAGGAGGAGTCCGGAGGCATCACCGTAGATAACTCTGCCGCGGAAACTCACACAACGATCTATTCCATCAGCGAATCCCCGCGCGATGGAAACACCATCTGGGTGGGGACCGACGATGGAAACGTTCAGCTCACGCGCGACGGCGGAAAGAACTGGACCAACGTCGTGGCAAACGTCCCCAATCTTCCGAAGTTCTCCTGGGTTTCCTGGGTGGAAGCCAGCGTTCATGATCCGGCCACGGCCTACGCGGTTTTCGACCGTCACACTTTCGGCGACATGAATCCCTACGCCTACAAGACCACCGACTACGGCAAGACCTGGACGCGCATCATTGCCGCAGATAGTGGCGTGCGCGGCTACGCTCACGTCGTCAAGGAAGATACGGTTTCACCCAATCTTTTATTCCTTGGGACAGAATTCGGATTGTGGGTTTCGCCCGATGGAGGGAAGCACTGGGCACAGTACAAAGGACACAGTTTCCCCGACGTCGCCGTTCGCGACCTTGTTGTGCAACCCCGCAATTCCGACCTGGTCGTCGCCACACACGGCCGCGGGATATGGATCATCGATGACATTACGCCGCTACGCCAGCTGACTCCCGAAATCATGGCCAAAGAGGCCGCGTTCCTGCCCGGGCGTCCCGCGCAACAGCAGATTAGAACGTTTGGCGGATGGCCAGAGGGGAGCGCTGCGTTCAGCGGGCAGAACCCTCCGGCCGGTGCAATGATCACCTACTACCAAGCGAAGCGCCACATTTTCGGCAAGATGAAGCTCGAAGTGTTCGATTCGGAGGGTAAGCTGGTGGACACGTTGCCATCCAACAACCGGCGTGGCATCAGCCGAGTCGTGTGGCCAATGCGCCTGAAACCGCCGCGCGTGCCCCCTGCAGCCACGGCTGCCTTTGACGCCACCGAAGGGCCCAGGGTCGTCCCCGGCACTTACACGGTGAAATTGACGCGCGGGAAGGATACCTACGCGGAAACATTGGTTGTGGGGCGTGATTCGCGCGCAAAGTACACCTTGGAGGACCGCAAGGCGAACTTCGACGCCACCATGCGTCTCTACAATCTGCTTGGCGACATGAGCTACGACGTCGACCGCATCAATGGTGTGCGCATGGCCCTGCAAGAGCGCGCGGGACGTCTCCCGAAGGATCCCGCACTCGCCAAGCATCTGCAGGAAGTCTCGTCATCGGTGGAAGAGATCCGCAAAAAGATTGTCGCCACCAAAGAAGGCGGCGCGATTACCGGTGAGGAACGTATCCGCGAGAAGACCGCGCAATTGTACGGAGCTCTCAATCTGTATGAGGGCCGCCCCGCCGACTACCAGGTCGCGCGCATTGATTCGCTCAAGAAAGAACTCGGGGACGTGGAGTCGGAGTTCGATGCCTTCGTTGCGAAGGAACTTCCCTCGGTCAACAAGTCCCTGGCGCAGAAAAAACTGCCGCCGGTTCAGCCCATGACCCGCAAGGATTGGGACGCAGCCAGCAGCGGAGACGATGCCTCCTCGGCCAAGCCGGGAAGCGAAGGGTTCTGGGAACGCGACTGACGCGGGAAAATGTCGGCACGGAAAGACCCTCCGCTCAAAAACGTGACTGGAGCATTGCATGTCGGCGGGATTGCTTGTAGGTTATCGTTCGGCCGGGAAATCAAGATGGAGATTCCGGTCTACCCAGCCTAGGGAGGCGCCATGGATCCCCGGCAGGCT
>Ga0187816_10000113_pt1 | contig 21374 bp, 20 predicted proteins | sample NC_wetland_sal_i_16_FD_132960 | JGI IMG/M metagenome (GOLD analysis project Ga0187816, IMG submission 132960) | Wetland sediment microbial communities from Neuse River Estuary, North Carolina, USA - SO4_1 | ecosystem: Environmental > Aquatic > Freshwater > Wetlands > Sediment | place: USA... | reverse complement strand
CGGCGCAGCGGATCTACGCCGAGGCCGGCGACTGGGTCTCGATCACCTCCCCGGCGCGGCTGCGCTGGCTGGCCAGGCACCGGCCCGAGATCCTGCGCGAGGCCCGCAGCCTGGGGATGCTCAGCGACTGGATCACGTACCGCCTAGCGAGGGTGCACGTGACCGAGCCGTCCTGCGGCTCGAGCTCCGGCATGTTCCGTTTGGCTGACCGGGTGTGGTCAGAGGCGATCGCCCAGATCTGCGGCGTTCCGCTCTCGGCGTTGCCGCCGGTCGTGGACCCTGGCACGGTCGTGGGGTCGGTTACCGCCGAGGCGGCGGCGCAGACCGGACTGCGGGTCGGCACGCCGGTGGTCGCCGGCGGCGCGGACACCCAGCTCGGCCTGCTCGGGGCCGGGGTGCGAGCGGGCGAGTTCACCGTGCTCGCCGGGACGTTCTGGCAGAACACGGTGCTGGTGGACCGGCCGCTCATCGACCCCGCCGTCCGGCTGCGCACCTTGTGCCACGTCACGCCGGGTGAGTGGATGCTCGAGGGGATCGGGTTCTACTGCGGCATGGCGATGCGGTGGTACCGGGATGCCTTCTGCGACGGCGAGGCCGCGGTCGCGCGCAGCCGCGGTGTCGATCCGTACGTGGTGATGGAAGAGGCCGCGGCGCTGATCCCGCCGGGGTCCAACGGCGTCTACGCGATCTTGTCGAACCTGATGAACGCGCGCAGGTGGACGCACGCCAGCCCGTCGTTCGTGCAGTTCGATCTCGGCAACCCCGCCGGGTCTGGTCGGGCCGCGTGCATCCGGGCGATCGAGGAGGCCGCCGCCTACGTGGTCCGCGGTCACTTCGACATCATCTGCGGTCTGGTCGGCGGCAGGCCGGCCGAGCTCACCTTCAGCGGCGGCGCCGCCAAGGGCGCGCTCTGGCCGCAGATCATCGCGGACGTCCTGGGCCTTGCGGTGCAGGTGCCTGCGGTCACCGAGAGCAGCGCCCTGGGCGCTGCCCTCTGCGCAGGCCGGGGCGCGGGCATCTACGGCGGGCTGACCGACCTCGAGCCTGAGCTGCGCAAGCGGACAGCGGCGTTCGAGCCAGCGGCCGCGGCCGTGTCCGCCTACGACGACAGCTACGCGCGCTGGCAGCAGGTTTACCAGCGGATGCTGGCGATGTCCGACGAAGGCCTGCTCAACCCGCTGTGGCGGGCGGCGGGTGCGTAACGGGACCGGGGAAGGGGAACGCGATGGCTGACAGCGACACCGTCATCGATGCGGGGCGGTTCTCTGCGGACGTGCCACCCCGGCCGCAGGCGTATGACCTGAAGGGCTCGGGTGCGCTGGACTGGGGCATGCAGAGCCGGCTCGCGCGGATCTTCCGGCCGCCGGCGAACCGGACGGTGATGCTGGCGATCGATCACGGCTATTTCCAGGGTCCGACGAGCGGGCTCGAGCGGGTCGACCTGTCGATCGTGCCGCTGCTGAAGTACGCCGACGCGCTGATGGCCACGCGCGGCATCGTGCGCACCACCATCCCGGCGGCGTCCAGGACGCCGGTGGTCCTGCGGGCCAGCGGCGGCCCGAGCATCCTGCGCGAGCTGTCCGACGAGCAGATCGCGGTCAGCATGGAGGACGCGGCCAGGATCAACGCGTCGGCGGTGGCGGTTCAGGTGTTCATCGGCGGTGAGTTCGAGTCACGTTCGGTGCACAACATGACCCGGCTGGTCGACGAGAGCCAGCGGTACGGCATCCCGGTGCTCGCGGTCACGGCGGTGGGCCGGGACCTGACCAGGGACGCGCGTTACCTCAGGCTCGCCACGCGGATCTGCGCCGAGCTCGGCGCGCACGTGGTCAAGACCTACTACTGCGCCGAGGGCTTCGATACGGTGACGGCGGCCTGCCCGGTGCCGCTGGTCATGGCCGGCGGCAGGAAACTGCCCGAGCTCGAGGCGCTCACGATGGTGCACCGCGCCATCGAGGAGGGAGCGGCCGGCGTCGACATGGGCCGCAACATCTTCCAGAGCGGCGACCCGGTCGCGATGCTCCAGGCGGTCAGCGCGATCGTGCACGACGCGCTCAAGCCGGCCGAAGCCTTCGACCAGTACCTGCGTGAGAGGCAGTGACCATGAAGTTCGGCATCAACCTGTACCTGTGGGCAGACGACATGCACGACGAACTGCTGCCCGTGCTCGCGCGGCTGAAGCAGATCGGCTATGACGGCGTGGAAGTGCCGATATTCGACCTCGATCAGGCGAAGTGGGCGCTGTGGGCGCGCAGGCTCGACGACCTCGGGCTGCAGCGCACGGCCAACACCGTGATCGCGGCGGAACACAACCCGCTCAGCCCCGACCCGGCCGTCCGGAAGGCTGCCTATCAGCACATCCGGCAGGTGATCGACTGCTGCGCGAGCGTGGGATCGAGCGTGCTGTGCGGCCCGCACCAGGTCGCCCTGGGGGTGTTCACCGGCCGCGGGGCCACCGACGAGGAACGTCAGCGCTGCGTCGAGCACCTGCGCCGGGCCGCGGAATACGCCGCCGGGGCCGGTGTCGTGCTCACCGAGGAGGTCGTCAACCGGTTCGAGCTGTACCACCTGAACACCCTGGACCAGGCCATCGCCTGCATCGACGAGGTCGACCACCCGAACTGCCGCATCCACCTGGACACCTTCCACGCGCACATCGAGGAGAAGGACCCGGGGTCCGCGATCCGCCGCGCCGGCGCGCGGATCGCGCACGTGCACATCTCGGAGAACGACCGCGGCGTGCCGGGAACGGGCAGCGTGGCCTGGGACGACACGTTCGCCGCGCTGCGCGACATCGGCTACGACGGCTGGCTGACCGTCGAGGCGTTCGGCAACTTCCTGCCTAATCTCGCCGCCGCCACGAAGATCTGGCGCAAGCTGTTCGATAGCGAGGATGAGCTGGCGGCTGACGCCTATGCGTTCCTCGCGGACAACTGGGAGCGCGCCCCACGGGTCGGAGCCGCGAGCTGACATGCCTGATCTGTTCGGTAACCAGTGGAGCCGGGCCGAACTGCTGCGGCGGGTTGGCCGGCTGGAGCAGGCCGCGGGAGTCCGGCTGGTGACCCTCGGCGATGGCCTCGGCCGCGGCGTGCGCGTCCTTGAGTTCCGTACCGGTAGCGGCTTCGCGTTCGACGTGCTGGTCGACCGCTGTTTCGATGTCGGCCGATGCGAGTTCGGCGGGCTGCCGCTGAGCTGGCAGTCGGCCGCGGGCGTGGTCGCGCCCTGGTACTACGAGCCAGACGAGTGGGGCTGGTTCCGCGCCTGGGGCGGCGGAATGGTGGTGACCTGCGGCCTGGACCACACGCTGGTACCCGGCCGGGACACGGCGGCCCATTTCAATCAGCCGCACGTGCTGGAGAGCGTCGCCTACGGGCTGCACGGGCGGGCCGGCGGGCTGCCGGCGCGACTGCTCGGGTACGGCGAGCGCTGGGCAGGCGATGAGTGCGTGCTGTGGGCCGAGGGCGAGGTGCTGCAGTCCGCGGTGTTCGGCGAGAGCCTCGTGCTGCGCAGGCGCATCGAGGCGAGGGTCGGCGAGGTTCGGTTCACGGTCGCCGATGAGGTCGAGAACGTCGGGTACACGCGCTGCTCGCACATGTTCCTCTACCACTGCAACGTCGGATTCCCCGTCGTGGACGAGGGCTCGGAGCTACTCGTGAGCAGCCGGTCCACGACGACGGACTACGGGGTGCCCGTCGAGGGATACCAGCGGATGTCGGCACCGGTGAGCAACGCTACCGAGGCGTGCTTCGAACACGAAGTCGTCGCCGAGCCGGCCGGCACCGTGCCCGTCGCCGTGGTCAACCGCGCGCTCGGGCTCGGGGCGTACCAGGTCTTCCGGTCTGGTCAGTTGCCGCATCACACGGTCTGGCGGATGCTCGGCGAGGGCACCTACGCGGTCGGCCTCGAGCCGAGCACGAACCGCGACGCCGGCCGGTTCGACGCGCGGGACCGCGGCGAGCTGCAATGGCTCGAGCCGGGCGAGACCCGGCGATATGACCTCGAGATCGGCGCGCTCGCGGGCGCCGAGGCCATTGCCGAGTTCGGGACGAGGGTGTCACGGCTGACAAGTGATCAGGTGACGACCGGGAGGTGAGCACGACGGTGCCGACGCTGACGCTGCCCGCGCGGGTGACGCTGCGCGAGTTTGATGAGATCTTCGAGGCGGTCAAGAACTGGGGCCGCTGGGGCGACGACGACGAGCGCGGGACGCTGAACTTCATCACACCGGAGATGGTGGTGGCCGCGGCCGGGCTCGTCCGGTCGGGGCGGCAGGTCACTATGTCCATCCCGATGAACAAGAAGGCCGGGCCGGACAACCCCAGCCCGGTCCTCCACCACGTGGTGCAGGGCCACGACATCGACATCAACTCGAGCACGCTGACGTTCGCGACGGACTTCGTCGGCGTCGAGTTTCACGGCGACTGCCACACCCACATGGATGCGCTGTGCCACATCGCGTACCGGGGACTGGTCTACAACGGCCGGGCGGCCCAGGAGGTCATGACCTCGCGGGGCGCCACGGCCCTGGACGTCACCGCCTACCGCAACGGCCTGGTCGGCCGGGGGGTGCTGCTGGACGTCCCGCGGTTCCGCGGGGTCAGCTGGCTGGAGCCGGGTGAGGCCGTGACGCGCGCGGAACTTGAGGCGGTCGAGGAGGCGCAGAGCGTACGGCTCGGCGAGGGCGACATCTTCGTCTTCCGCACCGGCCATCACCGGCGGCGGCTCGAACTCGGCCCGTGGGACAACGGCTACCCTCCGGCCGGCCAGGGCAAGCCGGGCCTGCACGTCGACACGATCGCCTGGATGCACGAGCGCAAGATCGCCGCGTTCCTGCCCGACGGCGACGGCGAGACGGTGCCGAGCAACGTCGAGGGCATGCTCTATCCGATCCATCCGCTCCAGGTCACCGCGATGGGGATGTTCGTGTCTGACAGCCTCCAGCTCGAAGACCTCGCCCGGGCCTGTGCGGAGGAAGGACGTTTCGAGTTCATGGTGGTCGGCCTGCCGCTGCGGCTGCCTGGCGGCACCGGCTCGCCGTGGAACCCGATCGCCATCTTCTGACTGCTGCGAAGGAGAGCTCATGGACCGACGTTTCGACGGCAAGGTAGCGCTCGTGACCGGGGCGGCTACCGGCATCGGGCAAGCGACCGCCGCGCGCCTGGCGGCTGACGGCGCGATGGTGGCGGTGAACCACCGGCCGGATCAGGATCCGGCCGACACGCTCGGCCGGATCAGCGCGGCTGACGGCCAGGGCTTCCCGGTCCCCGCCGACATGCGTGACCCGGAGCAGGTCACGGCGATGGTGCGCGGCGTGGCCGAGCGGGCCGGCCGGCTCGACTACGTGGTGTCCAACGCCGCCATCAACCCGTTCCTGAAGTGGGACGAGACGAGCATCGAGGACTTCAACGAGCTGTTCGAGACGAACGTGCGCGGCACGTGGGTGGTCGCCACGGAGGCGGCCAAGCAGATGATCCGCGAGGGGCACGGCGGCGCGATCTGCTGCGTGAGCTCGATCTCGGCTCACGTGGGGGCGCCGTTCCAGACCGCGTACTGCGGGACGAAGGGCGCCATCAGCATGCTGGCCAAGGCCCTGGCGTGCAACCTCGGTGAGCACGGGATCCGGGTGAACGCGGTCGAGCCCGGCTGGACGATCACCCCGATGAGCGCGCCGATGATGGACGACCCGGTGGTCCTGAAGTACTACAACGAGCGCGTCGCGCTGCACCGGGGCGCACAGCCGGAGGAACTCGCGGCCGCGATCGCGTTCATGCTGTCGGCCGACGCCAGCTACGTCACCGCCGCGACGCTGCTGGTCGATGGCGGCTTCATCGTGAACGCCGAGCTATAGGGCCGCCGCGATGACCGAACGGGTGGATCAGCTGCGGGCGGCGATCAGGCGGCCATTGCCGCTGGCCTACCATCCCCTGTATCGCTTCTACGAAGGCGGCTCGCTGACCAGGCAGTTCCGCGGGATACCGGACCGGCCCGACGACTGGTGGTCAGAAGACTGGGTGGGCTCGTGCACCACGGCCGGCAACGGCGATCCCGACGGCCGCGCCCAGGGCATGAGCCCGGTCGACCTGCCGGGCATCGGGACCATGACGCTCAGCGAGATCGTCGAGGCCCTGCCCGAGGAGATGGTCGGCGCCGGTTTCGCGGAGCGCTGGGGACCCATCACCGGGGTCCTGGTCAAGCTGCTCTCCCCGGCTGGCCCGGTCCCGCTGCACGCCCACCCGAATCGCGACTGGGCCGGCCGGCACCTTGGCTCGCGGTTCGGCAAGACGGAGGCCTGGATCTTGCTCGATACGCCGGGCGACGGCACCGAACCAGCGCACGCCGGGATCGGATTCGCTCCAGGAGTCGAGCGTGACTGGTTCGCCGACGCCGTCCGCCGCCACGACAACAAGGCCATCCGCGGCACGCTGCACCGCACGGACGTACATCCGGGCGAGGTCTACGTGGCCCACGCCGGCGTGCCGCACTATCTGGGCCCGCGGGTCTCGTTCATCGAAGTGCAGGAGCCGAGCGACCATATCGTCATCCCGGAGACGTCCGGCGACGACGATGCCGGCGCGACCATGGGGCTCGGCTGGGACGTCGCCCTCGACATGATCGACTACACCGGCACCGACGCGGAGCAGGCCCTCGGCCGCGCGCGGCAGCAGCCGCGCGTGCTGCGCACCAGCCACGGGTCCCGCGAGATCCGGCTGTTCCGGGACGACGTGCTGCCCTTCTTCGACGGCACCACGCTGGAGGTGGCGGACGACATCGACACCGACGACGGCCGCTTCTGCGTAGCCGTGGTGGCGTCAGGCACGGGCTGGATCGAGGGTGACTTCGGCAGCCAGCCGATCAGCCGCGGCCAGACCTACGCGCTGCCCGCGAGCCTGCCGTTCCGCGTCCGGGCCGGGCGCGAACCGCTGCGCGTCGTCCGCTGTTTCGGTCCGGCGGCGGGGTAAGCGCCGCATGAGCTTCGGGAGGCCTTGATGTCAGACGCCACGCTGCTGCTAGCCGAGTATCGCGACCGGGCCATGCGCCAGTACGGGCAGGCCATCGGGCAGGAGCGGGAGGAGCTGGTCACGCCCGCCCTCGTCCTCGACATCGACGCCGCGCAGCGGAACATCGACCTGATGGCTAGCGAACTGCGCCGCCTCGGTCCGGCGACCATCCGCCCGCACTACAAGACCCACAAGAGCCCCGACCTGGCCCGCCGCCAGGTCCAAGCGGGCGCGGGCGGGCTGTCGATGGCGACGGTCTGGGAGGCGGCGGTGCTCGCCGCGGCCGGTTTCGACGATCTGTTCGTTGTCAATACCGTCGCGCATCCGGACAAGATCCGGCTGCTCGCCGAGCTCGCCAGGGACCGCAGGATCCTGGTCGCGGTCGACGAGGAAGCGAACGCGGCCGCGCATTCCGCGGCCGCGGTCCGGGCGCGCTCCACGGTCGGCATCTTCGTGGAGGTCGACACCGGCATGAACCGCTGCGGGGTCGACACCGCAGCGGACGCGCTCGCGCTGGCCCGCGAGGTCAGCGTGCTGCCCGGGTTGCGGTTCGAGGGGATCACCGGCTACGAGGGTCACTGCACGCTGACGCCAGAAGAAGACCTCAGGCACGACAAGCAGCAGCAGGCGATGAAGCTGTTCACCGGCGTCGCCGACCTGCTCGAGGCGAACGGGATCGCCTGCCCGATCCGGTCGGCGGGCGGCATCGCGACCTGGAACTGGACCGCGGCCTACCCGGGGATCACCGAGATCCAGGCCGGCTCGTACGTGGTGATGGACAACTTCCACGGCCGGATGGTGCCGGGCTTCGAGCACTCGCTGACGATCCAGGCCTCGGTGATCAGCAGGCAGAGCAAGCAGGTCATCGTGGACGTGGGCAACAAGTCCGTCGCTGACCCCTTCAACGTGACGATCGTCGGCCATGACCTCAAGGTGTTCAGGTCTGACGAGGAACACGGCCTGTTCGCCGCGCCGGACGGCTCGCCGCTGCGGGTGGGCGACCGCGTCACGCTCGTGCCCGGATACTCACCGAGCACGGTCAACTGCTACGACGCCTTCCACGTCGTGCAGGACGACGTCGTGGTCGACATCTGGCCGGTCATCCCGCGCGGCCCCGGCCACCACGGGCTGTCCCCCGGTAGGGCGCGGGCGCAGGCGGCCGCCTGACGCCGCTCACCATCAGGTGAGGTTCATCGCACCTTGCCCGCTCCCGGGGCGGGCGCGCAGAGTAGGGCCAGGAGGTTCATCGGCGTGGGTGATGCGATCGTCGGGATTGTGGCGAACCCGCTGTCCGGTCGCGATATACGGCGCCTGGTCACGCAGGCTTCTGTATTCCCCACGGCCGAGAAGGCCAACATGATCCGGCGGATGCTGACCGCCCTCGGTGCCGTCGGCGTGGACCGCGTGCTGCTCAGCACCGACCTCGGCGGCATTTCCGCCTCGGTCCTGCGGGCGATCGGGCAGCGCCCCGCTCAAGCCGGAGCCGGGCCCGACGGCCGGTGGCCGGAGGTCGAGTTCCTGGACGGCCATCCGATCCGGCAGACCGCGCAGGACACCGTGGACGCGGTCCGCCGCATGGTGGCGGCGGGGGCGCGGGTGATCGTCTGCCTCGGCGGCGACGGCACCGCCCGGGTCGCCGCGTCGGCCGTGGGCGAGGTGCCGCTGCTGGCGCTCTCGACGGGAACCAACAACGTGTTCCCCGCGGTCCGGGAAGCGACCGTCGCGGGCCTGGCGGCGGGCCTGGTCGCCACCGGCCAGGTTCCGGCCGAGGGCACGGTCAGCCGGGCCAAGCTGCTGGAAGTGCGGGCGGGCGGCCGGGCCGAGACGGCGTTGGTGGATGTCGCCGTCTCCACCGAACGCCATGTCGGGGCCCGCGCGGTCTGGGATCCGGCGACCGTGACCCAGCTGTTCTGCACCTTCGCGGAACCCGACGCGATCGGCCTGTCCAGCGTCCTGGGCCAGCTGTGCCCCGTGACCCGGCACGAACCGCACGGTGTCACCGCGCGCATCGCGCCCGATGCGGCCCGCCAGGTCCTCGCGCCGATCGCACCGGGCCTGGTGGTCCCGGTCGGGGTCGGCGAGATCGGGCGGATGGACCCCGGATCGGAGCATCGCGTCGAGGCTCGGGCCGGCGTGATCGCCGTGGACGGCGAGCGCGAGCTCACCTTCGAGCCCGGCGAACGGCCCACGGTCAGGCTGCGGGCCGACGGACCGCGGTGCGTGGACGTGCCGGTGGTCCTGGCGGCCAGCGCCCGCCTCGGACTGCTCATGCGTACCCGTCAATGATCGTCCATCCATGAGAGCTGCTGCTGTAAAGGAGGACTACATGACCCAAACGGCGGAGGGGAAGGCTCTGAGCCGAGAGCGGCTCCTGAGTGCCTACCGGATGATGCGGACGATCCGCGAGTTCGAGGAGCGCGTGCACGCCGAGTTCGCGACGGGCGAGATCCCGGGATTCGTGCACCTGTACGCGGGAGAGGAGGCATCCGCGGCCGGCGTCTGTATCAACCTCGACGACCGCGACACCATCGCCAGCACCCATCGCGGCCATGGCCACTGCATCGCCAGGGGCGTTGATGTCGGGGAGATGATGGCCGAGATCTACGGCCGCAAGACCGGGAGTTGCCACGGCAAGGGCGGCTCGATGCACATTGCCGACCTCTCCAAGGGCATGCTCGGAGCTAACGGCATCGTGGGCGGCGGGCCGCCGCTGATCTGCGGGGCCGCGCTGGCCGCGAAGATCAAGGGCACCGGCGGGGTCGGCGTCGCGTTCTTCGGTGACGGCGGCAGCAACCAGGGCACGACGCTCGAGTCGATGAACCTGGCCTCGGTATGGAACCTGCCGGCCATCTTCGTGGCCGAGAACAACGGCTACGCCGAGACCACGTCCAGCACCTGGTCGGTGGCCAGCGACAACATCGCCGACCGGGCGGCCGGGTTCGGGATGCCGGGCGTCATCGTCGACGGGTTCGACTTCTTCGCGGTGCACGAGACGGCGAGCGAGGCCATCGCCCGGGCCCGCGCGGGCGGCGGGCCGACGCTCATCGAGATGAAGTTCACCCGGTACTACGGTCACTTCGAGGGCGACCAGCAGACCTACCGCGCGGACGAGGTCGCGCATGCGCGGGCCGAGCTTGACTGCCTTAAGCGTTTCGCGGGCCTGGTCACCCAGACCGGTGAGCTGACCCGAGCCGACCTGGACGCCGTCGACGCCGACGTCGCGGCGCTGATCGACCAGGCGGTCGAGGAGGCCCAGGCCGCCCCCCTGCCCACCGCGGCGGACCTGCTCACCGACGTCTACGTGCGCTACTGATCGGAGGGGCCATGGCCCGCAACATCACCTACCGCGAAGCCCTGAACGAGGCGCTGGCCCAGGAAATGGAGCGCGACGAAAGCGTCATCGTCATGGGCGAGGACAACGCCGGCGGTGCCGGATCGCCCGGCGCGCAAGATGCCTGGGGCGGCGTGCTCGGCGTGACCAAGGGGCTGTACCACAAGTTCCCCGGCCGGGTCCTCGACACCCCGATCTCGGAATCCGCGTTCATCGGCGCCGCGATCGGCGCGGCCACGGCCGGCCTGCGCCCGGTGGCCGAGCTCATGTTCGTCGACTTCATGGGCGTGTGCTTCGACCAGATCTACAACCAGGCGGCGAAGTTCCGGTACATGTTCGGCGGCAAGGCGGTCACGCCGGTCGTGATCCGCACCATGTACGGAGCCGGGCTGCGGGCCGCGGCGCAGCATTCCCAGTGCCTGTATCCGCTGTTCACGCACATCCCCGGCCTGAAGGTGGTGCTGCCGGCCACGCCGTACGACGCCAAGGGCCTGATGATCCAGGCCATCAGGGACAACGACCCGGTGATGTTCTTCGAGCACAAGGCGCTGTACGACCTGGCCGGACCGGTGCCCGAGGAGAGCTACGCGCTGCCGTTCGGCGAGGCGAACGTGGTCCGCGAGGGCGGCGACGTCACGATCGTGACGCTCGGCCGGATGGTCCACACCTCGCTCGAGGCGGCCGGCCGGCTCGCCGCGGACGGCGTGCAGTGCGAGGTCATCGACCTGCGCACGACCAGCCCGCTGGACGAGGACACCGTCCTGGAGAGCGTGGAGGGGACCGGCCGGCTCGTGGTGGTGGACGAGGCGCACCCGCGGTGCTCGATCGCCACCGACATCTCGGCGCTGGTCGCGCGCAAGGCCTTCGGCGCCTTGCAGGCCCCGATCGAGATGGTCACGGCACCGCATACGCCGGTGCCGTTCTCCAAGGCGCTGGAAGACCTCTACATCCCGGACGCCCAGCGCGTCGCGAACGCGGTCAAGACGGTGACCGGGTGGACCAGGTGACCGATCAGCGGATCGTCCCGGTGACGATGCCGAAGTGGGGTCTGTCGATGCAGCTCGGCAAGATCACCAGCTGGATCGCCGCGGAGGGAGACGAGGTCGCCGCCGGCGGCGAGCTCGCCGACATCGAGACCGAGAAGATCGCCGGCACCCTGGAGGCGGCCGAGGCCGGGACGATGCGGCGCATCATCGCGCGGGCGGGCGAGGACGTGCCGGTCGGCGGCACGATCGCGCTGATGGCCCCGGCGGAGGTGAGTGAGGAGGACCTCGACGCCGCCGCCCGGCAGGCGCGTGCGGTGATCGACGCGGGCATGCCCGCCGACGTCAGCGCGCCCGAGGTCCAGACGGCCGAAGCCGGCGGGCGCAAGATCAGCTACGCCGGGGCCGGCGCCGACGGCGACGTGGTGCTGCTCATCCACGGCTACGGAGGCGACCGCAACTCCTGGCTGTTCCTGCAGGAGCCGCTGGCCGCGCGGTACCGGGTGTACGCGCTAGACCTCCCCGGGCACGGCACGTCGGCCAAGGACGTCGGCGACGGCTCGATCGGCGTGCTGGCGGACGCCGTCGTCGCCGTGCTCGATGCCGTCGGCGCCGGGCAGGCTCACCTGGTCGGTCACTCGCTCGGCGGCGCCGTCGCGCTCGGGGTAGCGGCCCGGGACCCGGGGCGGATCGCCTCGCTCACACTGATCGCGCCGGCCGGTTTCGGGTCCGAGATCAACGCCGGCTACCTGCGTGGCTTCGCCGACGCGCAGACGCGGCGCGAGCTCAAGCCGGTACTCGGCCAGCTTTTCGCCGCCGACGACCTGGTGACCCGTCAGGTCGTCGACGACCTGCTCGCCTACAAGCGCCTGGACGGGGTGGACGAGGCATTGCACGCCCTGCTCGGCACGCTGCTGGACGGCGACGCGCAGCGCGCCGACTCCGCCGCGTCGGTCGCGGCGATCGGCGGGGCGGTCCCCATCACGGCGGTCTGGGGCAGCGCGGACCGCATCGTCCCGCCGGCGCAAGCCGAGTCCGTGGACCGCGCCGTGCGCCGGCTGATCGACGGCGCCGGGCACATGCCGCACATGGAGCGCCCGGCCGAGGTTCAGGCCGCGATCGAAGAGACCATCGCCAGGGCCCGGCCGCCAGCACCAGGGACGCCCTCCCCTACACTCGGCCCATGATCATCGCCGACCGGCTGCAGTCGCTGGGGATCGCGCTGCCCCCGGTGTTCGCGCCCGTGGCCAGCTACCTCGGGTACGTTATCGACGACGGGGTGGTCTACGTGAGTGGGCACGGGCCCTTCGCAGGCACCGAGGTGATCCGCGGGAAGGTGGGCGGCGACCTGACCCTCGAGCAGGGCCGGGAGGCGGCGCGCATGACAGCGCTGTCCCTCCTGGCCACGCTCCAGGCCGGGCTCGGCGATCTGGACCGGATCGAGCGGATCGTCAAGGTCTTCGGCATGGTGAACGTGGCTCCGGGCTTCGATCAAACCCCGGCGGTCATCGACGGCTGCTCGGACCTGCTGGTGGAGATCTTCGGCGAGGCCGGGCGGCATGCGCGCTCAGCCATCGGCGTCGCCGAACTGCCCTTCGGCATCGCCGTCGAGATCGAGCTGATCGCGCGGCTGCGCGGTTAACGCTGCGAGGCTAGGCTGGCCGGACCATCCAGGTAGCCGCCGGTTTCCCTTCCCCGCGCGTTCCATGACAAGCTGGCCAGTGCAAGTGGCAAGCGCGGCGCCTGGCCACGGCGGGGCGCCGCATGCACAACCAAGAGGTCAAAGATGGCGCAGGGCACTGTGAAGTGGTTCAACGGCGACAAGGGCTACGGCTTCATCGCGGTTGAAGGCGGTCCGGATGTGTTCGTGCACTTCAGCGCGATCACTGGTAGCGGTTACCGCAGCCTGGAGGAGGGGCAGAAGGTCGAGTTCGACATCACCCAAGGCCAGAAGGGACCCCAGGCGGAAAACGTCAAGGTTACCGGCTGACCCGCCGGGACCGGCGGCTTGAGCGCGCGGCCGACCGGGCCCGGCAGATCCCGCCCCGCTCCCGGCGGCACCGGGCGAAGCGGCCTCGACAGGATCTAGTGCCCTGCGCCCATCCGGGTACGGGATGTTAGAGCTTGCTGAGCTTGCTGCAGGGGAGCGGGATCCGCCGTTGCTGCGGGCGGAAGTCCACGAGCACGGCGTCATCCTCGACGCCGAGTATGACGCCGAGCCCGTACTTGTCGTGCGTCACCTGATCGTGGACCGCGAACGTCTCGGCCGGGGGAGCCGGAGCCGGGGCGCTGAACGGGCTGGTGGGCAGGCGGCGCTGGGCCGCAAGGCGAGGTGCCTTCATAGTCACCATCATGCGCCTTCTCCGCACAAGTCAGCGAGCCGCGGTCTGCTGGTGACCGGGCGGCTCGTTTCCGAGTCCACTCACCATGCGTCACCCGACCCGTCAGCAGGCCTCCTCGGGGCCGGTCTCGGGGGAGGGGCCTGGCCCCAGGTGGGTGCGGGTGCCGTCGTGGTCAAGGATGCACAGCATTTCCGCGGCTTCCTCCCGTGCGCCGAACGCATGCGGCTCCATCGTGGAGAACTCGGCCGCCTCGCCGGCCCGGACGAGGATGGTCCGCTCGCCCAGCCTCAGCACGATGGTGCCGGACAGCACGGTGAACCAGTCCCGGCCCGGGTGGACGCGCAGCCTGGCGGGCACCTTCCTGGTCACCCGCAGCTTCGCGATCGTCATGCCGCGGGGCGCGCCGGTCCGCGACAGCAGCCAGGTCGTCATGCCCCGTGCCTCGTCCTGGAGCGGCCTGATCACCACGTCGGCGTCGTCGTCGGACTCCACCAGCTGGTCAAGCGTGGTGCCGAGGGCCCTGGCGATCGGCGTGAGCTGATCCAGGGCCATCCGCCGGTGACCGGTCTCGATCCGGCTCAGCGTGGACGGGCTCAGGTAGCTCCGGGCCGCCAGCTCGTCCAGCGACCAGCCCAGCGACGTGCGCAGACCCCGGATGCGCTGCCGGACCAGAGCGTCCAGATCGGCGTCTTGCTTCATGCGCAAGAGTGTATGCCGCAAAGGCAAGCCGGCGGTACCGTCGAGGACATGGCACACGAACACCTAGCTGACCTGCTCGACCTCGATGCGGAGGTCCTCAGCGAATACCACCGGGAGGTAACCGGATGGGTCTCGGCCAACCTCACGGGACGAGTGCGCGTCATCGACGTGGGTGCCGGCACGGGCACCGGCACGCTGGCGCTGGCCAGGCAGTTGCCGGACTCCGAGGTGATCGCGCTGGACGTCGACGAGGAGATGCTGAAGCGCATCCGGGACAAGGCCCGCGCGTCCGGGCTCGCCGACCGGATCCGCACCGTCCAAGCCGACCTCGATCAGGCCTGGCCTGATGGCCTGAAGCCCGCTGACCTGGTGTGGGCCGCCAACTCGCTGCACCACCTGGGCGATCCCGCACGGGCGGTCGCGCAGGTCTACCAGATGCTGCGCCCGGGGGGACTGCTCGCGGTCACGGAGCTGGAGTCGTTCCCGCGTTTTCTCACTGACCCGGCAGGCGCGGCGCTCGAGGAGCGGATCCACACCGCCATGGCGCGGGGTCGTGACGAGGCCGGCATGCACATGCATGAGGACTGGCCTGCCCGTTTCGCCGAAGCCGGGTTCGCGGTCGAGTCCGAACGCCGCTTCGTTATCGCGCTGCAGCCGCCGCCGGACTCGCCGATGGCCGCCTCCGTGACCCGCTACGCCATGGTCACCCTATGCCGCGCCCGGCACGGCCTGGAGGACAAGCTCAGTGCCGGTGACATCGCCGAACTCGACGCCCTGGCCCCGGCCCTGCCCGCCCGCGACGACCTGACGGTCCGCACCAGCCGTACGGTCTGGCTGGCCCGTAAGCCCGCCGGATAACCGGGCTGGCCAGGTGCTTGTCGCCATCGGAACAGCTGAGCGACCGGGAGCGTTTTCGGTCAGTCGAAGGGAGATGCGATGTCGGCAGATCTGGTGACGGCAGACGGAAGGGCCCGAGTGCTCGCAGACGGGAACGAGATCCCGCTGCTCGGCCTCGGTGTCTGGCAGGTGAAGAACGACCGCGAGTGCGTGGACGCCGTCCGATGGGCGCTCGAGCTCGGCTACCGGCACATCGACACGGCGCAGGCGTACGGCAACGAGGCGAGCGTGGGACAGGGGCTGCGCGAGAGCGGTGTTCCGCGCGAGCAGGTGTTCATCACCACGAAGTTCTATCCCGGGCGGAAGGACCCAGTGGCGGAGATCGAGCGCAGCCTGCAGCGCCTCAAGGTCGACCAGGTCGACCTGTACATCATCCACTGGCCCCAGGGCGGCCCGACCTGGGCGTGGCCCGGGATGGAGCGGGCGCGGGAGCTCGGCTACGCGCGCTCGATCGGGGTCTCCAACTTTAGCGTCGACGAGCTGCGACGGCTGCTCGCCACCGCGACGGTCCCGGCGGCCGTGAATCAGGTGCAGTTCAGTCCCTACGAGTACCGCAAGGCTCTGCTCGAGTTCTGCCGCCAGAACGCGATCGCGCTGGAGGCCTACAGCCCGCTGGGGACCGGGCGCCACCTCGCCAGCGACGCGGTCGCGCGGATCGCGGCTCGCCACGGGCGCACTCCCGCCCAGGTGCTGCTGCGCTGGTGTATCGAGCGGGCCATCCCGGTCATCCCGAAATCGACCCACCGCGAGCGAATCGCCGAGAACGCCCAGCTCTTCGACTTCCGGCTGTCGGACGAGGACATCGCCGAGCTCGATGCGCTCGACCGCACCGGCGGCACCGATCGGGCGCTCGAACGCAAATGGTGGCGGAGCTAACCCGGCACGTTTGACTGCTATTTTCCCCTCACCTGCTTGCTCAGGATCCGGAACTAGGGAGCCGGTCAGATCGGCCCGAAATTTCCGCCCCACAGCTGGTTTTTGTCGATGCTGGGGTAGTTCAGGATCGGAGGCCAGCCATGGGTGGAACCGGACAGGTTATCGACCTGCAGTTGCGGGCTCGGCATGCCGGTCGGGACACCGGTCTGCGGGTAGGTCAGCACGAACGGCTGGCTGAAGTTCGTGTCCGACCCGTTGATCGCCGGGGCGTACCCGTGGAAGAAGTCGACCGGCTGGTCGTACTGGTCGACCACCCAAACCGTCTTGGACGAAGCGCCGCACTCCTGCAGCGTCACGCCCTCCCCCTGCATGGCGGTGCTGGCCACGCCCACGCAAAGGCCGCCGTAGGCGCCGCCGGGCGTGTACTCGATCTCGAATGCCGGGTCGTTCACCGCGTACTTGGTCTGGCCGAAGCAGTCAGGGAAGTTGACCCCGGGGATGCAGCCGTAGTGCAGCGCGAGGGCCGCGCTCACCATGTGGGCCGCGTACAGGCTGGCCACGGTACCGTCCATCGCCAGCTGGAAGTCCTCGCCCGGGTTGTTAACGCTGGCCGGGGACAGGATGATCGGCTGGCCGACCCGCCCCTGGCCCTGGACGTCAAGGATGTAGTTCGGCGAGGAGTGGTTGCCGAACTCCTGGCTGAAGATGTCGATGCAGGATGGGCCGCAGGACGAGGTGGCCGCGGTGGCGGGCGCCACGGTGCCGAGCACGCCCGCCGTGCCGACGCCGCCCACCGTGGCCAGCGTCACCACCGTGGCGAGCACCTTGCTCTTGATGGACATGAAGCAGTTCCTCTCGCGAGTCCTGGACCTGGATAGTGGACGCCGGTCGTAACCGTAAGGTTTACCCCTGATGGCTCTATGTAATCATATCGGAACGCGGCCATCTCCGTGGCCCCAGCCGAACCAGCAGGGTCGCCCGGCAACACAGCGCTCACGACAGGTGTTCCAGCGCCTCGCGTCGCGACAGCGGGCTGTCCTGATGGGCCACCGCCCCCAGCTGGCAACGTCACGGACCGATGTCGGATTGGTCATCTTCGCGCGGGTTTGTGGTTCCGGTGCCGGGCGGCCTTTACCGTGGAAGCGTCGGCATTCGGTGTGACCTGGTGCCATGTGGCGGGAGGCGGCAATGCGGTGCCCGGGATGAGCGGCGCCCTGGGCCCAGTACGGCTGAGGCGGCTGGCGGACGGAGCGGAATGATGCGGCAGCGGCTTTCCCCGGGCGGGTGGCTGAGACGGGGGCTTCGCTGGGTGCGGTCGTCGTGGGTCGACGTCGGCTGGGCGGTGTTCGTCGGGGTGAACCTGCTCGCCATGCGCGAGATGGGGGCCTGGTCGACGATTCCCTTCCTGGTCATCTGGGTCAGCCTGACCCTCATTTACGGGTTGCGGATGTGGCGGCTGCAGCCCGCCATCCTCACGGTGGCCGCGGTGACGCTGGCGACCGGGGGGATCATCGTGGCGCAGGTGGTGGACGGCGAGCAGGAAGCGGACTACCTGGTCGAGGTTCCGCTGGTGGCGCTGATGTTCCTGGCCATGGTCTGGCACGGGCGGCGACGGCAGGCGGCGCTGCTAGACCAGCTCGCGGCGATGGGAGAAGTGCAGCGCGTGTCGCGGGAGAACCTGCGACTGCTGGAGCAACAGCAGATGTTCCTGGTCGATGCCTCGCACGAGCTGGGCACGCCGATCACCGTGGCGCTCGGCCACGCAGAGCTCATTGAGCAGTCGGTCACTGACGAGACGGTCGCCGCGGACGCCCGCGTGGTCATCGGTGAGCTGGCGAGGCTGCGCAGGCTGTCGGGCCGCCTGCTGCTGCTTGCCGCGGCCGGCAGCCCTGGCTTTCTTGAGCTGGCGCCGGTCGGGGTCGGTCCGGTCGTGATCGAGGCGCTGGACCGCTGGGCTTACACGCCGCGCAGGTGGCGGCTAGGGCAAGTGGCGGAGGCGACTGTCCCTGCTGACCGCGACCGGCTGGCCGTGGCGCTTGACGCGCTGCTGGAAAACGCCATCGCGCACACGGACAAGGACGACCGCATCGAGCTCAGCGCCCGCGTCGAGGACGGGCACGTCATCCTGGCGGTGGCGGACTCCGGCTGCGGCATCCCGGCAGCCGACCTTAAGCGGGTCTTCGGCCGGTTCTCCCGCGCGGCTCCCTATCGGAGCCGGGAGGCCGGCGGGTTCGGGCTCGGGCTGCCGACCGTGGCGGCGATCGCCGAAGCCCACCATGGCTCGGTCCGGGTGAACAGCACCGTGGGCAAAGGCTCGACGTTCGAGATCCTGATACCGGCGGGGCCGGCGGCGGTGAACGGGAACGCCGGAGCCAGCCGCGCACCAACAGCAGACGTATCAGGCCAGTAACGGGATCACAGCCCATCGCCGCCGCCGGGAATTATGCGCCCTCGCACGCGTTAAGATGAGTGAGGTACACGGGCACCGAGCCAGCCGTCCGATGACGGCTTCCCTGGTGCCACTAACCTGCGCGTCGGCGGCTCCGGGTCTGCTTCAGGCCAGCCGAGGTCCAGTGCGTCGATCGTTTGAGATCCGCACCTCGGTTCGGCGTTGGAAGCATCGGTCCCCTCCGCACGGGGACGATCTTCGCCCTCCGCAGGACCGTACGGCATTCGCCGTGGCGACCGCGCCCGGCGTTTCGGAGGAGGAGTCTGTGGCTCGACCAGGCCAGCGCCAGACGGGCGCTCGCCGTACCGTCCCGCGGAAGCAGCGGCCCGTCCGCCACGACGGCGACGTCGCCTCGGTGCTCGCCCGAACCGCCCGCGAGGTCGAGGAAGCTGCCCGGCGCGGCCGTGTGACGCCCGCCGTGCGCACGAAGTTCCAGGCTGTCGCCCTGCTGCTGCGGGACGAGCGCGCCCGCGTCCGGGCTGCGGCTGCGACCGAGAATCGCCGGGCTGAGCAGCTCAGGCGCCTGGACGGCATCGCGACCATCCTCGCGACGACCGCCGTCCGGGACGCTGGGCTGCTGGCGCTGCTGGCCGAGGACTCCGGTGTCTCCGACGCGGCCCGGTCGCTCAAGCTGGAGATGGTGCGAGAACTCGGCCTCGAGCCGGCGCCCGAAGATATCTCGCCGGCCGAGACTACGACCGCTCCCGTCGCCCCCGAGCGGCGGGTCGTGCCGCAGTCGGTGATCTCCCGGCAGCTGGCGAACCCCTTCCTCGCCTCAGACTTCTCTGCCGTTCCGCAGCGCACCTCCGGTCCGCGCCGCCTGGCCGGCTGGGAACTGCTCGGTCCGCTGCTGAGTTCCTTCGAGCGCGCCGGCGGGGGAGCCCCGGCGTGCCTGGCGCTCCCGGACCCGACGGCACGGTTCACCCCGGCAGGCCTGGAGCTGATGCCGCACCAGGGTCAGCTGGTCGCCGCGGCCGCTGCCGGTCACCGGACGTTCCTGCTCGCCGATGAGCCAGGTCTGGGCAAAACGGCCGAGGCGCTGCTCGCCGCGGAAGCGGCGAACGCCCACCCGCTGCTCGTGGTCGTGCCGAACGTCGTCAAGACCAACTGGGCCCGTGAGGCAGCCCTCTGGACGCCGCACCGCCGGACCACCGTGGTGCAGGGCGACGGCGAGACTGCCGACGGCTTCGCCGACATCGTCGTGCTCAATTACGAGGTGCTCGACCGCCACCGGGGCTGGCTCAGTGACTTCGGCTTCCGCGGCATGGTGGTGGACGAGGCCCACTTCATCAAGAACAAGACCTCGCAGCGTTCGCAGCACGTCCTCGCGCTTTCGGACCGCATCCGATCCCGCACGGCGCGACCCCTGCTGATGGCGCTAACCGGCACCCCGCTGATCAACGATATCGAGGATTTCCGGGCGATCTGGCAGTTCCTCGGCTGGATCGACGACAGCAAGCCCCTCGGCGAGCTGGCGGACGCGCTCGAGGGCACCGGCCTGACACCCGCCGACCGGGGCTTCTACGCCGCGGCGCGCCAGTGCGTGATCGACCTCGGCATCGTGCGCCGCCGCAAGCTCGACGTGGCCGCCGACATACCCGCCCGCCGCATCGCCGACCTGCCCGTCGAGCTGGACGGACCGGCCGGCCGGTCGATCCGGGCGGCAGAGCGGGACCTCGCCGACCGGATGTTGGCGCGGTACGAGACCGCGCTCGCGAACCGATCCTCCGATGCCGACACCGGGAGCATCGACCACGACCTCATCCGCCAGGTGGCCCGGTGGGAACTTAAGGATGCGACGACTGCGCAGTCCGGTGAGAACGTGTTCACCATGATGCGACGCATCGGCCAGGCGAAGGCCGAACTGGCGGCGGACTACGCGGCGCAGCTAGCCCGCAGCGCCGGCAAGGTCGTCTTCTTCGCCAAACACATCGACGTGATGGACGCCGCCGAAGAAAGCTTCGCCCGGCAGGGGGTGCGTTTCTCGTCGATCCGCGGCGACCAGACACCCACGGCGCGGCAGGCGAACATCGACGCTTTCGTGAACGACCCGGACGTCGCGGTCGCGGTGTGCTCGCTGACCGCGGCTGGAGTAGGCCTGAATCTGCAGGTCGCCTCGAACATCGTCCTGGCCGAGCTGTCCTGGACCGACGCAGAGCAGACCCAGGCCATCGACCGCAGCCACCGCATCGGGCAAGCCGAACCGGTCACCGCCTGGCGCATCATCGCCGCGCAGACCATCGACGCCCGGATCGCTGAGCTGATCGGCACCAAGGCGGGGCTTGCCGCCCGGGCGCTGGACGGGTCGGACGAGGAGGTCTCCTCACCGGGCGACGTGCAGCTCGAAGCGCTCGTCGCGTTGCTGACCGATGCCCTGCAGGCTGAGCCGGTGGCTGCTCGCTGAGCTGCCGAGCCCCGACGGCTGGCCGGATCTTTGGCGCTGGCGGCCGCCGGCCCGGTCAGTCGAGGTAGTCCCGCAGGAGCTGAGAGCGGGACGGGTGCCGGAGCTTGGACATGGTCTTCGACTCGATCTGGCGGATGCGCTCCCGGGTGACGCCGTAGACCTTGCCGATCTCGTCCAGGGTCTTGGGCTGGCCGTCGGTCAGGTCGAACCGCATGGACACCACGCCCGCCTCGCGCTCGGACAGCGTGTCCAGGATCGACTGCAGCTGCTCCTGGAGCATGGTGAAGCTGACCGCCTCACCGGGCTGGATCGCCCCGGAGTCCTCGATCAGGTCGCCGAGATCGCTGTCGCCGTCCTCGCCGAGCGGGGTGTGCAGCGAGATCGGCTCGCGGCCG
>Ga0187816_10000111_pt1 | contig 21661 bp, 10 predicted proteins | sample NC_wetland_sal_i_16_FD_132960 | JGI IMG/M metagenome (GOLD analysis project Ga0187816, IMG submission 132960) | Wetland sediment microbial communities from Neuse River Estuary, North Carolina, USA - SO4_1 | ecosystem: Environmental > Aquatic > Freshwater > Wetlands > Sediment | place: USA... | reverse complement strand
GTTCAGTGAGGATTGTGCCATGTCCCTGTCCGGAAAGATTGAAATAGGAATGGTTCGTGAGATTCAGAACCGTGGGCTTATCGGTATTCGCGGAATATTCGATTTTCAGATCATCGCCACTGAGCGTGTAGCGCACCGTGACCGACAAATTACCAGGAAACCCCTCTTCGCCGTCTTTGCTTATGTACTTTAGCTCGACGCCGTCGGAGATCGCTTTGCCGGTCCACATGCGGCTGTGAAAGCCGCCCGGCCCCCCGTGAAGCGTGTTGTCCCCGTTGTTTTTCGGGAGCGTATATTCTTTTCCATCCAGCGCGAATTTTCCGTGCGCGATGCGGTTCGCGTACCGGCCAACAATGGGGCCGAAGAAAGCGGCGCTCGTCGAGTGATTGTTCTCGTAGTACCCCGAGGGAGCGTCAAAACCGAGGACCACGTCCTCAACCTTGCCCGTGCGATCCGGCACCTTTACGGAAAGAACAAATCCGCCATAGGTCATGATCTGAACTTCAATTTTTTCGTCTTTGAGCGTGTAGATTTCGACGGACGCCCCGTCTGGCAATTTCCCACCACTCTGCGTGCTCACCTGAGTTTTTGCCATTACCGCATTCACAATTCCTGCAAATACAGCCGCCATTACTACAATCCGTAGGAAGTGTCTCATGAATTTCCTCGCACACATTCTATGGCCCCCGCGAAAGACGTACAACTTGCAGGAGCTCAAAACATTGGGCGACCCTGTCGACGTCGTGTGCGAAATTCGCACGTTGTATCTAGTCCGCGGCATGCGCCTCTCGTATCACAAGAGAATTGGCAACCGAATGCGATTCTGACGCGGAATCATGCACCCTCCAGAGGGACCCGCGGATGTTTGGTTGGTGGATTTGCGCTCTCCAGTTACGGCAAAACGATAGCACAAAAACGATTTAGTAGAAAGTGTACCGGACGCTAACGCCGGTTCGATTGCTCGCAAATTGGCGCAGCTCACCCCGGCCAGATTTATCCACCAGAAGGTCTCTGTTCTTGGCTTGTGAGGAGTGCCGATCGCTTTGCACTTGAGAAGGTTTCCCCCGACCGGGTTTGCTATTTCTGTGGTACCGCACCGGGGCGGCTTGTGGGCAGGATTTTTTCTGCCGGGACTATTCCCTGTCCTTCAAGAACGTTGTAAAACTTGTCCGCCTCCAGATCCTTCAGTGTCTCCACTTGGCCCGATGGCCAGTGAATTTCCAGGCTGTCGATCTTCGTTGCTTTTCCCAAACCAAAGTGGACTCGAAGGTCATTCTGCGAAAGATAACTTGCCCCGCTGTGAATCTCGTCCGTTTGCGTCATCCCACCAGCCACCAGTTTCAGCCTGGCGCCAATCGCCAGCCGGTTGCTCTTCGTGCCCGCAAGTTCAAAACTCACCCAGTGATTGCCAGGGATGCCATGGTTTCTCAAAATCATGGGCGCTCCGTCCATGTTGTTGATCACCACGTCCATCTGCCCCTCGTTGAACAAATCTCCGACCGCGAGACCACGCGAAGCTTGCGGTTCCATGAGAGCCGGGCCCGCTTGTGTGCTGGCGTCACAGAATGTTCCGTCCTTCTGGTTCATCTGAAGGATTTTCGGTTCGCGATAACGCGCTCCGGACGGCAGGGCATCCACCTGAGGATATACATGGCCCGTCACCGCGATCAGATCCAACCAGCCATCGTTGTCAAAATCCACAAAGGCAGTTCCCCATTTCACATACGGCAACGAAGGAACTGCCACGCCCGATTTGTACGAAACATCAGTGAAATTCCAATTTCCGTCGTTCCGGAATAGCACGCTATACTCGTCCGTAAAATTCGTGACATAGAGAGAGGGACGGCCCGTGTGGTTATAGTCTCCAATGGCGATGCCCATGGAGGCCTGTTCCGATCCGTCCTCATCCACGGCTGTCCCTGATTCCAAACCAATCTCAGTGAATTTCCCGTTCCCCTCATTCTTATAAAGGAACTTTGGTGTGGAATCGTTGGTCACATAGATGTCGGGCCGGCCCACGTTATTGAAATCCGCCCAGACCACCTGCATGCCGTAATAACCGTTTGGGTCAGATACTCCCGCTTCCTTCGAAACGTCTGTGAACGTCCCATTGCCATTATTATGGAAAAGAGAATCTCCCGCGCCCTTCAATCCTCTGGGGCCGCACTGCACGTCGATGCCGCGATACTTGCAGTTGGGCGCTGAGCCGAATCCGGGCAGATCGCTGAGATGGAAATCGACGTAATTCACCACCATCAAATCCAGGTACCCATCGCCATCGTAGTCGCCGAATGCCGCCCCCGCGGACCAGCGCCCATCGGTCACGCCCGCGCTCTTGGCCACATCGGTAAAGGTTCCGTCGCCGTTGTTGTGGTAGAGGACGTTTCCACCCAGGCAAGTCACGTATAGGTCTGGCCAGCCATCGTTGTCGTAATCGCCCACGGCTCCGCCCATTGCTAGACACGGCGTTCCGACTCCGGCCTTATCCGTCACGTCTGTGAATGTGCCGTCGTGATTGTTGTGGTAGAGCGCACCAGGGCTCTTTTCCCCCCTCAACGCTGCTGCCACACTCGGTGCATTCGTAAAATAGATATCCAGCCAGCCATCACGGTCGTAATCGAAGAGAATGACTCCACCGGTCATGGATTCGAAGATGTATTTTTTGGCAGGGTCAGAGACATGTCGAAAGGTGATGCCCGTTTTTGCGGTTATGTCTTCAAGTTGTGGGATAGCTCGCCCGGCGCATACAGCGGCTTTCGCACCGGGTCGTGGCGGCGGTGGGGTAGGATGGCCCCCTTGACCAAAGGTGACGCTCGCACCACAAAAGAACAGCAGGCTCGCTTCCAATATCCTGAAACTAGTTCTCCTCTTCAATAGCCCATCCTTTGTCCGGTTTTATGGAGTCTGCTGCGAGATTGCTTCGCTCGCCCGTCCCCGCTTTTTTGCTTTTATCTGTTTGTAGATTTCCAGCTCGCGATCTGCATCCGCAACCCTTCCGTCCTTTCGGTACGCCGCCTGCAATTGGTAATGGACGTAGTCTGCCTCTGGACTCAGCCGGGCCGCTATTTCCAGGTGCGCGATTGCGTTTTGCAGCTCCCCTCGATCCATCAAGATTTTGCCGATTTCATACTGCGCATTTGCATGCTCCGGATGTGCGGCAATCACTTCCTGAAACAACTTTTCGGCCTCGGCAACGTGCGATTGCTGAAGATACACAAACCCAAGATTGTATCTCGCCTCCGTATCCTCCGGCACGCGAGCAAGTTCCGCCCGAAACTCCTCCGCCGCCTCCTCCCAGTGTTCCCAGTGAAGATAAGCCTCTCCGGCGAAGTAATGCGCCTTGAGCAGTGCAGGATCTTTCTGCAGCGCGCGGCCGAACGCAGCAACCGCCTTGGCATAGTCCGCCATTTCGAGCCATAACTGGCCCACCAGCATCAACGTGTCGTTCGGGCGATCTTCCTTTTCAAATTCCTGGAGCACTTCCGTTCCTCGCCGCAGTTCTCCCAATCGAGCTAACGACGCTGCCCACGCATATCCCACGGTGCTATCCTGCATTCCCTTTTTCCCCAGAGGCTCAAAGGTTTTCGCGGCTTCTTTGTACTTGTCCTCTCCGAAATAAGCCATCCCTAGTATCGCGCGCGCGGTGGCATCATCCGCGTGCGAGGCCAACTGGGCGGACAATCCGCGAATTGCCTCGGGGTAGTTTTGCGCGCGGAACGCAGCCATTCCCAAGTTCCGCATAAGCCCAGGAACGGCTGGATCCCAGTGTTCCGCATCCTGATAGTGACTCAATGCAGCCACATAGTCTTTGCGAATGGCGTCCGAAGTTGCCAGATCGCTAAAGCTCTGCGCCAGCACGGCGCGCAGTTGTTTCTCTTGCGAGGCTGCTTCCTGTTTCAGCTCGGTTGTAAGATTTGCCTGTGCTAGAACAGCGGGATCCACTTGTGCAAAGGGATCGACATTTTCGGCAGAGGCGATTTGGAATTTGCCTTCTGGCGCCTCCGGAGGCATAACTACGGCGGCGGAAAGGGCCGAATCGGCTCCTTCTTCGATGAAGTGTGAGGCCATGCCTTGTTGGCTGGATTGCAAGACCTTGTTTTGCAGCTCGCGCGCTTTCTCCAGATATTTCGCCGCTTCCTCTTTTCTTCCAGACACTGTAAGGATGCGCCCTAAATCAATGTAGGCTCTGCGAATCTGATAGTTCGTTCGCGAATCATCCGAACCCGTGAGCAGAATCGCCTTGCGAAAGCACTCTTCCGCCTGGCTCATGTCGTTCTCCGCATAGGCGTCCAGGCCCATGTACAGCCACGGTTCCGGCGCTTCCGGATTGAGGGTCGCTGCCACCTTCAAGTATTTCGCTGCTTCCTCATATTTTCTTTCCGCCGAGGCGAGGAATCCCATCATGTAGTTGGCCAGATAGTCGTGCGGATAAAACTCCAGTTCCTTCAGGAATTCGGTCTTCACCTCGGGGGTAGCAACCCACTCATTTACGGCAAGGTGCGCCAGTCCAAGGAAATAGTGCGCGTGCGGAGTCCGGGTATCGAGTTTGACGGCCGTTTCGAATTCACGTATGGCCGCTGGCATATCGCCTGCGTCACGATACGCCCGGCCAAACATGACGTGCAGCGACCCGCTATCGCCCGCCAGCTTCGCTATTTCTCCAAAGGCGTGTTCCGCGCGCGGCCGGTCAGCCGGATCCTTGCTCGCTAACAGACAGATGGCCAGCGAATAGAGGTTTTCGACGTTCGGTGAAATCTCCGCGACACGAGCCAGCGCGTGCGAAGCTCTCGCATTGTCATTCTTCACTGTCCAGGCGCGGCCAAGGAGCTCAAATGCACGCACATTGTTCGGGTCGTCCAGCAACGCCCGGTCCGCCTCTTCGATGGCCTTGTCGGGTTGGCTAGCCTGCAGATCCGCGATAGCCAAATCGATGCGCGTATCCGGGATGTTTTCGAAATCAAGAGAACGGCCGTACAATTCCGCGGCTTGCGGATAGGCGGATTCCAAAAGCCGGACCTGCCCCAGTTCGCGCAGCGCCAACGCGATTACAAGCTCACTCGCATGCGCAACCTCAGCGGGGCTCCCCGAGGACTTTGCACGCTCCGCCCGATCGAGCCGCTTCTGCAGCTCAGCAGCGGCCCCGTTGGGCTTTTGCGCAGTGGTTTTTCGTGGTGTCTTTTGCGTCCCGCCGGCCGCCTGCGGTGACTGTGAATGACCTTGGATGGCAACCGTGAGAAAGACTGCCGCAGTGCAACACGACAGAAACAACCGCCATCCCTCGTTTCGGCTGAGCTGATTGGCTTTCTGGAAATTCACAAAAAGCAGGTCCAGTGGAGCATAGTCAAAAATAAGCGGCGGGACTCGAAATAGCAAGTCCCGCCGCTGAAGGAGTTAAATTCGTTGCCGTTCAGTGACAACCTAGAAGGAGAACCTCAGCGTGTACTGAAGCTCGCGCCCCGGCTGTACCACGGTGGCCTGTCCGAAGCTTTGGTTCGGGTTTGTCGTCTCGCCCGTGATCACCTTGTTGGCTGGGCTGCAAGCAGAAGTGCCGCACACTACGTTGTTCGCGTTGAAGGTACCGTTCATCGAGTTGCCCTTGAAGTTGACGTTGTTGAAGAGGTTGAAGAAGTCCATGCTGAACTTCAAACGGAACCTCTCCTTAAAGTACCAATTCTTCGCCAACTGGAAGTCGATATTCCGGGTATCCGGACCGAGGCAAGTCCCACGACCGGAATTGCCAACGGTGCCGATCTGGTAACCCACCCACGTAAATGCTGCTGGATTCCAGATCTGGTTGCCGCTTTGGTTCGAATTGCACTTAACGCCTACTACTGCGTCTGGCCGCGAGTTGGCGTTGCTGGGAAAATTCGATCCCATCAGCGTACTTAGGACATAGTAGTCATTTGCGTTGCTCCCCGCCCCTGAGCACGGGACTCCTGCAGGAGCACCTGGTATCAGCATGGCATTCACGCACTGATTGGCATCATTCACAGCGCCAGCGAACACGGTTTGTGAATTGCCACTACTTATCGTAATGATGCTGTTGGCCTCCCAACTGCCCAACGCTCCGCGAACGAAGGTGCTCTTGTTCGCCAACTTCGGCAGATAGAATACTTCGTTTGCCACAAAGATTTGTGGCCGGTTGATACGGGCGTTGCCTCTGTCAAGCCTAGTGTCGGCTTGATCCGTGACACCTTGCTCGCTGAGGTTATTCGAGGACTGATTCAACTCCGTGTTGGCAATGGTGTGGGACCAAGTATAGGCCGCCTGGAAGGTTGAGAAGTTGCCTGTACGCGCCCGGAACAATGCCTGCAACGAGTGGTACGACGAATGGCCACCGTTGTTCATCTGCGAAATAGAACTGAAGTTAGAGGCTGGACGATACGTGTTTATATTTGTAAAACTCGACGTGTTCAAAAACGCCGTGGTGCCCCAGTCAGCATAGGGAGGTGCGTTCATATCCAACCCTTGCCTCAAGTGCATGCCGGCATTGCCCACGTATCCCACTTGAAGCACTGTGTTGCGCGCAAGTTGCCGTTCAAGCGATATGTTCCACTGCCAGCTGTTTGGCGTAAGTAGATGTGGATCGACACCCCAAGTGGGCGATACGGCAGGGCTTACAAGGGGAACTGCCGCCTCAAGCGTTCGATGGTTGTCGGTTGCTGAGATTACGAAAGGAGCCGTCCCGGCAAGACCCTCGCTCGCACCCACGGAATCACGCTGGTAGAATTGGCCGACGCCAAGCCGGAGAGCCATCTTGCCGTCTCCGAAAATGTCCCAGGCGATACCGATGCGCGGGGCGATATCATGGTTATTCTGTTGCGTCAAAGCGCGGTTCGGGCCGGGCGTTCCGCCGGACAATGGCAGCGAGATACCCAGCGCCGCAAGCTGACTTGCGGCTTGTCCGCAAGGATTGGTACCGGGAACAATGACGACGCCATTGCAAGCGTCGGATGGATTCGCTGCTGCCTCCGATGCGCTCCAATCCGCAAGGCTGAAGGATCCCCACTGGTTGGTTTCTCCGTAGGGCTGGCGATAGAAGGACCAACGGAAGCCGTAGGTCAAGGTCACATTCCGCCGGACTTTCCAGGTGTCTCCGATATACCATTCGAAGTCATGCCAAATCACGCGGGCGGTTTGATTGATGCTGGTTTCACTCGTGTTAAAGGTCTGACCGGCAAGCAACAAATTTCCAAGCTGGCTGCCGGTATCGGTTCCTACCGCATAGCTCGCAGGATTAATGTTCGGTTGATCGGTTCCACCGTTGTTATTCTCAATCTTCGCGTTGGTGCTGTAGTACGCGCCAACCTTCCATACGTGGTTGCCCTGCACTTTCGAAAGGTTGTCTTGCAGGGCGTAGAGGTCCTCATGGTTAGCGTAGGGCGCGATCGTCCACAAGTTGTTGCCGGCCCCGTACGGCGCCAGGCCGCCCCAACCAATTAAGGGGTACGCAGGCAGAGTCTTAAGGGAGGTTGGCCACGCCGAGGGGATCGCAGCATTGATCGCCTTCACGATGGGCGCTGCCGTGCTCGTCAAGCTGGTGTCAATGGCGTTGTGGCCATAGCCAAACTCGAAGTCATTGACCATTGTGTTCCCAATTTGGGTGGTCAACTTAGCCATTACGCTCTTGGAAGGCTGGCTCCAATTCGAATTGATCGTCGGCCAGGGTACATCACCCCAGAACTGGCCGGGCGCATTAGGCCCGGGACTAGTCCAGGAATCATTGGTCCACCGGAACGTAACACGGTTCTTCGTGTTTATGTCATAGTCCCCGCGAACGTTCCATTCACTCCAGTCGGGTGTGACCCTTACCGACTGCAGCCAATTGTTTCCACTGATGAGCGAAAGACCGTTGTTGGCAGTCGTTGGATTCGGATAAATAGAGGTAAGCAGTTGAGCAACCGGGTCAACCTTCTCGATCAGCGGATTGCCGCCAACCTGAGAGGCCACCGGAATCTTGGGGATTGCCCCGCCGCATTGATCGGCAGTGGCGCCGGCATAAGCGCTGAAGTCCCCATTCTTTTCGGCCACGGTTGGGACGCAATAGGCGTCCGAAATGCCGCGAACCTCGCGGTTCCACTCCTGGTTCCACCAGAAGAACAGTTTGTTCTTAATGACTGGACCGCTGAAGTTGTAGCCCCAATCGTTGCGCCGAAGTTCCGCCTTTCCGGTTTGGTTACGGTTGGAGAACCAGTCGTTGGCATCCAGAGCATCGTTGCGGCCGGCATAGAACAAGCCGCCGTGAAACGTGTTTTCACCCGACTTCGTGGTGATGCTGATAATCGCCCCGGCTGCTTGCCCGTATTCCGGTGCGTAGGAGTTGCGGATCATCTTGAACTCGGCGATTGCGTCCACCGAGGGATACACAAGAATCGTGCGTCCTGATCCGACGTCGTTGTTATTAACGCCATCGATCAAGAACAAGTTGTGCTGTGTGGAGTTGCCGTCAACCGAAAAGTCAGAGCCACCGGTGAGCCCTTTATCTCGGGAATTAAAGATTGTATCTGGGCTCACGCCAGGCGAAAGAACGACCAAGCCCATGAAGTTTTCGCCGTTCAACGGCAATTCGCGCACCTGCTGGCCCTCCACAACTTCACCAGCCGACGCCGTGACCGTCTGCACCTGCACGTCGGACGCTTCCACCGTTACCGTCTCCGTGGCGGCGCCGAGCTGCAACTGCGCGTCCACCACTGTGTGCGTGGAGGTGTGCACTTCCACGCCTGTGGACACAAATTCCTTAAAGCCTGTCTGTTTGACTCGTAGTTCATATATGCCGATGGGCAGCTGCGCGAACGTGTAGTTGCCCGAACTATCGCTCGTGGCCGTATAGGTGGCCGCCGTGCCCACGTTTTTCAAGTTCACGGTGGCACCGGAAACAACGGCACCCGTGGTGTCCGTAACGGTTCCAGTGATCGTTCCATAATAAATCTGTGCGTTCACTGTGCCCGGACTGCTCAGCAGCACAATCATGCAAAAAGCTGCCAACAGTAAATTGAAGATGGTAAGCCTTCTTGCTACATTTCCCTTGCCAACACTATTCAACATAAGTAACACCTCGAGTTCGATTGGTTACTCGACTGTTTTCCGGCGAAGCACCCCTGACTATTGCTACCCGGAATTACTGGCACCGTTAAAACTACTTTCGATTGATTGAGCGATGTGGGAACCGTTTTGCCCGACTAGTGCAAAAACGTTATTCCCTGTTGGTTCGAATTAAGCATCATCTCCGAAATCATGTCAAGAGAAAAATATCGTTATTCTAATGGATTTTTTGAATGCCCGTCAGAATAGCTTCCCACGAGGATATCCGTTTTTCCATAGAAAACCGTTATTTCTTTATTTTCAGCTAGTTACTTGCGCTGGAGGAGACCACTTGTCACCCGACTTATTGTTACTTGCAGGCTCACTTTAGCCCTCTTCTGCGGTGAATTCCCCTTAATCTCCCCCACTTTTCTCGCGGTTGGGATGCAAAATTATCGATGAAGCGCTAGAATCTGGCCGTGGTTACAGTTCCTTACTTAAAGGACCAGCGACTGATGCCTCACAATTCCGCGCGTTCCCGAGGATAGCGGCAACCTCAATGCTTAGATGGCACCCTTAAAATCGACGCAGTCCAAAAAGCCGCGCAGCACAGTCACTCTCAAAGCTGTTGCCCAACATGTCGGCCTAACCCCAGGAACTGTTTCCGCGGTCCTTAATAATTCTTCAGCGGCTCGTTCCATTCCTGAACATACGCGGATGAGAATCCTCACGGCCGCCCGCGAACTGAAGTACCGTCCGAACTTCTTGGCCCGCTCCCTGCGAGTTCAGCGCACCTTTTCGATCGGCGTCATCGCCGAAGAAGTTGGCGATGCCTATGGCGGCATGATTGTTCGCGGCATCGAGCCCTACCTAAGCGAAAAAAATTATTTCTTCTTCACCGTGGCGCATCGTCATGACGCCAAGCTTCTCGAAACCTACTCTGAAATGTTGCTTGCCCGTGGTATCGAGGGACTCATCACCATCGACACTTCCATCGCCGAACCGCCAGTCCTTCCCACGGTTGCCATCGCCGGTCATCAACGAATGGAAAATGTCACCAATATCGCCCTCGACCATCGTCGCGCCGCCGAACTCGGCCTGCATCACCTCAAGGAGCTTGGCCACACCCGAATCGCTTTCCTCAAGGGTCAAGAGAAAAGCTCGGATTCCGCCACGCGCTGGGCTGCCATTGAGAAGGCTGCGCTTGAACTTGATATTACGATCTATCCGGAACTCGTCCTCCAACTGGAAGAGCTTGACTCCACCCCGGAGCTTGGCTACCCCTATGGAAAGGCTCTCCTGGCGCGCAATGTTCCCTTTACCGCCCTGTTCGCCTACAACGATATTTCTGCTATCGGTGCGATGCGCGCCTTTCAGGAGGCGGGACTTCACATACCTCTAGACATTTCCGTCGTCGGATTCGACGATATCGCTCTTTCTTCCTTTTCCATTCCTCCCCTCACCACCGTCCGCCAGCCACTTATGAAAATGGGGCGCATTGCTGCACAAACTCTCATCAATCGCATCGAAGAACACGAGGCTTTCCTTCCGGAGATCGCTGTCGAACCCGAACTAGTGGTTCGCGCATCCACTGCTGCCCCTCGCTCCCTCTAGGCGGCCCCGATTCTTCCGGCATTTGCCGCCCCCCTTGTTGCGTAATTCTCTGCACCAGCCTCCTCCCGCTTGGTTGCTTTCTTTCTCCCCCGCACTCACAATCAAACCAGCGTGACGGGCCAGGTGGGAATAGGCAGAGGTGAGAAGACGCTCCATCCATCGCTCGATTCCTCTACTGGCCGCGTGCGGCCTGCTTGCGTTCTGCTTCATTCTTCCGCCGCTCCTGCATTCTCAGCTTTCCACCCCGGATCATTTGGCCGATCCCGGGTTCTGGCCCACGAAGCCTGGCTATCCACGCAGCGAATATGTTGGCTCCGCGGTTTGTGCCGGCTGTCACTCCTCGATTTATTCTTCTCAGATCAAGACCTCCATGGCCTTAACCGCGACCCGTGCTTCCTCGTCGAGTATCCTTCTCTCTCATCCACAACTGAATTTCTCCACCGGACCTTATAGCTACTCGATCCGCGCCGGGGCCCTCTATGACATGAGTTCTCCCTCAAAGAAACTGAACGCCACGCTGACTTGGGCGTTTGGGACCGGCCGTGTCGGTCAGTCTTATCTCTTTTCGCCCAAGGATGGAACTTACCGCGAGGCGCGGGTCACGTATTTTTCCAGCCTGCAGAATCTCCACTTCACACCTGCTCGCGACTTTACAACAGTGAATAGTCCGGAAGAGGCGATGTACCGGGAAGTCTCCGGTGGCGAAGTGAAACGCTGCTTCGGTTGCCACACCACTGCTTCTTTTACGGGTGACCGGCTCGATGAAGAGAATTTGTTTCTGGGGGTTGCCTGTGAAGCCTGTCATGGCCCGGGAGCCAAACATGTCTCTACTATGCAGTCGGTCGCATTCGCCGGCACTTCGTACACCGGCCCACTCCAGATTTTCACTCCCGCTTCACTTACGCCCATGGATGCTGTGGATTTTTGCGGCGCCTGTCATGCCACCTCCTGGGATGTGATCCTCTCTGGCGCCAAGGGAGTCTCGAATGCACGCTCGGAGCCCTACCGTTTGGAGTTGAGCAAATGCTGGGGCAGAGGCGATGCTCGCCTGGAATGCTGGAATTGCCACGATCCCCACCAGCAGATTCAATCCGCGCCGGAATCCTATGACCACGTCTGCCTCAAGTGTCATCGTGCCTCTGCGCAGGTGCAGCCGCCTGCTTCCGCGGCTGCCCGCTCCTGTCCTGTAGCAACCTCAGCTTGCTCTTCCTGCCACATGCCGAAAGTCTATGTGCCTGAAATGCATTTCTATTTTGCGGACCACAATATCCATATCGCTCATCCAGGCGAGCCTTACAAGGAATGAGCTTTCCGCGAATGCACGATTTTAGGAGATTTTCTAGGTCTAAACAGGCTTGACCGCGAGTTATTGCGAAAGCGCTTCCTGTCGCTTTCCACTGCCTTCCACCAGCGTCACATACTTGTCGATGGGTAGTTCCGTGAAGCGTTCCACCAGCTCGCTGGGCCCCGGCCATTTCACTTCTACCCAATCCATCTTCGGCCGGCTCCCGATTCCAAGCACCAGCCGGGGATCGTGCGACGAGAGAAAGCTTCCCCCGCCCACTTTCATGCGGTGGCGTCGCAAGTCTCCCGCCTGGTAAGTAATGCGGGCACCCACCGCATCTCGATTCGCCATGCGCCCTTCCAATTTGATCCCCAGCCAGTGATTGCGCGCCCCCACATTGTTCCGCAGCAGCACCGGCGCGCCGTCGTTCACGGAGATCAACACGCCCACCGCTCCATCATTATTGAAATCGCCGATCGCCAGGCCGCGCGACGAAAACCTCTTTGAAAACACCGGGCCGCTCTCCGCGCTCACATTCCTGTAGCCCTCGCCCTCCTTGTGAAAGAGCAGCAGCGGCTCCTCGAAGGTCACCTGCTGCGAAAACTCAGCCACCAGGTCGTCCGGAAATCCGTTAGAGAGGAACAGGTCCAGATTGCCATCGTTGTCGTAGTCCAGAAACTTCAATCCCCAGCCGCTCATCCAGCGCGTCGCCATTCCAATCCCGGCTTCCATGGCCACATCCTCAAAAGTTCCATCATGGTTGTTCCGATAGAGCGAAAAAATTTCCTGGTCAATATCGGCTAGGAAAATATCCATCCACCCGTCCTCGTTGTAATCGGCGGAATCCACTCCCATCCCCGAGCGTGCCCGGCCATCTGCGCTGTACGACACATCCGCGGCCAGCCCGATCTCCTCGAATTTTCCTCCCCGGTTTCTGTACAGAAAATTTCCCACCGTATCGTTGGACACGAATAGATCCATCCATCCATCGTTGTCGATGTCCGTCGCTACCACTCCCCAGGGTTTTCCAAAGTGCGCCGCGATTCCCGTCTCTACGCTCACATCGCGAAACGTTCCGTCTCCATTGTTGTGAAACAGCCGACTCGGCATCGCCTTGAAGATCCGCGGGATGCAGTAGTGCCTGGTTCCATCAGCCTCGATTCCGCAATTCATATCCTTGTTGTATTCCACGAACTGGCAGACAAACAGGTCCAACCGCCCGTCGTTGTCATAGTCAAACCACACAGCGCTCGAATTCCAGCCCGGCGCGGCGACCCCGGCTTTTTCCGTCACGTCCGTGAACGTGCCGTCCCCGTTATTATGGTAAAGAACGCTCCTGCCGTATTGCGTCACATAGATGTCAGGGTAGCCGTCATTGTTGTAGTCCCCACAGGCGACCCCCATTCCGTATCCGCCGCTGGCCACGCCTGCTTTTTCCGTGACGTCCGTGAACGTCCCATCGCGGTTATTCTTGTAGAGCGCGTTCCGCAGCGGAGGGTTTGGATCAAGGAAGTCACACTTCCCGCTGTTCACCAGATAAATGTCCATCCAACCATCATTGTCGTAATCCAGAAACGCACACCCGGCGCCGCTGATCTCCGGAAGACGCTTCCCCGGAGTCTTTCCCGCTACATGTTTCCAATAAATTCCACTTTGTGCTGCTGGGATTTCTTCGAATGTTGGCGGCATGCCGGGAACGCCTGCCCACGTCGGCAAACGCAGACCACTCGCCAACGCTCCTGCAGCGATCGGCATATGCTGAAGAAATCTTCTTCGGGAAAAAACTCCTCCCCTGCTTCGCAATCCGTACGGGCCTCCGTTTCGCATCATCCGATTCACGATACCACGACTGCATGTCCGGCCATCATTTGTCGTGTTGGTTCAGCCTTCCGTTGAACGGCGGTGTGCTACCATCCATTTAGGTTTCCTCTTTTTTCGGGGAACACAGTGGCGATTCCGATTCAACGATTCACCTGTAAAATTGCGCTTTTTTTGGCCGTTGCCTGTTTGCCCGGGGCAATTCCTCTTGTCGCCCGTTCTCTTCCGGTTGCGCCGCAACAGGACAATCCGGCGGATTTCGATTCCCTTGCGCAAGCTGCGGCTTCTGCTCGCGAGTCCGGACATCCTTCCGACGCGATTCAACTCTATCGCCGCGCGCTCGATCTTCGCCCGGAATGGGCCGAGGGGTGGTGGTACATCGGTACGCTTCTTTACGATGGCGATCAATTCCGCGACGCCATTCCCGCCTTCCAGAAACTTCTTGCGCTCGCGCCTGACTCTCCGGGCACGCTAAATTTCCTGGGCCTCTGCGAATTTGAAACGGGCGATTACGACTCCGCTCTGCAGCACCTCGAACGCGGTTTCGCTTCGGGCCCTCAGGACGACCCGCAACTTGCCCGTGTCGCTTCTTACCATCTGAGCCTGCTTCTGAATCGCGCCGGCAAGTTTGATCGCGCCGCGGAGATTCTATCGAAGGAATTTTCTTCAGGCACTCCGTCCGAGCAGGTTACTTTCGCTCTCGGCCTCGCTACCCTCCGCGTTGCTCTCCTTCCCGCCGAGGTCGACCCTTCAAAGGATGCGCTACTCTACGCCGCCGGCCGGCTTGCCTTCCTTGTCGCGCAGGGCCAGGCTTCCCAGGCCGTGGAAAGCTTCCCTCCATTGCTCAAGCAGTATTCCGATATTCCTTTTCTTCATTCCGCTTATGCTTCGGCGCTCCAGTCCGCGGGCCATACAAAGGAAGCTGCTGTTCAATCTGGGCTGGAATCGAAGCTTCATCCGCAGAATTCTTCCTCAGTGGCTGCCGTCGCAGCTCTCTACGCCAACGATGCAGCCCATGCTCGCCTCGGCCTCGACTCTTCACACGGTTCCGATTCCGTCGGTGGCCCGGTAATTTCTTTTCAGGAAAACTGGCAACTCGCCCTTCAGCTTTTTTCTTCCGCGCGCTATGCGGAAGCCATTCCTGCTTTGAAAGCGGCTATCGCCCAGCAACCCGAAATGGGCACCGCTTGGGCCATGTTAGGTCTCTCGGAATTCGAAACGAAAGACTATGACAACGCGCTTCTTCATCTCCAGAAGGGAGCGGCACTCGGCCTCGGCGGTACCCCCGATTCCGTTCGCCTGGCCAGGTATCGCCTGGCTCTCCTCCTGATCCGTAGCGCCCGTTTTGATGAGGCTTCCGCGCTCCTGGTTCCGGAAGCAGAGGGAAATTCCCTCTCGCCGCAAATCCAGTTCGCTCTCGGCCTCGCCCTGCTTCACAAGGCGTATCTTCCGGAACAAGTGCCCGCCTCCGATTCTTCCCTCGTTCAATCCGCCGGGGAAATCTCCTTGCTTCTCCACAACAGCAAGTACGACGCGGCCTTCCCGAAGATCGAACAACTGATCAAGAGCTATCCCAACACACCAATGCTGCATTACGTCTATGGCGTCGCGCTTGCCTCCTTCTCTCGCTACGATGAAGCCGGAGCCCAGTTCACGGCGGAGTCACGCGTCAATCCTCAGAGTGAGCTGCCTTACATCCAGCGCGCCTTCGTCGAGCTCCAGGCCCGCCGTCCGGCTGACGCGTTGCTGTCCGCTCAGAGCGCGGTTCAGCTCGCCCCTGGCTCCGCGGCGGCCCATTACGTTCTCGGTCGCAGCCTCCTCGATTCCGGTAAATTCGAAGACGCTGCGAAGGAACTCGAAACTGCTGTGAAACTCAACCCCGGCAGCCCGGAAATCCATTTCAATCTTGCCAAGGCTTACGTCAAATTGAATCGGCGGGAAGACGCGGAGCGAGAGCGTGCTGTCTTCGCTCAGCTCAATGCAGAAATCGAAAAGCAACGCAGCCAGCACGGCAGCCAGGCTTATGGCGCCGCCCACACTTCCTCCGAACTATCGCAAGGCCAAACCCCAACTCCGGCAACGCCGCCCCAAAAATAGGAAGGGCGCCCCGGTCTCGCCGGAACGCCCCTGTTCGCACGATCCTCTAATTAATCTCGAGGCCCTACTCCACGCCCACCGGGCGTGAGCCCACGAACGCGTAATACACAATGTACAAGTAGCAAATCACCGGCAAAATAAACGCGTGGTGCACGCCAACTCTGTCCGCGATCGCCCCCTGCGCGACCGGAATGATTGCTCCACCGACGATGGCCATGATCAGTAGACCGGATCCATCTCCCGTCCGTGGTCCCAGCTTCGCAATTCCCAGCGTGAAAATGCTCGGGAACATGATGGAATTGAAGAACCCCACCAGGAGAATGCTCCACATGGCTACATGCCCCGAGGTGAGCATCGATGTCGTCACCAGCGTTGTCGTGGCCAAGGCCGCGATTCCCAACACGGTCCCCGTCTTCACCTTCTGCAAGATCGCCGATCCGATGAAGCGTCCCACCATCGCCCCGCCCCAGTAGTACGCCACTAACTTCGCGCCCTGCACCGGAGGCAAGTTGCCGATCTCCGGTTGGTTGAAATAATTAATCAGGAAGCTGCCGATGGAGACTTCTGCCCCTACGTAAGTAAAGATACCGACACAGCCCAGAATCAGGTGACGATACTTCCAAAGACTTCCGTCATGTCGCCCATCCGCGTGCCTCTCCACGCTCGGAATCGCCGGCAGCTTGAACAAGCCGATCAAGATTGCAAATACCACCAGCGCTAGGCCAATGACGATGTACGGCATCTTCACCGATGCGGCCTGTTGCACTCGAAACGCATGCATCGCTTCCCCGGACAGGTTCGTGATCGCCTCTTTATTATCCGCGGCCCCAAGAATCAACAGCCCGCCGATCCACGGCCCGACCGTCGTTCCCAGCGAATTGAAGGCCTGGGTCAAATTCAGCCGGCTCGATGCCGTATTAGGAGGCCCCAGCACGGCCACATACGGATTCGCCGCTACCTGCAACGCCGTAATTCCTGCTGCGAGCACCATCAATGCGCCCAGAAACAACGGATACGACGCCGCGCTCGCTGCCGGCACAAACAAAAACGCTCCCAGCCCCATCGTCAGCAAACCCACCACCATCGTCTTTTTGTACCCGATGGCATCGATCACCTTCGCTGACGGAATCGAAAAAATAAAATAGGCCGCGAAGAACGCGAACTGGATCAGCATCACCCTCGTGTAATTCAGATCGAAGATCGATTTCAGATGTGGCACCAGAATGTCATTCAATACCGTCACGAATCCCCAGAAAAAGAACAGCACCGTCACCATCGCCAACGCCGCTGGGTATTTTTCGCTTACACGCGTTCCCACCGCCGTTTGCGAACTTCCCGTAGTCGCTATGGCCATTGTGTCCGTTTCCCTTTTCTCCGCTCCTGCGCGGCTCCTGACTTGCCCTTGATACTGACACACCTTTTCGCCAACCAGAAAGCATACTCGTTACAACGCATCAATAGCAAAGATGGTATAAAAGTGCCGTAACGATATTCTTCAGCGATTGTGAGAATCGACTATGAGTCATTCACCTTGGATATTTTTTGTTTTGGCACTCCTCCTTCCTCTCCTTGCTCCCACTGCACTTCGCGCCCAGAAATTCCCCGGCACCGTTATTTGGTCCGAAGCGGGATTGCCCTCCGCGGACACCTCTTCTCCCTCCCCTGCCCAACTCGCCCAGATTTTTCCTGAAGCGCGCATCGCTTCCGCCGATCAACTCGCCTCCCAACTCAGCGATCCGCAGACCCGCCTCCTCATCCTCCCCCAAGGCTCTGTCATTCCAGAGGCCGCCTGGTCCGCTATCTCGGATTTCCTCCATCACGGCGGCAACCTGCTCGTCCTCGGCGGCCGGCCTTTCACCCGCGCCGCCTATCATGATGCCTCCGGCTGGCACCTGCGCGATTACAGCAGCCGCTTTTCGACCCTCCTCCAGATCGACCAATACCAACCCACGCCCGGTTCTGCAGGTGCGGTGTTCACCCCCAATCCCGAAGTCCCCATCGAACTCCCGCATTTCTCCTGGCAACAGGCTTTCAGTCCCATCATCCGTCTCAGCACCACCGACCTCTACCCTCGTGGCGGCTCCGCCGGCTCGCTCGACATTCGCCTCGATGCCCTCGCCTGGGGCGTCACCAACGGCCGCCGCCTCTCTGCTCCCCTCTCGCAGATCGACCATTTCTCCTCCGGCTTCGATGGCGGCCGCTGGATTTTCCTCTCAGCCGACCTCGCTCCCGACTTTTATTCCTCTCCCGATTGCGCCAAGCTCCTCCGCACTCTTGCGGATCAAGCGCTCCAAGGTGCCCTGCAGTTTTCGGTCCGCCCTGTTCTTCCGCTCTATTTGCCTGGCGAACCCATCGAGCTGGAAACGATCATGCAATCGGCCACCAAGCCCGCCAGCCCACTCACAGTTCAGGTTTCCTGCTATCCCGAAGACCAGCCCGCGCAAAAACAATCCGCCACCATTTCTCTTCCGGCCTCAACTACCATGGTTCTCTCCGCTCCGTCCAGCAAAGGCCTCCACATCATCGAAGCGCGCCTCCTCGAAGGCACCACTCTCCGCGCCATCTATCATTCCGCCTTCTGGATTCGCGATGAAGCTTTCCTGCGCTCCGGCCCTCGCCTTGGTGTCAATGCGGACTACTTCACGCTCGACGACAAGCCGCTCGCCGTCGTCGGCACCACCTACATGTCCAGCGAGGTTCAGCGGCTCTTCTTCGATCATCCCAACGTCTACGTTTGGAACAGCGACCTCGCCGAGATCCACGGCGCGGGCCTCAACATGCTCCGCACCGGCTGGTGGACCGGCTGGGACAAGTTCTGCGACGAAACCGGCCGCCCCTATGAGCGCACCCTCCGCACGCTCGAAGCCTACTTGATGACGGCGCGCAAATACGGCCTTCCTGTGCAGTTCAATTTCTTCGCCTTCCTCCCGGAAATTCTCGGTGGCGCGAATTCATACCTCGACCCACAGGCCGTCCGCAAGCAACAAACGCTCATCAGCTCCGTCGCCGCACGCTTCCACGACGTGCCTTTTGTCGCCTGGGATCTCATCAATGAGCCCAGTTTCTCCAAGCGGCTCTGGAAGATGCGTCCCAACTACGATCTCATCGAGCTCACCGCATGGAACGCCTGGCTCTCTCAGAAATATCCCGATCGCGCCGCATTAGCCGCCACCTGGAATGTCCCGCCGGATGCAGTCGCCGGCACCATCTCTCTGCCTTCCGAGGAAGAATTCACTCCCCGCAGCATGTATGTGGGCATAAATTCTCTTCGCGTGTACGACTACGTTCTTTTCGCTCAGGAAAAATTTGCCGCTTGGGTTCGCGGCATGCGTGAGGCAATCCGCGCCGCCGGCTCTCCGCAACCCATCACCGTCGGCCAAGACGAAGGCGGCTTCCTCGATCGCCTCAACCCTGCTTTCTTCGCACCCTACGCGGACTTCACGACCAACCACTCCTGGTGGCATAGCGACTATCTTCTCTGGGACTCCCTCGTCGCCAAGCAGCCCGGCAAAGCCATGCTCATTCAGGAAACCGGCGTGCAGCGCGAACTCACTCCCGACCAAATCGCTCGCCGCACTCCCGAGCAGGAAGCCGCTCTCTTCGAACGCAAATTCGCGCTGTCCTTCGTCCAGGGCTCCGGCGCCATCGAATGGCTCTGGAACTCCAACGCCTACATGACCGAACGAAACGAAACTCCCATCGGCGCTCTTCGCGCGGACGGCACCGAAAAACCCGAAGCCACCGTCCTTCGCGACATGGCTAAATTCGCCGCCGCCGTTTCGCCGTATCTCAAAAATCCAAAGCCGCCCGCCATCGCAATTGTCACCTCGCAAGCCGCGCAATTCTCGGTTCAGGCCGAGCTCCAAATCGCCGCGCAACAAAACGCTGTGCGCGCCCTCGCGTACGACCTGCACCAGCCGTGCTACATCATCGCCGAAAATCAAATTGACAATCTCGGCTCCCCCAAGTTCGTCATTCTTCCCTCCGCCCAGGCTCTCCGCGAATCCACCTGGCAAGCCCTCCTCGCCTACGCCCGCAACGGCGGCAACCTCCTAGTCACCGGCCCCGTCTCTCGCGACGAACACTGGCATCTAGTCGATCGCCTCACCCCCCTCGGTATTAAGGCCACCACCGAGCCCCTTACCTTTCACAACGCGTCCATCACCAACAGCGTCGGACTATCGGCGCAATTCTCCCAGATCCTCCTTTCGTTCAATCAGCAGGACCAACAGCTCCTCGAATTCCTGCATTTCGAAGATGACTCAACCGTGAAAGATTTTCCCCTTGGCCACGGCCAGCTTTTCTGGGCCGTGTATCCTGTCGAACTCTCCGACAGCCCCCAAGCGGCGGCCGCTCTCTACCAGCAAGTCGTCGAGCGCGCCGCCATCCCACCCTCCTGGGATGGTGTAGTTTTCGGCGATGGCCGCCTCCTGCTCAACCCAATTCAGTTGGAGGATGCGGTCCTCTACATCCTCGAATCCGAATCGAGCAATGATGCGATCATCAGCGCCAAGGACACAGCCACGGGCGCGGACCTGAAGCTCACTCTCCCCGCCCAGCACGCCGCCCTAGCCCTAATCGACAAAAAAACCAAACAAATCGTCGCCAAATACGGCTTCTAATCTTCTCTTCGCTTATGTAGGGGCGCCCTTCCGAGGCCGTCCGCTGCTCCCCCGCGCTCCCAGGTCGCTGTGGGGAGTTCGTCCACTCTTCGTAGGGGCACAGCACTGCTGTGCCCCATGTCCGCACGATCGCTCCGCCATGCAACCCATTCTTTGGAGTGCGGCAGCCCTACTGCCGCTTTTCCGGCCGCCCGCTATCCCAAAACTCATTCTCCAAAGCGAACATCCCCTAACTTCCCCTTCTCCCCGCCATCAGCAAAATCGCTGCCTCTTTCCCCTCCCCCGCATCTATAATCCTCGAACCCGTTGGTTCGGGAGTGGAGACTGAGCATGCCCTTAATTGCGCCTGCAGCCGAGTGGGATTCTTTGTGCAAAAAGCTTCGCGGAGCCGTCCCGGAAGCTTTCGATTCCGAAGGCCGCGTCCTCAATCTCATCGATGGCGAGTGGAAAAATCCCGGCTTTGGCCGCCATTACGAATCCGCGATCGACGGTCGCAGCCTCGGCCGCATCCCCATGCTGGATCTGGACCCCGCTCTAGCCGCCGTCAAATTCGCCAAGTCCGAAGCCTCCTCCTGGGCCCGCACGGATCTCGACGAGCGCCGCCGCCGCGTCACCGATTGCCTCGCTGCCCTCAAGCAGCAGCGCGAACTCATCGCTCTCCTCCTCATGTGGGAAATCGGCAAGCCCTACGCCCAGGCCCTCACGGACATCGACCGCTGCATCTCCGGCGTCGAGTGGTACGTCGAACAAATCCCTCCGATGCTCGCCGGCCGCGCCCCCCTCGGCCTCATCTCCAACATCGCCTCCTGGAACTACCCCATGTCCGTTCTCATGCACGCCGTTCTGGTTCAGGTCCTCGCCGGCAACGCCGCCATCTCCAAAACTCCCACGGACGGCGGCCTCTACGCGCTTACCCTTGCCCACGCCGTCGCTCGCCGCGCCGGTCTCCCCGTTTCTCTCGTCAGCGGTTCCGGCGGCCAGCTCAGCGAAGCCCTGGTGCGCAACGAGTTCGTCGACTGTCTCGCCTTCGTCGGTGGCAAGACCAATGGCGGCGTTATCGCTTCCACTCTCTACGACGAAAAGAAGCGCTACATGCTCGAAATGGAAGGCGTGAATACCTACGGCGTCTGGCAATTCTCCAATTGGCCGCTGCTCGCTGAGCAGCTCCGCAAAGGCTTCGATTATGGTAAGCAGCGCTGCACCG
>Ga0187816_10000107_pt1 | contig 22051 bp, 21 predicted proteins | sample NC_wetland_sal_i_16_FD_132960 | JGI IMG/M metagenome (GOLD analysis project Ga0187816, IMG submission 132960) | Wetland sediment microbial communities from Neuse River Estuary, North Carolina, USA - SO4_1 | ecosystem: Environmental > Aquatic > Freshwater > Wetlands > Sediment | place: USA... | reverse complement strand
GACCCCTCAGGTATGCCACTGCGTCAACGGTGTCAAATTCCGCTTCCTTTTGCGCCTTTGCCCCCACGGGACAGTCACCGCTTTAATGGAACCCGTCATTATCTCGTCCCGTGGAGTACAACGATTTCCGCTTTCCAAGGCTTCTTCCCCAGATCCACCAACGCAAGGGTCACAGGGAGGTGAAACCGTCTGGGCCCGGCGCTGCCAGGATTCAGGTACAGAACGCCTTGGCGCTCCAGTTGTTCCGGCTGGTGAGTGTGCCCGCTAACAACGAAATCGAATTTGGCCCCGTCCGGACGAAAGTCCAGTTCCCGGAGGTTATGCAGAACGTAGAAACTGGCGCCCCCGGCTTCTACCACTGTTGTGAGGGGCAATTGTTGCGCCCACGGGTCGGTATCCACATTGCCGCGCACGGCGAAGACTGGTGCAATCCGCTTCAGCTTGGTCAGGACTTCCGGATGGCCAACGTCACCCGCATGCACAATCAGATCCACGTCGCAAAGGGCGCTCTCAGCCTCGGGTCGCAGGAGGCCATGAGTATCCGAGATAACTCCGACTCGCATTCAGGGATCCTAAGGCACAGTGCCGTCCGGCGGACCGCTAGTCCTTGTCTCGGTATTCGTCCGGGACGTCGTCCTCGGTAACTTCTCGCGTACGGACCTCGGACTGGTCCGGGTCAGGAGCGCTCTCGACGCCGTTCAAAACTTCCGCCTCGAACGATTGTCCTTCTTCCAGCAACTCTTCCACGCTCTCCGAATCCACCGCCGAGTCGGCACGAAGGCCTTGTGTGTCTCCGGACTGGCCGCCCGAGCGGGCTCCTTTTCCGCGCTGCTCATAGGCCACCAACTCGCCGGCGTTCGGCCGGCCCCGTTGAGTGCGCCGGCGTGGTTTGGGCTTCACAGGGGCCTTCTTTTTTCTTGCCTTTGCCTTAGCGGCAAGCCTCGCCTTGGTCTGGCTGGATTTGTGCGACCCGGATTTTTTGCGTTTTGCCTTTTTGCCTGCCATGGCTTTGACCCCTCCTTCGCCTTGAGTCTATCACTGTGGCGCTTCGCCTGTTCCTTGGAACACTTGACGAGAGATTACTCGCGCACGCACTATAATGCACAAAGAGATGCTCGTCGAAAGCCGCTGCGGAGAACGCCCCGATGGCGGGTACCCTTGGGAGTCCTTCGATCATGAAGAAACAAGAGTTGCGAATCCGAGTGGAGGAAGTCGGTCTTGTACCGGTGATTCGTACCTCCTCTGCCGAAGACGCTCTGTTCGCGGTTGAGGAAGTTGCTCATGGCGGAATCCCCATCATCGAAGTCACCATGACTGTTCCCGGTGCGCTCGATGTGATCCGCGAAATCATCAAGAAAATGCCTGACGTGATTATTGGTGCGGGCACGGTTCTGGATGCTAGGACCGCAAGCCAATGCATAAAAGCTGGGGCGCAATTTATCACTAATCCAGTGCTGGATGTCCCTACCGTGCAGCTTGTGGCGGAGAATCCAGACATTCTGATGATGAGCGGCGCGCTGACTCCCACCGAAATTCTGACCGCATGGAAGGCCGGCTCTGATTTTGTGAAGGTCTTTCCGTGCTCTCTGGTAGGCGGAGATAATTACATTCGTGCCTTGCGCCGGCCTTTTCCCGATATCCTGCTCGTCCCCGGCGGCAGCATTACCCAGCAAAATGCGGCTCACTATCTCCTCGCGGGCGCTTCTGCGCTGAGCGTGGGCAAGGAACTCATCCCGCGCGAATCAATGCTGCTACACAAACCCGACCGGATCCGCGAACTGACTCGGCGTTTTGCGGGAATCGTGAAGAGCACGCGGGCGCGGCTGATGGAATCTCAGGCGCAAGTTGCCAACACGCATTAGGCGCGCTGCCTCTTCTTCCGCCTCAGAACTCCACGTGTAATCGCAGTGACGCAACAAAAACCGGGCCGCGGTCGCGGTTGTAGCCGGGATCCGCGATATATTGCACGTCGGCACCGGGGAAAATTCCCCTCCACAAGTGCACCGTGTAATAGCTTTCGATGATGTTCTCTCGCCCGTAATTCAGCTTGCCGTCGCCGAGCAGGAACCCGAGACCACCGTACCCAAGGTAGCGCGCGTGCGCTTGGCTAATGCCGTTGCTGACAAACACCAGCCCCATTCGATCCATGCGGCGGCTCCAACGCGCACCGGTCCCGCCCACGCCGATTTGCCAGGTCTGATCGGCTTCGGTGTAAGCGTAGGATTCATGCTGGCCTTCATTCCATCCCCAGCGCCCGAACACGCCGAGCCAGTCCGTCAACGGTTGCTCGAAATTCACTCCGAAACCATATTTGATGGTCGTCTGCAAGGGGTGATTGGTGATATCCGGAGTTGGTGTGGTGGGATTGGCCAGCCATTCATCAACTTGCTGATTATAGTCGCCCATGTTGGCATGGTTGACGTAACTCAACACCCGGACGATGCCCGGCCGTTTCCCCACCACCCGGCCATGCAGCTCGAATTCGATGTTTTCCGAGCGGGCACGGCTCAGGTCTGCATCCAGGTGAATCCCGTTGGCCACCTTGGGCATCAGCGCTTCCGCAAACCGGATCACGTAATTTCTATCGTGATACTCGAACATAGCCGCATAGGTGAAGCCGCGCGTGTCGGCTGCGTAGTCATAGGCGCCGTTATTGTCCACCGTCCAGTTCATGAATTGAAAATTACTGTCACTGCCATAAGTGTTGATGTCAAAAAAATCCGCCAGACTCATCTTCCCGAAGCGCACTTCCAGCCGCCGTTCCGGCAATTCCCGGAAGAGCGAGTACGGGTTGCGCTCCGAGAGCACCTTTTTGTTCCCCAGCGAAATGATCTGATGCCACATCAGCCGCGCCACATACGGCGCCTTGCTGAGAGTCGGGTTGCGTACCACGTCAAGGTTGGGAAATCCTGCTACACCAAGGGCCGCACCCAGACCGTTGCCGCCGGTTTCCTGTATATCGCACAAAAACTCTGTCGTGTTCGTGGGCCTCCATCCCGTGAACAGCGTCAAAACGCGGGACGTAGCGTCTTGGGCCTCAGGCGAAAGGCTGTTCTTGCCCTGATACGGGGAATAAAAAGAAGGGTGCCACTGGGAAATAAAATTGGCCTGCCCCGACAGCCACCAGTGGTCCCACTCCGCGTGCGGAAACATCGTGGTTAACGGATCATCGGGGAGAATCGTGGATGGATCGGCCTCCGCGGGTTGCCCGGGCTGCGCGCTGCTCACGGCCAAAGTTTCCTGCCCATTCAGGGCCGCGCCCCCCAGGAGAAACAGGCACAGGAGTGCCCAGATCCGCAGCACAGGCGGCCCCGGGCGGCATGTCCCGATTCTATTTGGATACTCCATCGTCATGAGCGACGGGCCATGACCGCGTCGGCCGTCGCTTGCCTCAACCCTTGAAATGAGCGCGCCCCGCCGGGTTCTTCCAACGCACCTTCCTGCAAGAGTTCCGTCTGCGAATTCGAGGCAAGTTCCCGCTCAAAGCCGCGCATCTCGCTGTCGATCCACACAGCAACCAGGGGCGACCCCTCTCTCTCTTCTCTGCGAATCCACTGGCAGTAGATTGAGGATGCCCGAGGGGATCCTTTTTTTTGATGAATAGTCTGTAACATCATCACGCCGCCTTTCCGGGCCGATCTTGGCTGCGCCTGGGGTGCTGGGGCCAGCGGCGGCGGCCAGCGAGTACGGGGAGACCCCCCGGTTTAGCGGCGCAACGCGCGGTGGCAAGCCCAACAAGTTCTAGGCGGGTCCGGTTCTTTTGTGTAAAACTCCATAAGCATTACCTAATGGGATCTGGCGCGGTTTCCGCTTGCGGGCCGAGCCATTCCCTTGTTACCATACCCCCCTAGGGTAGTCAACCAAAATGTCACATCTTTCACGCGAAAAAATCGATCTCGTTACCCGCACCAAAAAATTGATTGGCCAGCTCGAGTCCGCCCTCCGCGCCCTCGAGGAGGACGCCCACTGTGCCGACGTCCTCCAGCGCCTGGCCGCCGCCCGCGGCGCCATCAACAGCCTGATGGCCGAGCTGATGGAGGACCACATCCTGAATCACATGCCGCGCAAAACCAAATCATCTGCAGAAGCGGCCGAGGACTTGATCGAGATTGTGCGCACTTACTTAAAGTGAAAGGATGAAGACGTGAAGGGATGAAGCGTCCGGGGTCAGGGCTGGCGCTGCGCGATTTCCATGGCATTCACCCGCGCGTGATCGATCGTCAATCCCCAATGAAGATGAGGGCCTGTCACTCGCCCCGTGGCTCCCACTTTTCCGATTTCCGCGCCAGCTTTCACCATCTCCCCGGGATGCACGCCGATTTCGGAAAGGTGGGCATAAAGCGTGTAGATCCCGTACCCATGATCGACCACCACAGTGTTTCCCGAGTAGAACAGTTCTTCGGCCAGAACAACTTTACCGGTCTGTGATGTAAAAACAGGCGTGCCCGCCGCAGCCGGGAAATCGACGCCGGCGTGGGGTGAGCGCGCTTCCCCGTTGAGAATGCGGCGGCGCCCGAAATTACCTCCGGTAGTCACACCTTTCAGCGGCAAGCGGAATTTGCCATCCCAAAGCCGCTCCGGAGTCACCGTGTCGTAGATGGCGCTCATCTTTTTCTGGTCTTCCTCAGCGCGCTTTTGTTGCTCCGGGTCCGGCTGGACAAATTGCTTTTCCACTTTCAGGCGCTCAGTGGGGAACTTGCCGGCACGCACGGTGACGAAAACGCTGCAAGTCAGGGCGTCTCCATCCGGCCCCGGCCAGGACACTTTCCATTCATAGCGTCCGGGCGGTTTTTCAAGGTCGACCCCAATTAGGCCATGCAAAGTGGCTGATTTTTCATCCTCGCTCCATAAGGGGATTGCGCGCCCATCCCAGTCACTGGAGAAAGCTGGCAGCGTGGCGGGGCCCAAAACCTTCGTAAGTAACAGGGAACCCTGCCCTGTAACGCCGGCACTCACTGTCAGGACGATTCCGCCGGGACAGCTCTTGCGAACCTGGCCCGAGGCCTGAGGGGAGGCCAAGGCGAGAAGCAGCCCCAAAAGAGGCGGAAGGAACAACAGTTTGCGTATCAAAAGAGGGAGCATGCTGGAAGTAGGATACCCGGTTAGGGGCCTGTTGAAAAAGTTTTCACTTGAACGTCAAAAGGTGATGTAGGTCACAGAAACTGCATATCGGCTCGCGCAAAATAGTCGCGCAATGGCCAGACGATCTCTCGGAGTGGTCTTGATCGTCGCGCTCCTGGGCTGGACCGTCAACCGGCCCATTTTGGGGTGTAAAGGCCAGCACTCTCGGGCAGCAGTTCTGGTGCCGGCAGGAGCTTCACCTGCCTACCAACCTGAACCTTCCCCTACGTGCCACAACTGCTGCCCACAGGTGAACTCCAAATCCCCAAGCACTGCGCAACCGTCTTTTCATAAGTGTCTCTTGTACCTCTCGGTTCATCCTGGATGCTGTTCTGTCTCCAAAGAAACTGAGAGTGGGCTCCCTCCAAAGGCAGTCGCGGGTTACGCGGCTGCGAGATTTACCCTCGCTTCTCTCCCCTCTTTCGAGCCCATACTTCCGGGGCAAGCGCAAAGTTCCACCATGACTTTCGCCCATTCACCTGGGATTCAGTCTTCTTCCTTCACTGTTCTTCGCCTCTGAAACTCTTCTTCTGACCTGGCGCTTCCTTCCAGCTTTGGGCTTTGCCCGCGTGGGACGTGCTTCCCACTTTCAGAAACGAAGAAAGTAACCATTGAGGAGAAAAAATGAAATTTCGAATTATCGCTGTTGTTTTGATCCTGACTCTTGCTTCATGGCTGCCGGCCATCGCACAACAGAACACCGCGCCGCAGCCCGCTGCCCAGCAGGCACAAGCACCGCCTGCACCGGCCGATGCGAGTAAGGCCGCAGGGAAATCCGGGTGCACCTGCTATAGGCCCATGGAAGACAGTGGCAAGCAAGCCGCGGGAGATGACGCGTCCAAGACCTGCTGCCCAGCCAAGGGCAGTAAAATGGCTAAATCCGTGTCCTGCTGTGATGGCAATGAAATGGCCTGCTGCAAGAAAGACGGCAAGGACAACCAGACGGCCATGAATTGCTGCACTGGCAAGGATGGCAAGATGTGTGCCACGAAAGACGCCAAGGACTGCTGCGGCAAAGACGCAATGGCGTGCAACGGCAAAAACGGCAAGAACTGCTGCGCAGGCCATGGGCAAGCATGCTCCCATGGCGCCTCGCAGAGTTAAATCAACCTGAAAAACGAAGGGCCCCGGCGTCGGGGCCCTTTGTACGGCGTCCAAATTTTGGCTGCGCTGCTGCCTAAATATTCAGGCCCAGGACCCGAACCAGTTTTTCTTCCAGCCTCTTCAACTCCAACTCTCTGGCATGTTCTTCGCGCGTTCTGTCGTTCAGCGCATCTTTCAGGAGTTGCAGATTCAGCCGCAACTCCATCTGGCGGAGCGCGAGCCGGCCGAGTGCGCTCAGCGCGTCCTTCTGGTCTTCTTCCAGTTCGCGAGGCTCCCGGTCCACAACGCAAAGAGTGCCAAGGGCATAGCCATCTTCATTGATCAGCGGCGCGCCCGCGTAAAAGCGGATATGGGGTTCCCCGACAACCAGGGGATTCTCGCGGAACCGCGGATCCTGCAAAGTATCAGGCACAATGAACAGGTGAGCCTGCTGGATAGCGTGTGCGCAGATGGAACTGTCCCGCGGAGTCTCTCGAACCTGGACCCCCAGCTTGGATTTGAACCACTGCCGGTGATCGTCCACCAGGGACAGCATGGCGATCGGTACCTTGCAGATGTGGGCGGCAAGAGTGACCAGGTCGTCAAAAGACTGCTCGGGTTCGCTGTCGAGGATGGCGTAACGGTTGAGTGCCGCAACGCGGGCCGCTTCCATGCTGGTTATGGGTGCGGGCATGAGCGCCTCCCGAACTCCCCAAAAGAGGCAAAGCCAGTTCGGGCGGAAATCATACTCCAGACAGGCGTGGAGGGACAGTGTTTCATGCAGGGAAGAGAGTGGCCCCCATTGGAATAACGGCTCCGGGAATGGCATTATCCAAACGGCACAGGAACGGGGATAGAATTTCGTTACGGGATAGGTGGGACCCATGACAGCAAAGAAGAGGGTAACTGCAGTCGTTCTGCTGGCCGGAATTCTGTTGGCGCTATCCAGCGCACACGCACAGAAGGCTTCGCCCGGAATCCAGGACCGGGAAAGGGAGCGGCGCAGCCTGGCCATCAACATTACTCGCGCGATCAACACGGCGGAAGCGAACTACAAAAAGAACCACGGTGTTTACGCCACCTGGGACACACTGATCAGCAACGGAGACTTCACGGATACGGGCACAAAGTGGGCGCCGGAATCCTTCCCAACCGTGGCTCACGCCATGTACGGTAGCGGTAAGGAAATCGTGCCGGGGTGGAAACTGCGGCTGATCCTCTCGAAGGATGGGTCTTCTTACGACCTTCTCCTCGAGGACGTGACCGATCCGAAGTGCGGCTACGCGGTTGTCAGCGACGAGCGTGGCCTGATCCGGCAAAGCAAATCGGTCGATTGCCCGCTCTGAGCGAACCCGGCGAAGCAGAAGGAATGGCAATTAAGGGGGAATGGTTTTCAGTCAGCCGAAGACAGTTGGCCCATTTCCTCATGCCTGCTCCGGTACGGCCGTAGCGAGAAATACTTGTAGCGGCAGGGTTCGCAGCGGTAAGCCGGAACTCGCAACAAGCGCCACACAAAAGCAAGTGGGGCTCCCACGTACTCAGGTGAGATGCGTTTCAATTCCGGATTTCCGCAAATGGGACAGTGGGCATGCAGGGAATCGCTAAGTGGCATGAGCCTGGCATAAAATCTTGCCTCGCACGTCTTGCAACGCCAGGGATAAACACCCATGGCGCTCAGGAGATAGTCCGCAGCGGAATGGCGGCGCGAGCGTCTCGCGCCTTTGCTCTTGCAGACGGGGCAGGTCATCTGGGTGCCAGGAAACCTCTAGACTTGGGCTCAGGATAGGCCAGTCTCGGACGGTAGGCAAGGGTAACTGCGAACATAGTTCCTGGGTACAATAGTAATAGGGGAAACGTTTGCTTTCCCGAGAGGAACATGATGCCGGCGTACACCGAAGAACATGCCAAGGCCGGGATTCAGGCCAAGCTGCCGAAATTGGAGGTCTGGCCCAACCAGTACCCGGGCTACGTCATCACGACGCGTTATCCGGAGTACACCTCAGTATGTCCGAAGACCGGTCTGCCGGATTATGGCACAATCACAATCCAGTACAAGCCGCGCAAAGCCTGCATCGAGCTGAAATCCCTGAAGATGTACCTGTTGGCCTACCGCAACCTGGGAATCTTCTATGAAAATGCAGTAAACAAAATGCTCCACGACATTGTCGACGCGGTGCAGCCGGAATGGTGCATCGTCAAGGGCGAATTCACGCCGCGGGGCGGGCTCAATACCACCATCTTTGCCCGTTGGCCCGAACGAACTGAACGGCACGGGCGCAGGCGGAAGTGACGGAAGCGGACACCCGGCGCACAGCGGGATTGGACATGCCGAGCCGCCCGTTGGATAATTCTGAAGTTAGAAAACCGTGTCCATGACTGTACTTACTAAGGAGGGAGAAGCATGAGTATTTCTCCAAATGTTCCGAGTCCAGACGAATCCTATCACTACGAAAATGTGGGAACTCCGCGGTGGATTCCCGTGGTGTTCGCGCTTCTGATCGTCGGACTGGCAGCGATCGGTTATGCCGGGTACTCCGTGCAGACGCGGTTGGAACAAGAGCTTTCCAAGAACGAGGAACAGAACAAGATTCTGAGCGCGCAACTGGAGCAGGCCAATTCGCGCATCGCGGACCTGAAGGGGCAATTGGAAGTGACCACGCAGAAGATCGGAATGACCCAGGCCGAAGTGGCGGACGCGAAGAGCCGCGCCGAGTCGATCCGCAAGCAGCAGGTTGCTTCCGACCAGAAGCTGTCCCAGGAGATTTCGGCGGCCCAGAAGGAGAGCGAAGCTAAGATTGGCGCGGTGGCCACCGACGTGACCGGTGCAAAGAAGGACATCGAGGCCACGCGCACCGACCTGGAAGCCACCAAGACCAAGCTGGATCGCGCCACGGGGGACATGGGCGTGATGAGCGGCTTGATTGCGCGCAATCACGACGACCTGGAAGAGCTGAAACGCAAGGGTGACCGCAACTACTTCGAATTTTCGCTCCAGAAGTCCAAAACGCCGCAGCGCGTTGGGCCGGTCCAGATGGCGCTGAACAAAACCGACCCGAAAAAGTCCAAGTACACTATGACTGTCCTCGCTGATGACAAATCTATCGAGAAAAAGGACAAGACCGCCGGCGAGCCCGTGCAGTTCTATGTAAAGGGCAGCGCGCGTCTGGCTCCCTATGAAATCGTCGTGTTTGACGTGGGGAAAAACAAGATCACTGGCTACCTGGCCACCCCCAAGGACACCGGCGCTGCAGCCAAGTAAAGGTCCTTGAGGATAACTGGCGGCTGCACAGCGGTCGCAAAATCAGGAAGCCCTGTTCCCGGTTCTGGAAACTCCCCCGGGGACGGGGCTTCTGTGTTTCCCGGCGGGACGTTACGCTTCTAATTAGCCCTTGATTTGCCTGATGGAGGACTCCCCACCATGTTTCACATCCGTCTTTTCCGCGCAATCAGCTTCCTGTTTGTTGTAACGATGATCTTTTCCACCGGCGCCGCCGCGCAATCTCCGGTGGACCCTGGGCAACTGCCCGGCCGCACCATCCTCTATCTTGTATGGCACGGGAGTCCCACGGGCGAGATTCGCAAGAACAATTCTCTGTATGCACTTTGGGACGATCCTCAGTTCGCCGCGGCACGGGCGGCTTTCCTCGAATCATTCCTGAACGACGCCCAGAATCTGAAAAACAAACCGGCAGTCAGCCGCGAAGAACTTGCGCAGTACGTGACCCTGTTGGACAACCCTTTCCTGATTGGTTATCTGCGGCGCCCGCAAGCGCATGCGGCGGCAAAAACCCCGGCGGCCAAGACTCCTGAGCCCACTTGGAACGGAATGTTTTTTATTTACGATCGTTCGGGGAAAGAGGAACTGCTGTCCAAGGCGGTCGTACAAATGCGCGGAACAGAAAACGACATTCCGAAGCTCACGCCATTGACCCTGGCGGGAGTGCCGGCGCTGAAGGTCGAGCGCAAGAGCGGAATCACGTACTGGGCTGAATTCGGCAAGTACGCCGTAAGCGCGAACGAGCAAAGTGTTTTTGAAGAAGTCGTGGCTGTGGTCAATGGCAAGCCTGGCAGCAGCATGTTGTCCCAATCGGCCGCCTTTCAAGAAGCAAAGCCAATACTCAGCGGCGGCGTGGTTGAATTCTTTCTGCGTGTTCCCAGCACCCAGGAACTCGGCTTGGATTCACTGAGTGCTTCTTCGGCTCCGTTGAAGCCACTGGTGATGGCCCTGAAGCTAGACTCCCTCCATTCCGTCGCCGGACATATTTCCCTGGAAGGGGCAAAAACGCACTTCACCGGGACAATCCTCGGAGACACGGCCGCCGGCAGCCTATTTGACATCTGGGCCGAAGGTCAGGCCAACCCGGTTTCGTTGGGCTATCTTTCTCCCGATACGATTTATTACAGTGAGTCGCAGTTTAATCTGCTGGGCATCTACAACACCTTGAAGCGCGCGCTCACCCAAGCCGACGCAAGTTCGGCCCAGACCGCCACTCTCCTTGAAGGCCTTGCACAAACGCGCCTTGGCATGCCGTTGCCTGACGCCCTCGGGCTGACCACGGGAGAGATCGCTTCTCTGCAAACCAGCCCTACGATGGACGATGGCCAGAAAGTCTATCTTCTGGGCATCAGCAATAAGCCGGACGCGCTGAAACTGGCGCGCACCCTCATGGGCGATCGAATCTCTTCCGAGCGAAGCGAGGGCGACACCACTTTCTTGAAGGTCTCGCTCCAAGGCGGGCAGAGTTCCGCGGGCGTGGCCCAGTGGAATTTCTATTATCTGGCCATGACGCCCTCGCTGCTGTTCGGTTCGTCAAAAAGCGAAACCCTTCACAGGTATGTGGGACAGGCACCCACAAGCCCGGACGCGGCGGTTCCCAAGAATATTCTGGCCGCACGCGGGCAATTCCCGGAAAAGCTGAACGGGTTTTCCTTTTTCGATTTCCAGAAAGTGGACTGGGCCGGATTAAAAGAAAAATGGGTGGCAGAGGCGAATAAATCCGCGCAAAGTGCGAAGACCACGGACGCCGCAAACAACAATAAGAAACTCAGCGATTGGCTGAGCCAGGTGAACCCGGAAGTTTTCCCCCGGCATTTGCACACCATGACCGGGGCTTCGTGGAAAGACGCGAAGGGAGTCCACTTTGACGAGTGGCTGGACTGACATTCGCCGGCAAAGCTTGCGGCGGATGTGCTGGATTTGCGCGGGTGTTTTCTTCTGCTTCATGCTTCGCGGATTTTTTGCGCAAGCCCAGGAACAAAGCGTACCGCCAGGGCAAGCCATCCGCGTCGACGTGAACCGCGTGAATGTCGGCGTCATCGTCACCGATTCCAAGGGACAGTTTGTGGAAGGCCTTCTGCGCGAGGATTTCCAGATTTTTGATCGTGGCGCGCAGCAGCCGGTCACCGATTTCGCTTCCGTCGATGCGCCCGGCCAGGTTTTTCTTCTCCTGGAGGCCGGCCCCGCCGTCTATTTCTTGCAAGACAGCCATCTCTTCGTGGCGGATGCGCTACTCAGCGGTCTTTCGGCAGAAGACCGCGTGGCGATTGCGGTCTATAACGATACGCCGACACCTCTGGTGGACTTCACCACCGACAAGCGCGCGGCGGGGGCGGCCCTGGATAGCATTCGATTCAATCTGGGCTATGGCGATCTCAACCTCGCAAAAAGCCTGAGCACGGTTCTCGACTGGCTGGCCCGCGTTCCCGGAAAGAAAACGATCGTGCTGATCTCGACCGGTGTGGACACTTCGCCGGTGGCGGACATGCAAACGCTGCTTCTCCGTTTGCAAACCGGTGACGTGCGCATCCTCTCGATCTCCATGAGTGGACCGCTGCGCAACGGCAAGCAAGGCAGCAAGCAGCAGATCCAGCAGACACAGCAGGCGCTCGAACAGGCCGATGCGTGGCTCACGACCCTGGCAGAGTCCACGGGCGGTCGCGTTTATTTTCCGGAGAATGCCAAAGCGTTTCAGGAAGCCTACCGCCAAATCGCACAGCTCGTGCGTCACGAATACAGTCTGGCCTTCGCGCCTCCTGCTGCGGACGGCGCGGTGCATGCAATTGACGTGAAAGTTGGCTCGATGACGGGTGACGCGAAGAACAATTCGCCAGCTTACCGTGTGGATCACCGCAAAGCGTACGTAGCCCCAAAATCGGCGGACTAGCCGAGAAGGTCTTCAGTCATAATCCTTCATCATTTTGGCCATTTCGCGCAGGCGTTCGTCCACGCGAGCGAACACGGTGCCCTCCTCAAACTTCCCAGAGCCATTCCGGATACCGGCGGGAACGCCCGTGAGGAGTTCCACGCCCTGTTCGACCCGCGCGATCGGCCAAATATGGAATTTTCCGCTCGCGACCGCCTCCAGCACGTCTTCGCGGAGCATCAGGTCGTCCACGTTGGCCAGCGGGATCATCACGCCTTGTGTGCCGCTCAAGCCCTCGATCCGGCAGGTGTCGAAGAAGCCTTCGATTTTTTCATTCACTCCGCCGATGGCCTGGATATCGCCGCGTTGATTCATCGAACCGGTGACGGCAATGTCTTGGCGCAGAGGCAGCTCGGACAGCGCGGAAAGAAGCGCGTAGATTTCCGTGGAACTGGCGCTATCGCCGTCCACGCCCGAATAGGACTGCTCGAAACAGATGCTCGCCGTGAGGGAAAGCGGCTTATCATGGGCAAAGGAGGAGCGCAGATAGCCCGCGATAATTTGCACACCTTTATCGTGGAAGCGCCCGCTCAGATTGGCTTCGCGCTCAATGTTAATGAGCCCGGCTTTTCCGAGCCCCACGCTGGCGGTAATGCGCACGGGCTTGCCGAAGGAATAGCCACCGATTTCCATAACGCTGAGGCCGTTCACCTGCCCGGCGGTCATTCCGGACAGCTTAACCAGCAAGGTGCCCTCTTCCATCATTTCGCGAATGCGGGTTTCGATCAGGTTGTGGCGCTCGACCTTCGAAGCAATTGCGGCTCGCACATGCGCTGCCCGGACAACATTTTCCCCAGCGGCCGCGGCGGCGTAATGCGCTTCGCGCGCCAGATCCGCAATGTCCACGAAGCGAGCGGTGACTTTGTTGCGGCGCCCAGCCTTGCGTACGCCGTACTCCAGAATCGCCGCAAAGGCTCCACGGTCGAAAGGAAACAGGTTTTCCTTTTCGCTGAGTGTGCGAATGCGGCCGGCATATTCTTCGATGACGCCGTCGCTCATGGGCATCTCTTCATCGAACTCCACGCGCACCTTGAAAATCTTTCGAAAGTCTTCCTCGTATTCGTAGAGCAGTTCGTAGAGGTCGCGGTCGCCAATCAGGATCACCTTGACGTCGATTTCGATGGGCTCGGGCTTCAGCGCCGTAGTGGTGAACGGATAAAACGTCTCGAACGGCTGAATTTCCAGGCGGTTGTGATTCAGCGTGCGCTTGAGTGCGCGCCAAACTCCCTGCTCCGAAAGCGCTTCAATCGAATACATGATCAGGAAGCCGCCATCAGCGCGCAGCAAGGAGCCTCCGCGCAGGTCCATGAAGTCGCTGGTCCAGCCGCCTCGCGCGTCATACGCGCGCTGAATGTTGCCGAAGAGGTTGGTGTAGGTGGGCGAGGTTTCAAAAATCACCGGGGAAGAATCCTCGTGATTGTGCGCCAGGATCACGTTTACCCCATAAACGCGGAACGGGTCCCGCTCCGGCATCGGTCCCTTCTGCATGACCTCCGGCGGCTCCTGAGCGTGCTCATCTTCGCCTTCGCGCTCTTTGAACGGCCCAAGATTGTCCAGCAGGTGATGACGCACTTCTTCCAGGTATTCAGTGACGCTTTGTCCGGGATATTTTTCCTTGAGCTCTTCAATCACGCCATCGACCAGAACAGACGCGGCTTCCTGTTCTAGATAGCTGAGTTCACTGGCGAGCTCGCGCGAAAGCGTCAGCGTCTTCCGGTACACAACCGTGAACTCCTGGCGGAATTGTTCGTATTTCCGCTCGATCTCCTCGGCAACACCGGATTCCAGCTTGCCCTCGTGCACCATCTTCGTGATGTCTTCGATGGGCACCATCTGTCCCTCGAGCACCGGAAAGATTTCCGGAAGCGCCACTGCACCCACCTGCATGTGTCCTAGCGCAAATTGCTCCCGCGCGATGCGGCGCGTAAAATCGTCCATCAAATCTTTTTCGCGCACGGAGAAGCGCTCAACGATCCGTCCTTTTTGCCGCTGGAACGGTTCGCCTTCAAACACCTGGGGAATCCGCCGGCGCAAAAAATCGATACCGGCCTGCATATCCTTTTTGAAAACGTCGGCAGCGCCACGCGGCAGGGTCAGCAGCCGCGGACGGTCCGGCACCTTGAAATTGTTGACGTAACACCGGTCGAGCGAGGGTTGCGTGGCTGGGTGCAGGTCCTCAATCATCTGTGCGATGGTGCCGCCGCGGCTCGTACCGGCTAGACCGCAAACGAAGACGTTGTACCCGGGCGCGGAAAGTTCCACGCCCATCTTCAGCGCGCGTAGAGCGCGTTCCTGGCCAACAAAGCCTTCGCGCTTCTGCGCCTGCGCTGTCGTTTCGAAAGGGATACGCGAGAGCTCGCAGCGCCAGCGAAGCTTGTCGGGGGCGAGTTCCGCCACTTTCAATTCCTTCTTGTCCGTATTTGTAGCCATTCGACGGCGTACTCTAACACAGAGCGAACTGTCCGGCGGGGAAATTAGCCCGCGAGTTACGCTAGAGGTTACGCACGCTCCTTTTCCAGTTGTTCCTGGTGATCCATGTGAATGCGAAATACGCCCAGTGCGGCAGCTACGACAGTGGGACCCACGACCAGTCCCAACAATCCAAACACATCCAGGCCGCCCAAAATGCTGATAAAAAGGAGCAGATCGTTCAGCCGTGTGCGATTTCGCAAAAGCAGCGGGCGAACGAGATTGTCCGCGAAACCAGCGACTCCTCCGCAAATGGCGAACACCACCACCGCTTTGCCCCAGTGCCCGTTAAACCCCAGCCAGAGCGCAGCGGGAACCCAGATCAGCGCGGAGCCCACAACGGGAACGATCGAGAAGAAAGCGATCAACACGCCCATGAACACCGGCGCTGACAGTCCGGTGAGCTTGAATGCAATGCCACCCAGAACTCCCTGAATCGCCGCGATGAGCAGGGCCACAGCCACACTGGCGAAAATCAGGTCGCGGGATTCGGTCAGCATGTCCTCTTGGATCTCCCGATCGAAGGGAATCAGATGGCGCACCGCCCGCAGAACTTTCTCCCCATCGCGAAACATAAAAAACAACGCAAACAAGAGAATGAAAAGACTAACGAAAAAGGAGAACAGGTTCTTCAGCATCGCGCCCACTCTGGAAGCCAGATAGGATGCGATCGTTTCCGCACCCTGGCGCAAGGGCCCCGCGAAATCGATGTTCTGCCAAGATTCCGGCAGATGGTTGCGAAGCGAATTGGCAAGGTTCAGAGGCACCAAGGATCCGCCGGAACTTAGCGTTTCGCGGATGCGCGCGCTAGCTTCAATCGCTTCTCGAGCGGCGTACAACAGAACCATCAGCGCCGGCACGATGAGCAGTAGGGTTACCCCAATCGTGCAGAGTGCTGCTGCCCAGGTCGAAGAAAAACGCCGCTCAACCTGCTGGTAGGCAGGATAGAAAAAGATCGCCAGAACCGCGGACCAAGCCAACGGAATAAGAAACGGCGAGGTAATGAGGAAGACCAGGTACCCGAGAAGGAGCAGCGCACCGTAAGAGAGGACGGTGGTTAATCTGTCACTCGTTGTCGTGTTTCGGTTGGCTTGCGTCATTCGCGTTATATAATTCATCCAGTCCAGGCGACATGGGGTTTGTTGACGCCCCGTGGGACGTCATCCCGTCCGCCCAGGGGTAGCCACGAGCTCATGGCCTCATCGAAAATCCTATTCAGTTACGAGCAGGCTCGCCTACTTGCTGTACTTGCTTTAATCAATTTTGTCAACTTCGCTGACCGCCAAGTGTTGAATCCGCTGGTGCCGCTTCTACGTGCTCACTTCGGAGTGACTGACACGCAACTCGGTTCCCTCCAGATGGTGCTCCTGGTAGTGCTGGCAATCGCCAGTATTCCCTCCGGCTATTTGGCGGACCGTTTTAATGAACCCAAAATCATCTCCTTCGGCGTCCTGTTCTGGAGCCTCGCCGCCATTGCCAGCGGCCTAGCGCCAACGTTTGCTTTTTTGTTTGTCGCACGCGGACTGGTCGGCGTCGGCGAAGCGGCGTACGCACCGGCGGCTCAATCCCTCATCTCCGATTCCTTCTCGCGAGAACACCGCGCCTTATCCCAGTCCATATTTGCGTCCGGAATGATTCTCGGAGGCGTCGCGGGCCTGGCGCTCGGGGGAATCATGGGGGAACGGCACGGCTGGCAGCATGCCTTTATCATCGTTGGCGCCATTGGCGTGCTGCCGGGACTGACGGCCCTGAAACTTAAGGAACCAGCACGTCGTCCGCGCTCCGAAGTAGTGCCGGTAAAACAACTGCTTCGCGTGCCCGCATTTGTGGCCATGATCGTTGCCGGAATTTGTATCACGTTTTCCAGCGTATCGTTCGTCACTTGGGGAATCGACTACGCCAAGAGCTATAAGGACTTCAGTACCAAGGAGGCAGCGCTCTCCCTCGCCATAATTGCACTGCTATCTTCAGTGCTCGGTGCCCTCAGTGGCGGGTATTTTTCCGATCGCCTCCAGAAAAAATTGCCTTACGGGCGCATTCTGGTCGTTGCCTGCGCGTTTCTGGCTGCCGCACCCTTTCTGCTCTTGGCTATCCAGTCGGAGGAGAAGTGGATGGTGCTGGCGGGCTTTTTTGTTGCCATGTTCTTCATGTCCTGGTATCACGGGCCCACGACGGCGGTGCTGCATGATTTGACGCCGCAGCGCGCACATGCCACGGCCCTTGGCGTGTATATGTTTGCCACGCAACTGCTGGGAGCCCTGGGTCCCCTGCTCATTGGGAGAATTTCCGACCTCAGCGACCTGCAGATAGGCCTGCAAGCGGCAGCGGCCGTTATGGTTTTCGGCGCACTCTTATTATTATTGGTGATCTACTTCGTGCGCCGCGACGGGCTGCACCACCCGCTCCTGGCATCGTTCCGCGCGGAAGATGAAGCCTGCGCCAAAGCAGCGCTGACGTAGCCCTGCAAGCGGAAGAGACTATGTCCCGCTCGACCGCATCATGAGCGATGAGCTACCAGCGAACTAAACCTTCAGAGTCTTCCACCAGCACAACCTCATACTTTTCCAACATAGGCATCAGGATGTCTTCCAGCTCGCGTTTCCAAAGTTCTCCTTCATAAAACTTAGCTTTCATCGGCTCGCGCGAAGAGAGATCCGGGAAGCCACGCATAAAAAAGAAGGTGTCGGGATCTTCGATGGAAAGAAAGGGACCCAGGATTTTCATCCCGATCTCTGCATGTGCCGGAACAGACTTGGAGCGGAATATCTCAAGAAACCGCGAGCGCATGCCGGACTTGGTTTTATAGGTGCGCATTTCGATGATCACTTCAGCACCTCTTAGGACGGCGCAAACTAGCTTCGATAGAATGTGTACTCGGCCAATCGGAGATGGGCCCACCGCCGCTTTCGTGTTTACTTGATTCCGGTGAGGGCGATCAGGCGGCTCACTTCTTCGTGGGTCACGTCATACAGCGGCCGCTCGTCTTCTTCTTCCAGCCGCTCGCGCAGGTATTCCGCAGCCACAAAACTTGCTTCGCGGTCGGTGAGGTCGCGCCCGGCTTTATCGCGAAACTCCACAAACGCCGTGTGCGCCAGGCCGACAATGCGGCCCTCGCCATCCACCTCGAACTTCGCGTCGATGGTGTCGCTGTGCCGCGTGGCGATGGCGTTCCAGATATGCGAAAAGCGGCAATCGTAAACGTGGCCGCTGAGCTTGGAAGTCACCTCAAAGGCGCCAATGAATTGATTCATGGCGCCGACGTTCGCTAATACCGGGAGTGAAGGCACGAGGACTCCTCTTTCCATTCCAAATAATCCCAATTAGTGTCCAATTTCCCTCACCTGACTGTCAATGGCGGGCGGAGTCCGCCGTTTGGTCCCGTTACCCAAGTTACCGATAACGCGGGTGGATTCGATAGGTCGATGCAACACCATTTAAGAACTGAACTGTTTAAGGATGGTGTTTATGACCCAAGGAATGCGATCGAGACTTTCTCCCACCGAGAAGACCGACATCTGGAGCCGTTGGAAGTCCGGGGCAGTCGCTGCATGAGATCGGGCGTGCCTTTGACAAGCCACATAACTCCATTCGCTGTTTGTTGTTGCCTCGCGGAGGGATTCCTCCCGCCGCCCGTCGTCGCTCACGGCTAGCGCTCACCCTGGCCGAGTGAGAGGACATCTCCCGAGGGATCGCTTCCGGTTCGTCGTTTCGTGAGATCGCCAGACACCTGGATCGAGCGGCCTCAACGGTGAGCCGGAGGTCTCGCGCCATGGTGGCCTTCCTGTCTATCGCGCTCATGAAGCGGATGAGCACGCCTGGGACTCAGCCTTGCGACCCAAGCAGTGCCTTCTTGCCCTGCACCCGGGGTTGCGAGAGATTGTTGCGAGTAAACTGATTCTGGACTGGTCGCCCGAACAGATTTCCGGGTGGCTGAAGACTGAGTATCCCGACGACAGGAGCATGCACGTGTCCCACGAGACCATTTACCGCAGCCTGTTCATCCAAGCGCGGGGAGTATTGAAAAAAGAGCTGATGGACCACCTGCGGTCGAAGCGGCGCATGCGCCGCTCGCGACATGCAACGGTCAGCGGACAGTCACGGGGGCAAATCGTCGATGCCCTCTCGATCCGCGAAAGGCCTGCGGAAGTGGAAGATCGAGCGATTCCTGGTCATTGGGAAGGCGATCTGCTGAGCGGCGCCAAGAACAGCTACATTGCAACCCTGGTAGAACGTCATTCGCGCTTTGCCATGCAATCAAGGTGCCGAGCAAAGAAACGGAAGCTGTGGTTGCTGCCTTGAGTCAGCATGTTCGTAAACTTCCAGCGACGCTGCGACGCTCGCTGACGTGGGATCGCGGACTGGAGATGGCGAAGCACAAGGACTTTACGGTAGCTACGGATGTGCAGGTCTACTTCTGCGATCCGCAAAGTCCCTGGCAGCGCGGCTCGAACGAAAACACAAACGGGCTCTTACGACAATACTTCCCGAAAAACACAGACCTAACCGGCTATTCCCAGTCGGATCTGAACAAAGTCGCACTGCGCTTAAATCAACGCCCACGACAAACTTTGGGCTTTCAGACGCCGGCGAGTAAACTTCAGGAAAGTGTTGCGTCGACCCATTGAGACCACCCGACAAATCAGGAGTTGACATCGTCTCATGATGTCTTCGTGCCCATAACCGGTAAGAATCGCCGTCCATGAACGAAAGTTGGATTCGACTACTGTCCCATTCGACGAGGGAAGCGGACATCATGTCCGCGTCCCTCGCTGCCTCTCCGGCGTGGTTCACAAGCGAATCACTTAGGGGTGTCGTTCTTCTGCGCCTCTTTCTTCAGCGCCTCCTGGTTCTCCTGCTTCTTGCGCCACGCCTCGCCCATGCTGTTCAGCATGGCGGGCGGCATCGTTTCTATCGGGACCACGAGGTCGCCTGACACGGGCCACTCCGGCAGCAACAGGGGGTGGTAGTCCTTCGGGTAGTACAGGTTCGGATCGATCTCATGTTCGCGCACGAAGGGCTCTTGGATCTCCTTACGCGAGGTAGGCGGATGCGGAACCACGAGTTGTCCCTTGGAGAAGTCGAACTGGGGCGCTCGTGAGTTGGGGAACTCGGGGATGATTCCATCTCGCACCCAGATCTTGTCCTTCGTCACGTTGACGACAACCCCGTCGGGCGCCCCGAAGTGGTACGGGCCCTTATAGTGATAGCGCACCTCGGCCACCGTTTCCTCGTTGAGGTAGGGGTCGAAGGGAATGTGCGTCGTCATGAACATCCGGGGTTGGATCAGGTTGGCCAGGTAGCCCGCCGCGTACGCTGGCGTATGGTGCGTGTCGACTGTGTAACGTGCGAGGAACGGAGGCACGCCCTGCACACCGGAGCTGATCTCGCAGAGCTCGGTCTGCGCCTCGGTGACGTAGACATCCACGCCCTTTGCGTACTTGAGGTCGAGGTCGCTCGGCCGGCCGTCACCGGTCCACACGAAGGAGAGACCGTTCCAATCGAGGCGATAGCCTGAAGCGCCGTCCTTGGCGTGCGAGCGCTGCCAGTGGATCACGCGCACTCCGTCCTTGTCGTAAATGACCCCGCCATTGTCGCGGAAGTCGTACTCGTGGACTTCGATGTCGTGGGCCTCGCCGACCGGGAAGACGCTGAAGGCGTCGTCATGCCACGCGAGCATCTTCTTCATGCCGTCGATCATCGCTGCGGTGCCGTACTCCGGCGTGCGCCCGGACGGGCCATACACCTGGAGCTTCTTGTGCCAGCGCCCAGCCCATCCGCCGAATTCATACAAGTACGGCAGTGAGCCGAAGTGGTCGATGTGCAGGTGCGTGATAAAAACCTTGTCGAACTCGTTCAGCGCGAAGCCTGAGGCGATGTATTTCGCGACCGACCCCTCTCCGAAGTCGAAAATGAAGTTCTCACCGTTGCCGAGCTGGACCAAAATCGAGGTGTTCATCTGGCCCGGACGGATGAACGGCGCGGTTCCCATGAAGATGATGCGCATCTCGTCGGGTTGGACGTCCTCGGTGCGCGGGAACCAGTTCGCGGCGCTCTTCAGCCACGGCTGTGGTTTGATGCCCTCGAACAGGAGCCCTTCCTTCCAGCGCCCCATGGGAACACCGCCGAAGAGAGCTGCGCGGATGTCCGCCTCGGAGCTCGGCTTCTGCTTCTCCTGCGCCGAGGCGATAGGGAGGAGAGAGAATGCCACGAGCACGAAAGCGAGCCCGGCGAGAACGCCCCGTCTGAGTTTGTTTTTCGGCTGGTCATTCGCTCCCTTGAGCATGTCGCGTCGGCTCAAATCGCTTTGCGGCCGCCGCTTCGTATTGTCATCGGTTTCCATCAGTACCCTCCTGTTTAGTTTCACTAGCTAGAAATGCACCTCGACTTCGCGGAAGCGATGCGAGGCGCGCTTTTAATTCTGCGGGCAGTATTTCGAGAGAATCTTTCTGTGACTATTGGCAGAAATAACAAGCACTAGCGTAGGCGGCTCAGTGCCTGGTTAACGCGGTAATCGGAAACGGGCCAAGTACCCGAGTTTTAGCTTGTCTGAAATTCCGCTTACGCGGCGGGCGTCGGCCGTCGAATGCCAGCCGCTTCCGCCGTGATGTCCGTATACTTCAGGCCCGATCCCGTGTTGAACAGGACGACGCGATCCGTCGGCTTGAGGTAGCCGGTAGCCAGCAAATGGTCATACGCGGCGGTGGCGGTAGCGCCTTCCGGGCAAAGAAAAACTCCCTCGTTTTTGGCCCAGTCCTTGAGCGACGCTAGGATTTGTTCGTCGGGAATACCCATGGCCAAGCCGCCGGATTCCCGCAGGATGTCCAACATAATGTAGTCGCCATAGGGCTTTGGAACGCGCAATCCCGCGGCAAACGTGGCGGCGTCCTTCCACATCTGGCTGACCTTTTCTCCCTGCTCGAAAGCCCGCACCACCGGCGCGCAGCCCGAAGATTGCACCGCGATCATACGTGGGCGCTTTCCTGGGCGCACCCAACCAAGTTCCTCCAATTCCGCAAACGCCTTCCACATCCCGATCAAGCCGACGCCGCCTCCCGTGGGATAGAAAACTGCTTCGGGATATTCCCAGCCCAGTTGCTCGACGAGTTCGTAGCCCATGGTCTTTTTGCCCTCTACGCGAAAGGGCTCCTTCAGCGTGGAAATGTCGAACCAGCCTT
>Ga0187816_10000106_pt1 | contig 22066 bp, 16 predicted proteins | sample NC_wetland_sal_i_16_FD_132960 | JGI IMG/M metagenome (GOLD analysis project Ga0187816, IMG submission 132960) | Wetland sediment microbial communities from Neuse River Estuary, North Carolina, USA - SO4_1 | ecosystem: Environmental > Aquatic > Freshwater > Wetlands > Sediment | place: USA... | reverse complement strand
CATTCGCGAGCCGTAAAATGCCGGCTCACCCGTGAGAACCCTGCCCCGCCGCCTTTTCACCACACCTTCTTACGCCGAGCAGCAGCTTCCTTGTGACTAACCGGAAGGATAGCGCCCGCTAACCGAACGGATAGTGCGCAGGGGCGAATACCGCCCGTCCCTTCGCGACGCGGCGGATACAGTTTTTGGGAACACCACTTGAATCAAGGCCTTATCAGCACTGTGAAGTAACGGGCGTCGACCTACGAAGATTGGAACACGAACTGCTTCTCTACCAGGCGTCGGTCGCGTTCTTAGGAATCTTGGAGAAAGGAAGTACGGCGGAAAGACCAGCAAATGCCGGATGCACGCAAAGCCAGTCGGCTCCCGTTGGTGTTCGCCGTTGCTGAATTCGAGGAGGATCCATGAAAAACTTTCGCTTCGCGATATTCGCACTAAGCCTACTCTTGGTGGTTTCTGCCGCACGCGCGCAGACGACGAACGTTGCAGCGCGCATCCCGTTTGATTTTGTTGTCGGAAGCCAGGTGCTCCCCGCTGGGGATTATACGCTGCGATCCACGGGGATGACCGGCGGCGTACTGGTGATTCACAATTCCGATGGGACGGCCACACAAACAACGCTCACGAATTCCAATGAGAAGCTCAACCCTGCGGAAAAGACCGTGCTCGTATTTCACCGGCTCGGCGGTCAGTATTTTCTGTCGGAAGTATGGGTGGCGGGGTATTCGCGCGGACGTCAAATTCCGAGGAGCTCCATCGAAACGCGCATGGCCATGAACCACAATGAAGGTGAAGTGGTGATCGTAGCGGCACTGATTACCCATTAGACCGATGCAAACAGCGAATCTCCGCTCGCCACGGAGAAGAGAGGGCACGTCCTAACGTGCCCTCTTTTTGTTTTTGCTCACACCGTATTTCTGGCTTCAGACAAACCGGCTGGGTTCCTTTGTACGGTAGGGTTGCGCATTTTGCGCGGGTCGGGAACAATCTATGGGTAAACCCAATCCAGTTGTGACGAGCGCCTGATGAAGCAGAAAATCGTGAGTTCTCTGGACGCTGCCGTTGCGGATATCCCCGATGGCGCGCGCATCATGTTCGGCGGGTTTGGCGGGGCAGGGTTCCCAAACAATCTGATTCAATCGTTGTCGCGCAAGGGAATCAAGAGCATCACGGCCATTAGCAACAATTGCGGGACGCGCGACGGAGAACTGGGAATCATGTTCAAGAATGGGCAGGTGAAGCATGTCATCTGTTCGTTCCCCGGGCCGCACGCGAATCATTTTCAGGAACGTTTTGCAAAGGGTGAGGTGACTTGCGAGCTCGTGCCGCAGGGGATCTTGTGTGAGCGAATGCGTATGGCTGCCGCGGGATTGCTGGGTTTCTACACGACGGTGGGCGTTGGGACCGAAGTTGCCGCGGGCAAGGAAGAACGCGTGATCGAGGGGAAACGCTGCATCCTGGAAACACCAATTCACGCGGACTTTGCGCTGATCAAGGCGCAAAAGGCGGATGAACTCGGCAACCTGACTTACCGGCTGGCGGCGCGGAATTTCAATCCGATCATGGCCATGGCCGCGAGTACGACAATCGTGGAAGTGGACGAAATTGTGCCGGTAGGATCTATTGCCCCGGAGAACGTGATCACGCCGGCGATATTCGTGCATCGGATTGTGCAGGCGAAAGGATTGCACTATGCCGGATAAGCCGCGTCTTACTCGCGAACAGATCGCGCAGCGCGCCGCGCAGGAACTGCCTGACGGCGCTTACGTGAATCTTGGCTGGGGCATTCCGAATCTCATTTCGGATTATCTGCCGAAGGGTGTCACGGTTTACTTCCACAGCGAGAACGGGATTCTTGGCATGGGGCCGCGGGCCAAGCCGGGCGAAGAGGACTCTGACCTGGTGGATGCGATGAAGGTGCCGGTGACCCTGATTCCGGGCGCTTCGTTCTTCAGCCAGGCGGACGCGCATCTGATGACGCGTGGTGGACACTTGGATGTGGCGGCGCTCGGCGGATTCCAGGTGTCGGAGAAGGGCGACCTGGCGAACTGGAAGATTCCCGGATCGAAAGGAAGCGGCGGAATCGGCGGCGCGATGGATATCGCGGCGGGGACAAAGAAAGTGATTGTGTGCATGGAACACAACACGAAGGATGGAGCGCCGAAGATTGTGAAGCAGTGCAATTATCCGCTGACGGGAATTGAGTGCACGGACACGATTGTGACGGACCTTGCGGTGATCGATGTGACGCCGGAGGGACTGGTGCTGCGGGAAGTAGCGCCGGGGTGGACGCCGGAAGAAGTGCAAGAACGGACGGGAGCGAAGCTGATTGTGAAGGGGGAGGTTCCGGAGATGAAGCTGGGTTGAAGAGAAGGCGATATCAGATATCAGTAAGCAGATATCAGGAACAAAGAGGAGATGCGTTGCGGACTGGAATCTGAGGATAATTAGCGGGTGAGATCCTTCGCGGCGCAAACGGCGCGCCGCTCAGGACGACAGTGGATTGTAGGGATCTACTCACGGATCAATCGAGCTCGTAAGTAAGCCCACCTGAGACACAAGACTTAAGACCAAAAAACTTGGAACCTAAACTTAGAACCTAGGACACTTTCCTTACATGCGGGCGGCGGCGCGGGCGGCGATGTGGCCATCCGGGGTGCGCATGACGACGACGAGGCTATCGGTTACGGGAACGCCCGCGCTTGGCACATCAAACTCAAAGATCCATTCAAATTTTTGGGGCAGTTCAGCAGCCAGGTTGACTGCGTAGGGCTGAACGGGACGCGTCTCAAAGTGTTTAGGGACGATGCCAGTAGCGGGGCGGAGCGTCACGCCGCGTTTCCAGTAAAAGCTGAGCCGCAGCGTGCTTACGAGCGTGCGCGTGAGGTAAACCCGGGTGTCCGTGGACTGGAGCTGGTAGTCGCAGGGGAGATCGTACATGAGGAAGCTGAGGTGCAACTGCGGGGGGAACTCGGTGACGATGTCGTTGCCGCGATGAAGAATGGTGCCAAGGCTGCTGTCGATGCGCTTCAGATTTTCAAAGTAATTGGGAGCCGTGGCGCGGCCGCTCAGGCGGAAGCAAGGGCCGGAGGGGAAGGAGCCGTCGGTCATCAGGAGGAGGCCGCCGTCATAATTCCAGACCGATTTTTCGTGCTTGGGTTGAGCGGATAGGAAAGGCGCGGCGGCTGCAAGCAGTAAAAGGACTGCGAGCGAGAGGAGAACTGGACGCCGGCCAAACATAGGGGGTTTCCGATACAGGAGATTTTACTATTTAGCGCGGGGTAGGGAAGAGAAAGATTTGCGATAGAAGGCACCCAGGCCGGGGCGTAGAGGGCGCAGAGAAGTACGTCGAGGGGAACAGCTAAACAAGTGACCGATGAATGTTATTGGCCTTGCCGAGATGGGGCGCAGCATGCTGCGCCCCTACGAACATGGACCAGATGATTCACGGGTGGGTCATGTCTTCGGGCTTGACGAGCTGGTCGAATTCTTCGGGGGAGAGGAAGCCGAGCTTTACGGCAGCTTCGCGGAGGCTGGTGTTTTCATGGTGGGCAGTTTTGGCGACTTTGGCGGCGTTGTCGTAACCGATTTTGGGGGCGAGGGCGGTGACGAGCATGAGGGAGTTGTGCACGTAGTGGTCGATGGTTTCGCGGTTGATCTCTATGCCGACGACGCAGTGGTCGACAAAACTGTTCATGGCATCGGCGAGCAATTCCACCGAGTGCAAATAATTGAAAATCATGACCGGCTTATAGACGTTGAGCTCGAAATTGCCCTGGGAGCCGGCGATGCCGATCGCGGCGTCATTGCCCATGACCTGAACGGAGACCATGGTGACGGCTTCACACTGCGTGGGATTTACTTTGCCGGGCATGATGGAGGAGCCGGGCTCGTTTTCGGGGAGAGAAAGTTCACCGAGGCCACAGCGGGGGCCGGAAGCGAGCCAGCGAACGTCATTGGCAATTTTCATGAGGGAGGCGGCGAGAGTTTTCAGTGCCCCAGAAGCGAAAACGATTTCGTCGTGCGCGGAAAGGCTGGCGAACTTATTCGGATGCGAGCGGAAATGCAGGCCGGTGAGTTCGGCGATTTTCTTTGCGGCGCGCTCGGCGAATTCGGGGTGGGCGTTCAGGCCAGTGCCGACGGCGGTGCCGCCGATGGCAAGATCAAAAAGACCATCGAGAGCGACGGCAATGCGCGTGCCGTCCCGATCGAGGAGACTGACCCAACCGGAGAATTCCTGGCCGACAGTGAGAGGAGTGGCATCTTGCAGGTGCGTGCGGCCGATCTTGACGACGCTGGCGAACTCCTTGGCCTTGGCGTCCAGGGCATCGCGCAGTTTTTTCACTGCGGGGAGAAGGCGACGGGAAGTTTCCGCGGCGGCTGCAATGTGCATAGCGGCAGGGAAAGTGTCGTTGGAGGATTGCGACATGTTGACGTCGTCATTGGGATGAATGGGTTTCTTGGTGCCCATTTCGCCGCCTGCAATCTGGATGGCGCGGTTGGAAATGACCTCGTTGACGTTCATGTTGGTTTGCGTGCCGCTGCCGGTCTGCCAGATGCGGAGAGGGAAGTGCTCGTTGAGCTTGCCGGAAATAACTTCGTCCGCGGCCTGGACAATGAGATTACATTTTTCTTCGGAGAGCTTGCCCAGATCGCGGTTGACCAGCGCGGCAGCTTTTTTGAGGATGCCGAAGGCGCGAATGAGCTCGGGCGGCATGGTGTCTTTGCCGATGGCGAAATGGATGAGGGAGCGGGCGGTTTGCGCGCCGTAGTAGCGGTCCATCGGGACTTCGATTTTGCCCATGCTGTCGGATTCGGTGCGGGTCGGAACGGACTTGGCGAATTGCGTGGCTTCAGCCATTGGGGTCTCCTGAGGAGCGATGGAGATAGTTTAGCAAAGGATGAAAGGAAGTGAGGGAGGTAAAGGACGTGACGGAAGTAAAGGAGGAGAGAGGAACCCAAGAGCCCACGTGCAAAACCGGCCCGTGGGGCACCCTGCGTTTCGCCAATACGCGATGGTTGAGGTCCTTCGGGCATCCTCGTCGGATAGCCTCAGGGTGACAACGCATTGGGCGCCAGCGTCATTTGAGGGCGGGCTCGAGGGCGGTGACGGAGGATTCGGCGGCCCAGGTTATGAGCAGAGGGATGAAGGGAGTCACCGCGTCCGGATGCTTGGGGAGGATGCGGATGGCATAGCCGAAGAAGCCGCTTTTTGTGGTGTGCAGGGAGGCGCGGAATCGGTAGCAGCCGGCGCCTTGGTCTTCGAAAGTGTCCATAGAAGTGATTTCGGGATTTTTGATTTCGCCACTGGCATCGACGCAGCCGGAAAAGATTTGGACGGAGACATCCTGGGGAGTGAGCGCGTCCAGGAAAACGTTCGCGGAGATTTGAATTTCGTTGCCGAGATTAATTTCACCGTGGCCGTTGGAGACGGATTTCAGCTGGAGGCGAGGCCATGCGGTTTCGACGCGAGCGCGCCAAGCGGCGAGATTGCGGGCACGGGAGGCGTTGTCCGCGTGCAAGCGCAGATGGCGGCGATGCGTGGCGAGATAGTATTCATCCGCGTACTGCATGACCATGCGATGCATGTTGAATTCGGGGCAGAGGCGGATGATGGAGGTTTTCATGCGGTCGATCCACTTGCGGGGCAAGCCGTCGGCGCGGCGTTCGTAGAAAGCGGGGACGATTTCGCTTTCGAGGAGTTGATAGAGAGCTTCGGCTTCGACTTGATCCTGGTAGCCGGGATCCTGGTAGGACTCGCCTTTGCCGATGGCCCACCCGACTTCGGCCCCGCAGTCCAGACCAATCTGCCAAGCTTCATCCCACCAGCCATCCAGAGTGCTGACGTTTAAAACGCCGTTGGCCTGAGCCTTCATGCCGCTGGTACCGCTGGCTTCCTGCGGGCGTAAAGGAGTGTTGAGCCAAACATCGCAACCCTGGACCATATAGCGGCCGATGGCGACGTCGTAGTCTTCGAGGAAGACAAGCTTGCGGCGGAATTCGGGGCGCGCAGAGAGATCAACAATGGCTTTGATGAGCTGTTTGCCGTGATCATCGCGGGGATGAGCTTTGCCGGAGAAGATGATTTGGACGGGATGGTTGGCGTCATTGAGGATGCGGGCGAGACGTTCGGGATCGCGAAGCAGAAGAGTGGCGCGTTTGTAGGTGGCAAAGCGGCGGGCAAAACCGATAGTGAGCGCGTCGGGAGAGAGAACCTCCTCGGCTTCATCGATGGCGGATTGCGAGGCGCCGCGATTTTTGAGTTGAACCTGCAAGCGGCGGCGAGCGAAACCGACGAGGCGCTCGCGGCGGCGTTCGTGAGTGCGCCAAAGTTCGCCGGCAGGAATGGATTGCGTGCGCTGCCACAGTTTGTGATCCGCAGGTTCTTCGCGCCACTTCGGGCCGAGGTAGCGATCGTAAAGCTGATTCATTTCAAGGGAAACCCAACTGCGGAAGTGGACGCCGTTGGTGACGTGGCCGATGGGGACTTCGGATTCAGGGAGGCCCCGCCAGATGGAGTTCCACATGCGGCGGCTAACGGAGCCGTGGAGCTTGCTGACCGCGTTGCTGAAAGCGGCGAGGCGGAGGGCGAGGACGGTCATACAGAAATCTTCGTTGTCGTTGGCAGGGTCCTGACGGTCGAGGGCGAGGAAATCGCGGCGGCTGACGCCGAGGCGGCGATAGGAAGCGGAGAAATAATGATCCATGAGGCCGGGGGGGAAATAGTCGTGGCCGGCGGGGACGGGCGTATGGGTGGTGAAGACCAGGCTGGAAGAGGCGAGAACGCAGGCTTCGGCGAAGGAGAGATGCTGCGATTCCATGAGCGAGCGGATGCGTTCGAGAGCGAGGAAAGCGGAATGGCCTTCGTTCATGTGATAGACGGTGGGGTGCAGGCCGAGAGCTTCCAGAGCACGAACGCCGCCGACGCCGAGAAGGATTTCCTGCTTAATGCGCATGTCGAGGTCGCCGCCATAGAGTTGCGCAGTGATGGAGCGGTGCTCGGGACGATTGGAGGGGACATTGGTATCGAGGAGATAGAGCTGAATGCGGCCGACGGCGGCGCGCCAAACGCGGGCGGTGACTTGGCCATCGGGTAAGTCGACGTGGACCCGTACATTGGGAACGAAGTCGATGGGGAGAACGTGGAAGTCGTTTTCTTCGAAAGCTTCCTGCTGCCAGCCGGCGGCGTTGAGATACTGGCGAAAATATCCTTCTTGGTATAGCAAGCCGACAGCAACGAGGGGAAGGCCGAGATCGCTGGCAGCTTTGAGATGATCGCCGGCGAGAACGCCAAGTCCACCGGCAAAAATGGGGAGACATTCGGTGATGCCGAATTCGAGAGAGAAATAGGCGACGAGAAGATCTTTTTGGTCGGCGTGTTCGCGACGATACCAGGAACCCTGGCCGGACAGATAAGTGTCCAGGCTTTTGGAGACGCCGTGGAGGTGGGCGAGGAAGGAATCGTCTTCGGCCGCGGCTTCGAGGACGGATTGGTCCAGGCTACCGAGCACGCGGACCGGATTGCGGCCGGCGGTCTCCCAGAGCTCGCGATCGAAGCGGCGGAAGAGATCGATGGCGGCGTGATCCCAGCTCCAGCGGAGGTTGTAGGCGATCGGGAGCAGGGGCTTCAAGGCGTCCGGCAGGGAGGGGCGGACCTTGAACGTGGCGATGGGTTTCATGGGGTCCTCAAACGGAGCGAGGCGCGCTAGGCGCGGAAGAAATAGAGCGAGAAGCGATGCGCGATGGTGAGCGGCTCGCACCAACGCGAGGCGGCTAAGCCAAGTAAAAACTTACCTGGAGGCACGGGCATTCGCCAAAGGTGCCGAGGGCAGGGCAGGTTTCTTTGGCGAATTGGATAGCTGGGCGGCGGCAGTGAGTTCGCGTTCAGCTTGCAGCCAGTCGTCGAGTTCGAGGCCCGGCGTTGCGCCACGCTCAAGGAAGATCTGGTGTGCGCGGAAGGCAATTTCTTCCGCCGAGGGGCGAGAAACATTGCGAACGGGATTATTGGGTACCGTTGGAACCTGAAACGTGGCGGAATGTCTGGACATGCAATCCTCCAATGAGAAAGCCGGGAAGATCCGGCCGAGTGGTCTTTGAGCAAGCGGGTGACCGTGCAGCGGAAGGTGAGGGGTACCGGGAGGCAAAACAACAAAGTGCGCAAGCCCGGCGGGTCAACCGCAGCACGACGTGTGGCCGCAAGAGGGGCTCTTCTGGTTGAGAGAAGAGGAGATGCGGCAAAAACCGCTTCAGGGGAGAGGATGAAGCAGGAGAAGACATTTGTCAACATGATAATTACTTTAAGAAATAGTAAGAGGGATGCCCCAAATTGGGACAAGAGGAAGTTTCGATTTGAAACGCGCGGAGGAGATCAGGGGTTGGGTGACGGTGCGGTGGGAGCTTTGATGTCGGGACCAGCCTGGACAATGCTGCCTTTAACGAGTTCGGTTTTCACTTCAGACTTTTGGTTGGGGAGGAGATCCACTTCGGTTTCAAAGGTGCGATAGCCCGGGAGCTCCACCTTGATGGTGTGTTTGCCGGGACTGATGAGCATGGAATGGAGCTTGCCGCCGAATTCGCTGGCGTGGCCGACGAAGCGCCCATCAAGGAAAACAGCAGCGCGGCCCGGCTGAATGTTGAGCTTCAGAGTAGAGGTAATGTCGGGTTTGGACGCGCGCGGGGTGAGGTGCATGGTGACGCTAACGATTTGGGTCTGGCTGGGCTCGACGATAATTTTCTGCGAGACGTCGTCATAGCCGGATTGGCGGACAGTAATTTCATGTTGTCCTGGCAGGAGGAGAAGTTTCTTGTTGCCTTTGAGTTCCTTGACGTAGCCGACGTAATTGCCGTCGACCCAGACGCCGGAATCCCGCTCAACTTTCGTGGCCCCTTCCAGGCGAACTTCTCCCATGACCTTGCTGTCTTGCGATGGGGTGGGAGAGGCAAAGAAAAGAAGAAAGAGAGGGGTGAGGAAGCATTTCGCGAAGCGAGGATTGAGCATATGTAGGTGTGCCTCCTATGGGGAATCCGATCGAGCAGTGCGCGGGTGGGGGCGCGGAAAAGTTCAAGCGCGAGGGGGGGCGGCTTGAACGGTCATGCGCTCGCTCGACACACTAATTGTACCGATATCCGGACGAGATATCGACTCTGTTGCGTTGGATGCAGGCGGCGTCCTGACTAAAGGGTAAGGCAACACAAGATGCCACGGCCTGGCCGAAGGAGTTCTCACCACGCAGGGCAAGGGGTGCGCCGAAACGAATAGCCGAAGACGGGCGGAGGTCAGGCTCGGGAGCGGACGAAGGAAGCGGCGATGCGTTGGTGGGCAAGGCGTTCTTCGCGATGGAGACGAGCCTCGAACCGGGTTGTGTTGGCGGCCTGCGGAGAGCGTGTGATTGATGAATTCCCGTTCAGGGGAAGGGCGGCTTTCCCCGAAGTAGGAATGGAGTTGTAGCGCGACGGGGCGGTCATGGCCTGTGCGCCGTTCGCCGAGCGCCTGGAATGCTTGGGGCGCTTCTCGCCGAAAAGCCAGCGGAAAAGAACGACAGCGGCGAAATCGCATGCAAGAACGAAAAAGGCAAGAAAAGCGGTAGCGGACATGGCCAGATCTACTCCTCCCTAGCGAACAACTGCATAAAGAATAGGGAGGCGAGATGAAGAAAGTCCGGAGAAGTCTGTGAAGAAAGCATAAGGAAGAAAGCCGGGTGAGCGGGCGTCTGGTAGAGGCCGGTGGCGAGTTTGGACTTACGAATTCCTAATAGAGGGTTCAGGGTTTTTTCAGGGGCGCTTGCCTACCCTGGAGGCGTTGCAGTGAGCTGGAGTTCGCGCCAGGCGCGAGCCAGGGGAGGAACGACGATGTTATGCGGTCCGAAGGGAAGCGAGCAGGATTCGATTGCGCAGTGCAGCGTGTGCGGGCGGCGGGCGGAATTAGTGGAGCTTCCGGGGAGAAGCGAGAAGTATTGCCTGGCATGCAGCGCTGATGTGGCGACTTCGATTCTGTTGAGCACGGAGATTGATGCCGCGACGCTGGTGGGGCGGGATTCGGAGGAATTGATCGCTGAGTTCGCGCGGCTCAGCAGCCGGATGCTGGAAAGGTCGCAATCGGCCCAGGGATAGTCTCGAGCCGCAGAGATTTTCCTACCTTTGTGACTTAGACGCCAACTGCGGAGCGCGTCTGGTCTCCAACTTGCCATGTGGTGCAGTTCCAGCCCTTTGGTCCGAAGATTAGAGTGGACTTGCACGCAGATAATGCGTCGCAACTGGCGTGCTGCGGGCACCAGCAAGAAGCGCGGTAAAGGCCGCTGAAATCGGCCAGTTATTACCAAGTTCAGCACACCCCCCCCTCCCTGATGTTGCCACGCATGAAAGCGAGCGGCAAGCTAAGGATGCAGGTCATAGTACTTCTATACCTGGGTGGTGTTTCCTCCGCAAACAGTTACGCCGATGAACTGGGGCTCGCAGAAATCATCGGGAAAATTGCGGCGCGGAAGCGGAAACGAGTGGGGTAGAGGAAGGCGCTGCCTGCCAGGACGGAGGGATCCCGCATAGGATCACGCTTCCTGAGCGAGAGATGGAGAAGAGGACGAACATGATCCCCAGCAAACAGGCGACATTGGCTCTCCTAGCCGGAATGGCATTTGTAATGGCCGCGTGCAGCGGCGTGAAGGCAACTTCGGGCGGAGGAGGCGGCGGTGGTGGAACGACACCGACGACGTACACGATTGGCGGAACGGTGACTGGGCTGACCGGGTCGGGGTTGGTGTTGGCGGACAACGGGACGGACACGCTGACGATCACTGGAACCGGAACCGTGTCGTTCACGTTCACGAAGGCGGTGGCGAGCGGCGGGGCGTACGCAGTGACGGTGGGGACGCAACCGAGCAATCCGTCGCAGACCTGCACAGTGACCAATGGCTCGGGAACGGCCACGGCCAACGTCACGAATGTCCAAGTGGCTTGCGTGTCGCAACAATACGCAATTGGCGGAACGGTGAACGGGCTGACCGGGACGGGGTTGGTGTTGGCGGACAACGGGACGGACACGTTGACGATCAGCGGAACCGGAACCGTGCCATTCACGTTCAAGACGTTAGTGAACGGAGCGTATAACGTAACAGTTCAGACACAGCCAACGAACCCCACGCAGACCTGCACAGTGACCAACGGCTCGGGAACGGCCACGGCTAACGTGACGAATGTCCAGGTGAATTGCACGGCGAAGTACTCAATTGGTGGAACAGTGAGCGGGTTGACCGGGTCAGGATTGGTGTTGCAGAACAACGGCCTGGACAATCTTTCGGTCGCAGCCGGAGCGACAACGTTTACGTTCGCGACGTTGGTGCCGGGCGCGTACAACGTTACGGTGTTGACGCAGCCGAGCAACCCCACACAGACATGCCAGGTAGCCAACGGCTCGGGAACCGCCACGGCCAATGTCACCAATGTCACCATCACTTGCTCTTCGGGCTTTCCCATTGGCGGCACCGTCAGCGGATTGGACGGCGCCGGCTTGGTGTTGCAGGACAACGGGGGAGACAATCTGACGGTTGTCGGAACCGGAAGCGTGAAGTTCACATTCGCATCGTTGGTAACAGGAGCGTACGCCGTGACGGTCAAAACGCAGCCGGCCAATCCGGCCCAGAATTGCGCCGTCGTCGCGAACGGCACAGGAACCGCCACGGCCCCTGTCACCAATGTCCAGATTTCTTGTGGGGCAGTCTACACCGTTGGCGGGACTGTATCCGGCCTTCTGGGCACAGGGTTGACGCTCGAGGATACCTTGGGTACCTTGCTCGATCAGCTTCCTATCACGGGCACCGGCACGGTGCCCTTTACTTTCGCCATTCCCGCAGCCATCAACTCGACCTATACCGTCAGCGTAGTCACGCAGCCCACCACCCCAGCGCAGAATTGTTTTGTCAACAATGGATCCGGAACGATAACCGGCACTGTGACCACGGTTCAGGTTGTGTGTCAACAGCCGTCTTGGACCATCAGCGGCACTCAGGTCGGCTTGGTGACCCTCGCATACGATGGTACTCCGCTCACAGGCGGCTTTACTGAGCTGATAAACAATGGTGGCGACAACATACTCGTCACCGGCAACAACGTGGGCTTTCACTTCCCGACCGGGGTGACGAACAACGGAAAGTACAATGTGAATGTGTTTCTGCAACCAACCAGCCAGCCGCAACCATGCACTGCGTTCTACTACATGGGTGTGGCCACCGCGAACGTCGATGACGTCATTATCGATTGCCAGCACAACGACTGGACATGGATGACCGGCCCGGATACAAATGGCACCTACGGCCCGAATGGCCTTTTCGTGTTCCCACCACCCACACAGAACGTGAATACACCTGGAGGAAGAGATTTCGCCGGCACTTGGTCCGGATCGTCAGACCTGAAATGGATGTTTGGCGGGTACGGCATGCCTATACCATCAACTGTGTCTCCGCCCTTCCTCCCCTCGATTATGGGTGATCTGTGGGTGTTTTGGCCTGGACTCGGCGGCGGGGACGGGACCGGCATATGGATTCCGGCGAACCTACCCACGACGACCACAAAGACGCCAGCAGGTCTTATCATCGTGGTTCCAAACCTCACTCCCTTGGAATATCCGGGCTCGTATAGCACCACCCCCTCGAGCTTCACCTATACCGATACCACGGGAGACATCATCACCAACTTCTATCCAGGCGGACCGGGAGCACGTTGGGGCAGCGTTACATGGACCGACACCTCTGGAGATCTGTATTTGTTTGGGGGTCAAGGCCACGCTGCTTCCCCTCACAGCGGGTTGCTGAATGATCTCTGGAAATTCACGCCCACCCAATATGACCTACCGGCCGGTAACTATTCAGGGTCTTACACATTTTTGGGGACCTGGACGAATCTGAGTGGCTATGCAACCGCCAACGTATCCGGCGTATACACCGGCACCCCCTTCCCAGGCAGTCGCTGGGGTGCCGCCTACTGCACCGACGCAAACGGCACGCTGTGGATGTTCGGCGGACAGGGATATGACTCGACGGGAGCGATCGGACTGCTGAACGACCTCTGGATGTACAAGGGAGGTACATGGACGTGGGTAGGCCCATCCAACTCCAACGTTGGGCAGAACAACGGTGTTTACGGCACTCTTGGCACCACAGGCACCGGAAACTATCCTGGAGGCCGGCAGACCGCGGTGCTGTGGGCCGATAATGCCGGCAATCTCTGGCTGTTCGGCGGACTCGGTCTCGATTCCGTGGGAACACAGAATCCTGGAGATATCGGCTCACTCCCCACCGGGAGCACTCCGGAAGGCGCGCTGCTCAACGACCTCTGGGAGTACAACACCACCACCCAACAATGGACTTGGATGTCCGGCGGAGGGGCAACCGGCCTCGCCGAGCAGATCGGAGTCTACGGCACCCAACAGGTTCCGGCGCCCGGATTCTTCCCAGGATCACGCTGGGGTGCTTCGGGCTGGTCCGACAGCAATGGAAACCTGTGGTTCTTCGGCGGATGGGGCTATGCCTCGTCACTCGCGCAGAGCACCGGATTCCTCGACGACATTTGGGAATACCATACCAACGGAACCAATGTGGGGTTGTGGACCTGGTGGAAAGGATCAAGCAACGTCAACGAGAGCGGTAACTATCCAACGTATCTTCCCTCTTGGTATGGCGTACCGTTCGTGAACAATCAACCTGGCGGCCGCCGCGGCATGGCTCTTTGGCAGCAGGACGCCCAAGACTATGTTTGGATGTTTGGCGGGCAAGGCTACGATTCGATTGGCATAAATGGCTATACGGGCGATTTCTGGTCGTACTTGCCGTTCCCGTATTAGTCGAACCAGCAAGAAATCAAGCGGACGAGAACAGCCGGGGAGGCGAGTGGCCCCGGCTGTTCTTTTTTTGCGAGTAGTTTTGTTGAAACCGGAGTGCGCTGAAGCGAATGGGTGGATTTGGGGTGACCGCAAAAGCGGCAGCAAGCTGCTGCATTCCAAAGGCGGCTGTTGCGTGGAGAAACACGGGATGCGGGCAGGAGGAGGGGCGGCGCGGCCTGCTGTATACTTAGAGGCTAGGGGAAATCAGCAAAAGATGGGGCTGGAGAAGCAGAAGGGGAAGGCGTCAGCAGAGACGCAGCGGCGGAAGCGGCTGCGTTTTTACCGGACGCGCGCGCGGGAGCTGTGGGGGATAGGGAAGGCAGTGGTATCCACAAAGCATCCCTTCCTGGTACACATCATTCCGATGCGACGCTGCAATCTGGACTGCACGTATTGCAATGAGTACGACGACACGTCGAAGCCAGTGCCGCTGGAGGAAATGAAGAAGCGGCTGGACCTGCTGGCGGAGATGGGGACTTCGATCATCACAATCAGCGGGGGCGAGCCGCTGATGCACCCGGGGTTGGATGAGATTGTCCGGCACATCCGGAAGCGTGGGATGATCGCGGGACTGATCACCAACGGATTTTTCCTGAATAAAGAGCGGATCGAGCGGCTGAATAAGGCGGGGCTGGAACACCTACAAATCAGCATCGATAATGCCGTGCCGGACGACGTATCGAAGAAGAGCCTGAAGACGCTGGATGGACGGCTGGAGATGCTGTCAGAGTGGGCCGTGTTCCAGGTGAACATCAATTCAGTGCTGGGCAGCGGGGTGAAGAATTCGGAAGACGCGCTGAAGATCGCGCACCGCGCGCTGGAACTGGGATTCACCAGCACGGTGGGGATTATTCACGACCACGACGGGCAGTTAAAGCCACTGGGGCAACGGGACCAGGAAATTTTTGAAGAGATTATGACGCTGGGCAAGCGATCGTTTTCGCGGTTCAACCAGTTCCAGCACAATGTGGCGAGAGGCAGAGAACACGATTGGAAATGCCGGGCCGGGTCGAGGTATCTGTACATTTGCGAGGACGGGCTGGTGCACTGGTGCTCGCAACAGCGTGGATATCCGGGAGTGCCACTTGAGAAGTACACGGCGGAGATGCGGCACCGGGAATTCCTGACGCATAAGGGATGCGCGCCGAGGTGCACGGTGAGCTGCGTGCAGCAGGTGGGGATACTGGACAATTGGCGGGCGGGGCAGACATTGCAGCCACAGGCTATGGCGGCGGGGAAAAGTGATCTGGTACAGATAGGAAAATGACATAAAGGAAGTGGAGGAGATGAAGGAGGTAAAGGAGGAACACAGAGAACGCGGCGGACACAGAGAAGAATAGATTGGAGAATTGGCGAGGTGAGCGCGGGAGAGCCGCGCTTTTGTTTTTTGGGGGACGTTGCAGGTGGCGAACAGGCGAACGGGGAGCGCGTTGACGGTGGGCGGCGGCTCTCTAAGAATAGGAGCATGCCCAACCCTGCCATTGAAATTGAGAACCTGTCCAAGGAATACCCGTACGGATTTCTGAACTTGAAGAAAAGACGGTCGCTGGAAAGCCTGAACATGCGCGTGGAGACCGGCGAGGTGTTTGGATTCCTGGGACCGAACGGCGCAGGCAAATCCACGACAATCAAGCTGCTGATGCGATTGATATTTCCGACGTCGGGGACGGCGCGAATCCTGGGGAAATCGATTGAGGATGTGTCCATGCACCAGGAGATCGGATACCTGCCGGAGCAGCCGTATTTTTATGACTATCTGACCGCGGCAGAGCTGCTGGATTATTTTGCGCGGTTTCACGGGTTATCAGCAGCGGACCGGCGGGAGCGCGTGCAACGAATGCTGAAGAAGGTGGGACTGGAGACGGCGAAGAAGATTCAACTGAGGAAGTATTCGAAAGGGATGCTGCAGAGGGCGGGATTGGCGCAGGCGATTCTGCATGATCCGCAAGTGGTGGTGCTCGACGAGCCGATGTCCGGGCTGGATCCTCTGGGACGAAGGGAAGTGCGGGACATTATCCTGGAATTGAAGAAAGAAGGGCGAACGGTGCTCTTTTCCACACACATTTTGTCCGACGCGGAAATGCTGTGCGACCGCGTGGGCGTAATTGTGGGCGGGAAGCTGAGGGGGGTGGGAACACCGGGAGAGATGGTGGGCATTCAAACGCAAGGCTTGGAGATTCTGTTTGAACTGGATGGAGCGGGGAAAAAATTTCCACTCCTCGATAGGGCGACGAAGACCGGCGAGCGATACCGGGTGCAACTTCCCGAAGCGCAGTTATACGGGGCGCTGGACGAGCTGAAGAGCGCCGGGGCGCGAATACTGTCCGTGGCGCAAATAAAACCAACGCTGGAAGAATTTTTCATGAACCTTGTGGATGCGGATCGGGCGCAGGCGAATGCGGTTGAGGTGAGCGGGCGATGACGAACGTGTGGACGGTGGCGACGAATACGTTCCGAGAAGCAGTGCGGGACCGGGTGCTGTACAACCTGGTGTTCTTCGCGCTGCTGATGATGGGAGCGGCGATTCTAGTGGGACAGATCTCGATGGGGATCGAAGAAAGCGTGATCGTCAGTCTGGGGCTGACAGCGATATCGGTGATCGGAATTTTCATTGCCGTGTTCATCGGGGTGGGGCTGGTATCCAAGGAGATGGACAAGAGGACGCTGTATGCCCTGTTGGCGAAGCCGGTGGAGCGCTGGGAGTTCCTTTTGGGGAAGTATGTGGGGCTGGTCATGACACTGACGGTGAACACAGCGGCGATGGCGGTGGGATTGTACGTGGCGATGTGGACGGTAAAGCACCCGCTGGCAAAGAGCGATTGGTTTTTGCTCGTGGCGGTGTATTTGATCTTGCTGAAGCTGGCACTGATTGTGGCGCTGGCGATGCTGTTCTCGTGCTTTACGACGCCATTTCTGGCCATTCTGTTCACGCTGGGAATTTATATCGCCGGGGTGTTCGCCCAGGATTTGCGGACGATGCAGGTAGTGGACCTGAACCCAGCGACGATGAAACTGCTGAGGGGGATTTCCTACCTGCTGCCCAATTTTGACAATTTCAATGTGATGGGAGCAGTGGCCCACGAGCGAGGAGTTCCGGGAAGGCTGGTGTGGCAGGATACGTGGTACGCGATCTTGTATTGCGCATCGGTGCTGGCTGCGGCGGCGATGGTGTTTTCGCGGCGGAACCTGAAATGAAGTCAAGAACAGTAGCGGGATGGCTGCTGGGGGCCCTGCTGTTGGCGGGGTTCGCCGGGGTGTGGCAACTGCAGAAAAGGATTGACGCGGAGCAAAGGGTGACCCGGGTGGAGCAGGACGAGTTGGCATTCCGATCTGGCAACCTGGTGAAGAAGTTGAGCCTGGAGTACGCACCGTTGATGGGCGCAATCTACTGGACGCGAGCGGTGCAGTATTTTGGAGAGAAGCACCGGCTGCATCAGAAAAATCTGGAATTGCTGTGGCCACTGTTGGATATCGCGACAACATTGGATCCGCACCTGTTGCCGGCGTACCGCTTCGGATCCATGTTTTTGAGCGACCACCCACCACGGGGAGCGGGGCGGCCGGACCTGGCGGTGCAACTGTTGGAACGCGGATTGAAGGCGAATCCGGACTACTGGAGGCTCTACCAGGATTTGGGGAACGTGTATTATTTCGACGCGAAGGATTATCCGAAGGCAGCGGCGGCATATGAGGAAGGCAGCAAGAATCCCAAAGCGTTGGTATGGATGAAAGTGATGGCGGCGAAAATCGCGGCGGAAGGAGAATCACCGGAGACATCATATTTTCTGTGGCAGCAAGTGTATGAGTCCACGACGGATCCCGCGGTGAAGCAGAATGCGGAGGAACACCTAAAACTGATGCGCGTGGTGCTGGACCTGAAGGAAATCAACAGGCTGGCGGATGAGTATGAGAAGCAAACGGGGCACCGGGCCACACGGATCAGCGAACTGGTGCAGGCGGGGCTAATCAAGGGAGCGCCGAAAGATCCATTGGGCTATCCATATGTTTTGGGAGAAGGCGGGAAAGCAGAACTGAACCTGTACAGCCCACTCTTAGAGCAGATGTTGATGGAGAAGCTGAGATAGAGCGGGTTTTTCACCGGAAAACGCAAGAGGCTGGCATGAAAGCCAGCGCTACATTGAAAAATAAAGAGAAAATCCCCCGAGCTCGGGCAAGAGAAAAGCTTCAACACAAAGGGCGCAGAGGAAGAGCGTAGAGAGCGCGGAGAAGAGAGACCAGCTGCTTACTCCGGGACACAGAGAAGGGTCATGTGGGGGTCGATGAGGAGCTTGCGCGGATCAGCCTGGGTGTTGAACGAGAAGGAAGTTTCGTCACCGGAAGTCACGACTGTGCCCAAGAGGACGCCGCGGCCTGAGCCGGAGTTGATGTACAGCGGGACCGGTGCAATGAAGGAACGAGGCACGCCGGACTGAAGGAGCTTACCGCGGACCTGAAAACCTTTGTCCGTGCGGTGCGTTGTGAATTCCACTTTGTAGTGCGGGATGCCGGTGCCGCGGACGTACTCTTCGAAAAACCATTCCATCGATCGCCCACCTTCGAGATCCATCGCCGGAGTCATGACGGCCTCGACTTCTTTCTGGAGTTGTTCCGTGGACAGAGCGCCTTGAGCGTATTTGGTCACCAGGGTGTGGAGGAGAGCAATGAAGCGCGCGTCGGGGTCGCGCGAATTGGGCTGGCGAAGCATCTGGCGGAGCATGTGGATGATCCAGGCGCCCTTGGAATAGACCACCACGTCATACGCGTCGGGGGATTTGGAGGAGGAAAGACGGGTGCCCATCACGACCGCGCCGATGTCCGCAGGGGCGACGTCGGAGTCGGGAGAAGTGGTGAGAAGGCGTTTGCGGTAACGCGTAAGCCAGGTGTTGAGAGTGCGGTCCGGCATTTTCTGCGAGTCGGCAAAGAGAAGTGAAAGATAGACAGCGAAGCCTTCGTCAATCCATTGATCGCGATAACTGGACCAGCCAACAACGTTGCCCCACCACTGATGGGCGACTTCGTGGACGGGAATGATATCTGTGAAAGCTTCCTGAGAGGTGGAATTGAGTCCGACACGTTCCTGGGCTTCCGGGGGCAGAAAAGAAAACGTGGAAAGGTAAAGGAGACCGGGCCATCCCTGGCCGAACGTGCCGGGAATCTGCGAAACAGCAAGATGACGGAAAGGGAACGGGCCGCTGTACTTCTCAAAGAAATTGATGGAAGAGTCTACTTCACGAGCAAGCGATTTCAGAGCATCTGCGGGACTTGGAGGGGGCGGCGGTAAGACTCCAGAGGGAGTGGAGGAGTCGATGATCGGAATGCGGGGAATCGATTCGCGCTCGGCGGAAGACTGGGTCAAGCGGGAGAGGATCGCGAGTTCGAGGAGTTTGTTGGCATAGACCTCAACGGTGTGGTTGCTGGAGGAGAGGGAGGCAACCGCGTACTCGCCAAGATTGAAGCCCGCCTCCGGGACAGGCAGATTGGACTTCCAACGGGCAATGCGGAAATCACCGTCTTCGTGTTCGTCGGATTTTTCACCCGTGGCGACGAGGCGAAGATGCTTGGGCCAGCGGAGGGTGAGGTCGTACGGGGCGAACTCAGCGGCATCGCCAAAATGGGGATACCAGCTTTCGCGTGCGCCGACATAGAGCACGGAATTGCCGTAGTTTTCAATCACATTGCCGCGGTAGCGAAAGCGAAGGGTGAAGGTGTCGCCGGATTGCGGAGTGCGAGGAAGGAAGACACACAGAGTGTCGTCACCACGGGAACGCAACTCCTGTTCGGTCAACCCCTCATTTTGGAAGAACAGGAGGGTTTCGCCGGAACCGAAAGAGATGCTCTCGACTTTAAGAGCGCGGGCAAGCTGGATAAAAAGAATGCTCTCGCCTCCGGTGGAGGCCCGGAAATCGACCGACGAGTCACCCTCGAGAGAGTTATCCGGACGGATAGTCGTGTTGATTTGATAGCGCAGGACATGGAACGGAACCGAGGGAGGCGAGTAGTCCCGCAGTGCGTAGGACGTCCAGACGTCGTAGTAGCTCACTTTGTTAACGGAACGGGGCTGGCCAATCATGAAATTCTCTGCGCGCATCTGATCGAGGAGAACGTCGAAGGGTCCGGTGAGGATCCCGTCGATGCCAGCATGGAAAAAGTGACGAGGCGTGGCGCAGTACTTTTCGACGAGGATGCGGAGGGAATGAGTGGGATTGAGGCGCGCAAGTTGAGGGAGCCAGAGAGAGGCAAAAGGCGCATCCGCGGCAGGCTGAAGAGAAGCACGATGGAGTTGTGCAAGCAGATCCTGAGCGGTGTCGTCTGTGAAGCGAGCATAGATCGAAACGAACTGCTGGTCGAGGACCGGTGAACCGAGGAAGCGAGCCATTTGCTGCTTTTCGGCCGGGTCGCGCGGCAGAGCCAGAGTGTGGCCGAGACCAGAAAAGACGAAACCGGTGATGCGGCCGTCGATGGGCTGGAAGAAGGCCAATTTCCCCTGCTCAAAGGAGAAAACGATGTCGCCCTGACGAAGCTCGATGCGGTCCGCGGAGGAGACGATATAGACGTTTTGTGAATCGATGCGCAGGGCGTTGAGGGAGGCGAGGATGTCGCGCGGGGAGGAATCAGCGGCAGGAGAAGCAGGGCTGAGGGAAAAGAGAAAAACAAAGAAAGCGAGGCGGAGGCGCATATACCGAGTGTAGTCACTTTCGGCATGCGTGGACAAGGCGTCCGGAAGAAGCGTGTGTTTGCTGGCTTAAAATAGAGGAATGCGGGGAAGGAAGCATACGGCCAAGATTCTGACCCTCTTTGTGGGGATGCTGGTGTGTGCTCTGGCGGCGCGCGCAGACAAGATTGTGCTGAAGAATGGCCGTCAGATCGTGGCGTACAACGTGTCTGAGGATGGGGACAAAATCCGGTACGAAACTTCGGCGGGGGAGCTGTCCATTCCCAAGAGCATTGTGGACCACATCGAAAAGGGCGGGTTAATGCCGGTGATGGAGTCTCCGGCAGCAGCGGCAGCCAATTTGAATATGGCGCCGCCGCCGATGGAAGCGACCGGCAATGCGGCGGAGATCGACCATGCCGCGGTTCATGACGGATTTATCGATCGCGAATATATCGCGCGGGTGGAAGGGGAAGCGCGCGGAGGAAGCGCGACTGCGAACCAGAAAGCCGCGCTGGCACACCACGCCGCGGCGCAATTCGAACTGGCGCACGGAGACTTGGAACACGCGTTGAGCGAAGAGCGAACGGCGGTCCAGTTTCAGCCGGATCACCCGGTGCTGCTCATGGATGTGGCGTATCTCTATTTGAAGAAGAGTGAATTCAAACAGTCGGTGGAGTACCTGGAAAAGGCGAAGCGAGCTTCAGCAGACAATCCGGACATCTACAAACTGGAGGGCTGGGCGTATTACGGAATGAACCGGCCGGATCAGGCCGTGGTGGAATGGAAGAAAGCGCTGGCGCTGAGGCCGGACGCGGACACGCAGGCGGCGCTGGACAAGGCGTTGCGGGATAAGGCGGAAGAGGAGAGTTACAAGGAAAACGAGAGCGCGCATTTTCAATTGAAGTACAACGGAACCGCCGAGCCCACACTGGCGCGCGAGGTGTTGCACGTGCTGGAGGCGCACTACACGCACATCGAGTCGGAACTGAACTATACGCCGCCAGAACCGATTGGGGTGGTCTTATACACACAGCAGGGATTCGCAGACATCACGCAGGCGCCGGGATGGGTGGGAGCGCTGAACGACGGGAGAATCCGCGTGCCGGTGCAGGGACTGACGGGAGTGGATGCGGAATTGTCGCGCGTGTTAAAGCACGAACTGACACACAGTTTTATCCAGCAGAAGACGCACGGACGGGCGCCGACGTGGATCCAGGAAGGCGTGGCGCAGTGGATGGAGGGGAAGCGGAGCGACGAGAATGCGGCAGTGCTGGTGCAGGTTTACGATCAGGGTCAGGCCGCGCCACTAGGAAAGTTGGAGGGGTCGTGGATGGGCTTGCCGGGAGACGTGGCGCGATATGCCTATGCGTGGGCGCTCGCGAATATCGAGTACGTAGTGGAGACGCAGGGGATGGGAGACGTGGAGCGAATCCTGGACCGAATTGCGGCTGGCGGGTCGACGGAAGATGCGTTGAAGGCAGTACTGCACGACGATTACGGGGATTTGATGCGCTCAACGGCGGAGTATTTGAAGAAGAGCT
>Ga0187816_10000102_pt1 | contig 22224 bp, 14 predicted proteins | sample NC_wetland_sal_i_16_FD_132960 | JGI IMG/M metagenome (GOLD analysis project Ga0187816, IMG submission 132960) | Wetland sediment microbial communities from Neuse River Estuary, North Carolina, USA - SO4_1 | ecosystem: Environmental > Aquatic > Freshwater > Wetlands > Sediment | place: USA... | reverse complement strand
TGAATTTGGTTTCGGCACGGCCGCACTCGTCGCGATTGGCTGCGTGATGGCGCGCCAGTGCCACCTGAATACCTGCCCCGTGGGCATAGCGACGCAGGACGAAGCCCTGCGCACCCGCTTTAACGGCAAGCCCGAAATGGTGGTTGCCTACTTCCGCTCGCTCGCGGAGGAAGTGCGCAAAGGCCTTGCCGAACTCGGCGTCCGCAGCTTGACGGAACTCCGCGGTTGGTACGATCGCCTGGAAACGCAATCGGGTCTCGATGCATTGTTGGTTATCCCTGTCTCCAAGCCACGCCGCGTTCTTCCGCAACAATCCTCGGTCCTCGATGCCGGTGCGCCGGAAACGGATTTGTCCCTCGAGCACACGCAGTTGGCTGGCGGCGGTTCTGCGATCATCCACAATTTTCACCGCAGCATTGGCGCGCACTTCAGCGGCGAACGCATGATCCAACATATCCAGCACGAAGAGTCTGCCAGCACAACGCGGGAATTCCGCGGCACGGCGGGACAGAGTTTCGGCGCTTTCCTTACCTCCGGGCTCACTTTAAAGCTTTTGGGCGAAGCTAACGATTACGTCGGCAAAGGACTTTCCGGGGGCACGGTCATTATCCGGGCGGGCCGCAACGCTTCCAAGCGTGGCGATGTGCTTGCCGGCAACACCGTTCTCTACGGCGCAACTGCCGGGCAGCTCTATGTTTCAGGGCAAGCCGGCGAGCGATTCGCGGTGCGTAATAGTGGCGCGGTTGCGGTTGTCGAAGGGCTTGGCCAACACGGCTGCGAGTACATGACTGGCGGAATTGTTGCGGTACTCGGCCCCGTCGGGTTGAATTTTGGTTCCGGGATGACGGGAGGACTCGCGTACATCCTCCGCAGAGAAGCAGAACAAGTTCTCAATCTGGAATTTGTGCAGGCGCATGAACTTGAGGAAGATGAGGAAAGGCAACTCCGTCGTCTGCTGGAATCGCATCTCGCGCTCACGGATAGCCACATCGCCTTCCGCCTGCTTGCTCCGGTGTCGCCACTGCCCTTTGTCCGGATCCAGCCGATTCACTTCCAGGGAACTGTGCAAACAGCCTGGCGAGTGGTTCCTGCCACCGTGCCGGATTCGATTCCTGTTCAGGCTCCCAATTTCCTTGAGATTCCTGCAAGCGCCGCTGCGCACTATGCCTGAGCCCTTCAGGAACTTCACTTTATCCTTATACGAATTCCGTTATACTCTTACGCGTAACCGAGAGTTGAGGCTATGGACTTCGATCAGTTAACTACATTTGTGCAAGTCGCCAAGTTAAAGAGCTTTTCCAAGGCGGGCCAGAAAGTGTTCCGCTCGCAATCTGCCGTCAGCGCACAAATCCGCCAACTCGAGCAGGCCTATCACGCCAAGTTGCTGGATCGCTCCGCGAAATCGGTCGAACTTACTCCTTCCGGTGAAGTCCTGTTCGAATATGCCGAGCGCCTGTTGCGCTTGCGGGACGAATCGATGCAAGTGGTGGCGGATCGTGGCAACGTCGTGCAGGGGCCGGTTACCTTCGGCGCTAATGAAGCCACCTGCCTCTATTTGCTTCCCGACATTCTCGCGGAATTTCAGCGCCGCTACCCGCTGGTGAACATCAGCATCTACCGCAATTTCAGCCACAAGATACTGCAGCGGCTGGAGGAAGGGTCACTGGATCTTGGCATCGTCACGCTGCCGGTGAAATCGCCCAACCTGAAGATGCATATCATCAATCGCGATCGTTTGCGCTTCATGGTTAGCAGCAAGAATCCGCTGGCGCAGCGGAGCCACGTTACGCTCGACGAAATTGCTTCCGCACCCCTCATCTTCCCGAAGACGGGCTACACCCGTCAGGTGCTGGATAAGCTCTTCCGCCCGCACCGCTCGCGCCTCCGCATTACGATGGAATTGCCCAGCATCGGCATGATCAAGACGTTCGTGGCTGCGGACGTCGGAATCTCAATCATCAGCGAAAGCTTTGCGCGCGATCAGGTCAAGAGCGGGGAAGTGAAGCTCCTCAACGTCGATGGCGTCGATCTTTGGCGCGAACTCGCTCTCGTTTACCGGCGCGACCGTAGCTTGCCTCGCGCGGTTCAGGCGCTCATTGCAATGATCCGCGAGAGTCGCAAGCTTCAGGATTCGTCCGCCGCTTCCGGCGACTAACCCGAGTTACTCACGACCTCCAAATTCTTAATTGCTCAAACAGAAAGAACACGATGTCATCCTGAGGGTCGCGACGTTTGCGGCCCGAAGGATCTCAATCGAAGGAATCTGCAAGATGCAAAGTTGAGATCCTTCGACCCCGCAAAAAGCGCGGAGCCTCAGGATGACAGCGTTTCGTGAGCTTGGATAACGCTCCAATTCCGGGTTGTGAGAAATTCCGACTAAACCGCAGTTTGCGGCAGGCTTCCATGCCAGGCGATATCGCCTGTCGTTTTCCCAACTATTTCACGTTGAAATCGAGGCTGGCAATCGCGCGCGTGATTACGTTTTCCTGAATCTGGATCAGGTCCGTATCCGCAAACGTCATCCCTAGGACCGTGAGAACCTCGCCCCCGTGCGCGACGACGGAGAGCGTCCCGGACCAGTCATGCTCCTCCGCCATGCCACGGTAGCGGTATTCGATGGCCGGCTGCCCGCCTACGATCGTTTTCCGCTGTGAGATTAGCCGGTAGTTGTCATACACATCGTGCAGCCGGTTTTCCACCGCCTGCGCGGCGGCGTCAAGTGTGGCCTTAGTTTTCTCGTGCCCGACCACCAGGAGCGTCGATTCGTTGGAAGTTCCCATCGCGACAATGGCGTTCGGCAAAGTCTGTCCTGCGCCGTCAATAATCTGCCAACTGGGCGCCTTGTACATTCGGAATCCGAATTCATGATTAATGTAGAGGTTGCCTAGAATCTCCTCGTGATTTGCCGGAGGCTCCTCTTTTGGGGGCGGCGGAGGCGCGGCGGGCGTAACAAGCGTCGTCTTTGGTGTGGCGGCCGCTGTTTTTAGTACCGGCGCATTCGTGTCCACGCTCGTCTTGCTGGCTGTGGGAATCTCCGGCCGTGCGCTCGCATTTGTTACGATGGCTGCGGCTTTCTCCTTTTTCGTCGGGCCAGGTGGAGGCACATCCGATTTTGTCGTGGAATTTGCGGCGGTGGGCGTCGGCTCCGTCGTTGGTTTTGCACCGGTTTCCGTTTTTCCTGCCGCAGGTTGCGCCGGCGTGTCCGGGATAATCGAGGCGATCTTGTCTTTCTCTACCAGCACGTAACCAAAGTCAGTTTTGACCTTGAACATGTTGTCTTCGTACGCCACGATCACGCCGTAAAGTTTTTTGCCATCCTTCAGGCGGATCTCGTCCGCACAGACGGTGCTGGCGCACAAGCCCGTTGCAGCCAGCAAAATCAGGCCCAGGGAGAGTCTTGGATGGCTGGGAACGCTCATGGGGAGAGTATGCGTCCGCCGCCCGGTGCCCGCAAGGTTCACCCCGGCGGTGGTGCCCGGCGAGCTACCTCTGCCAGGATGGCCGCAACCCGCCGCACCACCCGTTCCAGCTCGCCCAGCGCTGCGTCCAGCCGGGAGCGCGCCGGTTCTGGCAGCCGCGCGTGCGTTTGCTGCAGTGCCAGTGCCTCCGCCAGCATCCGCAGTTCCTTGCGATGCCGTGGGTTCAGCCGTTCCCACAGCCGGCGCTTTTCGCTGCGGTTGCGTCCCAGCCATGCTTCGCCGGTCTCTGCCGGACGGCCTGTTTGTGGCTCGGGGGCTAGCTCCGATTTTTCGGTTGGTCGAATCATGGAAGAGATATCAGTAATCAGATATCAGGAAGCAAACCCTGTGCAGTCGCGGCCCCGTTTTTTCTTGGGTCCTGATATCTGATATCGGATATCTGATATCCATCTTGCCCTCCACTCCTCACGCCCTTAATCTTTCCAACATCTCTCCATTGATGTGCTCTCCATCCTGCACGATTCCGGTCACTCGCATCGCGCGCGTTTCATACACCAGGCCGCCATACTTGTCGTACGCATCGGGGAAGAGAATCACCTCGAACAGTCCGTGCTGGTCTTCCAGCGTCACGAACATCATGTTGCGGTAATTCTTTGTGCCCACGTGCCGGTAGGTCACCACCCAGCCGCAGAGCGTCACCCGCTTGCCGTGCTTTTGTGGCAGTTCGTCGCTCCATGTCTCGCCATTTCTGGGCAAGAAGTCCAGCGGGTGGCCGCTTACGCACACCTCCAGAATTTCCCGCTCGTAGCGCAATTTCTGCTCCTGCGTGTACTCCTCCGCGTGGATTTCCTCAAACGCCAGCCCGATCGAATCGTCCCGCCCCATCTCCGCAAAGAGCGTCGCCGGCGCGCCGCTCGTTGCCGCCGCACAAACCGCGCGCACTCCCTGTTGTGTTTGCTGCCCCTTCGCTTGCAGCATATTCCATTGCCAGAGCATCGCCGGGCGCGTGCTGTGGCACGCGTCGTCAAACGCCCCGCACTTGATCAGCACTTCGATTTCATCCCGCTCCGCCGGAACACGCGCCAGAAAATCCTCCAGCGAACAAAACAGCCCGTGCGCTTCGCGCTCCCCCAAAATGGCCAGGATGGTTTCCACTCGCAATCCTTTCACTTGCATCAACCCTCCGCGCAATACTTTCTTGCCCTGCTTGCCCTGAGCTTCGAAGGGAGCTTCGAAGGGCTTGCCGTCCGCCACCGGTTCCGCGGTGTATTCCATCCGCGAACGATTCACCGACGGCAGCCGCACTACGATCCCCCAGCGTTTTGCTTCCTCCACGTACGCCGAAACGTGATAAAACCCCGCTCCCGCACTGCACATCGCCGCCAGGAATTCCGCCGTGTGGTGCGTTTTCAAATAGGCCATGCGATAAGAAATGTCTGCATACGTCGCCGCGTGCGCTTTACAGAAGCCGAAGCCCGCGAATTTCTCTACCATCAGCCAGGTCTCCTGGCGTTGTTGTGCGGTTAGACCCATCATTCCCGCGGCTTTCAGGAATTTGCCGCGCAGCCGCTCGCGGTCACTCCGCCCGGAGAATTTTGCAGATGCGCGCCGCACGAGGTCCGCCTCAGCCAGGGACAATTGCCCCACCAACTGGCTGATCTGCATCACCTGTTCCTGATAGATGCATACGCCGAGGGTGTCACGCAGAATCGGCTCGAGATATTCATGCGCGTACACCACCGGCTCTTTTCCGCGCAGCCGTTTGATAAACAATTCTTTCGAACCATATTCCGCCGCGCCCGGCCGGATCAGCGCTAGCGCGAGGGCGACTGCATCGAGCGTCCGTGCCGCCATCATGCGGAGCATGCCGCGCATCGCCGGCGATTCGATCTGAAAGACCCCGATCGTGCGCCCTGAGGCGATGACGTCGCATGTCGCCGGATCGTTTTCGGGAATAGCGTCAAAGTCGATTTCCCGAGGCTTCGGGCAAGGTGTTACTCCATCCGCCGCCACGGTGCTCTTATCCTTTACGTCCTTCACCTCCTTTATTTCCTCAACCTCCTTTTCAATGTTATCCAGCGCGAGAGACATGGTGGTGAAGCCTCGCTGGCCGAGGAGATCCATTTTGATTAAACCAAGGGCTTCGATGGCGTTCATGTCATATTGCGTCACAACAATGCCTTTTGTTGCCCGTTCCATGGGCACCAGATGCGCCAAAGGTTTTGCGGAAATCACCGTGCCGCAGGGATGAATGCTGAGGTGGCGTGGCGCGTCGTCGAGGCGCAAAGCTACTTGCAGGATTGTCCACCACGGCTCTTCGTCGACCGGCAGATTCTGGCACTCGGGAAGCTGGCGAATGGCCTGCAAAATCTCACGCACTGGCCGGTGCGGCAGCCGCTTCGTAAAATGGTTGACTTCGCTGTGTGGTACGCCGAACACTTTGGCGACTTCACGAATCGCCAGCCGCGCGTGCATGGTAATAAAGCTTCCGATCATGGCCACATGTTCGGCACCCCAGCGTTTGTAGACATAATCGAGGAGTTCGTCGCGGCGCGCGCCGCAAATGTCGATGTCAATATCGGGGCAATCCCCACGCTGTTCGTTTAGAAAGCGCTCGAAGTAAAGCCCCCAACGAAGCGGGCAGACGCGCGAGATTCCAAGGCAATAGGTCACCATGGAGCTGGCTGCTGAGCCGCGGGCGACGGCAGGAATGCCGCGGCGCCGCGCCTCCTCCACAATGTCCCAGACGAGGAGGAAATAGGGCGCGAGATGCCATTTTTCGATGACCCGCAGTTCGTGCGCCAAGCGAGCCTGAACTTCCGGCCGTGGTGGATGATAACGTTTCTCCGCGCCATCAAAACACAACTTCTCAAGAAAGGAAGGCGGTGTTTCGCCCTCTGGTACGGGAAATTCCGGGAGGATCAGTTTCCCCAGCTCAAGCTTCAGGTTGCAGCGCTCGATGATTTCCAGCGTGGCGCGCAGCAGTTCCGGGTGATCCGGGAAGAGCCGTTGCATCTCCGCCGCTGGCTTGAACCACGCTTCACCCGTTGTGACTTCCGGGGGAGCAACCGTCGTTAGCAAATTGCCCGTGCGAATGGCATTTACGGCGCGATGGTGCAAATATTCTTCCGGTTTCAAAAAGTGCACGTTGTTAGTGGCCACTAGAGGAATATGCAGTTCTCGCCCGAGCCGCTCCGCCTCCCGCAATGTCCGTCCGTCCCCCGGCGAAAGATGCTGCACCTCGATGTATAGCCGGTCGGTGAAGATGGATTTGAGCTGGGCGAGAAAATAAGTGGCTCGTGACTCGTGATTCGTGACTCGTGATTCGCGACGGGCAACCCGCAGCGTGTCATCTGAGATTGTGTAGCGGCCGCCTTCTGAGGCGGGCGCCTTCATATACACCGGGCACAACGCAATCACGCCGGTGCTGTACGTTGCCAATTCCTCGAGCGTAACCGGGCGACCCTCGTCTTCCGCGAATGTTTCCTGGCCCAACCGCAGCGCCCCCAAATGCCGCAGCGTCGTCAACTGGCACAAATTGCGGTATCCCGCCGCGTCCGCGGCCAGCAGCACCATTGCCACGCTGCTCCTGTCCTCTGCCTCCTTTGCGTCCTTTACATCCTTTACTTCCTGTTTCTCGCCACTTTTTTCCACATCAAGCACCACGCCGACGATGGGCTTCACGCCTGCCTCTTGGGCCTTCTGGTAAAACGGCACCGCGGCATACATCCCGTTCGTATCGGTCAGCGCCACCGCCGGCATCTTCTGTTCCGCGGCCGCGGCAATGATTTCTTCCGGAGGGTTTACTCCCCGCAGAAACGAATAATGGCTGTGACAATGCAAATGCACGAACATGGCAGCGACCTGTGGCAACGAGCAGCGACCGGCGGGAAGGCGATCGGAGACGTCGAAATAGCAACCAGTAAAGGGAAGGGAAGTCTGAATTCAGGAAATTCCGTCGCTTGGGCCTCTTGTAGCTCAGGCCTTCCAGGCCTGAGGGTTTTCGTAACCCTGCCGCGATCGTTCCAGAGGATGCATTGTACCTGCGCGCAAGATGGTTGCCACCGGGCGGGAAAGCCTCACCCCTAAAAGGGTGAGCTGCAGGTGCTACTTACCGCGACAGGCACGGCGTCGAGAGCACCAGGCCGTTTTCCTTGGTGGCGTAGTGCTCGCGCAACTCCAGGCCCTTGCCATAAAAGACGGCGTTCCAGCCGTAGCGCCCACGCACACGGTCCACTTCGCGGTTCAGGTACCAACGGCGGTTCGCATCGGCGTCGAACAGTTCATTCTGCCGACGGTCAGTGTCCAGATTCGTTACGCTTACGCCCACCAGCCGGATGGCCACGCGCCGCGCAAACAGCTTCGCAAACAAATCCTTCGCCGCGGCGAGCAATTCGCGCTCGTCATTGGTTGCGCGCGCCAGACGCAACGTCTGGTGCGCGGAATAATGGTCCACATAGCGTAGCCGCACACCAATCGTGTGTGCCTGCTTGCCATGCTCCCGTAGCGTCTTGCCGATCCGTTCGCTTAAATATTCCAGCAAGCCGCCAAGGAACTCCGTGTCAATCGTGCCGCCCTCGATGGTGGTTTCGCGCGAAAGCGATTTTGGCGTTGACGGCAGCAGCACTTCGCGCCCATCCAGCCCACGCGCGCGTTCCCAGATTTGCTGGCCAATCGTCTCGCCAAACGCCGCCATCAGCACCGGCTTCGGAATCAAGCGCAACTGCCCAATCGTCGTGACACCTCGCTCCGCTAGCGCTCCGGCGTGGGTGTGCCCGATGCCGTGCAGCTTCTCAACCGGCAGCGGCGCCAGGAACGCTTCCTCCGTGCCCGGCGGCACAATGTGGAATCCGCGAGGCCGCTGCAGCCGCGAGGCAATCGACGCCACCACTTTCGTACGGGCCGCGCCCACGGACACGCTCAAGCCCGTTCGGCCCAGGATTTCCGCCTGCAGCCGCCGCAGCGTCGCTTCGTAATCCGGATACAACCGCTCCGTTCCGGCGAAATCCAGGTAAAAATCGTCCAGTGCCGCCGTTTCCACCGCCGGCGTGTAGGTTTCCAGGATGCGCCGCACGCGTTCGGCAAAATCCGCGTAGTGCTCGTACTGCCCTGGCACGACAATCGCCTTCGGGCAGATCCGCAACGCGTCGCGAAAGCTCATGGCCGTCTTTACGCCGCGGAATTTTGCCTCGTAGCTCGCCGAAGCCACCACGCCGCGGCCCACCAGCACGGGCTTGCCGCGCAGCTTCGGATTCAGCACCTGCTCGACCGAAGCAAAAAACGCGTCCACGTCCACATGCACAATGTGTGGCGTTTTTTCTGCCGCACGCGCCTTGCCCAGGCCCAGCCAATTGGTCGGAAACCATGAGCGCTTTTCGGGTGCGGCAGTTTCCTGCTGGATAAAACGCGCTTCCTCTTTAGGGGGTCGGAGCTTCGGTTCACCCTGAGCTTCGAAGGGCTCCGACATTGGAGACCCCAGATCGTTGGGCTTTAGCCCCTGAGGATCGCTGCTCTCGCTCATCGCACTCTTGGGTTCTCTTGTAGGGACCGCCTTCTGAGGCGGTCCGCCCACCGCGGAGGCTACGTTTTCGACACAGGCGTCCATGGCAGCTCCTGGCAGGGAAGGGGAACTCGCAGTAGTTTTAACGGGTGACATCCGGCTCGGGAGAGCCCGAAGGCAATGGAGCCGAAGCCACCCGTTTCCCGTTTCCTCTACCAGAAGCGACTATAGGCGAACAAAAAGCGAAAGTCAAGGCTTTTCGCAACTCGGTTGTGGGTCAGTTTGAAGATTTTACAATTAGGGATAAAGGCTGATTTGCCCCAGAGCGCCTGATTGCACTAGCATCGGCATTGGCCAAAGCGGTGGCCGCCATGAGCCAAATTTCTCCGTCCGAATGCAACTCGTTAATTAGCAAGCTACTTTCTGAACGCACCCCCGTACATGCCTTCTTGAAATCGGCCACAGGAACTGAGGCGCGAATTTCTGGTTTTGTGGACAGCAAAACAGAGGATCGCTTAACCGTGTCTACATCGGGACCGCCGGTAGACCCCAAGCGGGGGTATTTCTCCATACTTTTTGGTGGTCGCCGCTGTGATTTATGGTACGGAGAAAGGCGCGAACTACCCGCAGAATTACAGCACATCTCCGATGTGTTCGGAGAATCCGCTTTAGTTATCAATTTTTCAGAATCTGGCGAAACTCTGGCTTTGTTTTTCACGATCTAGTCTCCCAATAACGCAACTATTTCCTCTATCCCGCACACATGCTTGTCCCAAGAGCACCTATTGGCAATTGCAAAATAGAATGCAGGCGCGCACAAATCTAGCGAGGTGGTTGTGAGCGCGAGGCCCAAGACTCCACGCCCCAGGGCTTGCCAAAGACGTTCAATGCGTCCTGGCTCGGCCGTCACCTCGGCACGCACACTGTCCCAAAGGTCAATTGCGCGCTTCTGTGGGCGAGTTATCCTAGCCACAGGATGAAACCCCTGCGCAACGCGGTTGTGGGCCTGCTGGTGGCCTTGGTGCTTCTCCACGGACCATGGGCAGTAGCGGCGGAGGATGCGAAGACCAATCCACCCGCGGATGATTCCGCACTCTCCTCGGCCATTTGCCCGATCGTTTATCCCTTGGATCAATCTCCTGCGGAGCGGGGCTATCACTACACTTTTTATGGCAACGGATTTTTCATCAATAAGGAAGGCTATTTGCTCACGGCCGCGCATGTCCTCAGCCAGTTGGGCGACGCGCAGCCCTACATTGTGTTGCGCTTGCCGATGGCGCCGCCCCGGCTGTTGAAGGCGACGCTGGTAGCCATTGACCGCGGCCACGATGTGGCTCTTTTGCGAGCCACGCCGAATCCGTTCGAGGGCAAATACCAGGTGCGCTTCTTGCCGTTGGCGATCGACAGGCCCGCACGCGCACAAGCCGTTTTGGCCGCGGCGCTGCGGCCTTCCCGCTTACGGGATCCACACACGTTCGATGCGTTTGTGGAGGACCGTCCCGCCGGCGAAGTGCTGCAGTACGTATTTTCGCAACTCGACAAAGGCAGTGAAGCCACGGAATTGCTTCTTTTCAGTCATGAAATCCTGTTGGGAGACAGTGGCGCGCCGGTGGTTTCCGCCGAATCACAGGCCGTGGTCGGACTGGTCGAGGGGCGCTGGCTGCGCACCGACGCGGCTTCGCTGGCTGCGGCCACCAGGCACTCCTCCGGTGGAGTTGGCGCTGCGGTGCCAATCCGCTACGCGATCTCTTTATTGCAACAACAAGGCGTGGCCTGGCAAGCAGCACACGAAAGGGAAACAAAACTCGCTCCGTCGGGGAGCAGCCCTGAATCACGAATGCAATGAGCCCCGCCTTCCCTTCAAAAAGGTAGGGCTCATCCTTCTTCGCCGGACTTCGCCGATTCCTCTCCGGAAGCGACTCGCACTTCGGAGCCATCCTCCAGCTTGATCTCGGTCACGAAGCCGTAACGACGCGCTTCATTGGCGGTCTCGGGCGCGCGCGCTGCCCTAAAGTCACGCCAGCAAGTTTCCACACCTGGCAAGAAGTGCGGCACGGAGATTCAACCGGCGGCTGAGGGTGGTACGCCAGAAATAAGTGAGGCGCCACGCAGAATCGCGGCCTGGCTCGACAACGGCTAGCCCTTAAAGACCGCATTTCGCAAGAAGAAGAAGAGCAAGCCAGAAAGCATCATGGCGGCCGGGAGGGTCAGGACCCACGCGAGCCCCAGGTTGCGTACTGTGCTCATCTGCAGGCCGGAGTGGTTGGCCATCATGGTACCGGCCACGCCCGATGACAGCACGTGCGTGGTGCTCACTGGCAAGCCCAAGCCATCCGCCGCGCCGATGGTGGCCATCGCGGTGATTTCCGCGGCCGCTCCTTGCGCATAGGTCAGGTGGCTCTTCCCGATTTTTTCGCCGACGGTGACGACGATCCGTTTCCACCCAACCATTGTTCCGAGTCCCAATGCCAGCGCCACCGCCACCTTCACCCACAAGGGGATGAAGCGCGTGGCCTTGTCGATATGGCTTTTGTAATTCTTCAACACCGCCACATCCGTGGCCGCAAACGCAGGCTTACCGGATTTCTGCATCAACCGCAGCGCTTCGCTGACGAGGTACATATCGTTGCGGAAGTTGCGCACTTGGGTGTGTGGCACCTTGGCGAGTTCCTTAAACTGGGCCATTTCCGTGCCGATATCGTTGATCAGCACACGCAGCGCGAGCATGGTGGCTGGCTTGAACTCTTTCGTGCGCACGTAATCCGTTACGTCATCGCGCGGGTCTCCGACCACCGCAGAAGCCTCAACGTATTTGCCAATGCTGTCCGCCGCCTGACGTGACACGGCCACAAAATCCTGTGACTGGCGAGCCGTCACCGCATGGTTCAGCGCATAGGTCGTGGGCACGGTGCCAATCAAAATCAGCATGATGAGCCCCATCCCCTTCTGTCCATCGTTTGAGCCGTGGAAGAAGCTTACGCCAGTGCAGGTCAGGATCAGCAGGCCGCGGATCCAGAACGGAGGTGGCTCGGTGCCATGGGGAGCTTCATAAAGCCTCTTGTCCTTGATGATCGCCTTCATCGACACAAACAGAAGGGAGGCGAGGATAAATCCGAAGATCGGTGACAACAGCAAGGACTTCCCGATGTTGGCGGCTTGTGCCCAGTCGACTCCGCTGGTGCCGCTCTTTACGCTCATCAATTGGTTGGCAATGCCCACGCCAATGATCGATCCAATGAGGGAGTGTGAGCTCGAGGCGGGGAGCCCAAACCACCAAGTCCCTAGGTTCCAAAGGATTGCGGCAATCAACAGAGCAAAAACCATCGCGAATCCCGCGCTGCCACCCACCTGCAGGATTAATTCCACAGGTAGCAAGGAAACAATGCCGAACGCCACCGCGCCCGTTGAAGTCACCACCCCAAAGAAATTCCAGAAACCCGACCAGACCACGGCGATGTTCGGGTCTAGCGAGTGTGTATAAATTACAGTTGCCACGGCATTTGCCGTGTCGTGGAAGCCGTTCACAAATTCAAATCCCAGCGCCACCAGCAAAGCAATACCCAGCAATATATAAGGCCAAGCCGACCCTAAGACGACATCACCTAGGTCTCGCGAGATGCTCGTACCGATAAAGATCAAACCGGCAATCAGGACTACACCAAAGATCAATGTGCCGATGCGGCTTGGGGCTCGGCTCAGCTTTTCTGCGAGGACCTGCGAAGCAGGGGTTGTGGCTGTGGCCATGGCAATCCTTTCAGAAACGAATGTCTAGTAAGCGCTATCTATAGGGGAACGCATTCGGAGCCACTCTTATAGTTGTGAATTGTTAATGACGGATGAACGTTTAAAAAACACGTCCTAACTGAAAGAACCACTTTTGGTGGCCGGTGTCACCCACGCTCCCACCGATGAAGATGGGTCCGAACGAAGTGTCAGCGATTACGCCGGCAGCGCCGTCCGCCGATAGCCGTGGAGCCCCGAAGGGATCACCATACATTTTTCCGACCTCGCTATATCCAACGAGATACACATTTTTCCCCACGAACGGAGGCAGCGTGAAGATCTTCCGAAGGTAGCCTACCCTGCCGATGAAATATTGATTGCCAAGGAGTTCGTTTAACCCGTAGGCAGTCAGGCGGCCCACACCACCCAGGAAAAACTGAGGATCTCCCGTGTGATGGTAGCCGAAGGTAGAGCCGCCTTCCGCGATAACGAAAATCGAGTCGCGATGGAAAACGGGCTGGAAATATTGTGTCGTCAACACGAGCGAAGGGAAGGCTTCCGTGGCACCAGGATAGGTGTCGTAGTAGTAGAAATTCGATCGGATGTAGTAGCCGTGGGTCGGGATGACGGCTTCATTGGTGTGGTCGAGGATATAACGCATGTGGAATGCGCCGACGCGTCCACTATTGGAGGTGAAATCCGGAGTCCCGAGGCGGAGCGTCTCATCGTCATAGCCTATGCCGTATCCGACGCGCAGTTCGCTGAAGCGGCTGAATCCGTAGCCCAGGTCCATACCCCCTAGCACGTTGTCCATACGGTAGTCCGCTCGAGGGTCACTCTTCTTGTAAACCAGAAAAGTGTATTGGTCCGCTTTCACAAACGGGTCGAAGAACCATTTGCCCAACGGTTGGAATGGCCGGTAGAGATCGGATGCGATTCCGTAGGTCTGTCCGAACTGGAAGTCCGTCCGCCACTCGGAACGGAAGCCCGCCACATCCATGAAAGTGAGCCTGGCGCCGGCAGTGAAGGTCACGTCGTCCGTCTGTGTACCGTCGATGACAATGCCGGGCCGAAGAACGGGCGGTGCGTAACTCTTTTCGTGCACACGAATGAGCAGCCCATCCTTATCGTCTTCGCGGATCATGTCATACGTGATGCTGTCGTAGCGGCCGACACCGGTCAGGCGCGTGAGCAACTGGTCGAGAGCTTTCTGGTCCAGGGGCTTTCCAACCAGAGGGGAGAGGAATTTCTGCATGTTCACGGCGGACTCACCTGTAATCCCCTCAAGTTTCAGGAACTGGGGGACGCCGATTCTGGTGCGGATGCGCGATTCTTTCTCGCGCATGTATTCAGCCCAGGCCGTGCTATCCAGTGCGTAGGTTTTTAGGATCTGCGCCTTCGCTTCGGCAGCCTCGTAGCCCAACTGGATGAGATCGTCGGCCTTGTCGTAATCCATCGTGGTGTATCTTTCGACGTTCGCCTTCACGATCAGATCGGCTCCAGCCATTCCGCGGATTTCGGTCTCTGCGATCACCAGTTCGACGGAGCGTCCCAAAATGCTGAATGCTCCCTGAATCTCTTTGGCAGCGACGGGAGAGACCTGCAGATGCACGGCAATGACGATGTCGGCGCCCATCTTGCGAACCACGTCTGTGGGCAGATTGTCCACCAGCCCGCCATCGACGAATATCTGGTTGCCGCGGCGCACCGGGGCAAACACGCCTGGAATGGACATGGTGGCGCGCATGGCGTCCGAGAGCGAGCCGTTCTGAAAGACGTACGCTTTGCCGGAAACAATCTCCGTCGATACGCAGCGGAAGGGAATTGGCAAGTCGTCAAAAGATTTGATTGTGGAATATGGAAGTGTCTCCCGGTCGATGAGCAGGTTGACCTGATGTCCGCTGTTTAGCCCTGGGGGAAGAGCGGCGCCATTCTTCAAGCCAATTTGAATGGAGTTGGGAATGTCGCGAGCGTCTTCCTTTCGCCGGAACGACAGATCCCCATACGGCGTCTCCCCGCCAAGTAAGAGCGGCCAATTGGCAGTCTTTACGATGGTGCGCAGTTCGTCCGCAGACTTGCCCGTCGCATATAGCCCCCCGACCAACCCTCCCATGCTGGTTCCCCCGAGATAGTCCACGGGGATGTGGTGCTCTTCGAACCACTTGAGCACGCCGATATGTGCCTCACCAAGTGCTCCGCCGCCCTCGAGGGCCACTCCAATGGTTGGTCGGCCCTTCCGTGAAGCCTGGGTTTCCGGGGCCGACTGTGACTCTGCGGGAGGAGCCGTAGGTTTGTCTTGGGCAACACAGGTGGCTGGAGTCAGAAACAGCAATAAAAGAATAAATGTCCATATACGCATGGAGAATTCCCTCGAGGATTTCGTCGGGCGGTCCGAAAATTCGTCTCAGTTTCCTCTACCCGTCACGAACTGACAAGGGATTTAGGCCGATTCGCTTATGTCCGGCTGAAATCGTTCAACGCACGTGGAGGCACAAGCTGTGTTTATTGAAGGCCTTCTGCTGAAATGAATATCGAGGCACTTGGCTAGAGATAATGTTGCACTGATCTGCCTGGCTAGACGTTCGCTTCTTCTTCCGGATGACGCTGCCGGTGCGCGAGCCCTACGCCAGAAAGCACCAGCGCCCCGCCGATAATTTGAGGCAAGGTCAGTGGTTCCCCGAGGAGAACCGCCGCCATGACCGCCGTTAGTGGCCCTTGCGTCAGCAAACTGATGGAAGTGATGGTTGCCGGCAAGTGTCCCAGCGCATACGTCAGCGCAAGGTAGCCGCCAAGCTGCGAGATCAACCCCAGACCCAGGATTGCCCACAGCGTCCGGCCGTGTGGCACCGCCAAAGAAGTCCCCAACACCAGGTTGATCAGGAAAAGCGCCACCGTGCTGGAGATCATTGCCAGACGAAGAAATGTTAGCGTGCTGGTCGATGTCCTCACGCGTTCGGTGGCCAGCAGATAAACCGCAAAGCAGGCCGCGGCTCCCAGCGCCATCAGATCTCCCAGCCCAAACTGAACATGTCTGCCAAGGTCCGCCCAGAGAATCACCAGCGTCCCGCCGATGGCCATCAGCAATCCTAGCCAGAATGCCGCCTGCGGCCGCCTCCCGAAGACCAGCCAACTCAGCAGCCCCACGACAATCGGCGTATTGTTGCCGAGCAACGTCGCGTTGGCCGCGCTCGTTTTCAGAATCGAAGTGTTGTAGAGCGCGAGATCCAGCGCGAAAAAGAGCCCTCCCAACGCGATGATCCAGAGCATTCGCCCATTCAGCCGCGTGCCCCCGCCCTCAAACAAGAACGTGGGCAGCAACACCACTGCCGGAATCAACATTCGGTAAAAAGCCGATGCAGGTCCGGGAATATCTGTCCAACGCACGAAGATCGCGGACCACGCAATGCAAACGATTCCCGCGACCAGCGCCAAATACGCTGGCAGCAACCGCGCTCTTGCCTTCCCTCTCTCCCACTCGCCAGCCTCGACCCGTGCTTCCGTTTCCACCATTCCTCCCCAATTCTTTCCCGCAGCAGTATCCCACACGCTCTCGGGCTCTACAGGTGCCGAATTGGCCGCTTCGGCCGTCTTGCCCATTGCCGCAACATTTCCGTGGCGCTAGGGTTAAATGCAGGCAGGGTCCGGCTGTAGTGTGGCCGCCTGTAGCGAGGTTTCGCCCATGACCACCGCAAACGCCCCCAACCTGGTTCCTGCGTCAGGAAAACCTGTCAGCGCCTGGGTCTGGGCGTTTCGCTGCCTCCGCTGGTCCACGTATCTCGCCGCATTGATCACCTTGATCCTGATCCTCCACAAGACTCCGCCTCCCGCTGTTCAATCCTCGCCTCAGGCTGCGGCGCGCGCCGAGGAAAAGATTGAACAAGTCCAGCAATCGGTTTCGAAGGGCGAGTCCGCCGCGCTCCGTTTGGACGAAACGGAACTCAACTCGATTCTGGCCTCGCGTCTCGCCCAGGCGCAGAGCCCCAATGCTTCCGATTCCACCTCGGCTCCGAGTGGCAACGATGCCCCTTCCGCGAACGACGTCGAGCAGATGCGTTCTAATGTTCGTGATGTAAAGGTGCAGATGGAAGGCGACCGCGTGAGGGCCTATGTGGTCTTCGATGTTCACGGCAAGGACATGACCCTTGAACTCGTGGGCCGCCTCGGCACGAGCGACGGCTACTTGAAGTTTGAACCTGTCAGCGGACAGATCGGCTCCTTGCCCATTCCTCAGTCCACGCTCGAAACCGCCGTCCAGCGATTGATGGAATCGCCTGAAAATCGTGACAAACTCAAGCTGCCGGCCGATGTTTCCGACCTGCACATTGAAAACGGCGAACTCGTGGCTACCTACAAGTAGATTTTTCTTGTAGGGTCCGCTTCTTGTTTTTCCGTGTAGGGGCGCAGCGCTGGTGTGCCCCATGTCCGCGCGATTTCCCCGTTATGCGCAGCCTGATTTTGATATATCCCCAAGCCAATGGTCCTTGCCAAGCCGGGGTCCAGCAGTGCTGGACCCCTACGGGAAATCGTCAGACCGCTTGCTCACGTCCCCCGTTCGCTAAGGCTTCTTCACGCCTTCGTGTTTCTCGTAATCGTCGTCGCCCAGAAAATCCACAGCGCCGTGCAAATGGCCAGCGAAAAGCGCGCATCCAGCAGAGCCGCCAGTGTCGCCAATAGATATAAGGGTGGGCCAAAGATATAGCTGTGGCAGGTCTTCGCCACGAATTCCATGGAAGCGTTTCGTGAAAGCAGCGGCTTGCGGAACGCAGCGCGAATAAACAAATAAAAGCAGATCGCCATGAACACAAACGTGCCGGAATAGAATCCCGCCGCCATCTTCGCCGCGGGTGTCCGCAAATAAGACGCGAGGACCGAGGTCGGGTAGGGCACAAAGGTGACGCCGAGCAGCAGACAGCCGTTCGCAAAGTGTAGCCGCGCATCGGTCCGGCAGACATTCCGCAAAATGGCGTGATGATGCACCCACATGATCAGGATGGTGAAGAAACTGGTAACCAGGCCGACATAGCTCGGCCATTGTTGTAACAACGCTTTTCCCAGTGCCAGAGGAGAAGTGCCGGATATATTCAGATCAGGAACTTTCAGTTCCAGGACGAGAAGCGTGATGGCGATCGCGAACACGCCGTCGCTGAACGCCTCCAGGCGCCCCGTCTCCTTTTCCTCATGTGCTTCTGCAACGATTTCCTGCATTGCCGCGCATCCTCCGGAACGTGGCAATGAGCCTATCATTGCAGGGGCAAAAGTCGAACAGAAGGGTCACTGCGAAAGTGCCGTTCGGGCCCGAAATCCGAAGTTAGAATTTCCCTCCTCATCCATTACACAAATTCGTCATTCCGAACGGAGTCGGCGGAGTGAGGAATCCCTCTTCGATCTCAGAATTCAGGTTGAAAATGCGACCCGGCACAAAAAAAGCGTGGCGCACAAGGACGCGCCCCGCTTGCTTGCACCGGTATGGCTTTCTTATTGCTGAGGCTGCGGTGCCGGCTGCGAGTTACCGGAAGCAGGCGTTGCAGCGGAGGAGCCCATGGCGGCCAGCTCTGATTGCTTGTACTTCGGCGCGCTGACATAACCATGCACAAGGTTCTTTTCGATCCGGTTCACGACGATCTGCACGGGCTGTGCTCCGTTTTCGGTGTGAATCCAGATCGGTTCGTACAAATTCACCTTCTTCTTGCTTAGCTCGTTGTCATCCACGATCATCGCCACGTCGTAATTCTTATGCTTGGTGTCTGCTTTGCGCAGGGAAAGTGTAAGCGGTCCAACGCGCTCGAACTCTTTCGATTTCGAAAGATCAAATTCGAAATAGCTACGCTCGCCGCGCTTTTCCAGCGCCACGAGCTCTTCATGTGTCTTGGCAATCGAGCCGTTGAGCTCGTCCCGCGTGGAGCTGATGGATCCTTCTAGATCCGCCCGATTCTTCGCCACCGCGTCCTGGGTGTCCTTTAATTCCTTTTGCTGCTCGTCTAACTGGCTTTTCAGTTGTGCGTAGCGCTTGTCCACGGGAGCATGCCGCTTGGCAGCCGGACGTTTCACGGGTGCGGCCTTGGCGGTTGCCACAACCGGCGGAGGTGCCGTGACTGATTCCGTGGAGTCTTCCGCGCTCGGAGGAGTGGAAGTGACAGGCGCCGCGGAAGCAGTCGTATTCGCATTCGTAGTTTGAGCGGCGGTCATGTCATTTAGCCTTGCAGTCAAGGTATTGACTTGCGTCTGCAACTGACTCATCGAGTTGTTCGCATTTGCCGCTTGAGCCTTCAACTCCTGGACCATACCGCGCTCACGAAAGCCGTAGGTCATCGCGAACCCGGCAATCGCGAGCAGCACGATGACGGTTACGACTAGCCACTGGTTCGCTCCCTGATGTGCGTGGGGCGTCTCATTCTCGTTCAGATTCTGTTCCTCAAAGGGCTCCATTGCGGTTCTCCTCACCTAAGTTCTGTGCTTCGTGAAATCCGAACACCACGAGGCGATTTGGCGCCGGTGAGCAACTGGGCGTGCTCAGGCAGAAAATCTTGCCGTCCAAGAATCGAGACGAACGCCTCCACGTTTGTGCAAGCAAGTTGGAGACCAGGTGAGCGATCGTAGAAAGCAGATAACCTGCGTCTTATCAAGCGGTGGGAACCATCATGAGAGGAAGAAGAAAAGCGATTGGTACTAGAACTGGAATTTTCTCCTTTCCCGCGCGCAGACTTTATCTACTCCAGGGGCGGAAGGGTTATTCGGCGTCAACACCTTGTCCGCTAAATCCCATGGCAATTGCCAGGGTCAGATCCAAACATCATTTTCGGCCGTCCGCTCACCGCCCTCGTGGCCAGTGTTGAGCACTCCGCAGGGTTCGATGAGCAATAATCTGACTTCGTTCTCCGCGAAGGGCTTGTGCTCGACGCCCTTGGGAACGACGAACATCTCCCCGGCTGCAAGGTGGACGGCGCCATCGCGAAAATCGATTCGCAGGTCGCCTTCGATCACGATAAACGTCTCATCGGTGTCCTTATGGTTGTGCCAAATGAAGTCGCCCTTCAGCTTCACGATCTTAAACTGATAATCGTTCATTTCGGCGATGACTTTCGGAGCCCATTGCTCCGTGAACAGTCCGAATTTCTGCCGAAAATTGATCGTTTTATAGCCCATGGAACCGCTCCTTCTGTCTTGCCTTCCAATACGGCACCATTGTAACGCGACAAGGCCAACCAGACTTCCGGGACCTTGCGAATATCCGGCGCCTTCAGAGCGTTTCGCCGGCACATTGAAAACCGAGCCGCTCTTAAGGCCTGCTGAAGATGTGGTGGGTTTGCCGGGTCGCGGTATACTACGCGTTTTGCGCAACCTTGGAGCGGGGAATGGACGAGCGGAAAAGGGATCGTGAGCTGGGAATGGATCGCGAAATCTCCCGGCGCGATTTCTTGAACGGTGTGGCTGTCGGCGCTGGAACGACGCTGTTGGCGGGTCCAATAAGCGCCGGACAATTACTCGCTGCCGGTGTGCTCGATGAGCCTTCGGCGGAAAAGGCGCCTGACTATTACCCTCCCGCCAAGCTCGGCATGCGCGGGAACCATGATGGCAGCTTCAGCATGGCGCACCGCATGCGTGATGGGGAAAGTGCGGATGCGCTCGGCAAACCGGTGCAAACGGGCGAAAGCTACGATCTTGTCGTTGTGGGCGGAGGCATCAGCGGTCTGGCAGCGGCGTATCGCTTCCGGCAAAAGGCAGGGAAGAACGCCAAGATTCTGATCCTGGACAATCACGACGATTTTGGTGGCCACGCCAAACGCAACGAATTTCAGGCAGGCGGCCGGATGCTGCTCAGCTACGGTGGCACCCAATCGATCGAAAGTCCGGGCAATTACAGCGCGGAAGCCAAAGGCCTGCTGAAAGAACTCGGAATCGACACGCAGAAATTCTACAAAGCCTACGATCAGAAGCTTTACTCCGAGCTAGGCACCGCCGCCTTTTTCGATAAGGAAACTTTTGGCGAAGACCGCCTGGTCACAGGCATGAATACCACGCGCTGGCCGGAATTTCTGGCAAAGACTCCTCTCTCCGATGCGGTGCGTAAGGACATTGTGCGCGTCTATACCGAGAAGGTCGACTACTTGAAAGGGCTTTCACAGGAGCAAAAGATCGCCCAGCTGAAAAAGATCAGCTACGCGGAGTACCTGACGAACTATTGCAAGCTTACCCCCGAAGCGTTGCCTTTCTTCCAAACCTTTCCCCACGACCTCTACTGCGTCGGCATCGAAGCGGTGCCTGCCTATGCGTGTTACGAAGCGGATGACGACTATGGATCGTTCACCTATCCCGGTTTCGATGGCCTGGGTTTCCCTGAGCATGAAAAGGAAGAACCGTACATTTTTCACTTTCCGGACGGCAATGCCTCCATTGCTCGCCTCTTGGTGCGCTCTTTGATTCCCGGCGCGATTCCCGGGAGCACCATGGAGGACGTGGTCACCGCAAAGGCGGATTACCGCCAACTGGACCACCCTGAAAATTCCGCGCGCCTGCGCCTCAACAGTACCGTCGTCAACGTGAAACACGCCCCAGCCAAAGACACGGCAAAGGAAGTCCATATAACTTACACGCGCGATGGCAAACCCTACTTCGTAAAAGGGAACTACTGCGTTCTCGCCTGCTACAACGTCATGATTCCTTACATCTGTCCGGAATTGCCCGATGCGCAGAAGGAGGCCCTCTCTTATCTTGTGAAAGCGCCGCTTGTTTACACGCACGTGGCGATTCGGAACTGGACCACGTTCTCGAAGCTGGGCGTTCACCATATTGTTTCCCCGGCCAGCTACCACACCTACACCGCTCTCGATTTTCCCGTGAGTCTTGGCGGCTATGAATTTCCTAGCAAGCCTGAGGACCCTGCTGTGCTGTTCATGCTGAGAACTCCGTGCAAGCCGGGACTGCCTGTCAGGGACCAGAACCGTGCCGGTCGTGCAGAATTACTCCAGACCCCTTTCTCCAAATTCGAACGCAACATTCGCGACCAACTCGGCCGCATGCTCGGAGGCGCTGGATTCGATCCGGCCACGGACATTGCCGGAATCACCGCCAATCGCTGGGCTCACGGCTACGCCTATACCCCGTTCGGTCTTGATACACCCGACTGGAAAGAGGGTGAGCAGCCCTGGGTGCGAGGCCGCCAACCCTTCGGCCGCATCACGATCGCCAATTCCGATGCGGGCGCCAGTGCCTACACGGATGTAGCGATCGATCAAGCCTATCGGGCCGTCGGCGAACTTTTTGCCGGGCGCAGTTGACCAGTTTTCCTTCCGGAGTCAACCTCACCCCACATCCTTCGTGCTTTCTACAGAAATATTGTTTCGGAAACTTGCGCGTTGGAAATTGCGCGCCAGTTCGAGTCATGCCCTACTGTAAAAGAGTCCATACGGATGGGGTTCAAAAACCAATAAGGGAATTTCCATGAAAAGTTTTGTGATGGCGGGTGCTCTACTTTTGCTGGGTGTCGGGCTTGCTACAGCGCGCCAAAACGGCGATAGCAATAGTGATGAAGGCGGACGCGTGTTGGCGCTGGAAAAAGTTTGGAATCACGCCTTGGAAGCGAAG
>Ga0187816_10000101_pt1 | contig 22264 bp, 19 predicted proteins | sample NC_wetland_sal_i_16_FD_132960 | JGI IMG/M metagenome (GOLD analysis project Ga0187816, IMG submission 132960) | Wetland sediment microbial communities from Neuse River Estuary, North Carolina, USA - SO4_1 | ecosystem: Environmental > Aquatic > Freshwater > Wetlands > Sediment | place: USA... | reverse complement strand
TTGGAAGAAGTGATTCGCGAAACGGTTTTATAAAACTAGGAAGAGGCGACTATGGCTGGCATAACACTGAGCGAGCTCCTCAAAAAGATGATTGAGATGGGGGGCAGCGACCTGCACATCACCACCAACAGCGCGCCGCGACTCCGCGTGCATGGCCGCTTGCGTCCGCTAGATATGCCCCCTTTGACCGCCGCCGACACCAAATCTCTGGCCTACAGCGTGCTCACTGACGCGCAAAAGCACCGTTTCGAAGAAAACCTCGAGTTGGACTTCTCCTTCGGCTTGAAAAATCTGGCCCGCTTCCGTGGCAACGTCTTCAACCAGCGCGGCGCTGTCGGAGCGGTTTTCCGTACTATTCCGTGGGAGATTAAAGGCTTCGACGCTCTGGGCCTTCCCCCGGTCGCAAAAGGTCTTTGCGACAAACCCCGTGGCCTGGTCCTGGTCACTGGCCCCACTGGTTCCGGCAAGTCCACGACGCTGGCCGCCATGCTCGACAAGATTAACGCCGAGCGCGAAGAGCACATGATCACGATCGAGGATCCCATCGAGTTCCTCCATAACCACAAGAAGTGTCTGGTCAACCAGCGCGAAGTTCACGCGGACACGCACTCGTTTGCCAACTCCCTCCGCGCCGCTCTTCGTGAAGATCCCGACGTCGTCCTCATCGGCGAGATGCGCGACCTCGAAACCATTGAATCCGCACTGCGCATCGCGGAAACCGGCCACTTGACCTTTGCCACTCTGCACACCAACTCCGCCGCTTCCACCATTAACCGTATTATTGACGTCTTCCCCTCGCACCAGCAGCCGCAGATTCGCGCGCAACTTTCCATGGTGCTGGAAGGCATCCTTTGTCAGGCGCTTCTTCCGCGCGCTGACGGCCGCGGCCGCGTTATGGTTATGGAAGTTCTCATTCCCACTCCCGCGATCCGCAACCTTGTTCGCGAAGACAAAATTCACCAAATCTATTCCGCGATGCAGACCGGCACGGGGGCGACGGGTATGCAGACATTCAACCAGGGACTAGCGAACGCCTATTTTGCTAAGCTCATCACTCTGGATATGGCATTGTCCCGTTCGTCGAACCCGGACGAGTTGCAAGACATGATCAACCGTGGCGTGGCCACGACCCCGACCGCTGGCAGGTCTCCCGGGGGCAAGTCACCCGTCGGTACGCGGCATTAAGTTTCGGAAGCAGGAAGATTCCAGGGGGAAGCACCAAGTCTGTAAAAAGGTTTCGACCGCTGAGGAGGAGATACCATGCCGGTCTTTACGTATAAAGGAACGAATCGCTCGGGCGCGGCGGTTGCTGGAGAGATGAGCGCCAACAACAAGACGGAGCTGCAGAGCCTGCTGCGCCGTCAGCAAATTACCCCCACGCGCATGTCCGAAAAGGGCAAGGAATTCAACCTGCCCACCTTCGGCGGGGGCGTCAAGGCCAAGGAACTTGCCATCTTCACGCGCCAGTTCTCGGTCATGATTGACGCAGGTTTGCCTCTCGTGCAGTGCCTGGAGATCCTTGCCAGCCAGCAGGAGAACAAAACCTTCCAGAAAGTCCTGAGCGGCACGCGCAGCGCGGTCGAGGGCGGCAGCAACCTCTCCGCCGCCATGAAGCAGTATCCCAAGGTCTTCGATCCCCTCTATTCCAACATGGTGGAAGCTGGCGAAACGGGCGGTATTCTGGACACCATTCTCCAGCGCCTCTCCACCTATATCGAAAAGAACGTCAAGCTCAAGGCCGCCGTGAAGTCCGCCATGATCTACCCGGTCGGCGTTTTGACCATTGCCGGTGGCGTCATCACCCTACTCCTCTGGAAGGTCGTTCCGATTTTCGCCACTCTGTTCGCAGGCTTGGGCGTGGACCTCCCGCTCCCCACGAAAATCGTGATCGCCTTGAGCAACTTTGTCGGCAGTATTTTCGGCTTGCTGATTGTTATCGCCATCATTGCGGCAGTCTTTGGTTTGAAGATCGCCTATGGCACTCCCAGCGGGAGGTACCTGATTGACTCGGTGATTCTCAAGCTGCCCGTCCTCGGTATGTTGATGCGCAAAATTGCGGTTGCGCGCTTCACCCGCACTTTGGGAACGCTGATCTCCAGCGGCGTCCCCATCCTTGAGGGCTTGGACATTACTGCCAAGACGTCCGGCAACGCGGTTATCGAAAGAGCCCTCACCCAGGTTCGCAAGTCCCTGGAAGAAGGTAAGTCACTCACCGATCCGCTGAAGGAATCGGAGGTGTTCCCGGGCATGGTGACGCAGATGATTGCCGTGGGCGAACAGACCGGCGCGATGGATGCCATGTTGCAGAAGATTGCGGACTTCTACGAGGACGAAGTGGACGTGGCTGTGAAAGATTTGCTCACTGCCCTCGAACCGATCATGATCGTTTTCCTGGGCTTGGTGGTTGGCGGCGTGGTCATCTCCATGTACTTGCCGCTGTTCTCGCTGATCGGAAAACTCAGCGGCCACTAATCGGAGCGGTTCTGCTTCGGAAAAGGGAGGGCGGGGAATATCCCTGCCCTCCCTTTTTTGCTTAAGAACGGGACGCCAGGCTAGTGTTGGTGGCGCGTTCGAGCGAGGCGGGCGCGGGCTCGCCGGATTAGGGTTGCGGCGGAGGAGTTCCGGCCTTGCTATGAGCTAGGCCGGAAGAAGTTTATTCAGTAGTTTGAACGCTTCCTCGAATCGATCTAGTGTCGCTCCGGAAACCTGCGAGGAGAGGGTGTCTAGGTTCTCCACGAAATATCGCGCAGGCCTGTAATGGTTGAACCTGGCGCCTGCCTTGAGTGGCGCGGCAATGAGGTGCTTCTCGATCGCGGATAGAATACGCGGAGTGCTCGGGTCGAGCTTTGTCGGGTCAATTGCCGCTTGTAGGTCTCTGGCAAATTCTTGGTTTACGAGGCCCACGTAGAACTGAGGCTCGAACATGTCTTCGATGTCGGCCTCTGGTCTTTTGGTGAAGTCGGCAAACGTCAGAACGTGCGATTTGTCTAGGAGTTTTTTCTTATACAGGTTCTCTATCATCTGGTGGTGTAGCTTTTGAAAATCGATGAGGGTCGCCACCTTCATGGCGCGCTGAGACCCGATCAAGGCAACGAAGGTGGGTACTTTGTCCGCGCCTCCGACTGGGGTGATCGTCCATCTTGGGTCGAGGGCGGCTTTGCCTGCTTGGCCTAGGAGGCCAGAGATGGCCTGCATATAGATTAGGTCAGAAACTCCTTCGACGACAAGGCTGTTGGGACCAATAAAAAGCGTCTGGTAAATTTCATAGCCGAGTGCTCCTTGCAGAGGGAACAAGCTATCGCTTGTGGCTTCCAGGACGTCGATGATTACCTTCGTTCCCTCCTGCTCGGGCGGGAGAGTGGCGTCGGAGTCGATACTCCTGTCTTGAACGATCCGCACTCTCTCGAAGTGGTTGGAGTCCACCATGAAAGGGGAGTGTGTTGAAAAGATGAGCTGGTGGTTGGGTTTGAGCTCGGCCTCAAAGTACTTCAGAAGGTCTTCTTGTGCCTTGGCATGGAGGTAAAGGCCAGGCTCGTCGAGGAGGATGATGAGCTTTTGGTTGAAGGATTTCTGACGGGAATACCAAGCGAGGAATGAGAAGAACCAGACAAAGCCGCGAGAGCGAACGCCTAGATCGGTTGTCACCATGTGCTTCGAATCATAGACGGAGGCCCAGATATTGTTGCCAGTCCTCATGTCTGCGGGGTCGCCTGGCTTTGCGGGGCGGACGTCGAATTTCAGTTGAAGGTGTTTGTTTTGAGACCAGTATTTAAGGATTTGTTTGCTCAGGTGGTTGCCTGCGCCCTCGAGTTGGTTGATCAGTTCCCTGGTTCTGCTCAGGTTGACAAGTTCCGTGAGTTTCAGCGAAGCAAGTTCGATGAGGCCCAGAAGGGGATGGTCAGATGGTCGTAGTGCGTTTGCTGTGGCACGCTGCTGGAGCGCTTCGATGTTCTCACAGCCTCGCATCTGGTAGTACTCGTCGAAGTAGAGAAACTTGGGGAGATTCGGTTCGATGTAGGTGGTGAATATGTGCGACGGAAGACCAACTTTGATCACGGCGTCAAGCTTTTCTCGTGCGGCCTTGGCTGCTTGTGTCTCCCCCAGTTTTTGGGCCTCGGCCAGGAGGGCGGCTTTTTCGGCCGGCTCTTGTTTTGTCTCCGCGAGGGCCGTGTGTTCCTTAACTCTTTGTTGTGCCTCTTCCGCGCGTTTCAGCAAGATTTTACTGAGTTCTGCGAGGGTCTTCCAACTGTGTCCCTCAGATTGAATCTGGTCGAGGAGATTTGTCTTGCGGAGTATGGCCTGACCGGCGATGGGTTCGCTGCACGTGAGGCGATGTTGCAGGGTGTTCTCGTATCCCTTGACTAGAGTGACCGCACGGTCGAGCAATACTCCTTCCCCTAGGTCGCCCTCGAGGTTGGTCGCCTCGCTGAGTTCTAGCTGAAACGTCGCTTCAGCCACCATGTCGTGTTTGCGTTTCCCTGCTGTTACCTGCTGCTGGTACTCGGTCACATTGGTCCGTGGGTAATCGTCGGTCACGTTATAGGTGCCTTCGTTTGCGTTGATGGGGTTCAACCTATAGAGAGCTTGAAGGATTGCCGTTTTCCCGGATTCGTTTTTTCCCACCAGGCAGGTGACGTCGTGGACTTCAAACGGTGTGGAATCGTGTATGGACTGGAAGTTTTTCACGTGGGCGCGAATGAGTTTCATTTGAGCTCCGGCTTAAAGCTTTGTGGTGATGCGAGGGTGGTAACGTAGTTCTGTAGTGCATTCTATTCCTGGCGTCCAAGTTGGACAAGGGGCGGGTGGTTGGTGGCGGCGCTCGATGAGCGTAGTTCGACGGTGAGTCGGTACCGTGTACCTCTCTTTGTCGGGCAGCGCGGAACACCTTGCTACTTAAGAACCCAGGGTTGCTACGTGTTCCCACTCTTTCGCTATTGTGGCTAAGATAGGGCCTGGGGGAGGGAAGACGGCTGTGCGCCGTGCTTCCAGTCCATGGAACAGACGCTGACGCGGCGGGAATGGCTGGAGTGGCTGACGAAGGTCCGCCTGCTCATGATCGCGCTGATCTTGGGCGTGGGCGTGGTCTGGCCGCAGTATTCTCCTCCGGCGGGAACGGTCCATTATTTTCTTCCCATCATCATCCTGTGGATCACCCTCGGCATTCTTCACCTGATCCTTGTGCGGCTGCTTCCTGGGGCTTCCTGGGTGGGCGCGCTGCAGGTTTCCTGCGACGTGGGGATGATTACCGCTATCGTCTATGCCACCGGCCTGCAGGACAGCAACTTCACTTCGCTGTATGTGCTGGCCATCATCGTGGCCAGCATTTTGTTCTCCCGCCAGATTGCTTTCCTCACGGCGCTGTTCTGCCTTTCTTCTCTCGCCTTGACGACGGCAATGGTGTTCAGCGGCAAGATTCCCAGGACTTCCATTGCCGCCCCGACGTTCGAAAACATACGGCTGTGGTTCCTGAGCAACACGTTTGGCTTCCTTGCGGTGGCGTATCTGTCAAGCCTGCTGGCCGCATCGCTGCGCAAAAAGAGTTCGGAACTTGAGCAAAAAAGGGAAGAGCTGCTGGAGTTGCAGGATTTCACCGCGGACATCATCCACTCCATGCGCGGGGGCCTGGTCACCACGGACATGGCGGGCCGCGTAGTGCTGTTGAATCGCACCGGGGAAGAGATACTGGGGCAATCGTTCAGCGATTTGCGCGGCCATGATTTACGCGAAGTGAGCCCGGAATTCTGGCTTGAGGATATGTTCGCCCTGCCCGAAAGGCTGTCGCTGCGGCGTGAAATCGAGGTGCGCATTCCGGGCGGGCAACGGCGCATTCTGGGGATTTCTGTTTCGCCGCTTCGCACACGCGATTCGTCTCGCAACGGATACGTCTTCAATTTCCAGGACCTGACGGAACTCCGCCGCTTGGAGCAGGAAGTGGCCACCAAGGAGCGCATGGCCGCCGTCGGACGGCTTTCGGCCGCCATTGCCCACGAGATTCGCCAGCCGCTGACGGCCATCGCGGGCGCGGTAAAGGAGCTTGGCCGGCTGGTGCCGCTGGAGGAAGACGAGAAGCACCTGGTGAGCATCGTCAGCAGGGAGTCCGAACGCCTGAACCACATCATCACGGACTTCTTGAACTACTCGCGGGAGAAGTCCTACGTGTTCCAGGAGGCGGACGTTCGCGCGCTGCTGGAGGAAACGCTCATGCTGATGGAGCGCAAGCCCGATGTGGTCAAAAAATTTCACATGGTTCGCGCGTTCAACGGGCAAGTTTCCAAGGCGCGGGTGGATCCGAACAAGATCAAACAGGTGTTCTGGAACCTGTGTGATAACGCTCTGCGCGCCATGCCCGATGGCGGCACGCTGACCATCGGCATCGAGCAGAATTCCGGCTGGCTGCGTATTTCGTTCCGGGATACAGGCATTGGGCTGGAGCCGCAGCAGCGGAGCAAGATTTTCGAACCGCTGCAATCCAATTTCGAGGGTGGCACGGGGCTCGGGCTGGCCATCGTCTACCAGATTGTTCAGGCCCATAACGGGAGAATCACGGTATTCAGCGAAAAGGACAAAGGCGCGGAGTTCGTTGTCGAGCTTCCGCGCATTGAATGAGGCGCTATGCAGGCTACGAAAACCGCTCCGAAAGACGCAGGCCGCGAGATGGCGCACATCCTCGTGGTCGACGACGAGAAGTCCATTTGCGAGCTTCTCGAAATCACCTTCCGCAAGGAGGGCCACCGTGTTGAGGTGGCTCACAATGTGGAGACCGCGAAACGCAAGCTCGAAGCCTCGCTGTTTGACATCGTCATTTCTGACGTGCGCATGCCGGGGCAAAACGGCGTGGACCTGCTGCGCTTTACCCGGGAAGTGGCTCCAGATTCCTACTTCGTTCTGATCACCGGTGTTCCTTCGCTGGAGACGGCCATTGCCGCTGCCAATGAGGGAGCCAACCGCTACGTCATCAAGGACCACGACCTGGTCGAACAACTGCGCGTGGCTGTCCGCGAGGTCACGGAAAACCAGAAGTGGAAAAAGGAAGCCGGCTATCTCCGCCGCGAACTTCGCCGCCTAACGGGTCTCGATAACATCATCGGCCAGAGTCCCAAGATGAAGGCGATCTTTGACCTCATCCAGACCGTGGCGCCCCAGAACAGCCGCGTGCTCATCACCGGAGAAAGCGGTACCGGTAAGGAGTTGGTGGCGCGGGCGATTCATGAGAACAGTTCCCGGGCTCACGCGCCCTTCATTACCATCAATTGTGGCGCCTTCCCGGAGACGCTCCTCGAATCCGAATTGTTCGGCTATACGAAGGGCGCCTTCACGGGTGCGAACGAGAACCGCCGTGGCCTCTTCCAGGCTTCGCATGGTGGCACGCTTTTTATGGACGAGATTGGCAACATGAACCTCGCCATGCAGGTGAAGCTCTACCGCGTCCTCCAGGAAGGGAAGGTTCGCCCCCTGGGAAGCACGGAGGAAATCGACGTCGACGTCCGCGTCATCGCTGCGACCAACAAGGATTTGGAGAAGGCCATTGCGGCCGGGGAATTCCGCGAAGACCTCTTTTACCGCTTGAGCGTCATCCCTCTTCACGTGCCGGCTCTGCGCGATCGCCGCGAAGACATCCCGCTCCTGGCGCGACATTTCCTGGAGTCGTTCCGCAATTCCATGGGAAAGAACATTGAGGGCATCTCGCCGGAGTCCATGCGCCGGCTGGAGTCTTACGATTGGCCGGGGAATGTCCGCGAACTGGAAAACACCATTGAGCGCGCCGTGGCTCTGGAAAGCGGGCCGGAGATTTCCGTGGCCGTTCTGCCGGATCGCGTGGCGGGTTCCTCTGGAATTGCCGCCGCCGCGCTGGGTCTGCCGGACAGCGTGCAGATTCCGCCTGAGGGCGTCAACTTTGAGCTCGTCATCGCGGAAACCGAGAAGCGCTACTTGCAGGCCGCCTTGGAAAAGGCGGGCGGAGTCCGAACTCAGGCTGCGGAACTCCTCAAAATCAGCTACCGTTCCTTCCGCCATTTCGCCAAGAAACACAACCTTTAACCTTCGGAGCCGCCCGGCGGTGCCACGTCCTCCGCAGCTTTGCGATGCCGGCTTACGTGCGCGTTTAGACAATGGATTGCTCTTCTCGTTTGCAACCGCCTCTCTGCCATGGAGACAATGAAATTGCCTCTGCCACACAGCTCGTCTCTTTTCGCTGAGGAGAAATGAAGCCGGCCACCCTTCTGCGATTTGCTCTAAGTCTCATTCTCCTGCAAGGGGTCTTTTTCCTTGCCGGTGTTCGGTTTCTTTTTAATGGCACCCTCAATTCTGAATTCTTCTCGATCTCGCTTCTGAGCCTCTTCCTTATCCTTCTTCGCACTCGCGTTTCCATTCGCGAATTCCTCGGCACTCTGGTTCTGTTCGCTGCTCTTGTGGCCTTTGAGTTTCGCTTCCTGGGCTACCCCTCGACTTGGCCGGTTTGGATCTCTTTGCTAGGCATGGCAAGCCTTGCCGTGCTGTTCCTACGGCTTATTTGGGCCTCTCCGTCCCAGCGCCGCTTTGCTGCCTTGGTGGCGATTCCATCCTTACTTTTTGTCGTCTCGGAATGGTGTGCGTCCATCTTCCTGACCTTGACCGAAATTTTCCATCCCAAAGTACTTGATCTCTATCTCTACTCCTTCGACGCCAGTACGCGAATTCAATTGCCGATTCTCATTGGCCGGCTTTTCTCCCGTCTCCCTGCTTTCTCGTTCCTTTGCTACGTCGCCTATATAGGTCTCCCTCTCGCCATTGGACTTACCTTTGCCGGCTGCCTGTTGCGCGACACTCGGACTGCCTTGGCTGCTTTTACGGCTTTTCTGCTGACTGGCCCCGTTGGTGTTCTCTTTTACAATCTCTTCCCCGCGCTTGGCCCCGTCCATCTCCTTGGTTCACGCTTTCCGTGGCATCCTCTTACTGTGGATCAAGCCCGTCGCCTTCTTCTTGAGCCTGTTGCCCTGGCTGGCGCCAGAAATGCCATTCCTTCTCTCCACGCCGCTTGGATTTTTCTTGTTTACTGGTATGCCCGCGAACTCTCCCGCCTGGAGAGGGCGGCAGCCGCCGTTTGTGTTCTTCTAACTCTCTTCGCTACCCTCGGCACTGGTGAGCATTACTTCATTGATCTAGTGGTAGCCGTCCCATTTGCTCTCTTTATTCTTGCCCTCACAAACCTTCTCGTCGGCCCTCAGCGTTCCGACCAATTTCTCCCGCTTGGCGTCGGGCTGGGCGGAGTACTTGCTTGGTTGCTGGCACTGCGTCACGCCACCCTCTTCTTCTGGCGCTCTCCCGTGATTCCTTGGCTCGCCTTCGTTGTCACCTTTGGCGCATGCTTTCTGGCGGTCAAAAAACGTGAGAGCCCTGCGCGGAGTCAGGCCACGGCTAGATTGGTTACGGCTATCTGACTTTGGCCGTCCTGATTCAGGCACGCTTGATTGATACTCTGAAAGCTGCCCGGCTCTATGGCCAACAGCCAAGCATGCAATCGTACGGCGCAGGTAAATTTGCCATGCGGCCAAAACAGTAGGCAAAAACACAAATGGCCGGTAGCACGATGACGACGCTTAGACGTACGCCGTGGACGCGCACGGGCAGGCGGTGGAGGGCTACCGGTATTGCCATTCCTAGAAACATCGCGGCGGGAAAGTAGTAGTAGTAGAACGTGCAACTCTGTGGCGTGGCCGCCCACTGTAGCAAATTCACACTATACAAAAGTACTACCAAGGTTTCGGGCAGACAGCGGGAGAAGCGGCCCAGACAGAACAACCACGCAACGAGTCCAGCCCACATGACATACCAGTTCCCCACAAGATAGGAAAGCGCGCGCGTTGGTTCTATCTGCAGGGGCCATTTGTACCAGCGGGTGATGAGAGTGGGATTTCCCGCGACCGTGCGATGGAAATGCCAGATGAAGACATTCATTTGGACAAGTTGACTGGCCGAAAACGGCAAGTGCAGCATCCGGCAGAGGGGCCAGAACGTTGCGAGGTAGGCCAATACTGGAAGGCCAAGAAACGATACCACGAGCCATCCAGTGCCCGCTCCCCGCAGGTGTGCGTTGCAGGCAATGATTTCCTGGTTATTCGATTTCCCGGACAAAAACAATAGAGCCGCGCAAATGATGGCAAGGACGCACAGTTCGTCAACGCCGTTCCATTTGCAAGCGCAAGCCAGACCCAGCAGCACACCACTTAAAGCGAGGAGGCCGCGTCTTTTATAGGCTCCAAAAGGTTCGATTTTCAATGCTACCGCGAAAGTCAGAATTCCCCATAACGCAAACCCAAACAAGAAAATGTCCACCATGGCTGTGCGCGAGAATACATACAGAAAATTGTTGAGGAGCGTTATCACCACGGCCGTGAGGGCGAGCGCATAATCGTTTAGTAGCAACTTCGTGAAAAGGAACACGCCCACGAGCGTAACTGCGCCGAAGACAGCGCTCGCCATCCTCCAACCCAATGGGTTGTCTCCCAACAGCCTCATGCTGCACGCGACAAGTAGTTTTCCGAGAGGCGGCCCGTAGGGGCTCGGGTCCCGAGCCCCCGTGAGTAACGCTCTCGCGGCATCCGTGTACTGCGCCTCATCAAAGATCGTTTCGGGCGGGTAGCTGAGCCACGATAGAAAGAAAAGTAGCGAACCAAGTCCCACGAAAACTGCCGTCAACCAAGTTCTCATCTTGTTGGGTCCAGAAGCTCCTGAACTGCTCATTTCCCTCTCTTAATGTAAGGGAACAGAAGTAAAAGCAGGTGCCATTTCCGGCGGTGGTGAAGAGAGGGTGTCAACTAACATACAATACCGATAACGAAAAGGCGGGCCAGGTTGACTATTTGTGTCTCCCGCAGCTGACAAAAAGCGTCACACTCCTGCATAAAAAAGTACCAGTAGGTGCAAAATGGTACTTTCCTTGGCGCTCTGCATTATACTGTAAAGTGCTTATTATCAGTACGGTGCCTGCTTTTAGAGCTTTCGCGACGATTCCCCCAGCGTTGGCATGTCCCTTGCACATCCTCAGGCGTGCTCTGGCACTAAACACTCTCTCAAGGAGACTTCATGAAGAAGCAGAAGGGTTTCTCTCTTATCGAACTATTGATCGTCGTGGCGATCATTTTGATCATCGCGGCCATCGCAATCCCGAACCTCATGCGCTCGAAGATGGCAGCGAATGAGTCTTCGGCGGTTGGTTCTCTCCGCACCATCAATACTGCGGAAGTTACCTACAGCAACAACTATCCCACCGACGGATTCACCGCGACATTGCAGAACCTTGGCGGTGCGGCAACGACTTGCACCAACGCCGCTACTTCCACCGCTGCTTGCTTGATTGACAACACTCTCGCAGGCGGCACGAAGAGCGGTTACAGCTTCGCCCTCGGCGGCACGACTGGCACACCGGCCGTGACCTACACCTCCCAGGCGACCCCGGTTGCTCCTGGACAGAGCGGACAGCGCTACTTCTGCTCCGACCAGTCGGGCGTGATTGAGTGGGCCGCAACTACGTGCACTGGCAATGGCACCGGAACGCCTCTCTAAGACGAAGCTCAATTGCTGGATTAATTCGACAGAGCGGGTTGGTTTCAACCCGCTCTATTTTTTTATGCCTGGTCGTGTCGTGCTAAAGCGGGTTCGCTCCAGGTCATTCCAAATTGTGAAAGCAGTTGACACTTTCTGCCCGCGGAATGACGTTTCGCGGCGTTTCATCCTTGCCACGAAATTCGAAAGTTGTTTCTCTTTGTAAGCAAAGGGCTTACACTCATCCGAAGGGGCAAACTTGGCGAATTGTTTGGCCCTCGGTATGCTCCTATTCACATGACCATTGTTAACGCAAGCCTCTGCTCTAGGTGTGTTGGAGTCAGGTTCAATGAGAGATCGTCAAGCTGGGTTTTCGCTAATTGAGTTGCTGGTTGTCGTCGCGATTATTTTAATCATCGCGGCGATCGCGATCCCGAGTTTCATGCGCGCCAAGATAACGGCGAATGAGTCATCTGCTGTGTCATCCATCCATGCTGTGGACACTGCGGAAATTACTTACTCCAGCATGTACAACACAATTGGTTATTCCGCGGCCCTTTCCGACCTTGGCACTGGGGGCATTAGTCCCTGCCCGGGAACCCCGACCGCCTCCTGTTTCATCGATACTTCGCTTGCCAGCGGCACAAAATCCGGTTACTCGTTCACCTATGTCCAAGATACTTCCTCTACTCCCTCCATTGGTTTCACGATCAATGGGGACCCGGTGATGATGGATATCACCGGGCAAAAAGGCTTCTATTCCGACCAGAGCAACATCATTCGCTACAATATCGGTGGTGCTGCCAACTCAGGTAGTTCGCCTATCTAGGCCGCCTGCGTTAACTCTATTCCCCCGACGAAAATCTTACGGTTCTTCGCGAGAACCGACTTCTCGCCGAACCACAGCCTGCATTGCGTATTAGAAGAGATTCTTCTTTCCGGGCTGCAACTCGAAAATGGGGAGGGCTAGGCGGGGCGTGAGGCAACGATCAAAGTTCCGCCGCGCCGTGTGAGTGTGCCCAAGGGCACGAAGAAAATCGAGAGCGCGGTCAGCAGCGAACCGGATACCGATGTTGCAACGGACGCGAGCGGGCCGACGGGAGGTTTGAAACCTCTTAGCAGATCGAAGAAAAGGTTTGCCGGCAGCGGCGTAAGATTGAGGGCGCTTTGCGACCATCCCAGCAGATCGTATTCGAATTCCTGGTGCCATTCGCGGAACGGAGCGAATCCCTCGGATTGCAGCAGACTTGCCAGAGAAGAGCGGGTGAAATGGTACAGGTGGCGCGGAACATCAAGATGGAACCACTTTGCGCCGAAGGCGCGCGCTTGAAGGCCGCCGGCGTTTGGAACCGCGATGATTAGAGCGCCGTTTGACGATAGCAGGCCGTGAATTTCTTTTAGCGTAGCGCGCGGGTCGGGCAAGTGTTCAAGCGTATGCCACAGCGTAATGGAATCGAATGGCGCATGAGAGCGCACATCGGAGATCTTGGGATAGACCTCGAGTCCGGCCTGGCGTGGGAAGGTTGCATTCATCTCGGTGCCCACTACGGACCAGCCTGCCGCGCGCGCGGCCAGTAAGAATGTTCCGTCGCCGCAGCCGATATCCAACAAACGTCCAGTGGTGTTTCCCGTGACTTGCTGCAAGATTCGGACGCGACGGCGAGCGCAGTAGTCTGCAGTCTTGCCGTGCCGCCCCCCGTGATAGTCGCGATAGTATTTTTCTAGATGGCTGGGTCTGGGGCTGGTGTGGCCTAGTCCACAGCGGCTGCATTCGAGAATCGAAAATGTCTCGAGAGTGCGAGGATCACGAACCGTTGCAAAACGGATTTGGAGTGTGCCGCCACACGCTTGACATTGTGCGGGATCAACGAATCGTTCGTCACCAACAGCTGAGGTACTGGAAGGCGTGGGCAATGCCATGATCAATCTCTCTTGGGCGGCAAAAGCTGCCGCGGAGCATCAATTCTGAACGTTGCCTCGCAGAAGATTTGCGCAATCGCTTCCTTCGACGAACCGAGAGCGGTGTACACGGCATTCTCGCAAGCCCGCATGGCCGACCGATAACGTACACCCACCCCCATCAGTATGCAATGCTCCAGCCAGGTTTTTCGTGAGGAAAGTTCAAATTGGAAATCTGGGGTTAAACTATTCAGGTGCGACTCGCCCTCACGCTCTTTCTTGCGTTTGTCACGATTGCACCAGCTCAGACCGCCGAGGACAACCTCCTGCGGCTCTTCGAATCCCGTTACAGCTCTGCCCACACGCTGCAAGCCACGTTTCTCGAACGCTACCTCGAGAATGGACGTCTCGTCCGCACCGAGGCGGGCGACGCCTACTTCCTGCGTCCCGGCAAGATGCGCTGGGACTACCAGGCTCCGGAAAAGAACACCTTTCTCGTCGATGGCAAATACGTCTGGTTCTATTCTCCAGCGGACCACACGGTCACGCGCATGCCGGCCAAGCGCAGCGAGGACTGGCGCACACCGCTTGCCTTCCTCACTTCTCACATGAAGCTCTCGCGCCTCTGTTCCAAAATAGAGCCTGCACGCGATGCAAAACCATCGCAGCCGCTCGGCTCGGTGTACCGCTGCATGTTCCACGACTCTGCGGGCTCGGCTGCTTCCCTGGCAAAATCCGTCCTTTTTGAATTGTCGCCAGAAGGGGATCTCAGCAGGATCGCGATCCCCCAGGAAGGCGGGATTGAGTTGGAATTCTCATTCACAGGCTGGCGTTGGGACCCTACCTTGGACAAAGCCGAGTTCCAATTCATTCCTCCTCGAGATGTTGTGATTGTAGACGGCTTGCTACCCGATACGCCCGGCCTGCGTCAGTAAGCAATAGGACCGATTGAACTTGCCCTTTACGCGACTTGTTCGTGCTTCCACAATTCCGGGTATGGTCCGGTTGAGGTAAACTATCCATCTATGGGCGAATTTGTTTGCCGTGTTGCTGACGCCAATGGCCATGTCTTCTCTCACGTAGAGGCTGCGTCCACCCAGGAAGAAGCGCGCCAGAAGCTTGCCGATCGTGGGCTATACGTCTATTCCGTTGCCGCGCGCAACTCTCTGGTCAGCGGCTTCTTTGGTGTTCGCAAGGAACGCAAGATTGGCGGCAACGATTTCCTGGTTCTGAACCAACAGTTCAACACCCTCATTAAGGCCGGTCTCCCCATCCTCCGCGCTTTGGACTTGCTGGCCACCCGCGCCAGCGCCCCTAAGCTTCGCCCGGTTCTTACCCAGATTCGAGATCGCGTCCGGGAAGGGAAGTCCCTTTCGGAAGCTGTTGACGAGGCCGGTGTCTTCTCCAAAGTCTACTCGACCGCAATTCTTGCTGGCGAAAAGAGCGGGAATCTTTCCGGCGTACTCGAATACTACATCGCCTATCAGCGCGTCAGCACTGGCGTTCAGAAAAAGATCCTCGCGGCGCTGGTTTATCCGACTCTCTTGATCATTGTGGCCACGGTCATCGTGACGTATCTGGTTACATTTGTGGTGCCAAAATTCGGGGCTCTCTACCGTGACCTCGGCGTGGAATTGCCCACGCCCACAAAGATTCTCATTGCCGTCACTGTTGACTACCGCCCCTACATCCTGGGTGTCATCGGTCTTCTGGCTCTGACCGCCCTGGGAGTTTTTTTCTGGTCGCGCAGCGAACAAGGCGGCGTAGCTTTTGATCGCCTTAAATTTAAGCTGCCAGTCCTCGGCCCGACCCTCCTGAAATTCCAGGTTGCGCAGTTCTGCCGTACTCTCGGGACACTGCTCACGGGAGGTACTCCCCTGGTCGCCGCCCTGGCAACTGCGTCGGAATCCATTGCCAGCAGGCTTCTGCGCGGCACCGTGACGCAAGCCACGCAGATGGTACGGGAAGGCGAGTCCCTGCATGGCGCTCTCTCTGCCAATCGCGTCATGCCGGAAATGGCCTTGGACATGATTGAAGTGGGAGAGTCAAGCGGCGCTTTGGCCCCCATGTTGAACAGCGTGGCAGAGTTTTATGAAGAAGAGGTCGCCATTAAGCTGGGCGCCATGGTTTCCCTGATTGAGCCCCTTATACTTGTATTCATGGGCCTTCTTGTCGCTTTCATTTTAATCTCTCTCTATTTGCCAATTTTCTCGTTCTCCATTTCGGGAACGTCAAGGTAGACAAGGTAAAGGACCTCTTATGGCCACACCCGACTCCAATCTTCCCAATGCCGGCCTTCCTCCCGGCAGTCCGGTGGACCTCGATCAGGAGCGCGAGCAAGCTCGCCGTTTGGCCACCCGCTACCGCTGTGGCTTTATCGATCTCCAGGAACAGCGCATTGATGCGGACCTGTTCCGTACCATTCCCGCGGACCTGATGTTCCGCTATAACTTCGTTCCGCTGCTCGTGCATGACAGCACACTCGTCATTGCCGTAGCCGACCCGAGTCAAGTGTTGCTCAGCGATGAGCTTCCTCTTCTTCTTGGCAAGAAGCTGGCCATTCGCGTCGCCACTCCGCGCCAGATCGGCGACCTCCTCAAGCGCACTGAGCAGTCCCAGCGCGTCCTTGAACAAGCCACCGAAGCCTTCACCTTGCAAGTTTCCCAGGAGGAAGAAGAAGAGGGCGAGGAGACCATTTCCGGCGATCGCCTTACCCGCGATACCACCGTCAGTCCGGTCGTCCGCCTCGTGGAAACGATCATCTTCACGGCCCTCGAGCGCCGCGCCAGTGACATTCACATCGAAGCCCGCGATGCCGAAGTTGCTGTGAAGTACCGCATTGACGGCGTTCTCCAGCACGCCATGCAGCCGATCGCCAAGGAATGGCATTCCACAGTCCTGTCGCGCATCAAGGTCCTCAGCGACCTCGATATCGCCGAGCGCCGTGTTCCCCAGGACGGCCGCTTCCGCGTCAAGTACAAGGGCCGGTTCATTGACCTGCGTGTCTCCATCATGCCCGCCAGCCACGGAGAGGATGCCGTGCTCCGCGTCCTCGACAAAGAGACGCTTTCCGAAAAATTTCAAAGCCTTAGCCTCGACGTTGTCGGTTTCTCCACGGAAGAGACACGGCGCTTCCGCCGCTATATCCGCGAGCCTTACGGCATGGTCCTCGTGACCGGTCCGACTGGTTCCGGCAAGACCACCACCTTGTACGCCGCCATCAACGAAATCAAGTCCGATGAGGACAAGATCATCACCATCGAGGATCCGGTCGAATACCAACTCCGCGGCATCACGCAAATTCCCGTGAACGAGAAGAAGGGCCTCACCTTCGCTCGCGGCTTGCGCTCCATCCTTCGCCATGACCCCGATAAGATCATGGTTGGCGAAATCCGCGACCAGGAAACTGCTCAAATCGCCATCCAGTCCGCCCTCACCGGCCACCTCGTCTTCACCACCGTTCACGCCAACAACGTCACGGACGTCATCGGCCGCTTCATCAACATGGGCGTAGAACCCTATAATTTCGTTTCCGCCCTCAACTGTATCCTGGCCCAGCGCCTCGTCCGCCTCATCTGCCCTAGCTGCAAACGGCCCAAAAAGCATACCTCTACCGAATTGACGGAATCTGGTCTCGATCCTGCTGCAGTCGGCAAATATCAGTTTTCCGAAGGCGCCGGTTGCCTTGAGTGCTCCGGAACGGGCTTCCACGGTCGCAGCGCTATTTGCGAATTGCTTGATTTGAGCGACCATATTCGTGAAATGATTGTCGACCGCAGGCCCACTTCTGAAATCAAGCGCGCAGCCATCGCCGAGGGTATGATTACCCTGCGCGAAAGTGGCCTGGCCAAAGTTCGGGACGGTGTGACCACTTTGCGGGAAATCAACAAGGTGACCTTCGTTGAGTAGCACGGTCGCAATTCGGACTGGGGGCAGCAAGACGGACCTCGTCAATCGGTTCACCCGTTGGATGGAAGCCACTCCTCACCCTCATCTGGCTATTGAGTTTTCGCCGGAGCAGGTGGCGGGCGTGCGCTTCGCGCGCACCGGCTCTCACGTCGGATACTGTGTCGAGCCCCTTCCCAAAGGCGCCATTGTTCCTTCGGCCATCGAACCAAATGTCTCCAATGCTGCCGCGGTGAAGGCCGCTGTCGCCAGCGTTTGCCGCACACTCAATGCCAATGCGGAAGATGTCGCTTTGCTCGTTCCCGATCCGGTGATCCGCGTCTTTGTTCAACACTTCGATGATTTCCCTCGTAGAAGCGAGGAAGTTGTTCCCATGCTGCGCTGGAAGTTGAAGAAGAGCGTGCCGTTTGAAGTGGAGGAGACGCTGCTTTCCTACATGCGGCAGGCGCCCCGGACCGATGGCGTCGATGTTGTGACCGCCATCGCCCGCCTTCGCATCATTAAGGAATATGAAGCCCTCCTCGAAGAACTTTCCTTGCGGCCGGGCGTCGTTTTAAGCTCCACCCTTGCCGCCATTAGCCTTCTGGAAGACCAGAAACCAACTCTCTTGGCCCGTGTCTCCGGTACCTCTCTGACCACCGCCATCGTCCGCGAAGGCGTTCTGGCCGGCTATCGCTGCACGGAGCTTCCCACCCGCGCCGATACTCTGACGCCGCCACTGCTCCTCGAAGAGATCTTTCCTCTGGCCGCGTATTATCAGGACACCTGGCAGGAAGGCATTCAAGCCGTGCGCGTCGCGGGCTTGGGGAACCGCCTACAGCAATTTGTGCGTCCGCTCGAAGAGGAGTTCAAGTGCCCGGTGCGCTCTCTGCTGGGTGCGGCTGTGTCGGATGGCAACGTGAGCGCCGATGCCCGCCCTCTGGCCGACCGGGAATTGGAAGGCCTGGTCGGTTGGATGCTGCATCGAAGCTAGAAGAGAATCGACAGAGAATCGCATGTACGTCCGCCTCAATCTCGCCACCAAGCCGCTGGTCACTCACCGGCGATTTCTGGTGGGTGCCGCGCTGGTGGGACTTTTCGCCAGCATTCTCTTCGTGTTTCTCGGCTGGCGCTTCTATACGTTGCGCAAAGCCGATGAGGATTTCCGTGCCCGCGTCGGGAAGATTCAGCAGGAGATGGATCATCTGCATGAGCAGCGGAACGACCTGGAGCGCTTCTACGCGAAGGAAGAGAACCGCAATCTTCAAGATCGCGCCAAGTTCATTGACGCGTTCATTGAGGCACGCAGCTTCAATTGGACGAGAATGTTCATGGATCTCGAGCACACTTTGCCCCCGGGCTCACATGTGCTGCGCATCGAACCGAAGCTGGATCGTGGCTCGGTCACGGTGAAATTTGTGGTTGGCGCATCCAGCCAGGATATAAAAGTCAAGCTCCTGAAAGCGTTCGAAGACTCCAAGTCTTTTTCGCACATCGAACTCACTTCCGAGGCGGCGCCTAAACAGGGTAGCTCGGCGGCCGCTGATGCGTTTACAGTGGAATTTTCTGCGATTTATACGGGTATCTGACGATGCAGGACTTTCAGCTCAAAAGACAGCTCATCATCGCAGGCCTTGCGATCCTCCTGCTCGCAGACGCTGCCTTCGTCTATTTTAATTCCACGTTGTCCTCTCCGCAGGAGAGTCGTCAGCAGATCCTTGCCGCGCAGACTCGCCAATTGGCTCTTGTGAAAGCGGATGTGAAGCGCGCTACGGAAATCCGTGCAAAGATTCCCAAAGTGCTGAAGGATTTCGACGAGTTCGAGAGCACTTTGCTTCCGGCTTCGAAGGGCTATTCGGTCATTTCTCAGGAATTGGATGAATATGCCCGCGACAGCCACCTGATTGTGGACGATGTGAAGTTCCACCAAAAGGATGTGACCGGGCCCGGGCACCCTCTGAGCGAATTGACCCTGGATTCCTCGGTCAGTGGCGACTACAACGGAATTGTGAGTTTCCTTAATCGTCTGCAACGGTCTAAGAATAATTACATTGTAGACAGCCTGGATGTGGACTCTCAGAATTCAGGGCAGGGCCCTGTCGGTACGTTGCGGGTCAATCTCCACATGCGAACTTATTTTCGGAAGGCATGATGGCACTGCCGAAACAAAAGAAAGAGCTAATCGCGCTTGCGGCGCTCCTCGTGGTTGCGGCATTGGTTTGGTATTTCTATTTTGGTAAGGGTGGGAATATACCTGGTGTCATCTCTGCCTCAGGAAACAACTACACCCCCATCAACGTTGAGGACTACAGTCTCGTCTTTAAGCAACTGGACGACGCGCGATCCACAGAATACAAATCTTCGGGCCGGAATATTTTTGTTGCTGGTCCCGCTCCAGTCGCACCCTCGGCGTCTGCTCCGGGCCCGGAGAAACCCAAGGCCCCGACTTTTCAGCCAAAAGGCCCCATGCCGCCGCCGGAACCACCGCCTCCTCAACTGACCATGAAGTTTTTCGGTTACGGCACCCTTCCGTCCAACGGCCCGCGCCGCGCTTTCCTGCTCGATGGCGAAGAGGTCCATATTGTCAGTGAGGGCGACACCATCCAGAATCACATCCGGATAACACACATCGGCAATGACCGCATCGAATACGAAGATATAAATACCGGCAAGAAGAATTCGACCAACCTGGAGATGCCGCCGCCAGTATGAGGCCGCTCTTTCACAAACGCTTTGTCCGCCGCACGGAGTCGGGCTACGCCCTGCTTCTGATCATGTTTTTTCTTGCCCTCCTCGTTCTAAGCACCGTCGTTGCTGCTCCCACGGTGCTCAGCAGCATCCAGCGCGAGAGGGAAGCAGAAATGGTCTGGCGTGGCAAGCAATACACCCGTGGCATTCGGTTGTACTACCTGAAGCTGCATCACTTCCCGACCTCACTGGATGATTTAACCAAACCCAAGACCGGGATTCGTTTCATGCGTCAGGCGTACAAGGATCCGATGAACCTGGTCGATGGCTCCTGGCGGTTGATCTATGTTGGTCCCAACGGCCAGCTCATTGGCAGCCTACAGGACCACAGTCTCAGCCTGACAGGGCTGCCTGGCCAAGCTGCGCCCAGCGCGTCAGGCACTACGTCTTCTAGCTTCTCGTCCTCTGGCACTTCTGCTTTTGGAAATTCCAACTTTGGCAATTCTTCCGCGTTCGGCACGAACCAGATTGGTGGAAGCGCTCAAGCTGGCGCCGTGGGAACCGGGTTGCAGGGCTCCTCTTCGTCGACGGACCCCAACGCGCAGAACGCAGACTCATCGAATGATATGGGCCAACCGCACTCACTGGCCGCTATGGATGCCAGCAACACCATCGGTGGCAACATCATCGGTGTCGGCAGCAAAGTCGATAAGAAATCTTTCCTGTGGTACAACAAGGCCAAGAACTATAAGCAATTTGAATTTATCTGGGATCCGGCGAAAGACACGACGGTTGGCGGCGCTTCGGCCGGGATCGGCACGCCGGTGCAAAACATGAACGGAACGAATCCCTCGGGGACGGGCTCCACGAATTCTCCATTCTCGTCTGGGCCAAATCCTAGCCAGAACCCTTCGCAGAACCAGAATTCCTCGCCGAATCCGGGACCCGGTGGCAATCCCGATACGCCGCTGCAGGCTCCTCCACCGAATCAATAAACGTCGGTGCCTTTCGCCTGGCTTGAATTTCCCGCAGTTCACCGCTGATCATCGTCTGAATTGCGCCCGCAGGTTACTTCGTGGCTGGCAGCGTTTCCAGTGACAGCGGCGCAGCGTTCTGTTTTTGTGCTGCCGTCTCTGCCTTGATCTTCGCGTAGCTCTTCGCAATCCGCTGTACGTACTTCATCGTTTCCAGATAAGGCGGCACTCGCCGGCCGTACTGATCGACGCGCTCCGGCCCGGCGTTATAGGCCGCCAGCGCCAACGTAAGATTGTGGTATTTCCCCAGCAGTTCCTTCAGATAGCGCGTTCCGGCGTTCACATTCTCTTCCGGGTCAAAGATATCCTTCACGCCGAAGTGCGCCGCCGTCTGAGGCAAGAGCTGCATCAGCCCGCTGGCGTTTTTCGGCGACAGCGCCTTTGGGTTGAAATTCGATTCGACGGCCACCACGCAGTGAATCAGGTCCGCATCCATGCCATAGCGTTCCGCTGCGGCGCGAATAATCTTCTGGAACGGCGTCGTTTCGCTCAGCGGTTCCTCGATGGGCTCAAAAACCTCTTCCGGCTCGATGCCCACAATGTCTTCCAGCGGCACAGCCGCCACGCCGCCCTTCAAGTGCAAAATGTACCGGTCACCCAGAATCTCATAGCCGGTCACGTTCAGCCGCGCGCCGCTGCGCAGCACCACATAATCCGCGCGAGCCGCGGTCGCCCCGCCGAGCAAAAGCACTAGCCCCGCCACTCCGCCCAACCATATCCGTTTAACGACCACCCGCCCTCACTCCGTTACTTCGTTCTTTCCTCACAGCCTTGCTTCGTTACTTCCCCTAACGCAAACCGCTCGATCGCCGCAGCCACTCCGTCCTCGTCATTTGAACGCGTCACGTGCCACCCGCGTTCCTTCAACTCCAACACGCCGTTTCCCATCACCACGGGCACACCCGCAAAGGATAGCATTTCCAGGTCATTGTGATTGTCCCCAATGGCCAGTATTTCCTCGCGCGCCACGCCCCGCGTCCCTGCCCATTCGGCCAGTGTGGCGCCCTTGGATACCCCCGGGTGGATCACGTCGATCATCGAAAAATCCTTCTGCTCATACACGGTCACCGCCAGCGCAAACTCCTGCGCAAATTGGACGCGCCGCAGCGTCAATTCGGCTGCCCGCATCGCCGCCACCCCGCCCGTGAACATCACCTGAATCGGATCTTCGTCCTGATCCAGGCACCTCTCCAATGGCACCGCCTCTGCCAGGAATTCGCGGTTCCGCGTGTAGTAGC
>Ga0187816_10000100_pt1 | contig 22278 bp, 33 predicted proteins | sample NC_wetland_sal_i_16_FD_132960 | JGI IMG/M metagenome (GOLD analysis project Ga0187816, IMG submission 132960) | Wetland sediment microbial communities from Neuse River Estuary, North Carolina, USA - SO4_1 | ecosystem: Environmental > Aquatic > Freshwater > Wetlands > Sediment | place: USA... | reverse complement strand
GTCCTGCAGACAGCAGCAGAACGCCGGCCGAGGCAATCACGGAGATCATGCGAGCCCCCGCGCCAGGTATTCGATGGCCATCGCGGCAAGCGCCGTGGCGTGCTCGTGGCACGCTTCCGCGTCGCCACGCTTTTCAGCCGCACGCAGCTCGGCCGCGTTGGCTTCGATGCGCTCGACCAGTTCCACGTCCGACATCCGCGCCCATCGCCCCGTGGATACGCCGGCGACGTGCGCATCGCGCACGCAATCGATGGCCTCCGCGTACTGCCGCACGTCCGGAGTGTTCGTGGCCATGGGCTACACCGCCAGCCGCATGGCGGCCCGTTTACCCACTTCCCGGACCAGGTGACGAAAGTGTTCGACGTCACACTCCACGTGCGCGTAGCACACGTCGCAGTGCACCCGCGAAAACATCGACCGCGAAGGATGCGGGCACTGCGCTTGCAGAGATTCCAACCTATCGATTGCCGAATCGTGCGCACGGATGGCCTTTCGCCGTAGCGACCGCCAGCCCGGACGCTTGCGACCGGATGGGAAGTAGGTCGCGTCACAAATGGCATCGCGCGCCCTACGTTCTGCGTTGCCGGCCAGTCTGCACTTCTCACGAAAGGCGGCCGCGTCGCCAGACTCGAAGGTGAAGCGTGCGACCACGCCAGCTGGCGCCTGATAGGGCCCGCATGTCGCGCCGGTGCATTCGCACCACGCCGGCCGCTCGTCCGTGGCCTTGATCCCCTGTTTGCCGCAGCCGCGGCAGACTGCGGGAAGACGAGTATGTCCCATGGTCAATACACCCTCGCCCTTCCGTGAAGCACCCGCTCGTCTTCTTCGATGCCGAAGATCGTGTCGACCTTCGCTTCGATCCGCCCGATGCGCTCGCCGCACCCGACGTGCTTGGCGCTCGCCACAAACGTGTCGTGCGTCGTCGTGTGAGTGCCGCACCCTGCGACCAGGATCGGCGCCTTGGCGCCGCACGCAGGGCACGGGGCGTCGAACGCTACCGCGGCATCGCCCGCCCTGGGCGCCTCCGCGGCCGCGTGGCGCACGTCGCCCAATAGCAGCGAGACGGTTAGAGCGCTCATGGCGTCACCCCGAAGTGTGCGCGAAGGCATGGGCACTCGAGACGCGAGCCGCGCTGGCCCTTGGGTGGGTGCGCGCGATTTTCGTACATGAGTCGCGCGAGCTTGGCCCCAACGGTCGGGTCGTCGGTCGTCACACTGAACGCGTGCGAGACGTCTTCGAAGTTCCCGTGGAAGACCATCGCGCCGGTTTCGGTGCGTTTCGCGCCGGAGCGAGCCGTCAAGGGGTGCTCGGCGAGCACCAGGTAAAGTTCCTCCAGCGTCGCGGTCGATTGCCCCGACCAGCGCGAGCCGTTGTAGTCGATTGTCGTTTCCACGGTTCTTTCCTTTCCTTTCGTGCGCTCATGCGCCGCGAGACGCGCGCCGGAGTCATCCCCCGGCGCGCGCGTGCGCGACGTCTGAGCGGTTACCTGCGCATGGGCATACACACCCACGTGAGACGTGCCTCGGGCGAGACGTCGACCATCGACACCATCGGGGCAAGCTCGCCGCCAAACTTGACCGTGATCTCCGAGGGCCCTGCCTTCGGAATGCTGGCCAGAAAGTCGCGCCAGTATCCCGCATTGAACCCGATGGCCATGGTGGCCCCTTGCCGATCCACGCATGGCAGCGGCAGCGTTGCCGTCGCGCCGTCGCGCGTCGCGCTCAGCATGACCGTGGGCCCCATTGCGTCGAGCACAACACCCCCCGTATGCTTGGAAGCGACCGCGGCCGCGCTTTTCAAGGCGCGCGCCAAGGTGGCGCGGTCAAACGTGAGCCGCGTCTCGCCGTCGCCCTGAGGGATGACTTGCCCATAGGGGGGGAATTGTGCGTCAACGAGACGCGTCGTAAGCGTGCGCGCGGGCCCGACCTTGACGATCAAGGTGCGCGGCTCGTTCGTTCCGGTGTGTGCTGGAAGCTTGGCGACCGTGAAGCGTGCGAGCGCTCCCGCCGGCGTGCGCGCGACCATGTCGCCGATCGCGAGGGCCGCGCGTTTCGATACCAGGTAGGGCACGGGCGCCGCGTCGCCCGCGGGCCCGAGCACGACTTTCGCTAGCCGATGGCCATCGGTCGCGACGACGGTGCAAAGGGCGCCCGTAGCGGCGTTTCGCTCGAGTAGCAGGCTGTTTAGGTGGGGCCGCGTCTTGTCATCCGACACGCACGGCAGTGTTGCCGCGAACGCGGCCGCTACTTCGTCCGCCCAGGGCGAAAACTCGTCGCCCTCCGATTCGAAGGGACACGGCGGAAAGTCGTCCGGGGCGTGGTACTCCAAAGGCACGCGCGCGCCGTCGTAGGTCACGGCCAGGGTTGCGCCGTCGCACGCGAAGGATACCGCCACGGCATCGATCGCTTTCAAGGCGGCCGCAAGCTCGCCGACGGGCGTGCACGCGGTAAACGCGCCCCACGTGGCGCCGACGACCACGCGCGCGGCAGTGTAAAGGTCCGTCGTTTCGCACGTGAGGGCGCCCCCATGGGCGCAAAGCCGCACCCACGAAAGGCAGGGCATGGTCGACTTTCGCTCGGCGACTTTGCCCACAAAGGCGAGGGCCGCGAGTAGCTCTTTTCGGTCGACCGTCACCAGGCCGATCGCCGGCGCTGCACTGGGCGCCAGTGACTGGGAGAGATCTATAGCTTGCACGATTACCGATCCTTTCGCGGGGTAGGTTTCGGGCCCCGCGGCACGGTGCAGGCTCGCGCCCGACCGTGCCGCGACACTCGAATCAGGCCTGAGGCGCGTCGAAACGGATCGGGCGAGGCTTGACGAGCCACTCTCCGATCGCACCCTCGGCTTCGCGCCGCACGTCCGTGGGCTGCGCTTGAATGTACTTTGTCCACCCTTGCGCAAAGTCACTCCGGACGAGCCGCGAAAAGTCGCGACGTTCGCCGAAAAACGCACGCGTCAGTCCCTTGACGTGCTCTGCAGAGCGCCCAGGCAGCACGCCCGCAAGCTCGCTAGAGCGATCCCTGAGCAGGTAGGACCAGAATCCCGGGATAGCCTGCTCGATCGGGATAGGCCGATCCGTGCCGTCCGTCGTGCGCGGCAAGTCGACCACGTCCGCGCGATTCTTGCCCCATGCCGCGCAAAGTGCATCGATCGCTTTGAGGGCCCCGCGTGTCATCCGCTGAACGTCGAACAAGATCCGCCCACGGTGCACGCGCCGCACGTGCGAACCGTTCGACGTGTACGTCGACGCGTTGAGGCAACGAAGTAGCTCCACGCCCCCACCCGCGTCGAAAGAGCCCGTCCCGTTGTCGCGCGAATGGTACGAAACGTACCCACGGAACGCTTCCCCTACCGCTTGCTCTGCCACGGGCGTAGGCGTCCACACGTCCGCGCGAAGTTCCCACGCGGTGGACGCGGGATCGTAGCTGTACGTCCCTTTTGCGTCGCGCGGCAGTCCCGCGACTACTTCCGGAAGCGCCCGCGTCGCGTCCGCCACGCTGTAGCCCTCCGAAACGGTCGCATAGATGTCCGGCGCGCCGCCCATGCCGCGGGCCCGCGTGCGAAGCATCACGCGCGCATCGCCCGCTAGCGCACACTCGTGCTGCAGCACGCGGGCGATCTCTCGCCGATCCGCGTCATTCGCATCGCGCGCCGCGTCGCCGCCCATGGTGCGGGAGCGCTCTGCCATTCGGTCGCGGATTCCCAGCACGTAAGAGATCATGGGAGAATCAATCCGCGATGCGAGACCACGGATCGCATGCTCGGAAAGGGCGAAACCATCCAAGCACGTGATCTTTCCGTTGACGTGGATCGATGCGCCTACCTCGCGCGCCGTGACGATCCGATCTTCGCGGCCCTCGGCCCGTACGATGGCCATCAAGCGATCCGCGACGTCGCGCACGGGCGCGGCCGCGGCATGCTCGGCGGCGCGCGCCGCTTGCGTGTCGTAGCCTACCTGGGCGAGCCGCGTGCCTGTGGCGTACAGCTGCTGGGATGCGTCGACGTGCACGCCCGCGGCCGCAAGGGCCGCGTGCTGGCCCTCGATTCGAGCCTTCGCATTATGGTCGGCGACTTGCGCCGTCCACGTGGACACGGCGGACGTAGCGCCCGTGTCGCTGGCCACGGGGGGCGGCGCGGGAATCGTCGCTGGCGCGACGGGCGTAACCGTCGGGGCCACGGGAGCCGCGACGATCGCCGCGGCCGCGTCGATCCGCGTGATGTTGAGGGCGAATGCACCCTGCCTTGAAAGCCGCTCGCACACGGCCAGCAAGTCGCTTTCCGCGACGGTTTCGACGGCACTGGATCCGTCTTTTCTGCTCACTTGAAACACGATCCACCGATTACCTTTTCTGGGGCCGCGTCGGGCCCCGCGTGGGATAATGCCAACCGTGTGCCACCGGTGGCAGTGTGCTAAGTATTCGGAATCATTGGCCTAGGTCAATCTTGACCTTGACGCGGGTGTCACCCATGGCGCTAAGTATGCGAAAACACATTGAAAACCGCTGCCATGGGTCAAACATGACTTTTTAGGGGCCAGGGTCGCCCTCCCCCACCCACTAAGGCGCCCCTACGGGCCCAGGTTTCGCCGGACCTTCCGAGGGCCCATCCGAGGGCCGATCGCGCGCGCTAGGGCCCGCGGCGCGCGCGGGTGAGGGCCCCACGGGATAGGGCCCCGCGCGCCCCACGCGCGAGCGGCCCCATGAAACCCGCCCCACGGGCTAGCGCGACGCAATGGGGTATACGAAACGTATACCATCCTAACTATGTGGAATCCTTGCGGAATCTATCCATAGCCTAAGTGTGCGAAACTGCTAGACAATGCGCTTTTTCGCGCCTACCTTTAGCGCACGATGGCCGATGCCCTGGCCAAAGCGCCCGACCGTGGCATCACGGAAGGAGAGCGCGCGCATGTCGCGGAGCTGCGCGCCGACAGCATGCCCGCAAGCACGCGCAGGCAATACCGGCGCGCATTCAAGCGCTTTGCAGAGTGGTGCCAGGGCAAGGGACTCGCCTTTCTGCCGGCCGAGCCGCTCACGATGGCGGGTTACCTCGCGTACGCAGAGAAAGAGGGCCTCGCCATTGCAACGATTCTCGTGGAGGCTGCAGCCATCAACAAGGCGCACGTGATGAGCGGCTTGGACTCGCCGCGCTACCACGCCGAGGTCCGCGAGGTGCTGCGGGGCATCGCACTTCGCCAGGCCGGTAGAAAAACCGGCGAGAAGGCTGCCGTGTCGATTGCCCTGCTCGAGAGATTCGTGGCCACGCTCCCCTACTCCTTGACTGGCGATCGCGACAAGGCGCTGCTCCTCGTTGGGTGGGCTGCAGCCCTGCGGCGCAGCGAGATCGTCAACCTCGACTACGAAGACGTGCAGTGGACCGACGACGGGGCGGTGCTTCGCATCCGCAGGAGCAAAACCGACCAGCTCGGCAAGGGCGCCTTCGTCGCCATCCACACCACCGACCGTTTGGAGCTTTGCCCGGTGCGCGCACTGCGTAGCTGGCTCGAGCGCGCGCGTATTTCCACGGGCCCTGTCTTCCGTGTCGTGCGCTCGAACCGCAACGGCGAGCGCGCCCTGTCGCGTCGGCTCAACAGCGAATACCCCCGGGTCATCGTCAAGCAGTCCTGCGAGCGCGTCGGAATCAACGGCGACCGCTTCGGTGCGCACTCGCTACGGGCGGGCTTCATCACGGCGGCCGCCGAGGCCGGAAAGCCCATCCACGAGATCCAGCTGACGACCCGGCACAAGGACGTCAATACGCTCCTTGGCTACATCCGCCCCACCGAAGCCATGCAGCGCGGCGCCGGCAAGGGGCTCTTGGACCGCCGGCCGCCGAAACCGCCGGCGCCGGCGGCCGATGCCCACTGAGGGTGCGCGGCCGCGGTCGGTGTTCGACTTGTGGACACCGTGCGACTCATGCGGCGAGCCCCAGCCACCAAGCGAAGCGCTCTTGACGCTCTCCTTCGCGGCGATGCTCGGCGTCGAGAAGGTCATCTGGCGGTGTGGGCTCTGCCGCGGCTGGCCGTTTGAGTCGAGCCGCACGGCGGTGCTCGAATGACCTGGTACCGCTGGCGGGTGCGCACGCGACTGCCCGAGCGGTTCGGGCAGAGGTGCCGCGTGCTCGTCCGCGGCGCCATGAACAGCTGCCTCGTCGAGTTTGAGGACGGATACCGCGTCGTGACGAGCAGAAACTACGTGAGGCGGTGGCGCTAGAGCGGCTGTTCGGTGCTGCCCGTCGATAGCAGCGCGCGCGTTTGAAGCTTCGCAAGATCATCGGCCCGCATGGGAACGAGCTGCACGTTGGCACCGCGCCGCTTGTGCGCTCGCGCGCGCTCGCAGACGGCCTTGCCGAAGAGCCGCTCCAGGCCTACCGAGTCGATCCAACGCATCCCCGCGCTCGTCGAGACAAGCTCGTAGAAGTCCTCCCACGTCACGAAGAGCTGCACGACCATCGCACTTCGGTCGAGACCGGTGGGAGCGTTCATCGGGCGCCTGGCTGATTGCGTGGCCGCGGCCAGAACGGCTGACGGATGCCCGGAGGCGCGGCGCTGTTCGGGTGCCACTCGTTTCCGCCCACAAACGGGATTGGGCTTTGGCCTTCCGGATACCGGAGCCCCCAGCACGTGAGGCACTTTTCGGCGGGGACGCCGACGTCGACCATCACCGTACCCTTGTCGTGCTTGCATCGGCGGAATGCCTGGTTCGAAAAGTCAAACTCGCGGTCGAGCCTCCAGGTGAAGAACGCTTGCCCATGCAATCTTGACGACGTCGCGCAGGCAAAGCGCCGCGATCGCTCCGCCAATGGCGCTCAGCAAGATAGCGGCGTGAAGAGCCTGAGATGTCATCCGCACTCCGCAATGTGCAGGCTTCCGCTCTCGGCAACGGCCTCGACTTCCCGTTCGATGGCAGCGATGCGCCGCGCGAGAGCCTCGTCGACGGCGACCATCGAGGAGATCTTGCGCACGGCCGAGATCACGGTCGTGTGGTCCCTGTTTCCAAACGCCCTGCCGATGTCGGGGTAGCTTCCCCGGCTCTTCCGCCTGCAGACGTACATGGCGACGTGACGCACGAAGGCGACGCTCTTGTGGCGTCGGTGCCCGGCGAGCAGAGCCACCGGCACCGAGAAGCGCAGACCCACAAGTTGCTTGATGCGTTCGATCGAATCGGACGGTCCGGAAGGGACCGCGGCCTCGGCCTTCGCGAGACGTGCCTCGATCTCTACGCGCGAGAGCCCCTCGTAGGCGCTCGGGGCTCGTCCGCCGTGCAGGGTGGCGAGCGCCTCCCGAAGGGCGCGGGCGTGCGGCTCTGGAACGTCAAGAAGCACCGGGCATCTCTCCCTTGACCGCCCGCGCGACGTGGTTCGAGTTGTCGCACACCGCCGTGTACGTGCGCTCGCCGGCGAGCCTGAGCATGACGGCGTAGCGAGCGTCGCGCCGGCAGTAAGCGCACTGCCCTACGCGCTTGCCCTTCGGCGTGCGCACCATGAACACGACCAGCTCGAGAACGTGGTAGAGGCCGAAGCCCGGTTTGAAAAGCGGCGACGTCTTCGGCGCCAAGCGCTTGGTGACGTACTTCGCGCGCCCCCGCGTCTTGCCTACCTTCATGGCTGAGTCTCGGCAAACAGCACCCTAAACAGATCCAGGATCACGGGAAAGTGCTTCTCGTCGCCGCACGACAGACGCCGCGTCACGCGATAGGACAACCCGGATGCACGTAGCAATCGCATCGTGATCCGGTGCTTTGCCCTCTTGCGGCAAAACGTGCACTTTGGGCGGCCTTTGCTTTTCAATAAGACCATGGTCGCCTCGAATCGCAGCGACTTGCCCTCGCGCATCCACATGCCTGCGGACTGCTTCACGAGATGACCTCCACCTTGACGACGTCCGCCGCGTCCTTGCCCATCGCCTCGAGCACGACGTCGTGGTGGTCAACGCGCTTTAGCTCGTCACGCGTCTGGCGGATGGCCTCGCGCACGTTCTCGAGGGTGACGCCGAGGGCCTTGCCGCTCTCCTTGTCCCTGGCGATGGCGGCTTGCACCGCACGGCGCACGATGCCGTCGACGACCATCGCCCCCGACACGAACGCCGAAAGCCCGAGGCGCACCCCGTCGCCGCCCTTCTTTCGCACCATGAGCACCGGGTGCTTGTCGCCATAGACTTCGTCGACGATGGCGTCGGCGAGCGCGGCGTCCGCCAAGCGCTTATCCGACAGGGCCCAGGCGACGATCTCCTTGGCGTCCTCTCGACTTGGTCTACCGACGAAGACCCGCCGGTCGATGCGACCCTCCCGAAGGCACGCCGGGTCGAGATCCTCGGGCCGGTTGGTCAAGAGCAAGATGAACGCCCCGCTCGGCTCGATGCCGTCCATCTCCGAGAGAAACTGCGGCACGATGGTCTTCTCCATCCCGTCGACGCCGCGCTTGACCCCGCGCTTAGAGAGAAGTGCGTCGGCCTCGTCGATGCAGATGACCGCGGGGTAGCCATGCTCCTTCGCGAACGCGCGCGCTGAGGTGAAGAGGTGCCGGACGCCGGCCTCGCTGGCCCCCACGTATTGGTTTAGGACCTCGGGGCCCTTCACGTAGATGAAGCCCCCGTGGCCTTGGCCCCCGTAGAGCGCCGCGAGCGCGGTCGAGACCGCCTTGCCCAGCATCGTCTTGCCGTTGCCCGGAGGCCCGTAGAGAAGCACCCCCCGCGAGGCCTTCTGGCCGTACTCGGCGTAAAGCTCGCGGTGCTTGTGCGGGTCTTCGATCGCTTCGCGAAGCGCGCGCTTGGCCTCGGCCTGGCCGCCGATGTCGTCCCAGCTAATGCCCGTGTCCTCGGCATAGGCAAGCTCGGCGGGCGGGCGGGGGAGCACGTGCGTGACGACCGAGCCCGTCTGGTCGAGCAGTACGCGGTCGCCTTTTTTCAACGCTTTGTCGCGGTAGACCGCGTAGCAGTCGACGTCGCTTCGGTGAAGGGCGGCCCCCGAGTCGTCCACCGTGGTCACGGTCCACACCGGTCCGACCTTGGGCGGATGGTCTTCGCGCCCGAGCAGCACGGCGTTCTCGCCGAGCTGCACGAGGTCGCCGGGGCCGAGGTCGAGCATGGGATTTTCGACCGTGATCGTGCGGACCCCCTCCCGGATGACCAGGCGCCCGTCGGAGATGCCGACCACGGCCGCGAGCATCTTGGGGGCCTGCTGCAGGATGTCGTAGGCCTTCTGCGCGTCGGCGATCGTCGCGCGAAGGACGCGGATCTCCTCGTCCTTGGAGAAGTCCATTTGGTCCGGGTTGCGCCGGACCTTGGAGTGCTCCCAGACGGCCGCTGCGCCTCGGCTCACTCCGAGGCCTCGATCGAGCCGCAGGTGCACCGGAGGGCCGTCTTTCGATCACGCTGCCAGTTTTCGGCGTACTTCTCCGCGAACGCGATGGCGGCACTGAGAGTGCGTTGCATGGGTAGCACTTCATGCGCGTGCGACCCCAGTACGTCTTTGGCTGTCTTCGACGTCATGGCTGTCTCGAAGGCAAAGAGCTGCCAGCCAACTTGGCTGGGCTCCTGCATCACGGCAACCATGAGCCGCAACTCATGTCCTGTGACGTGCATCTGAGCCATGCTGCTCCAACCCATGACGCAGCCGAGTGGTCGAGGCATCACTCCGGCTCCGCCGGCGTCTCGGTGCCCTTGGTGTCGATGGGCGCTTGGTCCCAGAGCGCGAGCGCTTCTTCGATCGCCGGCTCGAGGCTGTCGTGCTCCTCCGACCGCATGATGGTGAGCGGATCGGTCGGGTCGAAGAGCCACACCGCGAACTTCGTCTCCGTCTCCGGCTCTTCGGTCTCGAGCGACGTCTCGTCGTCGACCTCGAAGCAGTGCAAGGTCATCGAGATGCCCCGCTGCGCGAGCGCCTTCTGAAGCTTGAGCATGTTCATGGGGAGAGGGCTTTCTTCAGAATGGCGAGAGCGTCAAGACGAGACTCGTGCGTCCTTGGATCTTCCAGGACAGCGATCGCATCCACGATCGCCTTGTGGAACTTCTCGGCCAGCGCCGCCGCGGCGATCGCGTTGCTCTCGGCCTCGTAGCGGAGGACCTCAAGCTCGTGGATGGTGTTGTGGCTGACGTTCACGCGGCACGCTCCTCGCCCACGGCTGCGAAGATGAGCTTACGCAGCGCCTCCTGCAGCGTCTTGGTGCCAAGGCGTGCGGAGACGACCTTGAGCGCGTCGCGCTCGCTTGCGGAAAGGCGAAGCGTCAGATCGAAGACGCGCACGTCGGGGCCAGGCAGCTTGGGGATCTTGGGGGCTCTCACTGCTCGTCGTCCTCCGGGTCGTCTTCGTCCTCTTCGTTCGGGCCGAGGCCGTGCCCTGCGCGGCTCGTCCTCACGAACTCTTCGGCGAGCTTTTCGGCCGCCTTTGCGCGCTTCTGGATCGTGCGTCCTACCTGGCGGACGTCGGAGGCGACGCTCTTGGCGGCCTTGGCCGCCGCGCGTGCGGCGACCTTGCCGACGCCAAGGGCGAGCTGCCGGCCGAGGATCTGAAGCGCGCTGGGCATGCGGGCCAATGTGACCATCCCGGATGAGGGTTCAAGGGGAGAGAAGGCCGGCGTCGGTCGAGCCTCCGTTTCGGACGCACGGCACGGCGCAGGATTGGATGGAGCCGCCGAGCGACATGCACGAAAGCCACGCCGGAGGCCCGGAGTTGAGCTGCGCGTTGATGTACCAGGGGCCCGCGGCGTCGGGCGCCGAGCAGCCTGCGCTCACTAGCTCCGTCCAGATCACCGAAGGCGGGGTCTTCGGCGGAGGGTTGTGGCTGCACGCCGCCAGGAGCAAAAAGAGCAGCACCGAGGCTCTCATGACCCAGGGCTCGGCCAGTACGCCGCAAGGCCGGCATTGGCGGCGGCAATCGCTTGCGCCTGGTCCCAGATCGACTCGACTTCGAGCGCCGCGGTGACGGCGGCTTGCGCACCCTCGAGCGTCGGCGCGGCCGGAGTGGGCGAAGGCGTCGGCGTGGGCGAAGGCGGCGCGGGGCTTGGGCCTACGGGCGGAAACATCGCGACGACCGCGGCGGCCTTGGCGCCATCGCCGCCGATCGCAACCCACGCGGCAGCGACCGCCGAGACGTGGCGGCCGTGGGCGTCGTAGCCTTGCTGATTGAACTGCCTTCGCGAGAAGACCACGAAGCAGGCCGGATCCACGCTCGCCACGAATGCCGGAGACACCCAGACCCACGAGCCCCAGGTAAAGAGCCGGTAGAGGCCCGAGGGGTCGATGTCGGTGAGCGGCGTGCCGTGGCCCTTGGCAGGGTCAGGGGTGTCCGGATTTTGCCAGGTCCCTCCGGGCTGGAAGTTTTGTAAGAAGTCGTCCGGTACCGACCACATCATGTTGATGTGAAAGAACCAATCGATGCAGTAGCGCGCGAGCGGGACGTTCGTGACATCGACGTCGAGCGAGTCGTCGTAGGTCGCCGCCGCTTGCCCGGCGAGGCCGGGCTTCCAGCACTGCGTGAGGAGCGTCGGCTCGTCGAGACCGTTGTCGCCGCCGGAGGCCGCTTCGTACTGATTCTCGAGAGCGGGTAAGGCGAAGCTACTCTGGGTCCATCCGGCCTGGCCGCGGCCGTACGTCCAGAAGCCGTCGACGTGGCAGGCCATCGCCTCCATGCAGTCGCCCAAGGTGTCGTTGCCGTCCATCGGCGCCGACACCGTCGCGCCCCCCGTGCAGTCCACCGGAAGCGTCGTCACTGGCACCGAAGGCGCCCCGGCCTCGGCCGCGGCAAAACTCGCCTTCGGATGCGTGTGGCGCAGACGCATCGTGTCGCGGTGGGCAAAGTGCACCCACCGGCCGAGGGCCTCGACGTAGTGCTTGGTCGTGCTGGCCGTCTTCATGGGGCTTCTCCCTCAGCGCGCGAGAAGGAGCGGAGGCGCGGCGTCGGTGAAGGCAAGGAGTGGCAGCGGAGTCCGGATGCTTCGGAGCGCGTGCGGCAGCTTGCCGCCCATCATGACGAGCTTTTCGGCCTCCTGGGTCTCCATCGCCGTCGCCGTGGGGACGAGGTTGGGCGGGATGATGCCGAGAGCAATCAGCTCGTCGATCGTGTCGACCACGATCGTCACGACGACCGTATTGACGACGCCGTTGAACCCTGCATCCTGCGCGACCTTCAACTCGATTTGCTCGATCGTCTGGCCGTGCTCGAGCCCCGAAAGGACGTCGCCCCAGATCGTGCCGGCCTCCTGCCATTGGGCCGGCGTGCACGAGAGCGCCAAGAGGAGCGATACGAGGCTGAAGTGCGTGAGAAGGACGCGCCCGGTCGGCGCCGCCATGCGCGGCCTTGGGGCTTCCCACGCTCTCGGATCGTCGACCCAGGCCTGCTGGAAGGCGAGCGCTGCAGCCCGCTGCACGTTTTTGTCGACGGGTAGGCTCGGCGTCTTGCCGCCCGGCAGCGTGTCCTCGTCGCTTGCGCCGGAAACCGTCTTGACCGGGATGTGGAAGATGCTCCGGCTGACCCAGCCGAGAAAGAGCAAAAGCGCGGTCGCTGCGGCCACCGAAATCTTCGCGGGGAGCGCCTGGGCCTGGGGCGTCAGCTCCCAGGTAGCAAACAGGATCCCGAGGGCCACAAGGCCCTGGCCGAGATGCACGAAATCGATCTGGAAGGGCCTTCCGAAAACGCGTCCTTTGAGCATGGTGGAGCCGATGCTACGGCAAGGCGCTTGCGGATGCAAGTATGGACATGGTATCTCGTTCGTATATGCCGCGTAAGACATCGCGCCTGGCCTCTGCGGAGAAGAGCCACACCGTGATCGTGCGGGTCTCCGATGAGGAGCGGCGCATGGTCACGGTGATGATGAAGGCTTCGGGCGAGACGGCGAGCACGGTCGTACGCCAGGCGATCCGAAGCGCCTACCGGGTCCTTGGAAAGACATGAACCAGCGTGTGCTCATCGCGCGCGCAGTGGTTGCGCTCGCGGCCGTCACGCCGCAAGGCTTCCGCCAAGAGTTTGTGGTGCCGCCGTGGAAGGGCAAGGGATGCCGGTCGTGCCAAAAGCCCGACAAGAAGAAGCACGGCCCCTGGGTGAGCGTGCTCGTGACGCGTCTCTATCCGGATGAAGAGACGCTCCGGTTTACGTTCGCGACGCTCTGCAGGGGATGCTGGACGAAACCCCAGGACGAGATCGAACGAGAGAAAGAGCGTCTCGCCGACATGGCCTTTGCCGCCCAGCCCAAGGAGAAAGAGACCGATGCCGATTCGAGCCCTTCGTGACAACGTGTTCGTGCGCAGAAGAAAAGCGGACGAGAGGGTGGGCCTGCTTTTCATTCCGGAAAGCGCCCGGGAGAAGACCCAGGAAGGCGTCGTCGTCGCCGCCGGCGCAGGCGCCAGGCTGAAAGGTCACGTCATCCGTCCGATGTCGGTCAAGCCCGGCGACCGCGTGCTCTTCGGTAAGTATCCCGGAGAGCCCGCGGAAATCGACGGAGAGCTGCTCGTCAACATCAAGGAAGACGACCTCTTCGCGGTCGTCGAGCCCGACGGCACGGTGCGGCCGCTCTACGATCACGTCGCCATCAAGCGCTCGGCGACCCCGGAGAGTCACGACGGGCTTATCTACATCCCTCACACGTCGCAGGAGCTTGCCTACGAGGGCGATGTCGTCGCCGCGGGGCCCGGCATCTGCAACTACAAGAACGGCTCGTGGCTGTCGCTTTCGGTCAAGCCCGGCGACCACGTGCTCTTCGGCACGAAGTACGCGGGCCAAGAGGTCAAGGTCGGAGCCGAGACGCTTCTTCTCATGCGGCAGGCCGAGCTTGCGGCGGTGCTCGAATGAGGCGGCCTCGCATAGGCCCGCATCGCAAATTCACAGTTCGACGGTGGTACGTGACGCTCGGGTTTGGCAAGCGTACCGCTCGTCTCGCGATCTCCAAGGACGTAGCGGGCTGGTTGAAAGGAGGCGAATCGCCGTGAGCGATCTCGCTCCTGGTTTCTACTGGGTGACGACGACGGAGCTTACGACTCCGGTGCTCGTCGCCGAATGGCGTCCGTCGCACCGCTCATGGTTTGCGTGCGGAAGCGACGAAGCTCTCGACGAGCTTCGCTTGCAGATTCTCTCGGGTCCACTCACGCTTCCGGTGGCTCCGCCCGAGGCCTCGCCAGTGCCTCGGGGCCACTGCGGCAGATGCGACCGCTGCGGGTGGCCTCTTGCGAAAACGGCGAAAGAGGGCTGCGTGCTCGGCAACTGCTCGATGCGCGATCCTCGTCGCGCTACGCCACTACGCGATACGTGCGCTGGATGCGGCGCGCCGTTCGAGAAGGCTCCACTTTCAATCTCGAACCCGCCTCACTGCTCAGAATGCGGCACGGTCATGGAACTTCGGATGTGGGATCGTCCCGGCGGCCCTCCTGGCAACGGATACGGTTGCCCGAAGTGCTCACCCTGGCCGAAGCCGGCCCCATGAGCGCCACCTTCAAGTGCGACGCCTGCGGCAAAGAGGAGCCGGCATTCATCAATCCCATGGGCGACGTCTGCAAGCCCCGCGAATGGTTTAGTCGTCACGATGCGAAGACAGGACGGCAAGACGTGTGCTCACATCGCTGCATCGACGTTCTCGCGGAAAGGACCGGCGTCTCGCGCGCCGTGCTGCCCGTCTGATGCCCCACCATCCCCTCAACGCCTTCGCGGTGCTCGTCGCCAAAAAGCGCCTCTGGCTCGCCTTGACGCGCCACCTTCGCCAAGGGTGCGACGAGACGATCGCCGCGATCGAGGTCGGCGTGACCGAGGAGGAACTTGCCGAAATCGTGCGCACGTTCTCGAGGAAGGTCTCGACCTTCTACAAGCGCGCCGCGGACAAGCTCCTCGCCGGAAACAACGCCGATGCCATGAACGCCTCGGCCGAGATTCTCGAGGGGCAGCTCAGTGCGCCGGCGCCGCCGGCGAGACCCGCCGCGCCTCGTACATGAGCGCCTGGTAGCCGCAGGTCGAAAGGGCTCCGAGGATGCCCGCGACCACGACGGCCACGACCGCCTTGTACACCTCGAACTGAAGCTTGCCCCGTACCTTCTCTTTGCCCCGAAGGGTGTCGAGTTCCTTGTCCTTGAAGGCCCCGGTGATCTCCTCTTCGACCAGGGCCGGGATGCTCTCAACCTTGGGGCGGATCGAGTCGAGCTTTCGGGTAATCATCTCGCGAAGGCCCTCGACCGCGGTGGCGAGAAGGCCCACCTCGCGAAGGAGCTTTCCCTGGTCCTCGTGAAGTCTCGTGACCTCGTTGGTCACCTTCTCGAGCGCCTTCAAGAGAAGCTTGCCCTCAGAGCTTCGGATAGGGGTCGGTTCTCCTGCCATGGCCTCTTCGTTCGCGTCGGGAAGGGTGTCGGGGAGCACCATTACCATCCATGCGGGCTCGAACGACGATGCGAGCGCATCCATGCACGACGCGCCTTTCCGTGTTCGAATCGCTTCCACGCACCATCTACATGGCGGCGCGAAGGCCCATGGCCTGTAGCAACGACTTCGACGACCTTGATGTTTGACATGCCCTGCTTGGCCGCCAACCGCCGCGCCATCCGGTGCGCCGATACACGGCGCTTCCAAATTGCAACGATTTGGAACTTCCCTTTGTACTTCTCGTAGACCTCGTAGCCTAGGGTGCCCGCTTGGTCCTTGCGCGCGCGGATGACAGATGGATTCCTCCGCCGCTTGCTCGTCCGACGACGCCCGCGGCCACGCGCCCTTCGCCCCCGCCGCGCCGTCCGCCGCCCGCGCCTCGGCGCCCGCCGCTTCGGCCGCTTCTTGCCTTTCGCCTTGTGGGCGGCCCTGCGCTTGCCAAAGCCATGCAGGCCCCCCTTGCTCTCGACGACCCCGAGGGCAACGAGGCCCAGGATGCCCAGCGTCGCCCAGAGACTGTTGCCTCCGGCCATGACGTCCGCGAAGTACGCGCTCACGGGATTGGCAGCCCCGAGCGCCGTCGAGACGGCCGCCGACACGGGCCCGGTCACCGCCGCCACGCCCACGCACCCGGGCAAGGCATCGGTGTAGATCTGCGCGAGGGCGTTACTGGTGTTGGTGCCGTACAGGCCGTCGATGCCGCTCCGGCCGCCCGAGTCGTTCGGGAGGGTGCCGCCGGCCGCGACCCAGGCCTGCTGGAAGTTTTGCACCAACTGGTCGAAACCGTTGATGCACCCTCGCGTCTGAAGCGCCGTGTACAGGGCATCGGCAGTCGCAAGCAAGGTCGCGTCCGTGAGGTTGACCGCACCGAGGCCGATGAAGGATGGCGCTCCCCCGAGGCCGCGCGCTTTTTGCGCGCGCGCGAGGTCCGATGCGCCGAAGACGACGATCGCGGGAAGCGGCGCCACCGGCCGAGGCGGAGCACCGAGGCCGAGCGTGCGCAGCACCGCCGTCAGTGGATTTTGGCTACGCAGGGGAGCGGTGTTCATCGGGATCTCCAGGTGGCAAAAGGCCTAGCTCGGGGCCCATGAAATAGACTACCGCAGCACCGGCCAAAAAACCGCCGGCGATCATGAGCAAGGCCGCAGGCCACGAGACGCCCGTCGTATTGACGACGACGCTTGTCGCCGGGGCCGGCGCCACGGCGCCGTCAGCCACGGGCGAGCCCCGCGAGAAGCCCGAAGAGGCCGACGCCGAAGGCGCCTCCGGCGACGAGCAGCACCGGTGCCGCCTGCGCGTCGGTGAGCGGCGTCATCGTGACGCCGGGCAAGATCGCTTGCGGCAGCGCCTGGGTGAGCGAAGAGGTGACGTTCGTCGTCGAGACCGGCGTCGTCACGGGCGCGGGAGTCGTTGGAGCTTGCGGCGTCGAAGGGGGAGCGGTCGCCGCGGGACTCGCGGGGGACGTCGTCGACGAGGGGATGCTCGGCGACGGCTGCCCCGTCTGAGTCCCGATGCCCGCGGTCGCGGCCGAAGCCCCCGGCGTCTGCACCGACACCGAGCCCGGCGCGCCGGAAGGAATCGAGGCGGTCGCGCCCGCCGCCGAGGGCGCGGCTTGCGGCAGGCCTCCGCCGGCGGTCACGCTGCCGCCGCCCGGCACGAAGAGCCCGCCGCCGCTCGAGGAGGTTTGGTTGACGTACGGCGTCGCGGGCTGGGGCGCGGACGCTCCTCCCCCGCCGCCGGCAGGCGAGGTCGGTTGCGGCTGGCCTTGGGGGTTTTCGCAGCGCTGCGTCTGGGCGTTCCAGGCGTAGCCGGCGATGCACGGGTTGAAGCCCGAGGGAAAGGTGCTGTTGATGTTTCCCGCCGATCCGCCTTGCGCTGCGGTCAAGAAGCTCGCGTCGCCGAGCGGCGCGCCCATGCCAAAGCGCTCCGAAGGCGGCCGGCTCGGCGGCCCTCTCCACGATCCGCCGGGAGTCATGCGTCGGTCTCCACGATGAGCGCGCCCATGATGCGCCAGTAGATGGGGCCGAGCTGCACCTCTCCGGGCCCCGCCACGCTGTAGTCCTGCAAAAAGCTCTCCTCGGGCAGGTTCGAGGAGGAGATGTTGGTCATCGTGTGGCTCGGCGACCCGCGCGTCGCGGGATTGGTCTGAAGCACGCTCGCGTAGAGCGTCAGCCGGCCGCCGCCGTCGATGAAGAGGCCCCCGTCGCCCAAGTCGCGCCAGACGCTCGCCGAGTCCCAGGGATAGCGAAGGTCGTGGATGTTGCCCAAGCCCGCGACGGCATCTCCGATCTGCGAGAACGCCGGGGGGCTGTAGGCCGTGAGACCCACCATGTACTCGAGCGGCGCGCCCTGGGGATTGATCTTGGTGTTGGTGAAGGTCTGGTAGAGCATCGACGGCGAGGTGCTCTGGAGAAACGTCCAGTTGGAGGCGTCGGTCGCGGGCTTTTTCTCGACCCGGTTCTCTCGGTCGATCATCAAATGCCAGCTGATGTTGCCGTCGACGAAGCGAAACGTCGGCGTCTGTACAAACTGCTCGATGGGCCGGAGCGGCGGCGTGCCGAGATTGGCGTCCATGCCGAGGGTGACGCCCTGGCGCATGCCGAGCACGCGGATGCCCGAGAGAAACTTGACGCTCGCGAGGTTGAAGAGGTAGCGCGGCCGGCTCATCGGACCCGTGTCCGAGGGAAGGACCGGCGGGATGCGAAGGCCCGTGTAGACTGCGAGGTTTCCCGCCGACACGAACGGATCGGACGAGAAGCCCTGAAGGGCCTCGTCGATGCCGTAGGTCGAAACTTCGAGGCGGACCTTGCTCACCGGGGCGCCGGCGGTTAGCCGCCGCCTCCGGAAGGATTGAGAGCGTTCGAGAAGGCGTTGATCCCGGTCGTGACCGCGTTGGTCCCGGCGGTCAGATCGCCCGCCACGCTGCTCCCCCCTCCGCTCGAGGAGGAGCTGCCCCCGCCACTGGAGGCCTGCGCCTGCTGCTGGGTGATCTGGTAGATGAGGTAGCCCAAGCCGAGGACCACCGCGCCGCCGACCACGATGGCCACGACGCCCACGCCGTCGGGATTCTTCTTTCGCCGGTGGTGCTTCATGGGGTGATGGGCTGTCCTGCGGGTTGGGCGGGGAGAGCGGTAGCGGGTTGGGACCTGGCTTTGGCGAGAGCGGCGTTGAGAGCGTTTTGCGCGTTGAGAAAGCTCTGCTGGAAGAAGTTGAGGCCGCTAGGAGCGGCGGACGTCGGAGCGGCGGCGGGTTGATTCGCCTTGTAGACGGCGTAGCCGATGCCGCCCAGGGCGGCGGCTCCCAAGACGAGCGGGAGCCATTCGGGGTTATGCCGCCTACGCACGGGTCACCCCGTGGTCGACGTCGTGGTCCCTGAAGCGGGGAGCGCGGCCGCGGTGGAAGGCGTCGTCACGGTCTTGATGTAGAAGAACGTGAGCAGCCCTCCCATCCCGAGGCCGATGAGCAGCGGCGCCCACTCGATCGGATTGCGGCGGCGGCGAGGCGAGTGGTGATGCCTTCGTCCGTGGTGCCTGCGCTTGCGTCGCCTTCTCATGGTGTCCTCAGCGGTTGGTGGGTGCGGACTCGATCTGGTCGAGCACGGTGAGCGCGTCGGTGTTGTTCTGGCGGGTGAAGACGTCGCGCAGGCGCCGGAAGGCCTCGCCCGTCGTCATCCTCACGAATTGGCCGTTGGTGTCGACCGGCTGCCACATGCGGAAGCCCACGGTGACCGTGACCGGGGGCACGGGCACCGGGATCGACTGCTGAAACTGCATGATGATGTTCTGGTCGGGCTGAAGCACCCAGCCCGCGGGCCAGGACTCGTTCAGCATGGCGCAGATCATGCGCAAGGGTACGAAGAAGGGCGCCACCGTGTACTTGGGCGCGCCGTCGACCAGCATCTTGGCCGTGATGCCGCTGTTGATGCCGTAGAAGAATTGGTTGACGTACTGAAGGCTGTTGCCGCTCTGAAGGCCCGGGGCGTCGACCTCGAAGAGGACGCCGTCGACGATCGACGGCTCGCCGCCGAGACCGTTGACGTTGGTCGACGGACCGCTCTGAAACGTCTGGTCGTTGGAGATGGACGTCGTCGAGTCGGCAAAGGTGTTCTGGATGGGGAGCACGAAGGGCGCGAACGGAATCCGCAGCGCCTTGGCGAGCGCGATTTGGGGGCTGTACTGGGCGACGGCGAGGATGTCGTCCGTCCCCCAGACGCCGCCGCCCCTGGCCATGCCCAATCCGAACTTTTCGAGCGTCATGTGCTTTCCCGAACGACCTCAGAGGGAAAAAACGAGGGAGGGGTGAGGACTCTCTCTGCCCAGGAGGGACCCGGCCCTCCCTCGTCGTCTTTTACTGCGCCGTCTGGCAGCCGCAGGACGCGAGCGACGCCTGGACGTTCTCGTCCTTCAAAAACTCGGCCTGCGCGTCGGTCAGCTCGAAGCCCTTGATGATGGCCGCGAGCTTCCACGACCCTCCCTTGAACCCGACCCTCTGCTGGAAGGTCGTGATGGGCTGAGCGGCGACGGTGGAGTCGAGCGACGGCTCCATGCCGACCGCGCCGCCGGCCGCAACGCCGACGCCCGCCGTGATGAACTGGTCCACGCTCATGACCGCGGGGACACCGAACGAGGTGCCGCCTGCGGACGCGTAGCTCGCAGCGAGCCACTGCTGCATCTCGGCGACGTCGTTGCTGTTGTTGAGCGCGACGTCGGCGCGAAGGCCGATGGGCACGCCCGGCTTCATGAGAAACGGCATCTTCAGACGCCGAAACTCTTCGTTTCCCGCCAGGGCCTGGCGGATGCCCATGCCGCCGTAGGTGGCGCCGATGGTCTCGTAGGCGCGCGTCGGCCGGAAGACCGACAGGCCCGCGGTGTTGGTCGAGCCGGTGGGCACGAGGGTGAAGTTGCCGATGCGCGTACGCTCGAGCGGCAAGAAGATGTAGGTCGGGGCCACGCCGAGCGTCGCCGACCGGTAGTAGGTGTTGGTGAGCCTCGCGTACCAGGTGATGTCCTGCTCGCTCGACGAGGCCGAGCCCGTCTGCGCGTTCGAGGGGACGTACATGGTGTTTCGCAGGCTGTCGTTCAGCAGCATGGTGCGGTTGCCCATCTGCCAGACGAGGTTGTAGCCGTGCGCCATGTGGTAGAAGGCGTTTTCCTGCCACCCGCCCCAGTCGAGCCACGCGGGAAGCTCGCCGTTGGCCGCAACGCCAAGGGGTCCGGTGACGCCGGTGTTGTCCTGGCTCGAGAACGCGTCCGGAGAGACCGGCGCGGCGACGGCCGAAGACGGCGTCAGAAACGCGTTGCCCTTGGCCGTGAAGACCATCGGCTCGGGCGTGCAGTGCCAGCCCAAGGCGAGCACGAGCACGTGCGTCTGGAACTTGCCGGGCTCGGCCATCGTGGTCTCGACCGCGGACGCGCCCGGAGGCGGCGAGTTGCGGTTGCTCCCGAAGGGATCGATGGTCGCGTTGAACGTCGTCTGGACGGCGGAGTCCGAGAGCGGTCCGTCGTAGTGGATGCGGACCTGCTCGACGATCGGAAGCGTCCAGTTGGGCGCGCGAAGGGCGGAAGTGACCGCGCCCATGAAGCGCTGCCAGGGCTGCTTGGATTGGTCACCCCCGGCGAAGTTGTTGCCCATGCCGAGCTTGCGGATGGGTTCGCTGCGGTTGGTCTCCATGATGAGAAAACGACCGAGTTGCATGGCTTTCTTTCCTTTGAGCGGGCGCCTCGATGGGTCGCGCGCTCGTTTCCTGGGGTGACGTTTCTTGGACTACGGGGTAGGTCGGAGGGTTGTCAGCGGGGCATGTACGCCGGCGTGGCCGGCTGGGTCATCGTTTGCGGCGATCCCGGAGGTGCGGGCCGCGGAGGAGTGACGGGCATGCCGCCACCGGTAGGGGGAGAGGGGCGCGCGGGAGACGCGGGGGGCATGCCGCCGCCGGTCGGGGGCGAGATGGGAGCCCCACCGGTCGGAGGCGCGATGTAGGGCGGCGCGGGAGGCGCAGGTGGTGCCGGAGGGGCGGGAGGCGCTGGCGGCGCCGGGGGCAGCGGAGGGGGCTGCGGGTTCATGGTGCCGCCGGGAAGGTCGTTCAGCTGGGGGCTCTGCATCGGAAGCGGCGCGCACTGGTTGCCGCCCTGGCCGAAGGGGTCGATGGGGTTGTAGGGCCCGTCGTCCGTGTACCCCGAGTTGTGGAACGAAAAGGGCGCATCCTGCACGTACGACGGCTGACCGGAGGTCAAAAGGTCGGCGGACCCCTGCGAGGCATCGGTGACGACGCCGGGAGAGCACGTCGGGCTCATGTCGCCGAGGCCCTTGGGGCCCGTCGCGACAGTGGCCTGGCGCTGCTGGGTGGGAGCCGGCAGAGCGCCCTTCGGCGCACCGGCGAAGAAGCCCGCGGGCTGCGCGGCGCTCGTACCGGCCGGAGCCTGCTGCATCGGCACCGGCACGGCGCCGCCGGCTTGCTGCAGGCGTGCGCTGGCGGCGATCTCCGGTCCCCAGAGCTGCAGAGCGTACTGATTGCTCGGCAGGAAGGTGGCGATCGCGTCGTCGAGGAGCTTGCCGGCGACCTTCGCGCCCGCGCCCATCGCCGCGAGCTGGAAGAAGCTCTTGAACTTCGGCCCGCGCACCAGCCATTTGGAGATGGCCCCCGGCACGAACACGATCGCGATCGACGCTCCGAGGCGGAGCGGATTCTGCCAGAGCGGCAGAAGCGGCGCCTCCGAGTCGTAGATCTGTCCCGCGGCGGGCGTGTCGATGTAGCCGTTGCCCGCGGCGTTCGGGGTGAGAGCGTGCGTCGCGAGCGCGCGGTTGACGAGCGAGGCGCTGAAGTAGCCGACGCCCAGGCCGAAGAGCGAAGCCAGAATCTCGCCCATGTTGGCGAGCGGATTCATGACGAGGCCCAAGGGGTTCATGAGGGGATTGCGATGCCGGCGGGCGTAACCGTGATGGCGGCGCG
>Ga0187816_10000099_pt1 | contig 22395 bp, 13 predicted proteins | sample NC_wetland_sal_i_16_FD_132960 | JGI IMG/M metagenome (GOLD analysis project Ga0187816, IMG submission 132960) | Wetland sediment microbial communities from Neuse River Estuary, North Carolina, USA - SO4_1 | ecosystem: Environmental > Aquatic > Freshwater > Wetlands > Sediment | place: USA... | reverse complement strand
TTCTGCGCCTCAACGGCAAATTCCATCGGCAGTTGCTGCAGCACGTCCTTGACGAAGCCGTTGACGACAAGCGCGGTCGCCTCCTCCGCCGTGAGCCCGCGCTGCCGGCAATAGAACAGCATGTCCTCGGAAATCTTCGAGGTCGTCGCCTCGTGCTCGAACACGGTCGAGGAGTTCTTCGCCTCGATATAGGGCACGGTATGGGCGCCGCACTGGTCGCCGATCAGAAGCGAATCGCAATTGGTGAAATTGCGCGCACCACTGGCGCGGCGGTGGGCCGTCACCAGCCCGCGATAGGTATTGTTGGAGTGCCCGGCGGCGATGCCCTTGGAGATGATGCGGCTCGTGGTGTTTTTGCCGAGATGCAGCATCTTGGTACCGGAATCGACCTGCTGATAGCCGTTGGAGATGGCGATCGAATAGAACTCGCCGCGCGCATTGTCGCCCCGCAGGATGCAGCTTGGATATTTCCACGTGATCGCCGAGCCGGTCTCGAGCTGGGTCCAGGAAATCTTGGAGTTCTTGCCGCGGCAATCACCGCGCTTGGTGACGAAGTTATAGACGCCGCCGCGGCCCTTGGCGTCGCCCGGATACCAGTTCTGAATGGTCGAATATTTGATTTCGGCGTCGTCGAGCGCGATCAGTTCGACCACGGCCGCGTGCAGCTGATTCTCATCGCGGACCGGGGCGGTGCAGCCTTCGAGGTAGCTCACATATGAACCACGATCGGCGATGATTAGCGTGCGCTCGAACTGGCCGGTATTGCGCTCATTGATGCGGAAATAGGTCGACAGCTCCATCGGGCAGCGCACACCCGGCGGCACATAGACAAACGAGCCGTCGGAAAACACCGCCGAATTGAGGGTAGCGAAGAAATTGTCGCTGATCGGCACCACCGTGCCGAGATACTTCTTCACCAGGTCGGGATGCTGCTGCAACGCTTCCGAGATCGGCATGAACAGCACGCCGACCTTGGCCAGTTCCTCCTTGAACGTGGTCGCCACCGAGACCGAATCGAACACGGCGTCGACCGCAACCCGGCCATAACCGCTGCCGCTTTCGGCTTCGCCGCCGTCCGCGCCATCGCCCCCGTCAGCAGCGCGCGGGTTCTGCACGCCAAGCAGGATTTCCCGCTCGCGCAGCGGGATGCCGAGCTTCTCGTAGGTGCGCAGGATCTCCGGATCGATCTCGTCGAGCGATTTCGGTCCGTCCTTTTTTTTCGGCGCGGCGTAGTAATAAATGTTCTGGTAGTCGATCGGACCGTATTCGACTTTGGCCCATTTCGGCTCGCGCATGGTCAGCCAGCGCTTAAAGGCCTCGAGCCGCCACGCCAGCATCCATTCCGGCTCATTCTTTTTCGCCGAGATGAAACGCACTGTGTCTTCGGACAGGCCCTTGGGGGCCTTTTCCGATTCAATCAGCGTCTCAAATCCGTATTTGTACTGATCGACGTCGATGCGCCGGACCTGCTCGACGGTCTCTTGCACTGCCGGCATTTGTCCCTCCGCTCACGGTTTCAAGGACCGCGGTAGTCGGTATGGTCAGGTGTGCCTTTCGCTTCGGTCACCCCCATTGGGCCAATCACGTGTAGCCATTCTCACGCAATGTCAAATGCTTAAATGGTCTAGTTCATCCGGTTTCTGCAGCCATCAGGCTGTAATGCCTCGTCTCTCCTTAGATAATGCACTTGTGAGCTTTGTCCAAGCGCCGAGGAACTTCTCGACGTCGCCTGCGGTCGAGTTCCAGCCCAGGCTCACGCGAACCGCCCCTCGCTGCAGCGGCCCGGACACGCCCATAGCCGCCAGGACATGCGAGGGCTGCACCTTACCCGAGGAGCAGGCAGCCCCCGACGAGACCGCGACGCCTTCAAGATCGAAAGCAATCACGGCAGTCTCGGCCTCGATGCCAGCCAGAGCGAACAGCGTGGTGTTCGGCAGCCGCTCGACCGCGTCGCGACCGAATACCGTTGCATGCGGCGTCGCCGCCAGCAACCCGGCTTCAAGCTGGTTTCGCAGCCTGCTCATGTGGGCGGCTTCGCCATCGCGGTGCGCGAGTGCCGCGGCGGCCGCCGCGCCAAAGGCGGCGATGCCAGGCACGTTCTCTGTCCCGGCACGCAGCCCCCGTTCCTGACCCCCACCGCGAACGAGCGGCTGGGGAAAATGAATATCCTCACGGGCGCGTATGAGCGCGCCGGCGCCCTTGGCCCCGCCGATCTTATGTGCCGACAGGGTCAGGAGATCGGCGCCAAGCGCGGTCATGTCGCAAGGGATGCGGCCGGCCGCCTGCACCGCGTCGACATGGATGAGGCCCCCCGCCGCGTGCACGATTGCAGCGGCCTCGGCTACCGGCTGGACAAAGCCGGTCTCGTTATTGGCGAGCATCAGCGAGACGAGCGGCCGCGGCGTGTTGGCGATGGCGGCCGCGAGCGCGGCAAGATCGAGCCGACCGTCAGGGCAAACCGGCAACTCGTCGATTGCCTCGCGCGAAAACCGTCCGCCGGCACGCACCGAAGCATGTTCGATCGCCGAAAGGAACAGCCGCGAACGCGGCCGCTTTTCGTCTGCCGTCTCGATCGCCGGCGTCAGCGCCAGCATATTGGCTTCGGTTCCGCTCGCGGTGAAGACCACGTTGCCGGGCTGAGCACCGACCAGCGCGGCGACCTGTTCCCGTGCCGCCTCGATCAGCGCGCGAGCGGCGCGGCCCTCAGCGTGCACCGAGGACGGATTGCCGATACGCGACAGCGCGGCGGCAAAGGCCCCCTTTGCCTCCTCGCGCATCGGCGCGGTCGCGTTCCAATCCAAATAAGAGCGTACCGACATGCTTTGGGACCGCTCGTTATTACTTGCTTTTCGTCCCCCGGCTTGTGCTAGAAGTCGCGGCCCATGCTGCCGCCCGACCCAGCGCGTCGCCAGTTCCGAAATACTACGTGCTTTTAGAGAGTTACGTGCGGTCGCCGGCAGCGTCAAGGATGTCGGTTTTTCTACCGCCGCAGCAGCCATTCGGCATGGATCGAGGTTAATTCAGGTATGCCCGAGGTCATTTTCACGGGACCCGCCGGCCGGATCGAAGCCCGGTATCACCCGGCCAAGCAGAAGAACGCCCCGATCGGCATCGTACTGCATCCGCATCCGCAGTTCGGCGGTACGATGAATCATCAGATCGTCTATCAGCTCTATTACGCGTTTGTGCACCGGAACTTTTCCGCGCTGCGCTTCAACTTTCGCGGCGTCGGCCGCAGCCAGGGCAGTTTCGATCATGGCATCGGCGAATTGTCGGACGCCGCCTCGGCGCTCGACTGGGCGCAATCGGTCAACACCGAGGCGCGTGCCTGCTGGATCGCCGGCTTTTCGTTCGGCGCCTGGATCGGCATGCAGCTCTTGATGCGCAGGCCCGAGATCGAAGGCTTCATCTCGATCGCGCCGCCGGCCAATCTCTACGACTTTTCATTTCTCGCTCCCTGCCCGTCGTCGGGACTCATTATCCACGGCGACAAAGACGCCGTCGTGCCGCATCGGGACGTGACCACTCTGGTGGAGAAACTCAAGACGCAAAAAGGTATCGTCATCGAGCAGAAAATCGTGCCCGGCGCCAACCATTTCTTTGATGGCAAGATCGAAGCACTGATGACCTCGGTCGGCGGCTATCTCGACAAGCGGCTCAAGACCGGACGGACGACGACCGCGGCTTGAGCCGCCCTCTCCGTCATTGCGAGGAGCGCAAGCGACGAAGCAATCCAGCTCAGTCTGATAAAGACTGGATTGCTTCGCTCACGCTCGCAATGGCGCAAGCCCGCCCCAGCAGTGACGTACGCTTGCATTTGCCGCAGCCGAACCGTTCAATAATCGCTTCCGCACTCATAAAACGAGCGATTGAGGAGACGCCATGAGCCGTAAGATGCGCAGCAAGATTGTGTTGACCGGGCTTCTCGCCCTCGCAGTCATCGGCATCAACGCGCGCAGCGCCGGCGCGCAAGAGACGGTCAAAGTCGGCATCGTTATTCCGATGACCGGCACCTCGGCGGCCGTCGGCCGGGAGATTTCGGACGCTACCAAGCTTTACGTGGCCCAGCATGGCAGCAGCGTCGCCGGCAAGAAGATCGAGCTCATTATCAAGGACGACCAAAGCGTGCCGGACAATGCTAAGCGGCTGGCGCAGGAATTGATCGTCAATGACAAGGTGAATTTTCTCGGCGCCGGATTGACGCCGAGCGCCATGTCCATGGCGCCGATTGCCACCGAAGGCAAGGTTGCAACCGTTGTGATGGTGTCGGGCACCTCGGTCGTTACCGACCGTTCGCCGTATTACGTGCGCACGAGCTTCACGCTCGGTCAGCAGTCGGGCATCATCGCTGATTGGGCGATCAAGAACGGCAGCAAGAAAGCGGTCTCGGTATTGTCAGATTGGGCGCCGGGCGCCGAAGCCGGCAAGGTCTTCGAAGCAAATTTCACCAAAGGCGGCGGCCAGGTGCTTGATACGCTCAAAGTGCCGCTCGCCAATCCGGATTTTTCACCCTTCCTGCAACGCGCCAAAGATTTGCGGCCAGACACATTGTTCGTTTTCGTGCCGGCCGGACAGGCGGGGACCTTTGCGCGGCAATTCGCCGAGCGCGGTCTCGACAAATCGGGCATCAAGCTGATCGGTCCGGGCGACATCGTCGACGACGACGATCTGCCGACCACCGGCGATGCGCTTGTCGGCGTTGTCACTGCCGGCATGTATTCGGCGGCGCATCCCTCGCAGCTCAACAAGGACTACGTCGCCGCCTACAAAAAAGCGACTGGCCACCGCGCCAATTTCATTTCCGTTGGCGGCCATGACGGCATGCATCTCATCTACAGCGCGCTGGAGCAGACCAAGGGCAATACCGACGCTGATGTAGTGGTCGGCGTGATGAAAGGGATGAAATGGGAAAGCCCGCGCGGGACGATCTCAATCGATCCGCGTACGCGCGACATCGTGCAGAATATTTACATCCGCAAGGTACAGAAGGTGGATGGCGAGCCGTGGGCGATCGAGTTCGAAACCTTCCCCGCGGTGAAGGATCCGCTCAAGGAAGCGGCAGCGAAGTAGGCAGCGCCGCTCACGCCATTGAAGTTGACTTACACGCAGCGCCGAACCTGCGCTTCGATGCCGGCGGCGCCTGGTCGAATATTATGGCGAACGACACCGCCGGAACAGCGAGCGGCAATTTCACCGGCACGCGCTGGCTGGTGAATGGCGGCCTGACCGGGACCTATCCGTGGCAAATGCTTGTGATCGAGCCCTCGGCACGCGTCTTTGCGATCTGGGAGCATGAGAACGCCTTCACCGACAGCCTTGGCACGTTCCAGCCGGCGCGCAATTTCGAAACCGGCCGAGCGAGCGCCGGCGTGAAAGCGATCTATCCGTTCGCGTGGACGTCGAGCACGGTCGCGCTGTCTCCCTATGCCGGGCTTTACGCCGACTATTATTTCTCGAAGGACGATGCGCAGACCGCAGGGCTGACCACCGTGCCGCTCCTCCAAGGCTTCTCGGCGCGCCCCACCGGTGGCGTCGCCGCGAGCTTCGCCGGCGGCGTGACGTTGGGTGCCGGCGGCGAATTCGGCGGCATCGGCAGCGCCACTCACATCTGGACCTGGACCGCGCGGGCGGATTCCGTTTTGATGGCGATGCGCTAGCGCGCTTCTTCTCCCCGCCTGCGGGGAGAGGGTTGGGATGAGGGGCGTCGCCACCAAGCTCAGACTCGCGGGCCAGCCCCCTCACCCGGATTGCGGAGCTTGTCATCGGGCCGGCACGGGGTCCCCATCGCGCCAGCGCGATGGGGTGCCCCGACTTCGGGCCGGACCCGTTGGCAATCCGACCTCTCCCCGCACAGCGGGGAGAGGTGATATCCCTCACGGCTTCGCCAGCACACCGCCCGTCAACGGACGCGGCGCGCCCGTTGTGTCGGGAAACGAGAGCGGCAAGCCGCGCAGGCTGCGCACTGCCAGATATGCAAAAGCCTGCGCCTCGAGCGAATCGATCGACCAACCGACGGCATGTGCGGACTCAACGGCCGCCGGCGCGAGCCGCTCGGCTAGCATCCGCATCAGCGTCGGATTGCGCGCGCCGCCGCCGGCGACGATCCAGCTTGCCGGAGCGCGCGGCAGGTGCACAACGATGCGCGCGACCGCCGCGGCAGTCAGAGCGGTCAGCGTCGCCGCACCGTCGGCGACACCGATACCGTCGAGCGTGTCGCCGACGAAGCCGCGGAACTCATTGCGATCCAGCGATTTCGGCGGCGGCAGCGTAAAGAACGGATGCGCCAACAAGCGTTCGATCGTCTTTTCATCGACGACACCGCTTGCCGCCGCCCGGCCGTCGGTGTCGAGCGGCGCACCGGTATGCAGCCGCAAAAAATCGTCGAGCAAAGCGTTGCCGGGTCCGGTGTCGCAGGCAATCAATTCGTCACCGTCAATGTATGTGACGTTCGCCACGCCGCCGAGATTGAGCACCGCGACCGGCGAAGGACGCCGCAGCTGCCGCACGAGCGCGCGGTGAAACACCGGCGCCAGCGGCGCGCCCTGCCCGCCTGCCGCGACATCGGCGGCGCGAAAATCGTAGATCACGGGAATGCCGAGCCGCGCTGCCAGCGCGCGGCCATCCCCGATCTGCAACGTCAGGTGCCGTTCCGGCCGGTGCAGCAACGTCTGACCGTGAAAACCGATGACCGCCACCTCGCCGCGCTGCAAGCCGTTGGCCACGAGGAAGGATTCCACCGCCTCGGCATGGGCGTCGTCGATCAGCCGTTCGGCCTCTGCGACCACGTCCGGCCGCGCGGTCCGGTCAGTCAAATTGGCGGCCGCAGCGGTGGCGCGGCGTAAGAGCGTGCGTTCGGCTTTGGCATAGGGCCGGCAGGCGGTGGCACCGAGCTGCCCGATGTGTTCGCCGTCGCTGTCGATCAGCGCGATGTCGACGCCGTCCTGCGACGTCCCGCTCATCAGGCCGATCGCCAACATCGAGGCCCCGGCCGATGACTGCAGTTCGGATGCGACTTGCTCGGACATGACGCTCCCCGGAAGCCTTTCGATTAAGGCTTCCGCATCGTCCGTGGCTTTTGCATAAAGCGCGGGACCTGTTACACCACCGGCGATGAACACCTACAAGTCCGATTTCCTCAACGTGCTCGCCACGCGAGGATTCATCCATCAAATCTCCGAACCCGAGGCGTTCGATGCGCTGGCGCGTTCATCGACGATCACCGGCTATATCGGCTTTGATTGCACGGCACCGTCGCTGCATGTCGGCTCCTTGCTGCCGATCATGCTGCTATACTGGCTGCAGCAAACCGGACATCGGCCGATCGCTCTGATGGGCGGCGGCACCACGCGCGTCGGCGATCCGTCCGGAAAGGACGAAAGCCGGCGGCTGCTTTCCGACGACGACATCAACGAAAATCTCAAAGGCATTCGCGCGATCTTTTCGCGTTTCCTGCGCTTTGGCGACACGCCGGGCAAAACGTCCGGAAACGACGCGAGCAATGATGCGATCATGGCGAACAATGCCGATTGGCTCAATTCGCTCAACTATATCGATTTCCTCCGCGAGGTCGGTCGGCATTTTTCGATCAATCGCATGCTCAGTTTCGATTCAGTGAAACTGCGGCTGGAGCGGCAGCAAGAATTGTCGTTCCTGGAATTCAATTACATGATCTTGCAGGCTTATGATTTCGTCGAGCTCTATCGCCGGCACGGCTGCGTCTTGCAGATGGGCGGATCGGATCAATGGGGCAATATCGTCAACGGCATCGATCTCGGCCGGCGATTGCATAACGCGCAATTCTTCGCGCTGACCGCGCCGCTGATCACGACATCCTCCGGCGCCAAGATGGGTAAAACCGCGTCGGGCGCGGTGTGGCTCAATGCCGACCAGGTCAGCCCCTACGAATATTGGCAGTATTGGCGCAATACCGACGACGGCGACGTCGCGCGGTTCTTGAAACTGTTCACGATATTGCCGCTCGAGGAGATCGAACGGTTTTCAGCGCTCAAGGGTTCGGACATCAACGAAGCGAAGAAAGCTCTGGCGACCGAAGCGACCACGCTCATTCATGGCCGCGCCGCAGCGGAGGAAGCTGCCGCGACCGCGCGCACGACGTTCGAAGAGGGCGGCGTCGGCGCGACGCTGCCAACGATTGAAGTGCCGCGCGCCGAATTGAAAAAGGGCATCGGCGTGCTGAGCGCTTTCGTGCGGGCCGGACTGGCGGCATCAAACGGCGAAGTCCGGCGCGCCATCGCCAACAACGCAATCCTGGTCAACGACAAGCGCGTGACCACGGAGAAAGCAATCATCGGCGAAACCGATGTAACCGCAGATGGTGTGGTGAAGCTATCGCTTGGCCGCAAGCGCCACGTTCTGCTCAGGCCAATGTGATGTCGAGCGCTTAGTGCGCGTTGGGCAACGTCGTCGCGGTGTTGTCGTCAATCGGCGTGGAGTCGTCGCTCGGCGGCGGGGTGTAAGGATTGTTGGCCGGGAATTCGAACACTTTGCGCAACAGGCCAGGAGCCAAAGCTGAGAGCGGGTTGACATGAAGCACCGGCCCGGCGGGCTTGCCGACAACCTCATAAGTCACGCCGACGAGCCCTTCCTTCTCGCCGCCGAGAAACAGGCCGACGATCGGCAGCTGCCCGAGCAGATTGTTGGCGCCGTAAAGCGGAATGAGCGTACCGCGTAAGTGCACTTCATCGTCGGCATAATCGATGACACCGTCGATGGTGCCACCGAGCACAGGTCCGCGCACCACGCCGTCATGCAACGCGATGCGCCCGCTGCCGCGCGTGAAGTCGACCTTCATGCCGGTGAAGGCCATGTTGGCGTTGCGCTGGGCTTGGTTGCCGTTGGCCACGGCGCGCTCGAGCTGAGATTCGTCGTGGACGGCAAAATTGCGCACGTTCACGGTGCCGAGCTGAACGGGATTGGCCGGCGAAGGCGCGTCCATCACCGTCGTTATCTGCCCGCCGGTCATGCGTGAGTAAACGTCGGAAAAGCGGAACAGCGCACCGGCGTCAGTCGATTCTAGCTCGACCACCTGCCGCCCGCCGGGCCGGCCGTGCAAGTCGCCGGTCAACGCACCGCTGTGCCCGATTTTAGCGGTGAAACCAAGGCTGCGGATCTCGCCGTTGCGCCGCGACATTTTCAATTCGAGGCCGCGCAATGCCTCGCCGTTATGGCCGAGCACCGCGCCGAGCTTCATGTCGAGATCAATGTCCGCCGGCGGCGGTTTCGGCGTCGCCTTGGCGGGAGCGCCGGCGAGCGCTTTCAGGAAACCACGGCCATCATAGGCATCGCCACGCATAATCGCGCGCAGCGTGCCGTCCGACATGCGATCGATCTTGAGGCTGGCGCGGTCACCGTCAGAAAACCCGTAGGACGGGAAATTGGCCGAGATTACGTCGCCCGAACCGTCGAGATCGACCACGCCCTTCACGCCGCCGCCGGCGCCTTCGATCAGCAAATCTTCGACGCGCACCGATTGGGGTTTGGTCACCAGCGTGAAAGTGGCACGGGCAGGCTTGCCAGCCTGCTTGACCCAGCCCGGCAAAAAACCTTCGATCTGAGCCGGCGTCAGGTCGGCTTGGACGGCGAACCGGCCGTCGCGTTCGGTGGCGATGCCGACGCGACCGGTGACGTCGATTGGAATTGTACCGCTGATCGCACCGGAGGGATCAAGCCCAAGGTTGGTTCGTGCCGTCTCGTCGAGCATGCCTTGAATGTGCACGTCGGCGGTGTCGTCACCGCGCAGCCTGCGGTATTCGAGGCTCGCCGGCGCGCCGCCGATCTTGACATCACCTTTCAGCGCGAAGCCCTGATTGTTCGCGCTGATCTTAAGATCCGCAGAGTCAACCCTCTGCCCCATGATCATCCGGTCGGCGGAGAAATTCAGCGCGTCCACGGTGATCGCATAATTGGTCGAACCGGGCGGCAGATCGGGCTTGAGCGGCATCGCCAAGGCGACCAGCGCACTCATATTGCCGCGCGTGGTCGCGGGGTCGAATGGCGCACCTGAAGCATCGCGCAGGCGATCCATCGTCAGCAATTCGGCGGCAGCCGGCACCGGGCCGTCGAGCTTGAAATGAACGCGCGCCGGCGGCTGGCGCGGCGCGGTGTCGGGGACTTCAAAGAGGCCGGACGACAGCACGAGCTTGCGGCCGGATGGCAGGTCGGCCGTGGCTTTGCCAACTGCGATCTGCGCGTTGCGGCCGACCACGTGGACGGTCAGATCGGCATCATGGAGCGCCGGCAGGCCGGAGACCGGATGGATCACGCAATTGGTCGCCAGCGCATCGACGATGAGGCCATCGTCGGGAAGCGGCGGGCCGCTGGCCTTGAGCGTGTCGAAGGGAGCATTCACCGCAATTGTCAAGCGCTCAAGATTGCCGCTCGCAAGATGCTCGTTGAACCAATCGCGCACCTTAGGAGCGACGAAGACCGGCCACAGCTTTTTCAGGGCATCGGAACTCATCCGCGTCGCGGCTAATCCAGTGGCGATGCGCAGATTGCCGTTCGAATAATCGGCATTGCCCGACACTGCCACGCCGAGATCCGCGTTGCCGACATCTCCGTGATTGATGGTCAGTCTTTTGCTGCTGGGATCGAAGCGGCCGATCACCTCGATCCGATTGAGAACGAGCGGCTCACCGGATGCGGCGGGCGTACTAAGCACGACGCTGCCGCCGGCGATCTTAAATCCCCAAGATCCTTGGGGCTGCGCAGGCGCTTCGACTTGCCCGAGCAGAGTGAATCGATTGTTTCCGGAAACAATCTGGAACGGTACTTCGAGAAGGCGGCTCGCCGCATCCCAATTGATCTTGAACTCGGCGCGATCGATCTCGATCCGACCATCGCTGCTGTCACCGTCGCTGATCGTGCCCGCATTGGCGACGATGCGACCAACTAGCGCCTGCGGTACGCCGTTGCGGCCGATCTCGCCGCGCAAGCTCGCCGAAAGCGGCAGATCGATTTGGTGTGTGCCATCATCAAGCCGCGAGGCCAGTAGAAGATCATTGGCCGCCACTTGGCGGGCTTCGAGTGCAATGCTGCGATGGCCGTCGGTCGTCGGCTTGATCGCAGCGGTCAGACCCCACGGATGTTCCGAATTTTCCGAACCCATCGTCACAGTGATGCCGCCGCCGCGCGGCCGTTCGAGGCTCATCGTGATGTTGTGGAAACTCCATCGTTTGCCGGTGCGCTGATCGTCCACCGTCAATGTGCCGTCTTTTAACCCGAGTTCGCGCAAGTCATGGCCGTCGAGCCCTGATTGCCCGATGCCGTCGAGCCACGCCAACGCGGCGGCAATGCTGTCTGCGGCTGCCGGATGCGGCGCCGCGGCTCGCGCCGGCGCTGAATTGCCCGGCAATATTGTCGCCGCAGCCAGTTTGTCGATCGCCCCTTTGTCTTGCGCTGTTTGTTGCTGGTTCGCAGAAAGTGGCGGGGATGCACTGCCCAGCGGGGCACCTACCAATGGAGCGCTGGCGCTAGCGATCGGATGCTTGTCGGCATCGGAGGCAAACACGGTAATATTGCCGTCCCGCTCGATGCGCACCGCAAGTTCGGCGCCGAGCAGGCTCAAGCTCTCGGCGCGCATATGCCCGCTGAGCAGGCTCAAGCCGGAGACACGGATTTCCGCTTTCGGCGCGCTTGCGACCACGGTGCCGTCGGGATCGCGCACGACGATGTCGCGAACACGCACCGCGGCGCCGCCATTCGTGGTGCGCTCGATCTGCGTCCCGCCGACTTCTACCCGCTCGCGACTGCCGAAATTTTCCTCGATCGCGGCGACCAGCCAGGGGCTGAAAGCGTCGACCTGAATGGGCCCGGTCGAGAGCCGCCACCATAATCCGGCGCAGCCAAGAACCAGCAAGGCGACAAGCGCACCGCCGCCGATGGCCAGGCGTTTGATAAGCCGCCGGTGCCGTGCCAGCAGGCGGCGATAAGCGGCAAGGTAGCGGCCGTCGCCCCAACGCTCGCCGCGATGGGCCGCTACAAGGTTAGCGCGGCGTCGCGGGTGAACGATGCTCTCGCCCCATCGCGTGGGCGGTCCGATCTGCCTATCTTGTTTGGCCATACCCGCTCGGGCGTCCCCCCGTCCGTCGCGCCGTCACAATGATGATATTGCAGCCGATTAGATTAACGTCCCGCAATCGACCACCCCTGTCGGCGTGCGTATTCTGAAGCCCAAAAATTAGCCGAAGAATTCTGACCCGAAAGCGTCGAAAGGAAGGCATATGGCCAAAAACCAGGCTTCGCGCGCGGTTTCAGGCGGCCCGGCAAAAGCTGGAAATGGCGGGGGGCCCGCCGCGGGCGGCAAAGCGCCGGCTTTCCGGCTACCGCGGGACGGTGGTGGAACAGTGGGGCTTGCGGACTTCTCCGGACGCAAGCTCGTCCTGTACTTTTATCCCCGCGCCGACACCAGCGGCTGCACCCGCGAGGCTATCGATTTTTCACGGCTCAAAAGCGCATTCAGTCGCGCCGGGACCGACATTCTGGGAGTCTCGGCGGATCCGGTTGCGGCGCTGGACCGCTTCAAATCCAAGCACAAGCTCGCCATCGCATTGGCATCGGACGAGGCACACGAGGTGCTCGAAGCCTATGGCGTATGGCAGCAAAAGACGTTGTATGGCCGAAAATTCACGGGCACCGTGCGCGCTACATTCCTGATCGGCCCCGATCAGCGTATCGCACGCGCGTGGCCCAAAGTGTCGGTTGTTGGCCACGCGCAAGAAGTGCTCGACGCAGCGAAGTCGCTGTGAGCCGGCAGCCGGATGCAAATCATTAACCGAAGCCCACAAAATCCCAGCGAAATCGCTATTTCGATTTCCTAATTGTTAACCTTAATTAAGTGAACTCCGCTCCCTGCCTGCGCGGGAGCGCCAATGTCACAGTGGACGTCTCGGTCGCAACAGACCGCGAGAATTCACTCTTATGAGTATTCCGGACGGGCCCGAGCGCCGCGTCCAATCGCGGGCGGGCCGCGAGGGGCCGAATCGCGCGAACACGCGTCCGGCGCGAGCCGCAAAAGCGCCGCCTACACCCTTGCGCATGCCGGCAAACAGGTCAGGTTCGGACCGGTGGCGTTCTGGATTGCCGTCGGCACCGTGGTCATCATGGCGGTGTGGTCGATTACGTCTGCAACCTATCTCGCTTTTCGCGACGACGTGCTGCGGACGCTGATCACCCACCAAGCGGAACAGCAGTTCGCTTATGAGGATCGCATCGCGGAGCTGCGCGCCCAGATCGACCGCACGACAAGTCGTCAGTTGCTCGATCAGGAACAGTTCGAACAGAAACTCGACGACCTGATGCGCCGCCAATCCCTGCTCGAGTCGCGGGCAACCGCGCTGAGCAGCGGCACCGACCCTGCGACCACCGGCTCGATCAGGCCAGGAGCAAAGCCAAGCGGTGAGCCGGCGGTCGGTTCGCAGCGCGGCGACCGCGGCCGGCAGTCGAGCATCGGTGCCGCGCTTGGGCGCCTCGAAGCCGCACTCGATCGGGTGGAACACCGGCAGGCGCTGGCGGTCGGCCAGATGCAAGATCGCTACGAAAACAAGGCGCGTCAGATCCGCAGCGCGCTGGCCCAGCTCGGGCTTAAAGCGCAGCCTGCGGCACCGGCGAGCGGCGGTCCGTTCGTGCCGGTGAAATTGGCTTCGGAAGATCAGGCTTTCGGTCGCGCGCTTCTGCGCGTCAATCTCGCGCGCGCGGACGCCAATGCATTGAGCACTACGCTCTTGAAAGTGCCATTGCGCAAACCGGTCGCCGGCGACATCGACGAGACCTCGCCATTCGGCGTTCGCACCGACCCTTTTGTTCACGAATCAGCGATGCATACCGGGATCGATTTCCGCGGCGATACCGGCGATCTAATTCGTGCCACCGCCGCAGGCACTGTCGCGGTCGCGGGCTGGAGCGGCGGTTATGGCAAGATGGTCGAGATCGACCACGGCAATGGGCTAGTGACCCGCTACGGTCATCTCTCGGAGATCGACGTCGGGGTCGGCGACACCGTGCGCGCAGGCGGCGTCGTCGGCAAGCTCGGCTCGACCGGGCGCTCGACCGGGCCGCATCTGCATTATGAAGTTCGGGTCAAAGGCGAAGCCGTCGATCCGCAAAAGTTCCTCGACGCCGGTGAGCGACTGTTCGGCGGCTGAGCCCGCCACCTTCATTCGACTTTGATATTCGCTTCTTTGATAATCGGTCCCCACAGGGCCGCATCAGCGACATTCATCGCCGCAAGCTCCTGCGGCGTGGACCCTCGCGGCAACACACCGAGCAGCTTGAATTTGTCCTTGGTCGCGGCGTCGCTAAGCATCGCAGCCATATCGACATTGACCTTCGCGATGATTTCGGCAGGCGTCTTTGCCGGAACATAAATTGCGTACCAAGACGACGTGTCATAACCGGGCACGCCCGACTCGGCGGCCGTCGGCAATTCCGGCTCGTCCGGAAAACGCTTTGCGCTGGTGACGGCAAGACCGCGGACCTGCTTCGAACGGACCGGTTCGAGAAGCGAGCCGGTGGTGTTGAACATCAGGTCGAGGCGCCCGGCAAGAAAATCGCTCATCAGCCCCTGATTGGCGCCACGATACGGCACATGGGTTATCTCGATGCCGGCCCGGTGCTTGAACAATTCGCCGGCGAGATGCGGGACCGAGCCGATCCCGGGCGAGCCCCAACTCATAGTGCCGGGATTGGCTTTGGCGTGAGCAATCAATTCCTCAAGCCTCTGGAAGGGTGAGGAGTTCGGCACGACGATGATGTTCGGATAGGTGCCGACGAGCGAAACCGGCGCCAAGTCGGCTGCGGGGTCGAAGGTCAGCGTGGAAAACAACAGAGGCTGAACCAATGGCGATCCAGGAGCCAGCAGCATGGCGTGGCCGTCGGCGGGCGCGTGCGCCACGGTGTCGAGCGCAATCCTGGCCCCGGCTCCGGGCCTGTTTTCGACGACAACCTGCTGGTGCCAAAGCTCCGACAGGCCAATGGCGACGATGCGCGTCGCCAAATCCGCTCCGCCACCCGGAGGAAACCCGACGAAGAGCCGCACCACGCGCGACGGATAAATATCCGCAAGCGCCGGTCGGCCAATAGGCACAACCGCGGCGGCGGCGGCCGCCAGCTGCAATGTTCTGCGGCGTGAAAGCCCCATGACCACCCCCCTCCATTCATCGAAGAAAAGCGACTGCCCTACTCCACGTCCTCGACGTGTTTCGGTCCGGTGCCGAACGCCTTTTGCGCCAGCGCCGCCTGAGTGAACTGATCGATATCGCCGTCGAGCACTGCCGCGGTGTTCGAGGTTGAAACGCCGGTGCGCAGATCTTTGACCATCTGATAGGGCTGCAGCACGTAGGAGCGAATCTGATGGCCCCAGCCGATATCGGTTTTGGCGGCCTGCTCGGCGGCCGCCTGTTTTTCGCGCCGTTCTAGTTCGCGCTCATACAATTTGGCGCGCAGCATCTGCCAAGCTTGGGCGCGATTGCGGTGCTGGGAACGGTCGTTCTGACAAACCACAACGATGTTGGTCGGAATGTGAGTCAGGCGAACTGCGGACTCAGTCTTGTTAACATGCTGCCCGCCGGCGCCGCCCGCGCGCATCGTGTCGACCCGCACGTCCGCTTCCTTGATGTCAATATTGATGCGGTCGTCCACCACCGGATAGACGGTGACGCTGGCGAAGGAAGTGTGCCGCCGGGCGTTGGAGTCGAACGGTGAGATGCGGACCAAGCGGTGCACGCCATTTTCCGTCTTCAGCCAGCCATAGGCATTGCGCCCTTTGATCTCCACCGTCGCCGACTTGATGCCGGCCTCTTCGCCTGCGGTCTCCTCGATATATCCGACCTTGGAACCATGCTGTTCCGCCCAACGCACATACATACGCAAAAGCATGTTGGCCCAATCCTGGCTCTCGGTGCCACCGGCGCCGGCATGGACTTCCAGATAGCAATCGTTGCTGTCGGCTTCACCCGATAGCAGCGCTTCGAGCTCGCGGCGCGAGACTTCGCCTTTGAGTTTACGCAGCGCGGCTTCTGCTTCGGCGATCGTCTTCGGATCGTTCTCGCTCTCGCCGAGCTCAATGAACGTGATCTGGTCGTCGAGCTCCTGCTCCATCCGCCCCAAAGCGGTGAGCTGCTCGTCGAGCGCCGTGCGCTCCTGCATCAGCCGGCTCGCCCGCTGCGGATCGTTCCAAAGATTGGGGTCTTCGGCTTGCCGATTCAGTTCGGCAAGCCGTGCGCGTGCCTTGTCGAGGTCAAAGATGCCTCCTCAGCAGCGCTAGCGACTGCTTGATCTCGGCGACGGTAGCTTCGGTTTCGGAGCGCATGTCAGGAGGCAGATATCAGATGTCACGCATCGGGTGTCAACGGTCACGGTCGATCGGTGATAACTGCCACCCGATACCTGTGGTCAGTACAATCCCCCTGTCCCGGTGCGCACGACATTGCCGGCATCCGGCGAACCGGCGGTCGGCACGCCATTGGCGGTATCGGCGCCGATCACCGAATAAGAATCGGGCGGCGCGGTGCCGGGCTTGAACGCTTCCAGGATGACTTTGGTGTCGCCGGGGCCGGCGCGCATCCCGGACTTGGCCTCGACGCGGATCAGCTTGATACCGGGCGGCACGCTGAATGGAATCGGCGGCTTGTCCGCAAGCGTCACTTTGAGAAAATCCTTGACGACAGGCGCGGCGAGATGCCCGCCGGTGGCGAGCCGCCCGATATGGCGCGGCTTGTCGAAACCCATATAGACGCCGCAAACGATGTCGGGCGAATAGCCGATAAACCAGACATCTTTCTCGTCATTGGTCGTGCCGGTCTTACCCGCAATCGGCTTGCCGACGTCGCGCACGACGGTCGCCGTGCCGCGTTGCACGACGCCTTCCATCAACGAGGTGATCTGATAGGCCGTCATTGCGTCGATGACCTGCTCGCGCCGGTCGATCAGCGTTGGCTCGACCTGGTTATCCCACTTAGTCGCGTCGCAGCCGACGCACTCGCGTTGATCGTGCTTGTAGATGGTATGGCCGTAGCGGTCCTGAATGCGGTCGATCAGGGTTGGGATGACGCGTCGACCGCCGTTATCAAACATCGAATAGGCGGTGACCATGCGCAGCACGGTCGTTTCGCCGGCACCCAGCGCGTATGACAGGTATGGTGGTAACTCGTCATAGACGCCAAAGCGCTTCGCATACTCCGCGATAAGCGGCATGCCGAGGTCCTGCGCCAGTCGCACCGTCATCACGTTGCGCGACTGTTCGAGGCCGAAACGTAGAGTTGAGGGTCCGAAAAACTTGCCGCCGTAGTTTTCCGGTCGCCAGATGCCGCCGCCGGCGCCCATGTCGATTTCGATCGGCGCGTCCATCACGATGGTGGACGGTGTGTAGCCGTTATCCAGTGCCGCGGCATAGACGATCGGCTTGAACGACGAGCCGGGCTGCCGCAAAGCCTGCGTAGCGCGGTTGAATTGGCTCTGATCGAATGAAAATCCGCCGACCATTGCCAGCACACGGCCGGTGTGGGGATCCATCACCACCATGGCGCCGGAAATCTCCGGCACTTGGCGCAGCCGGTACTGCCCTTGTGCTTCCAACGGCGAGACGTAGATCACGTCTCCGGCCGAGAGCACCTGACTGACTTTCGAAATAGGCTTCGACGGACCGCTGGCCGGTTTCGCCCATTTGACGCCATCGAGTGTTATGAGGCCGACTTCGCGATCCTTGACGACAGCGCCCCCAGGATCGCGCGGCGGCTGCAGCCCGATGCGGGCGGATTGATCGTCGACCTGAAGCACGACAGCGAGCCGCCACGGATTGATGTCGTCCAGGAACTTGACCTCCGCAAGTTTGACGCCCCAATCGCCCCCGGTATCGATGGTAGTGATCGCGCCGCGATAACCTTGACCTTCGTCGAAATTGACGAGTCCATTAATCATCGCCTTGCGCGCCAACACCTGCAGCTTGGGATCGAGCGTGGTTCGCACCGACAGCCCGCCCTCGTAGAGTTTTTTCTCGCCGTATTTCTCGTAAAGATACCGCCGCACTTCCTCGGCGAAATATTCAGCCGCGAAAATGTGAGCGCCGGTCGGTCGGACCGTAACCTCCAGCGGATCTTTCTTGGCTTTTTCGGCCTGGGCGGCGGTGATGTAGCCGTCCTCCGCCATGCGATCGATTACATAGTTGCGACGGCCCACCGCATCATCGTGCCGGCGGAACGGATTGTAATTGTTCGGCCCCTTCGGCAGAGCGGCAAGATAAGCGGCTTCGGCAATCGTCAGCTCGTGCACCGATTTGTCGAAATACAACAGCGATGCCGCCGCCACGCCATAGGCACCGAAGCCGAGATAAATTTCGTTGAGATAGAGTTCGAGGATCTTCTGCTTCGAATAGGTCCGCTCGATACGCAGCGCCAACAGGGCTTCCTTGATCTTGCGCTGAAACGACACTTCGTTGCTCAGAAGAAAATTCTTGGCGACCTGCTGGGTAATGGTGGAAGCGCCCTGCGGGCGGCGGCCACTTCCGTAATTTTCGATGTAGAGCATGCCGGCGCGCCCGATGCCGTATATGTCGACACCGGGATGCTGATAGAAATTCTTGTCCTCGGCGGCGACGAAAGCATTGATGACAAGCTTCGGGGTCGCCTGAATCGGCAGATAGAGCCGCCGCTCCTTGGCATATTCCGCAAGCAAGGAGCCGTCGCCGGCGTGGACGCGCGTCATCACCGGCGGTTCATAATCCTTAAGCTGCGAATAATCGGGCAAGTCCTTGGAGAAATGCCACAACAGGCCCGCCATCGCCGCGACGCCGACGACGAAGAAAATGGTACCGACCGCAAACAGGAAGCCGAGAAAGCGCAGGAGCAATTTCACCGCGGCACCAATCTCATTCGGTAAATTTCGGTTGAGCCAAACTCATCGACAGCGCCCCGCAGCCCAGCCAGGCCGGTTCGCGGCAGAAAGCCGCAACAATAAGCGTCTTCGCGCCGCCCCGTGGCCAAGTGTGACAGCAACGGCCTCCACCTGCCAGCTCGTTCCGTCTCGTTCATGTCGTCGCTCGGTTTTTTGTTCAAACTGAGGCCGTTACGCCACATTAACCGGTGGAGTTCGCCCTCAATTAGCCCCGGCGCGGGCCCCTGCCAGATGGGCGGAAAAATACCCGTCGATCGCCGACGCCATCGAGTCCGCCGTGTGATCTCGCCAGCGGTCCGACAACAGCGATTGCAAATCCTCTTTATTTGAGACGTAGCCGAGCTCGACCAGGACCGAGGGCACGTCGGGCGCGCGCAATACACGAAAGCCTGCCGACTTGATCGGCTCTTTGTGCAACCGGATGGTTTGCTTCATTATCCCGACCAGCTTATTGGCGAACTGAACCGAAAAGGTCTTGGTCTCGCGCTGCGCCAGGTCGATCAGGATCCCGGCGACGTCATCGGGTTGCTCTTTAAGGTCAACACCGGCGATCACATCGGCGCGGTTTTCCTGTTCGGCAAGCCGTGCGGCGGCGGGGTCGGTCGCGGTTTCGGAGAGCGTGTAGACCGTGGCGCCCTGCGCATCCCCTTCCTTGCGCGGCAGCGAATCGGCATGGATCGATATGAACAGGGCCGCGCCAGCCTCGCGCGCGAAGCGCACCCGCTCGGCCAGCGGCACAAAGGTGTCGTCCGATCGCGTCAGCAGCACGCGATACTTGCCTGCGGTCTCGATTTTTTCCCGCAGCCGCTTTGCGAAATCGAGCACGATGTCTTTCTCCATCAGCCCATTCGGCCCCTTGGTGCCGGTATCGATCCCGCCATGTCCGGGATCGAGCACGATAAGCGGCGGGGCATCGCCAGAGGAAGATTGCTGCTCGCGCGACGGCGGCGCCTGGGCGTGCGCGAATCGCTGATCGAGAGCGATCTTGTGTAAAAAGCTTTCGCGGTCGGTCGCCACCAAATCGAGGACCAGGCGGGCCGGCGCACCGTCCGCCGGATCGACGACAAATGCCTTATCGACTCGCACCGGCTTGACGAGGTCGATGACGATGCGCGAGCCACCCGGCATCACCAGCCCAAAACGAAACGCTTTGATCAGGCCGCGACCGGTCTCACCGGCCTTTGGCGGCAGCCGAAACGTGACCTGCGGGATGTCGACAACGACGCGGTATGGATCGGCAAGGGTAAAGACGTGGAGGTCGACCTTGCGGCTGAGATCCGCCACGAAACGCGTTTGGGTGTCGTCACCGCCGAGTCGGGCATCGGTCGCTACGGGAAAGGAATCGGCGGAACCCGGCGCCGGCGCGCCTAGCGCGCCCGCCGCCAATCCAATCCCGGCGAACAACGCGCCGAAAAAGGCCAAGCGCACGGCTTGGATGACCATCGGCTCCGACCTCATCCCGCCCTCCTATCCCATTAGGCAGGCATAGTTAACCGGAACCTAATTACCTGGCGAAAAGCCCTGGTAATAAGGCAGAACCCGCCTCACCTGCGGGTAAATCCCACAGGCGACTTGCCAATTCGGCGGCACCGGCCTTAAGAAGGGCGTGCTGATGATGAAAGGTTCCGGTTGCGTCCGCGTGACGGCCTCCGGCGCGTGCGCCAAGATCGGCTCCGTTAAGACGATCCGGGAGCTGGGCAAACGCTGCTTTCGAACCGCTGCAATGCCACGACGTTCGTGGAGAAGATGTTCAGACCGATCATGTCTTCGACGGACACGGCGTTTGCGGCGACGCAAAGCTCTGCCAAGGCCAGTGGGGATGAGGACGACCCGGACCGCGCGCGCCGCGCATTCGCAGTGGCAAAGCCGCTCAATGGCGTCGCGCCGCATCGCCGGCATCTAGCGAAATCGCGGCCGCGTTCCGCGCTGCCGTCTCGTCGCGGTTTGGAGTTTATGTTCGAGGCCCAAGTTAAGGTTTACATCAAACGACTCGGCAGTGTTCGTTTGTCGCTTGCCGGCGGTCGGCCTTTCTGTGCTTGCGGCGCTCGCAACCTCCGGACCGCTCCACTCAACGAAAATCGGACCGGTTTCCTCGCCTCCCGCCGATGCGGCGCGACGCGAGCGGGCACGGCCCCCATGAGATTTGCCAATGGCCAACAAAATGCTCATCGACGCGACCCATCCGGAGGAGACCCGGGTGGTGGTTTTGCGCGGCAACCGCGTCGAGGAATTCGACTTTGAATCTGCGCACCGCAAGCAATTAAGGGGCAACATTTATCTGGCGAAAGTGACGCGCGTCGAGCCGTCACTTCAGGCCGCTTTTGTCGATTACGGCGGCAACCGCCACGGTTTCCTGGCTTTCAGCGAAATCCATCCGGATTATTACCAGATCCCGATCGCTGATCGGCAGGCTCTCATTGCCGAGGACGAGCGCGCGCAGCGCGCCGCTGCGGACGATGTCGAACGTGTGCCCCGACGGGTCCGGGAAGCCGCCCCCTCGCGCCGTGATGACGATGTGATCCGGAGCGACGCTGCCGAGCCGCTGGCCGGCGACATAATTGAACCAGATCAGTCCGCGCCGGAATCGGCCGACGCCGAAGGATCGAGCCAATACTTTGAAGCCGAGACGACTGCGCCGAGCTTCGAAAGCGCGGCGCCGATCGCACCCGCGGGCGGAGCCTCGGCCGACGAAGTCGAGGCCGGCATCGCGCACGAGGCCGACAGCGAAGAGGATCGCGATGCGATCGCCAGCGCCATCGAAGAGGCTGAGGTCACCCCATCTGCGCCGGCGGGCGAGAACGGCGAAGGCGCGCTAACGACCGAGGCACGTTCGCTGGAAGGCAATGGCGAGGAAGAAGAGGTCGTCGAATCCGTGGGCGGCGCCGACGCATTGGAAGAAGTCCCGGATCGCGCGCCACGCTTTCGGCGCCAATATAAGATCCAGGAGGTCATCAAGCGCCGGCAGGTCATGCTGGTGCAGGTGGTCAAGGAAGAGCGCGGTACCAAAGGCGCGGCGCTGACGACCTATCTGTCGCTGGCTGGACGCTACTCGGTGCTGATGCCGAATACGGCCCGGGGCGGCGGCATCAGCCGCAAAATTACCAGTCCGGACGACCGCGCGCGGCTGCGGGAAGCGGCCGCCGAACTCGAAGTGCCGGAGGGCATGGGCGTAATCCTGCGCACCGCCGGCGCGAGCCGCACCAAAATCGAGATCAAGCGCGATTTCGAATATCTGCTGCGGATGTGGGAGACGGTGCGCGACCTGACGCTCAAATCGACGGCTCCCAAGCTGGTCTATGAGGAAGGCTCGCTGGTCAAACGCTCGCTTCGCGATCTTTACACCAAGGATATCGATGAGGTCCTGGTCGCGGGCGCGGACGCCTATCATGAGGCCAAGGAATTCATGCGCATGCTCATGCCGCGCCATGCCAAGAACGTGAAGCTTTACGCCGACAGTCAGCCACTATTGTCGCGATACGGGGTCGAGAA